>Ga0307517_10000246_pt1 | contig 92634 bp, 62 predicted proteins | sample 23_EM_MG_FD_194515 | JGI IMG/M metagenome (GOLD analysis project Ga0307517, IMG submission 194515) | Populus trichocarpa ectomycorrhiza microbial communities from riparian zone in the Pacific Northwest, United States - 23_EM | ecosystem: Host-associated > Plants > Roots > Unclassified | place...
TTCTCCACCCTCTTCTCTATACTTCTGAGGTTTTTTTTGCCCAATAATGTGATTGGCTGTAGAGCCTTTCTATTTTAAAAAGCACTGAAAATCTGGTGCACGTTTTGAATGGCATGAACCATACATGATGCGGCGGGAAGAGGAGGGGAGATGTCGTGGTTGGTTGCGTTCCGGGGTTCACTTCATGGTGGCTGTTGTGTGGCGCTATCCTGGACCAGCACCTGGTAGGGTGGTGTGCCGGTAGTTGGCCGTACGAACTCTGGGGATGGGTTCAAAGAGCTTAACACTCCAATCCAATATCGCAGTGAGAATACGATAGATCATGAGATGTAGCATGGCGAGTAGTTGGAACATGAGCTCTTGTGGTAGAAAGTGCGGGGTTATCCTGCACTGGGCTGTTGAATTTGGCCTTTTTGAACTAGGCGGTCATGGGCTGTCACTCTGGTTTGTTATAGGCTGTCGGCGATAGCATTAAATTTGAGCATGTGCTCGGTTATTAATTTATTTTTTATTTCTGCCATAGATATCGCGTGGGGCCACGTGCAGAGAGTTTACCTGCGATAACTTCTAACTTGAGGGGGCCTAGGGTACTGCACTCGAGTGCCAGGTAGTGGGTCCTTGGGCTTCCCTTAAAGAAGGTTCAGGACCAGTTCTAAAGCAGCCGAGCACATAGATTACATGCGAGCTCATATTATATCTTTCTAGCGATGCCACGCAAAGACCTATAGTTAGCATCTAAGGGAAGGAACTTTATTGATTAAACTATCGTAATTTACGACGACATAGCTCCACTCCCCCGATACTCTCCTTCGGTCGTAAAGTAAAGAATAGCCGGATAGCAAACCGCTCAAGCACCACTTATCCCTCCAACCACTGACACTGTAACTAGCTAAACTAAATTGGGCCAAACCACCAACCGAACCAATTAACTTGCATCGCACATAAATCCAGAATAGTCCTGTACTTTCCTACCTATGATACCCCGGCAGTTTCTCCGAAAAAACGTCACTTAACACCCCAACACCCAACGCCCACCCATCTAAGCAACTAAACCATCAAACCAACCTAGCACGCAATACCGACGCATGATCACTCCGAACCGCAACTCGAGCCCCGAGTACACGCGTGTCAAGAGAGACTCCCGATTAGACACCGCGCTGTGCAGCCCTTCCCACAGGTATACCAGCGGTACTTCAAAGAATCTAAAGTACATGGTAATCTGGTGGCTGTCGTGCTACATGTTTCCATACCGGATCTCTTGCATGCTGTGCCGGTACTGTGCGCTTGGTTCTTTGTACGACCAACTAACCCACGGAACAAACAGACAAACGAACGAACGATCGAGGAAGACAAAAGCTCGCGCTGAAAAATAAAAACATGGGGAGGGGGGGGGGGGTTATGGTGTGGTCCACTGTGGGGGATATGGAGGCTGTAGGGGAGTGAAAGGTTAGGCCAAGTGCAATCAAACTGGGTACCAAAAGTACTCGGGGGTGTCAGTAAAAAGTCGGAGGACTATTTTCATTGACCCCATACAAGTCTCAACGGAGGCAAGGGTTGTGTTTTTTGATCTTTATGGACTAGCCCGAGCACGATATGCTGTTGGGCCGCGGTATTAAGATTGGACTGGGGGCGCGGGGGGAGAGAGCTTGTGTGGGGGTGATGTGTTTTTGTACTCTACTCGAGTAGGGGTATATTTGGTATACTGTTGGGCTTAACGGAAAAATTAAAACTTTCGGAAGTAGAGTTCCTAAGAGAGCAGAGTACTTACGAGTGCCCACGAATGTTTTCGTACAAGACCGGGATTGTATTGCTGGTTAAATATCCCTGTCATGTATGGAAGCATATCCCCGGGTATGATACTTGTACAGTATGTCACAAAATGGGATTGATAATGTCTTATCCAATAGAAGCATTACAGGTGCCCACGAATATGTTTTCCTACAGGATGGGATTGTTTTGCTGGTTGGCTATCTTGTAGCGTGCTAAAACATATTCCCGGGCATGTGTACGATGGGGGATTCCCACTCGAAAAAACTCATGTTGCTGATGCTCGATGGTTGAAAAATTTGGGATGTTACAGCCCTTGAAGGGTTAGCTCTAGTTGCTAGCCTAGGTTAAAGCATCGTTACAAGCCCTCGGTGTGGAGGCCGATGTATGATTGGATTCGGTGGGGAGTTTGCTATCGTGACCCAATTTGCGAGGAGCTAAGTTCCGTGCCAGCCCAATCTGGTAGAGCTGCTGAAGGTCCGTGGTGTGTTGTCGGTGGCCATGGAGTTTTCGGGGGTGTTGTGGATTTGGAGGTATTGTGATTTAATGAGGGGGAGTTCTAAGAACCTCATTCATTTCTTATCGGGGGGATGTAAAGGGGAATAAGGGGATGTGAGGAGGTATGTGTGGCTGTCCATGGAAGGCTCGTGATGTTTTTGTTATGCTTTGTATATACTCCTGATCTTATCCTTAGCACTGCGGTATTGATATATACTATGATAACCAACTGCGATGTAGTGTTCTCCTGATAAATGGCAATAGGAGAACGGCGATCGCTCCCCAACCCTTCTCTTGCTTTCTCTATCTCATATAGATCTAAGGCTATAACCTCGTGAACTGAAAATAATAGCTGATACGGGATTCCCGATGTCTTGTATATCTTTGGCTCATCCGCGGCATTCTGTATATGAAATCCGAAACGCACGCTGAGTTTAGCTACCTAGTGCTTGGGGATCTAGCCTGCTGCTTGCCGTCAACGAGCAACTTTATGAAATAGATTGGATCTAATTTGCGCCTTCTAGAATCTTTCAAGATCGCAACAAAGGGCTTCCACCCTCCACGGTCTCGGCTAATCTCTCACCATCTTTTCATCTGTTGCTCGATCCTTTTGAGTCATGGTATATCACTCAGTTCCTTGTTGAAGTGAGTGTTGAAAATAATAGAAGTGGAGATTTTGATCGGCAAGGAGGGTTTTACGCAGCGGAGTGGAGCAGCTCAAGTGAACACGAGAGCTTGTGTTAAGCGGTGGAGGAGCTCAGGATTGCTTCCGTTGAGTGTGTAGGACGGAGAGTAAGAAGTAAAAGGGTGAAAACAAGAAGGAAGGCAACGGCGGGGAAAGAGCAAGAGGGGAGGAAAGGGAATAGGAGGAAGTTTCTCAAGAATGTGGGTCCTTCTCTATGTATAGATGTACCACTGCGACCAATGAGTGCGGGCATTTCCAACAGCAATCGCACTTGGCTCGATTATATTTTATTTATCCTGGCTCTGCCGGCCCGGCGAGGAACTTTGGATGTTCTGCAGTAACTAGCAAAGGCCGGTTGACACTCCCCGGTGCTGGGACGATATGAACACCTAGTGGCCTCCGGCGGTCAGTGAATCTCGCTCGACCACCATTGACAAAGCATAGCGTTAATTTCCAACGTGCATGGGGCTTACAAAATTTCCCTGCCCCAAAACTTACCCCGCCGGGAGAGCGTATATCGGCTAGGAATGGAGGATTAAGGACTCTACCTTTTTTCTCACAGTGTTCCTCTCATCGTGTGTTGCGTCTCTTCAGCTGCGTTGTTTGGACTAGATGCTAACCTTAACATGGCCGGATCGGCGGTGCTAGGGTGAATAAAACGCATCAAATATTAGCGTGTGCCTTTCGCACCCGCGCCGAAACACTTGGTGGTGGAGCTCTGCTATAATCGGCAAGAGAGATCAACCAAACTCTGTGAGAAGATACTTGATAATCTCCATCTTGTTCTCCTATTTCTCTGCTTTGTTCACTGGGCATGGGTTCGATTACACTCCCGACACCTACAGTACATTTTCTGATATCTTTGCCTATCAGATGTAGCCAGGGCGGCTTCGTTCTCGGGACGCGAGATGAAATGAAAGTCCAACGGTATACTAGGAGAGATCGTGACTAAAGCTGGGCTGGGGAGTAATTCCCTATTGCATAGGGTAATGCCCCTAAATTAAAGCCGACAATGCCTGGACTCCCCTTTATCGATACTGGGTATAACACCTTTTACCGATTGACAGGTGTCGAGTGATGGGGAAAGGTGCCATTTCATCCCACAATTCCCCCACACACTGGGTATGAGCGCTAGCTAGAGGGAACATCTGATAAGAAAGTAAAGTGCTTAAGGAAGAGCTGATGGAGTAATCGAATTGTGGTATATAAGGTGGTATATACTGATGGGATTGCCACTAGGTTTGGTGCTTTGGGGGGACTGGTTTTCCGGCATTGTGTGACAGTGGGCCAACTGTAGTATTATGGACATCACCGAGAGCGTGTACAGGTTACAAGTATGCAAAACCTGAGCACTTGAGTCCGAATGGGCGGTTGGATACGCATAGATAATTTACCATACAAAAGTTTTATCCTTGTCCTTGTTACATCGGGGACAGTAGCTATGGAATTCGGGGAACATTTGTCCTCTGACAAAGAAAGCGAGTGTTTCGGAGGCAGAGCACAAATATACACTGGAACCCCCACGTTCCTCGTTCTACCGATATCATGAGAGTGTATCATACCTATCGACGGCGTAGCGGTAGAGGGAGCAGATCCACTTGGGAAAAGCTGTAGGAAAGACCGGAAGGGTAGTTTCATAAACTTAATTATCTTGCTTTTCCTTATAAACGAACGGTAAGGAGAGGTGCATAATTATATAACTCATAATAAAGGCGCCCTAGTACCTCAGTGGATCGCCGGATATATCTCTAGCTTCCATGCAAATCCCCCTTCTCCTGCAAGTCCCCTTTGTAACAAAAGAATAATATGCCAAGAGAACTTTCGAGGCAAATCACTGTGGCCCCGGATCCACTGCACTCCCGAAGCCCCCTTGGTTAGCAACAATGCACTACCTATCTCCATAAATCTACAGGATTGGGTTGGAACGAGATTTGGGCTCTAGAAAGTTGGGGTTATTGTACCCGATTGCACGTCAAATCTCACCATACCCCCGACCCTCGGTTCTCTACTAAGGACTTAGAATGCGCTTCAACGTACGATAATTTAATACTTGGAGATAGAATTTCAAGAATTTGGGCATCAAAATCTTTACTAGGATCATCGATCCCCGATAAGAGATTTTTCGTGTGCGAATCGTCTTTTGAAATGCCGGGATTGAATGAGATGTTTTAATACGTCCACTACCTATTCTCGGGGTATGGAAGACCGGGGTATAGAGGGCGACCACCGCGTTGCGTGGTGGGAAGGGCATAAGAAATGTGGCGTCATCCTCCATCAAGCGCATCTAGACTCTGGATTTTATTCAACTGTCAAAATTCCACAGATTTCTCCGGAAGAAAATTAATGGCAAATCTCTTCGAAAAACTGAGGCGAGAGGGGATAGAGACCTCATTAAGGTCATGTTTGTCACTGTTGCTACTGAAATTTTAGTTATGCGCTGCACTATTGTCTTATTTGAGACCCTTGGTTAGCCAAGAGCCCGGAGGTGAGTGGGACTACAATGGGAAATAACAGAGCAAACCGGTGCGTGAGGATATTTAAATCTGCACTCACTATCCCTTTCCTCATATTGGCCTCCTGTGTTCGAGTGACTTCAAAATGTGTTCTTCTCATGCTTGTATGTCCTCATCGGCGCCTTACTCGGGTAGAACAGCGCCTCGTGGGACATACCGATAGGATGAGAGTGGGCAAATGGAACTATTGGGTTCGAAGAGAAAGTAAGTTTACCAGAGTTTGTTTAAATCCTGTGAATCCCTACGATTGAAAGCTCGGGTACTGTGCTTGGGGGTTGGTAGAATCGGGAGTGCTAGGGGGTGGTTATTGGACAATTTTAGCCACAGATATCCCGATTTTCGGAGGAAATTCGGAAGAGGCTGATTGGGGGTGTCTGGAGTCCTTGGCATGAAACGATTGGACGAAATGCCGCTTTGTGACATCTCGCAGCCTTGCTCCCGACATGTTTTTCTACTCTCTGAAGTTTTCCTACAGCCCTGATACCCCAAACCATTACTTTTCCGTTCCCCTCAAATCGGTTAGTGATTAGACTGCATGGATTATAGACGGATTGCCGGGCCATTCAACGTCAACGGCTTCAACAACGCCAACAGCTTCAACACCGTCAACAGCTTCAACACAACTATAAACGATGACAAGGCTCAGGTCCTACAGTGGTTGTCACCACTCGAGCCCCAAGAAAGGCATCAAGATTTGCGAGTGAGCCGGCTCAAAGGTGTGGGACAATGGATTTTCCGGAAAAGCAAGTTTCAGAAATGGAATGAAGGGAAAGATGGATCCGGTGCCTCAGTGTTGTTTTGCTATGGTGATCCAGGTGTGGGGAAGACTCATATTAGGTAGCACGAGATATCGCATGGGGAACCCTAGATCGCTAACTTGCAATTTTAGCTCTCTGGTAATCGATCATTTTTATGGAAGTGGGCCAGATGTGGCAGTCGCTGGGCTGTATTGTGACTACCTTGATCAAAAGAAACAGACTACATCGAACATTCTAGGAGCCATACTTAAGCAGCTGGTAGGGGGAGGAAACATCCCGGAGGCCATAGGCAAAGCTTTTGAAGACGCCAAGGATCACTTTGGCGGGGTACGGCCACAAGTCCAGGAGCTTGTTAATATGCTGAGGCCGGCGATTGAACAACGTCGACGAGTTGTTATATGTATTGACGGCTTGGATGAATCTCTCCCAGCCCATCGGAATGGGCTCCTTCGCTCTCTGCAAGCTATCGAACGGGAGTTGCCGAATGTCCGTTTATTCCTGACTGGAAGGCCTTTCATCCGCGAGGAGATGAAGGAATACTTCTCTCATCTGGACACTGTCTCAATTAGCCCAACAAAGGGAGACACGAAGAGGTTTTTGGAGATGAAGTTAGATAAGGATCAAGAACGTGGCATCATGAACCCAAGTCTGAGAGCTGATGTAATGAAAATCATTCCGAAAACAATATCCAAGATGTAAGCCCCGATACCTAATTTCCCCATGTTGGGTAGGGGTCACTCTACTAACGAGCTATTTTCCTAGATTTCTTCTAGTCTCCCTGAGCATCGATGCAATTCTCGCGGAGACAACAATTCATCGGAGGAGGGAAAAGCTTAAGCAGATATCGAAGGGTCAAGATGTCGGGGGCGTATACACCGCCACTTTTGAAAGAATTAAGGGGCAGGAGAATGCCAGATCACGACTCGGAATGGAGGCCATCATGTGGGTAGCATATTCGGAGCGGCCATTACGGCCAGACGAATTATGTCAAGCTTTAGGGGTAGAAGTGGGGTCGAAAGATCTGAACGGTGAAGACATACCGATGATTGGGACTATAATGAGCTGCGCTCTAGGGCTGGTTATAGTAGATTCATCGTCATCAACTGTCCGGTTTGTGCATTTCACTCTACAGGAGTATATCTTAGCCACTCCCGCTCTCTTCCAGAGTCCCCATTCGATGATTGCGGAGGTTTGCTTGACTTACCTCGACTTTGAGTGCATCCGGAACCTCTCACCTACTCTTTCTTCACCCCCTCCAACAGCTCCGTTTCTTGATTATGCCTCCTGTCATTGGGGAGCACATGCTCGGAGAGAAATCAGCAAAAGTGCAATACCACTTGTACTTAAACTACTCGATAGATTCGATGCGCACATAGCTTGCAAGCTCCTCCTATTGAACGAGCCTAGGGAGTGGCAGCCCTTCGGTACTAGAGGTTACCCGATGGGATTCACGGGTCTTCACGGTGGAGTCATCCTCGGGGTTTTGGAACTCTTGGTTTCTTTATTCGATATCAAGAAATGGGACATCAATGCAACTGACCTCTGTGGCCGTACGGCGTTGGCATGGGCTGTGAGAAAAGGATTTGATAAGGATGTGAAGATCTTACTGGAACAGGAGGGTATCAGCCCCGACATTTCAGATAACGGGGGCCGATCGCCATTTTCATGGGCTTTAGAGTGTGGGCACAGCGAAACCGTGAGGATGCTATTAGACCGGAACTATGTCAATCCCAACAATACAGATAAGAGTGGCCGGACACTATTCTCATGGGCTATCGATAGGGGAAGTGAGAAGACTATGGAGATGCTAATACGGTGGAGAAATTTCAATCCCGACGCCGCAAACGATAGTGGCTTGACAGCATTATCATTGGCTGTCATGTATGGGGAGGAGAGAATTGTGCAGATGCTGTTACGGCGGAGCGATGTCAATCCTAACTTAACAGATGAGAGTGGCCAAACACCCCTTTCATGGGCTGCCCGCTACGAGAGCGTGGAAATTGTGGAGCTGGTATTGGAGCGGAGGGATCTTATCCCCGACATCGCAGATGAGAGTGGCCGAACACCATTGTCATGGGCCGCCGGGAACTCCCGGCCGGAAATTGTGGAGTCTTTATTGATGCGGAACGATGTCAATCCCGACGCCGTAGATGAGGATGGCCGAACACCCCTTTCATGGGCTGTGGTGGGTTTGGTTGACGAGACGTACATTAATCTCGACAAGGAAGGCAGGAACTACTTAGACAATCAGTTTGATTCCGGATTTGAGTGTGCCATGGTTGCGTGGATGCTGTTGGAGAGGAACGATGTCAATCCCGACGCGGTAGACAAGAGTGGCCGAACACCTCTCTCATGGGCTGCTAGTTATGGGCGCAAGGAAATTGTGAGGGCACTGTTGGAGAGGAGCGACGTCACTCCCGACACTCCAGATGAGAGGGGCCGAACACCATTATTATGGGCCGTCATGTATGGGCATGCGGAAGTTGTGAAGATGCTATTGGAGCGGAACAACATTAACCCGGACGCGGCGGATGGGGATGGCCGTACACCATTATCATGGGCCGCAGAGAGTGGGTATGAGGGGATTGCGGAGATGCTATTGCACCGGGGCGATGTCAACACTGGCGCGGCAGATACCAGTGGCCGGACGCCATTATCATGGGCTGTCACTTATAAGCAGAAGGGAATTGTGGACATGCTATTAGGGCTAAAAGGTGTCAATATTGACACAGCGGATGGAGGCAGCCAAGAGCTGTTATTGCTCTCAGATATGTTTGGACATCTGGAAGTTGTGGACATGTTGGAACGGAACGATATCAACCCGGACCCGATAGATGAGAATATTCGAACGATATTTCCGCAGGCTGCTGGGCATGGGTATGCAGGAGTTTTCCAGTTGCCAGATGCCCCCCAAGACCCCATTAGCAAATCACCACTCAGTAGGGAATTATCTGGGTCTATCAGAGCCGAGACCCCCCAGCTACCCGACTCGCCCCTCAAAATGGCCCGCAGGATTTGATCCCCTCTGCTAGCATATAACTTACCCCCTTCAGTGATAATCGGTTCACTCCTGCCCTCGATTTATGGTTCCCTACCCTAGCTCCTCCGAATATATGCTCCGTAGCTATGGACTTGACCCCCCCAGCTCGGCCGCTACTCGTCTGCAGACGAGCTTGTTATCATTCTCTGAAAGTCAGCTGTTGGAGGGTGGATAGGTTGCCCATAGCGCTGTAAGGAAGCATACGAGTGAGAGTGGGTGGTGGGTCTAGTCTCTGACCATTTCCTGTGAATGGCCTGGGACGCTTTGTTCTCACCTTGTTGTTCTTTCTCACTTTTGTTCTAATATATTTCTAATATATTTGGCTCTCGTATCTATGGCAGAAGCTGTTTCTTCTTTTTCTGAAAAGAGCTTTACCTCATTTGGGATTCTCACTAATAAGTTTATACAAATACCCAATTCTAGTACTTACTTTATCAGTGCGTTGCACAAAAGGAGGGGGGACTAAGGCGCGGAGAATTTTTGGAGTTGGGTGGAGGTTCTGGCATTTCAATGACGATGGTAGAAGGTTCCTTATGTCTTGGGAAGGGTTGTGGGGGTTTTATTTGTTCCGGAGTTATGGCAATTTACAAAGAAGGTCTTCAGCTTTATTTTTCTTTTGTCACGATGGAAGTGCTCAGGGGATCAGAGATAGTCTAAATAGTGATCTGTGGAAGGATAGATATTATTTTATTATGCTTTATAATATATATTTTTGTCTTTTCTATTGGCACTCTGGTACACAACAAGACAAAAGTCTAGCTATACCGTTCCTGCCCAACGCCCTAGCCCGGAGTCAATGCCCTAACTCTACCGCTACGCAATTTCTTAGACACGCCAATAGGAGCACTCTACCGAGGAATCCATTTTAGGCCGAGAACACCAATCATGAGAACCAGAAGACTTGCCGATCCCCGGGCCTTTTTTTCTCATCGTATGTCTCTGGTTGACGCTGGTTTAGAGTGTTTGGATAGATCTTAGAATGAAAGTGTATCTCTTTCCCACCACCCGATGTTTGTCTGACAGGAGTAGTGTTGCATTATGCATGGATAAATTAGCGTCCGGCAATCATTGAGGCCTGGGCCTTAAATTACCCTGAGTATTAGGAAATTCCTGGTTAGAACAACATTCGCCCATCACTCCCCCTTCCGTGTACCATTATGGCTTCTTCTATTGATGTTGCCTTCTGGTCCTGCAAGTCGCCCGTGGTTTCGTTAGATGGGGGGGGGGGTTATTTAAGGATTTTGGTTTTGGGATATTTAAATGCATGCATGGCCGGTGGCTCTGATCGATTGCAAACTGGTAAAGAGCTGAAGCGGACTTGGTTGTTAAAGACATAATTACTATCCATCCCAGACACTGCTCTCTCTTTTCACGAGCTCTGTGCCTCATCGTCCATGATAATGGCTGGGCACAGCAATATCCAAACACAGATATTCATGTATCCCCCTAGGTTACGTGGTTTCGTAGATCCCACTTGTCGGTCGTGATGGCGCTTCATCATGGAGTAGTGAGGGGAGGCGGGGGATATAAACTAATAGCTATTTTCCAGGAATACTGAAACTGGGTTGCAGTTGTGTCTTGTTCTGGCCCAAATGAATGAAGGGAAGGGAATGCACGCGGAGCGAAACGTGATGAACGCGGAGGAAAGAGCCCTTCAACTTTATGGCTTTCTGATGCACTACTCTCTAGGTGCTCTAGGCCTTGGGGCCCCGGGATTTGAAAGCTCTGAGCTGGCGCAGCCCTTGGATGGTTCTCATGGTGTCGGTGGCCAGGTTTCTGTTGTTGCCATCTCACCCCACCTGAAGCTATACATTGGTTTTGTGGAGCAGGGGGAACAGGAAGCATTTGAACTGATTTTTTCTACTAGGACAGGGGACCGAGTGACCATTCATGACTAGAGCTATTATAGGGGGAACAGGTACTGGGGGTTAGCCGGGATAACCGGGAGTGCGGAAGGAGGGGATGGCTGAGCCAACGGGCGCGTGTTTTGGGTTTTGTGTCTGGAGCGCTATATGGATGGGCGATCGATTTAGAGGGCACTGAGAATGCAACGTCAGCTGTTGTGCGTGGCTCGTGGAAATAGCAAGCGAGGGGTTCTGAGAGGCGGTTTGTTATTCGCATATTGTGGGAAGAGAACTACGTTATAGTTGGTCACCATAGTGTACCTATCGACGGCGTAGCTGTAGAGGGAGCAGGTCCGCTTGGGAAAGGCTTTAGGAGGGGCAGGGAGGGTAGTCATAAACTTGGTTATCTAGATTTAACTTCTACACTAACGGTAGGGACAAGTGTATCTAACGTATAATGAAGGCGCGCTAGTCCCTCCATGAATCACCGCATTCTTAGACTCCGACGGCGGAACAATAAATAGCGAGTGACGAGTGGTGAAACGAAAACGAAACGCCAAGCAACTCTCGACTAAAACGATCGCACACTCCTGGGCGGGGAAAATATTTTTACTTTCAACAACCTCAGGCTCACTCTCAACGACAACTACTTGAACAACTAACTAAGGCAAAGCCAGGAGTATATATCATCACAAAACCCTCCTGTTCTCCCATGAGCCAGTCTCCTTCCAGGTGTGTCCCCCTTGCCTTTTCCATACTCCGATGCTAACGGAAGAAAAACAAACACTCTTTTGCTTTCGGCCTTCCAGCTCTTTCACGCCCGCCCTACAACGTTCCCGCTTTTCTCCTGCCGGCAACAGCGTTCCAAAACTCTCGTGCATTCCTGCATTCGAAATGCTTTCCATAAACACATCACCGATTCCTCAGCGCATTTCCGAAGTTAACGGGTGCATCCCCGACGGCTATCTAAATAACAAAGGAGGTATCGGGAGAGTATGGCGAGCAGCATCATTTTCAACGCGCACATACCTCTAGCTTCCGCGCATGTCCCCACTCTCCTGCGTGCCCGTTGTATGGTGTCGGACAACCGAAATCCACCCTCGCGGCCAACTTGATCAAAATTGGGAATGGTCTCTCTTTGAGAAGGTATGATAAAGTGAATTTCCTCTTGTAAAATTATTTAAACAACAAATTAGAACAAGTCCATAATGTTTGATTTCATATAAGACCATGAACGAGGTTGTTGTTGCGCTTAGAGCTAGAATTGAGGATGTTGCTCATCTTTATTAAACAGCCCTCTGCAACGGGATTCCGATAATTGGGTTTGAGCTCACCAATGAAATGAGAATAAGATAAAAGTTACTAGAGGCTTTGGAAAGGGGTCCTCTGTAAAATTGCCGGAGGAATTATTTTTTAAAAGTTTTTCCTCGGCTACTAATACTTGTAGTTCAGCATGCCCGGATTTTTGGGAAACTTTGGGTGGAGGGCAGTTTTTAGTTGTTAGGCACTAACTTAGACTTATGACAAAAGAATGGTGTGCCAAGCGGGTGTTAGCGATAAATCACTATGGCTCCAGATCCACTGCACTCCCGATGTGGGGCAGGGTCATATCATAGGGTAGTTAGGCGGTCACACGTGGTGTTGTGCCCCACTGTGACTCACCCACTTAGTAGATAGCTTGGCATGCAGAATTTTCTGTATATAGCCTCCTTTACCTTCTGTATCTACGAAGGTACAGCGCCTAAGTTTTGAATATTTTACTAGCAGGGGATGTTCGACTAACAGGGATGAGGAGGTGAATTGGGTAACCACTATACCCAATTCGCTGCCCTTATACCCGATTTGCTGCCTTGGCCCCTGCTAGCGTAACACCCCTGCTAGTAAAATATTCAAAACTTAGGTGCTGTACCTTCGTAGACAAGCAGGCACAACACACAAGTCAACCACACCATTGTCAACACTTCCTTTCTCTACTTTAATTGGTTCAAACACTTCTCTTCTATCTATCCTCTATCTGGTGAATTAAGTGGGTCATCATCAAGTCAATCCCCTACCCAACTATCTTACAGTGTTTCAACGCCTACTTTTGCTGTGTTGGAATAATCATATCTTTGTTCTTGTCTTGCGATAGTTTACAAGTTGGGGTTTTTTCTTTTACACTGCACTAGATCATCATGGGGACGCCATGGGGGATGAGACATTGCTTGTGCTTGTCAGGACAGCGTCCTATGCTGTTCCTGGAGGGTTTCATATCACAATCTCCCATGTTGGAGATTGTTTGAATAGTTCTCGGGATGAGGAGTTGGTGTGTTGTGTTTGGAGGGCTTGGCCAATGGTTATGACGGAGTTGGTAACTGCTGCTAAAGAGGCTATAGCTGTGATAGTGTGTCCTGTTGGGTGCTGCATCAATAAGGACAACTTGGCTGGTATTTGGAACACTGAACACTCACAGGATTCTTCGTTTGCAGCTTCATCGGATATGACTGCTTGTTCTAGGACAGGTACATGCTCTTTGGTAAGTGAACGGGTAATCGAAGGTGTACAGGGTACAGAGTGTGGTGAGGTGGCCATTTCTGAACTCAACTTCTCGGAGAAGGCTCTTTACAATAACATGAACTTGAAGCTTGACAGATCGAGTGATAAGGACTATGTTCCATCTTCAGTGGTGGTTGGGGATAATGCTATTAAAGTTGTGAGATTGGGATATAAGACGAACCAACTCGACTGATGAAGAAGTACAAAGAAGTGAACAATAGGGAAAAATATATTGGGGATAGAGTAATATTTTCGGTGACCTATCCTTCCTACAACTACGGGCATTCTAAACACTTTAAATACAAAACAGATAGGTGGCTCTTCCAGGAGTCCACATAATACAATCACGCCATTTAGATATCTTCTGAGACCATTCTCACATAGCGGTGAGTTCTTCACCACTATCCCTCACTGCTGTCCCTCATCACTTTGCTTCACAGCCTTGCTGCCGGTTCAGCCCCACATCTCGCATAGCTTTCTGGAAAGAGGAATGAATGGTGAATGATCCGACTGCAGAGCGAGTACCGGTGATTTTAACAATAGCTATGTCCCGCAGCGACAACAGGGCCTCCTAGGCAAATGGCCTTGGTCATTCTAGAAATGTGGCATCTCGTGGTTCCGGTGGACAGGTTTCTAATGTCTCACACTCACTACCGTGCTGTACTCCCTTTTAGCTCCACATGATATTCTTGGCCCACTCGCTGAATATGAAGCGGGTGATGTCCCTCTGAGACCATCTGGCTTGGATTCCTCCATGGCTGGCGAGGATGCTGTGGATGTTGAACAGTCAGCTTAAGTGGTCCATGCAGGTATGCTGACTGTAGATGATAGGATCGACAACCTTGAATATTAGGTGGAAGAAGACTGGGAACTATTTGACCAGCTACGTTATATTGTGAAGGGCCTTGAGGTTGAGGTCAAATCTCTCCTCAGTTGGAAGAAGGATGTTACGATGAATAGATGCGGATGCCATTCCTGGAAGACGTCTGGCTAGGCGAAGTCGGCCTCTGCTACTCCTGCTTCCAGTACTCCAGTCATGGCTACTACCATTCCCGCAGCTCCAGCCTCTGATGCTTCCACTAGGTGTATTTCTGCCTCCCCTGTTGTTTCTACCTGTGTTGCTCCAGCTTCTTTGACTGCTGACAAATACAGATATATTCTTACCAACCCGGCTAACCAGAAAGTAGCTGCTTTTGGGATTGTAGCTGAACCTGGTCCTTCAATCACAATCCTTGTTCATCCGAGTTCGACATATGCTATCATACCACAAATGAATCTAGGGTTACAAACAGTTTTGCAGCTGTGGCTGCCTTTGGTGCTACTCCTGATGGATATAACATTTTTGATGACAGAAAGGAATTCACCAAGAAGAAAACGCCATCCCTCGGGACCAGATTACCTCTATTCTGAAGAGGTTCAGACATTTGACGATTCGGTTTGACTGTAATAGGGATGAGAAGTTTGTTTTCCCTGTTGGTATTACTGTTGGTAAGATTATAGACTCATTGAATACTGCCCTGTTTGCTTTGAACTGTAGGGCATGTTTTTCCGTTACCTTACTTGGTGAGTGGGGCGATGGGCTCCTTACATTGGCTGCCACGGAGGTAGATGCAATTGTTGTGTACTACCCGGTATTGCGCAAGGCCTTGGCTTCCCTGAGGTTGGCTCACTTTACGTTTGCATGGGATACTGAAAAGGTTCAGGTAGTTTTGGGGCTGTTCCTCTTTCCAGGTTTGGTGGTGCTTGGCAACCCTGGGAATGGGAGGGCCATACTGCATTGGATCAGCTGGCTGCTGACATTGAACAGAGCAATCCAGGTATTGTTGTGGCACTCATCCTTCATAGGCAGGCAGGGTACACAAACTAAAGTAATACCAGGTCAATAATGGTAGTCAGATCTATGTTTTAGAAATGACTCCGGAGGTTCATAAGATGATTGCTGCCTCCCAACTGAGGATCCTTGTTTCTGGCCAAAGGAGGCTATGTTGTCTGCAGGACAAGGATAACCTTATGATTGTTTGTACATGCTACGAAACTGTTGGACATTGTGCTGGGGAGTACAGAAATAAACCGGTTTGTATTTTTTGCAATAAGGAACACCCGACTGCCCATCACATATGCTCGGTTTTGTCTTGCAAGAAAGTGGCTGCTGCGTGCACTTACTTGCATAGACTTTGCCTGCTGTGCAACTTGGGTGAACATTTCACAGGCCATCGTGAGTGTGAGGCTTTGCACAGTGCTTCCTCCCCTCCCCCTAGGTTGGGTCTGGCTATGCCAGTTGTTGCTGACCAAACTTCAGTGGTGGGTGTTAGTGATGACTCTCGGGAATCTTTGAGGCATTAGGCTAGTGGTAGGCCTGATACTTTACTCGCTACTCACAGGGTGGCTGAAGGGATCTCGAGCGTTAGGATCTCAGAAAAGAAGATGAGGTCTGAAGTGAATCCAGACCCTGCCAACCACAACCGTGAGGTAGTTGTCCTCTGCCTTGATAAAGGCAAAGGGGTTGCGAGGTCATGGTCAGCTGCTGCTGATGTGTTGAGATCTGGTGATAACAATACGCGACGCGCATGGTAATGTTGATTAACCTTTACACTATTAATGTAGGAGCGTGTTAGGTGGTACCAGATCTCTAAGAACAAGCGAGATGGGTAAGACCAGGGTACTTTATCGTAGACGGAGATGTGTCTAGGAAGGCTCAATATAAACGTGCGTAAAATAGTGATAAAGATTTTTCTTGTAATAACTTATTATATTGATAAGGTCTCTTCCCCGTAGCGTGATGATTTCAGTAAAGCTCGGGAGACACTTCGATATTTATATCCCGCGTCGATAGAGTGCGCTGCCTACAAGTAACTACCATACTAACTAAGTACCTGCTAACTATTTCCAACATTTCTTCTAGTGCGAACACCTTTTGACCCTGAATAATGTCGCCCCACCATTGACTTCCGGACTGGAGAGCTCTTGATTTCTCTGATGTGGCACCACGTTCCAGTCAGAGTTCACAATCCTTCTTCCGTCAGGAGGAACTGAAACTTGTCTGCATGCTAGACAGTATCCTCATCATCGGACGAACGAAGTGGCCAACTTCGTAATCGGACCTATCGCAGTAGCAGATATCACTCTTGCTTCCTGTGCTTAGGCTTTGGTTAGACTCTGAGTCGGGATCGTACCAAGGGTACAATTCCCTCATAGTCTTTCCTTACCGAATGATCCTATATGGTATTATACCATTGGTGTGGGTGCGGTCATACTCTTATTTCATTCTAGAGTAGACACGACGAAAACGTCCCGTTACTTTAGTGACATAGTTTCCTGTGCCGTTCCGCTATGTCTGTAACCTTATGCGACGTCGACCGATTTCGCCCGGGACACTTGCATAAGCTCGCCAAAGGTCCCCTCTCATATATCCTGCGAACAGCATCCGGTCGGACGGACGGCCGCGACGTATACGGTGTTATGAGATGGGTTCCAATGATAGTGTCCTTTGGTGTTGGGACGCAACTGCAACGCTGTCAGGTGTTGTCGCGCTGTCCCAACGCCGGGGCCAGAGGGGGGTGTTAGCTTAGCAGGGTGAAGGTAGGGTAACCCCAGGGTACACAAAATGGATGGAAAAGCTACGCTTTTCTTATCTGCCTAACAGAGCGGGTGTTGGGAATCTTTCATTAGCGTGTGATGTTTCTTCCTCTGTTGATGTGATTTTTGTTATTGATCCTCCTATTGGTGGCGGTGATGTTGGTGATTTTGATTTTGTTTCAGGTATGGATGGTGGTGATGTCGTTGCATATATTCGGCGGAGTTTGCCTGAGTTGTTTGATATTGTTTATTCAGATGGGTATGGTTTGATTGTCAGTATTGGATGTAGCGGCGAGATGGGTGAGGTTGGTGAGATTTATTTGTCACCATGGATGGTGAGTTCGGGCGTTGAGGATGTTCACTGAAGTGTTACATGCCTGGGATGTCAGGGACTGTTTGGCGGTAGGGATGAGTGGCTGAGTCACTTGAGAATGGAGAAGGGCGCTGGATGTAGGCCCCCGTTATGGATGAGATTTCTTACAGATTGTGATGCTGAAGGCGATGATGATCGTGATAAATTGTTGGTTTTTGGAGTTTTGGGTTGGGATGAGATTGTGTGATTGTGGTTATGTTTTGTTTTGTTTTTGTGTGTGTTTTTGGTTTTGGTTTTGTTTAGCTACTGGATACCGGTTAGGTGTAGCTAGGATAAATTTATGAAATTTATATAGTTTAGAAGAAGGCCACGCCGCGGGCGACAGGAGTGGAATACAGCCTGCACGACACACCATCCGAACGAAGGGCAGAAGAGAGAGAGCCCATCGCCGAGACTCGCCATGCCAACAACAATGCACTCGCGGTAGGCGTAAAGTATTGGAATAAATTGGGGTCAAGATGGCCAATGCAAAATTTCCTGCATTCATATTCGAAGGTAGCCAAGAAGGGAAATAACCGCTCATTTCTTTGTTCCTCATACAGACATTTGCCCCCCCTGTTTATTCCAACACTTTACCCCTACAGCGAGTACTACTGTATCTACCTCCAACAGCTCTGCTTGTATTCTCATCGTGTATTCGGAATCCGGTTGCTGTAAAAGTGCCGGAAGGTGTGTCAGAATTATTTGAAATATCAAGGATTTGATGTGTTTAATACAAAGAGGACAATGTAGCCGATGGCAGTGGAAATAGTGATGATTATGAAATAATGACAGCGATTGTGGTAGTAGGATGAGGGATGGTGTTCATTCACTGTGGAGGGTAGCCCTGATGCTGCTTTTCTCAAGCATGGCAGTAAATTTTAAAGTGTGAGTTCGTTCTCATACATGGGCTTAACCAGCTACTGGCACTGTTCACCACAATCTTTCAAAGAGCACAAACACCTAACCTTTTATGGATTTGTGATGGCTTTTACAAAATGGGAGCCCAATCTTGGCGCAGAGACAACTAAAAGGTAATAAAAGAGAACAAGCTTGGCCTGGTATGAGAATCAATAATGTAAGTAATAGTAACTACTACTAGGCATGTTTGGTCATAGTATTGAGACATAAATCTTTAATATTACCCAATTCCGAGTACGCGATGAAAATGCAAGTACAGTATTGGGTTGGGACGAGGTTTGGGCTCAAGAAGGATGGGGCTATTGTAGCCAATTGCACGTTGAATCTCACCATACGGTACCCCCTCCTCTCGGTTCCTTACTAAAGACTCAGCACGGTGCTCCAACGGAATTTAATACTTGGAGCTAACATTTCAGGAATTTGAGCACCAAATTTTTTACTAAGGGCCCGTTTGCCTATGAACGGGCGTCTAGCAACCAGAGACAGTGCCGACCGTCAAAGAAAGTCGGTTAGGGAAACGGGCTTTCAGTTATATACTAGACAGTATATTAGCTAGAGGTAAAACGATTCTGTTTTCTTTACATACCTTCAACTGTCTGTCTCTTTGTAAAAATTAAATTTGTAATACTGGTTGTACTAGATGGTGGCGTCTCAAGCGTTTTCTGATAAATGGCGCGAATGTGTTTGACCAATTTTCCACGGTCCTAGATTCTTGTAGCTTGACCGTCAAAAAGTTACGTTGCCTACTCTAGGCAAACGCCATCTACTTTGCCGCGCTCTCCCCCGCTGTCAAGCCGCGCTTAACGGTCGGCATCGTTGCAGGCTTTTAGACGGACGTCTCTAGGTAAACAGGCCCTAGGATCGTTGATCAGTAAAAGATTTTTCGAGTGCGGGTCGTCTTTTGAAATGGCGGGATTGAATAAGATGTTTTAATATGGAAGACCGAGGCATAGAGAGCGACCGCCGGGTGGCGCGATGGGCGTCATGCTCCATCTAGTGCGTCTAGGCTGTGGATTTTATTCAACTGTCAAAATTCCACAGAATCCCCCGGAAGAAAATTAATGGCAAATCTCTTCGGAAACTAACCGGGGCGAGAGGGGATAGAGACCTCATTAGGGCCATGTTTCTCGGGTTCACTGTTGTTACTGATATTTTAGTTGTGCACTCTAATATTATTTTATCTGTGACCCTTGTCTCAGTCAAAAGCCTAAGGATGAGCAAAACCACTATGAAATAATGGAGCCAACCAGTATGTGAGGATATTTTAGTCTGCATTTACAATCACTTCCCTTGTGCTGGCCTCCTGTGTACGGGTAACTTCGAATTGTGGGCTTCTCGTTCTTGTGCATATTAACGTCGGCGGGGCCTTACAGGGGTAGAAGAGAGCTGGGACATACCGATAGGGTGAGGGTAAATGGAATTATTCGGTTCGAAGGGATAACAAATTTACGTGAGTTTTTTCAGATCTTGTGAATCCCTATGATCGAAAGCTCGGGCGCTATGCTTGGGGGGTTGGTAGAATCGGGAGTGCTAGGGGAGTGCTAGGGGAGTGGCTATTAGACCATTTGAGCCGCAGATATCCTGATTCTCGGAGGGAATTCGGGAGAGGCTCATTGATGGGTGCTGGAAAGTCCTTGGCGCGAAGCTATTGGATGAAATGTGGGTTTGTGATATCTGGCTGCCTTGCTCAACGAGAGGATTTTCTTCCGCCATCAAAGGAATATCGACAACCTTGGTCCTCCAAGCGATCACCTTTCCGTTCCCCCCAGATCGACCCGAGTTTAGACAAGATGGACTATAGAGGGAATACGAAGTCATTCAACGTCAATAGTTTCAACAAAATCGTCCACACAACTATAGCGGATGACGAGGCTCAGGTCCTGCAGTGGCTGTCACCGCTCGAGCCTCAAAAAAGACATCAACATTTAAGGGAGAGCCGACAAGAGAGTGTGGGGCAATGGATTTTCAGGGAAAGCAAGTTTCAGAGATGGAATATTGGAGAAGATGGATCCGGTCACCCAGTGCTATTTTGCCATGGTGATCCGGGTGTGGGGAAGACCCATCTTAGGTAACACAAGATTTGGCAGCAGTGATCTTAGATCGCTAACGGCTGGCGATTTTAGCTCTCTCGTAATCGACTATTTATATGAGAGTGAACTGGATATGACAGTTACTGGGCTGTATTGTGACTATCTCGATCGAAAGGAACAGACCGCATCGAAAATGCTAGGAGTCATGCTCAAGCAGTTGGCGGGGAGCAGGGACATCCCGGAAGACATACGAAATGCTTTTGAAAAGGCGAAGGGACATTTTGGTGGGGTGCGCCCTAAGGTCGGGGAACTTGTCGATATGTTGAAGGCAGCGATTGCGCAACGGAAAAGAGTGGTTATATGTATTGACGGGTTGGATGAATCTCTCGCGACCCACCGGAATGAGCTTCTCCACTCTCTGCAATCCATTGTCCGGGAGTCGCCAAATGTCCGTCTATTCATAACTGGGAGGCCTTTCATCACTGGTGAGATTGGGAAACACTTCCCACAGGCAGAAACTATCTCTGTTAGTCCAACAAGAGATGACACGGAGACATTTTTGAAGATGAAGTTAGATGGGGACCCGGAACCTGATGCTATGGACGAGTGTCTGCGGTCTGATATAATGGAAATCATTCCGGAAACAATATCTAAGATGTACGTCCCGATGCCTAATTTTCCCACGTTGCGTGAGGTCGTGCTACTAACGCGCGATTATGTCTAGATTTCTCCTTGTCTCCCTTAGCATCGAGACAATTCTCGCGGAGCCAACAATCTATAGGAGGAAGGAAAAGCTTAAGCAGATATCGAAGGGTCAGGATGTCGGGGATGTATACACTACCACTTTTGAAAGGATCAAAGGGCAGGAGAATGCCAGATCGCGACTAGGAATGAACGCCATCATGTGGGTAGCCTATTCGGAGCGGCCATTGCAACCAGACGAGCTATGTCAAGCCTTAGGGATAGAAGTGGGGTCGAAAGATTTGAAGAAAGATAGCGCACCGACAATGCAGACCATAATGAACTGCACACTAGGATTTATCACTGTCGATTCATCATCGTCAACTGTCCGGCTTGTGCATTTCACTCTACAGGAGTATATCCTAGCGAATCCTACGCTTTTCCAGAGCCCCCATTCGCTGATTGGGGAGGTTTGCTTAACTTACCTCAACTTTGAGTGCATCAGAGACCTCTCGCCTACTCTTTCATCACCCCCTTCAACAACTCCGTTTCTTGAATATGCCTCATGTCATTGGGGAGCACATGTTCGAAGAGAAATCAGCGAAAGCGCAGGGCCACTTGTATCGAAGCTACTCGATGGATTCGATGCGCACATATCTTGCAAGATTCTCCTATTGAAAGAGTATGAGACGTGGCAGCCCTTCGATGCTAGAGGTTACCCGATTGGATTCACGGGGCTCCATGGTGCAGCCTTCATCGGGATTTTGGAACTCATACACTCTTTATTCGGCCTCAAAAAATGGGATCTCAACGCAACTGAATTCCATGGTAGAACGGCATTGTCCTGGGCTGTGGAGAAAGGACATACTAGGGATGCGAAGGTCTTGTTGGAACAAGTAGGACTCCACCCCGACATAGCAGACAACAGGGGCTGGAGACCATTGTCTCGTGCTTTGGTTAATGGACACGGTGAAATTGTGAAGATGCTGTTGGAGCGGAATGATGTGAATCCTGACACGGCAGATAAGAGCGGCCAAACACCATTGTCATGGGCTGCTGCGAGTGGGAATGCCGACGGTATGGAGCTGCTATTGCAGCAGAGCGATGTCAATTGTGACACACCAGATAACCGGGGCTGGACTCCATTATCATGGGCTGCCAGCCACGAGCGCCCTAGAGCAGTCAAGATCCTGTTACAACGAATCGATGTGAACCCCAACGCTGCAGATAAGCGTGGCCAGACACCATTATCACTGGCTGCCGAGTGGAGGAGCCCGGTAGCTGCGGAAATATTATTGAAGCGGAGCGATATCAATTCCGACACCCCAGATCTTAGCGGCCGAACTCCGCTCGCATGGGCTGCCTTCTGCGGTCTGGAAAAAATTGTGAAGATTTTATTGGCGAGGAACGATGTCAATCCTGACACTCCAGATGAGAGGGGACGAACACCTCTTTCATGGGCTGCGGCGGGTTGGAGTGACCATCTGGAAGATCCCGACACTGAAGGGAGGACCAGTCTGGGAGAAAATAATTTTGCTTCCGGGAGTGAGTGTGGGATGGTTGCAAAGCTTCTATTAGAGAGGAGCGATGTCAATCCTGACAGAGCAGATAAGACTGGCCGAACACCCCTTTCATGGGCTGCTAGCTACGGACGCGAGGAAATGGTGAAGATGCTATTGGAGCGGAGTGATGTCAGTCCTGACACGCCCGATGAGAGGGGCCGAACGCCATTTTGGTGGGCGGTCAAATATGGCCATGTAGAAGTTGCGGAGACGCTGTTGGAGAGGGATGATGTCAAACCCGACTCTGCAGACAATACTGGCCAAACACCCCTTTCATGGGCTGCTAGCTACGGACGCGAGGAAATGGTGAAGATGCTATTGGAGCGGAATGATGTCAATCCCGACACGCCAGACGAGAGGGGCCGGACGCCATTTTGGTGGGCCGTCAAATATGGGAATGCAGAGGTTGCTGCGACGCTGTTGGAGAGGGATGATGTCAGACCCGACGCTGCAGACAATACTGGCCAAACACCCCTTTCATGGGCTTCCAGCGAAGGGCACCAAGAAATCGTGGCGATGATATTAGAGCGGAGAGGTGTCAATCCCGACGCCGCAGATGAGTCGGGACGAACACCCCTTTCATTGGCTTCCAGCGAAGGGCACGAGGAAATTGTGAAGATGCTATTGAAGTGGAAGCATGTCAATCCGAACCCGGCTGATCCAAGTGCTCGAACACCATTTCCATTGGCTATCGAGAATGCGTGTACGAGAGTAGCAGAGTTGGTGGAAAGCCCCTACGACCTCACCGACGGATCAATACTTGGAGGGTTATCTGAGCCCTTCACAGCTGATCCGCCTGAGATACCTGAACCACCATCTAAAAGAGTCCGCTGGCATTGATATTCCCTCCCCCTCTCATTGACACAACCGGCCTACTCTCCACCGTCCATTGGACCATTGGTGGTTCCGCGCTTTACTTTTCCGAACCTGTCTCCTGGAGTTACCCACTTGCCTCTCTACCGCCGCCACCACTCGCGGACCAGTTCGCTATTGTTGTATATAGGCCAACAATTGGAGCGTAGGTAAATCTACCATGCTGTAATTACTCGTAAGGAGGTATATTGGCTAGAGTGAGCGAGGGATCCATTTTTTGACCTCTGCTAGGAGTGTCTGTCATACTTTATTTTCAACATACACCTGGTTATTCCTCTCAAACTTCTGTTCCAATATATTTATATCTCGCTGTTGCGTCCCGATCGTTATTTCTATTTACTTTTATGAAAAGGCTCGAGCTCTATGAGGTGTTGACCAACAGTTACCACCATGATGTCATCGCATTCTAAGCCCTACTTCATTATTTTGTTACGAAAGGAAGAAGGGACTGAACCAGAGAGCCATTGAAGTTGATTGAGGCCCTTACATGTTTATCGTGGCAGTGGGGGCCTTGCGTTTCGGGAGTGAGGTAGGTTGTTTCATAGTATTTTCTGGGGTTATGGTGATTTACGGGGAAGTTTCACTAGCCGTAATTCCCTTTGTCACGATGGGGGGTCCCCAGACCAACAGAGATAGTAAATTCATATGTCGTGATCTATGGGGAACTTCCTAAGCTTGTTTTCTCATTAGACATCTCGCCCAGGTGGCGCCGATCCCGAGTGCATTGGAAAATCGTGTAGTCGGGGCGTTTCGTCTCCCATTGACCCACCCGACATCTCCCATAGGGGAATTTTCTCACTCGGTATCGCTAATGGGGCATCGTACAATAGTCACAAAATTTTAAGATGGGGGGAATCATACAATATAATAGGGAATTACTCGTCAGTGCAATATAGCCAACCAAAAAGTGCTGGGACAAAAAGCTTCGTCCAACACACGGGGTTTTACCCATTTAACCAAAAATAAACATTTTCAAATGGACAATTCCCAACTTTGCTTATATGAAAACTCTTCAAATCTTTTTGTCAGCTAAGGAACGCCTATCTGTTCAGACTTCTACCTGTAGAAGTGTAAGGAATCAAAGCTGTCTTCATTGCTTACGATTTCATCAACTAGTGTGAAAGTAACGTAAACTTTTGTATGGGGCTTCGTACAAAAAAGTTCCATCCTGGCGACAAAATTCGTGCCCCCCCCCCCACGTTTTACACCAAAAATGGCTGATTTCAGACTCTCATAACTCATCCCAAAACTGTATAGATTTAATAAAACCAAGATATAGTGTAGGCAATTGTTCAAACTCTCTAGGTAAAAATTATGAGAATTTTCCCATTCTCCTGTGAGAGTTGAGAGCTGAGGATTGTCACTGGATGCGGTTGCAATGTAACCTCTTGTATCGGACCCATACAAAATCAGCGGTATCTTTTGCCCACCATCATTATTTCTAGTATTGCACCATGGGTATTAACTAACAGAGCTTGTCACATATAAATGATAATATTATCTAGATGAGTCTAAAGACTCTGAGGAATTTTAACATTTTTTGCAAAGCAACTGGCTGTGATTTTATGAGGTGAAAATGGCCAGTTTTGGTGTAAAATGGGCGGAGAGGGCCATGAATTTTGTCACCAATCTCGTACCTGGCAGCCGATACCAGGTACTTAAATGACCTTTTGTCCATCATTTTGCAATATTTAAGGATTATGTAATATCTCTCATGTTATCTACAAGTTTGCTAATGCATGGGCAAATTTTCGCAGATGCCCCCAGACATTGCGCAATGAAGGAGAGTGGTGGAGATGGGCACTTGGTGTGTGGAGGGTGGGGCATCGGTTGAATATTTTTGGCCTACTACTTTACCTCTGTGGGAGTGCTCCCCTGTGACTTTTGGTTAATACTGCATTTATTCCTACTGGTCCACCGTAGTTCCTTCTGATAGAAGAAATTCTTTCGATATAATACTTGGATGTCGGGAGTGCGGCTAAGCACAGGCATAATGAGTAGCGCCAGCTGGTGATAGGCCAACCATGAAATAAAAGAGACTTTATAGTTTAAACTGCAACCCAAACTAGCTAGCTAAACAAAATTGGCAAGCCCGCGAGGACAGTATTCTAAATAGTATCCACCATACATTTATTGAATTTCTTGATGCCGCTCGGCATGCGCAGTTTACCGGACACGCACAGATGCCATCCCGTTATCGTTCAGGCAAAGAAGATCGGCCATGCGATCTGGATTGATATGTCCACCGGCCGGGGGGGGCGATACGGGAGGCCACTAGAAGTCTTTGATACTGCTCGACATTTTCAGCCTACACGCAACTTCCCTCGCCGCTCCGAAGAACGCTTCGGATATGCGCTGGGGGGGTCGATACGGAGCTGGAAGGAATGCGATGCGGGGAAGAGGGGACATACGTGGAAGAGAAGGGAGCTGTGTCGTGATTGGTGAAAGGATGGAAGAATAGGAGGAGGACGGTTTCGTTGTTGTTTTATTTATACTCCTGTCTTTACCGTTAGTTTAGTTACAGTAGTTGAGTATCGAGCGTTGTCGTAGGTCGTGAGCGGGAGAGAGTATCATAGTTGAATAGAAGTGAAGTTCCCCTCCCTAAGTTGTTGTTAGCGATCTGTCTTTGGTGTTGCTTTACTCTTGGCGTTTCGTATCGTTTTACCGCCGCAGTTTCGCAGCTGTCCTGATCGTCGATTGCCGATCAGCCGGCGCCATCCAGAAACACCCTCCTCGCCCTTCCCCCCCCCCCGAACCCTGTGCCCCACCAGCACTCGTACCTGATACCTGTATTATCAGGGCAAGCAATGTTGGATTGCCGACGGGGGGCGCGACCACGAGATTATGCGGGTGATAGGGTTGGGCGGATATGTGGATATGCGTGTATGCAGATATGCGGACATGCTACGGAATGGCGTTAGGACGTCGAGGATTTGGCAATGGGTCCACGAGAGGGAGCGGGGAGAAAGGATTCTCTTTCAGCCCTCGGTTGGGACAAGTAAAAAGATTGGTGTGGTGCTACGAGCCTGGGAATAACCCGAGCATTCATGCGATATTCCTAAGTGTTCCAATTGTTCCGGGATTGAGTCAAGAGGATTAAATGTAAACTAGAGGATCGCGATTATTGCGGGGATATCTTGTGGGGAAACCGATGACCCGAGGCCTTGGATTGAGGAACTCTACCGCTGAGCGCCAATTCAGCTCCCAGGAATCAATACCTTCGGCCTGCTACCTAGGGGGGCCCCCGGTTAGATGGCCTTGCTCCAGTGCTTGAAGAGTTAAAGCGTTTATAATAGAGTGAGGGCACCATGGGCTAAAGTGGGAGTTAGGAGCTGGAAGTTGGAACTGTTGGTGAATGTTGATTGAGGGGAGAAGACTTCATCGCGGCAAGATGCCTGTCATTGGGGAGACTACCGTAAAAGCTCGAATAATTGAACCGTGTGCTATGAAGCCCAGAATTGTCTTCTCCCGAACGGGGGCAAAAAACACAGCGAGAACACGGCTTTCCCCCTTCCGAGTCAGAAAAAAATGAAAATTTCTTGGCCTCAGTGAGAGAGAAGAGTCCAATGAGATAGCACACAGTTCAATTATTCAGGTTTCTACGGTATGCCTTGCTTTTCTCCAGGGTTGCCTGAGGCACGTTACCAAGGCTTCGGGCCTCTGATTTCAAAGTTTACTTTACCGTACAAGTGCCAGGGATAAAGATTTCATACAAGTCAGGGTTTATTTTGCAGGATACTTTATCCCTACCGCTTGGAAAAACTCTAATAGACGAAAGATGTGCTCGGACGTTGGAATTTCCCCTCACAAGGGGAAAACACGGCTAACCCAGCCTTCAATTGAGACAAATCAAAAGATATATACACCAAGCCTTACTAGGAGAGGCAGCTACAACGTCCTTGCACATTTTTCTTCCATTAGAGTTTTTACGGTACTGTATGCACAGAGGCGCCATCGCTATAAGAACTACTCTCACATACTGCTCGGGTCCAAGAAAAAGGCCAAACTTGGTGGTATGCAATACCGGTAGCGGTAGTAGTCATTTTTAAGAGCACTTCGACATCGCGACTGTGAGTACAGTACTGTACTCAAGTATGTAAACCGCCTTTGGGTTTAAAATAGCCTCAGGTTTGCTCTTGACGGATGTCAGCTAGTGATGAATGATGGAATCCGGCCAGCAAAAAATCGTTGAAAGAAGGGCGGCGGGAAAAAAACAAAAAACGCCGGCATGCATCCCTGTTGGTTGCCGGATGATGTTCGTCACGACCCCATTGGAGACTTGTACGAGTACTCGTATGATAGGGCTGCGAGATTCCATTGGCGCAGGATTTACACACAGCCCACCCGGTGGCAGCTGTTCTAGTTGAACACTTTCCAGCCGGTATTTTGAAGCCTGCAGGTGGGGTAGGCGCTGGATTGGTGTCTCGTCTTTCTTGAAAAGTCTCTACCAAAAAAAAAAAGAGAAATGAGAGAAAGCCGCTCTGATCTTGCTGTCTGCTCGTAGAATTTTGTCCCCCTTGGTTACCGGTTTGAACTGTCTGGTATATCCGAAACCCCTTCATATCATAAATTCCACCGTTGGACCCTGGTGCCGGTACTAGTGCTCGGGTAAGGTAGTCTGTGTAGAGTACTGGAGTTTGTTCAGACCAATTGAATGCCTATCATTAAAAGCTCGCATACGGCGTTTGGCGGTTGGTGGAATCCGGAATGCGACTAGATCATTTTGTCGGCGAATTTCCCGATTTCTGGGGAAGTTCGAAAGAGGCTTCTGGAAGGGTGTTGAGAGTCTGTGGCATAAAGCGATTGGATGAAATGCCCGTTTGCGACTTCTTGCAGCCTCACTCACCGAAATGTTTTCCCACTCTCCGAAGACCATCTACCTTGATATGATACCCCAAGCCATTACCATTCCGTTCCCCCCAAATCGGCAACTGTTTAGAAAGTATGGATTATAGAGGGGCCTCCAAGTCATTCAACATCAATAGTTTCAACAAAATCTTTCATACAACCACCGCAGACGACAAGGCTCAGATCCTACGCTGGTTGTCATCGCTCGAGCCTCAAAGAAGACATCAACATTTAAGGGAGAGCCGACTCGGGTGTGTGGGGCAATGGATTTTCCAAACAAACGAGTTTCAGAGATGGAATACTGGAGAAGATGGATCCGGTCACTCAGTGCTATTTTGCCATGGTGATCCGGGTGTGGGGAAGACGCATCTTAGGTAACACAAGATTTGGTAGCAGAAATCCTAGGTTGCTAACAACTTGTAATTTTAGTTCTCTAGTAATTGATCATTTTTATGGCTGTGGACAGGATATTAGGGTCGCTGGGCTCTATTGTGACTACCTCAATCGAAAGGAACAGACAACATCGAACATGCTAGGAGCTGTGCTTAAGCAGTTGGTAGGGAGAGGGGACATCCCGGAAGACATACGAAATGCTTTTGAAAAGGCGGAGGATCATATTGGCGGAGTACGGCCAGAAGTAGCAGAACTTGTCAATATGCTGAAGACGGTAATTGGGCGACGACAACGGGTTGTTCTATGTATTGATGGGTTGGATGAATCTCTCGTGGCCCACCGGAACGGGCTTCTTCACTCGTTGCAATCCATTGTCCGGGAGTCGCCGAATGTCCGTTTATTCATAACTGGAAGGCCTTTCATCACTGGTGAGATTGAGAAGTACTTCCCCTGTGCGGATACTATCACAGTTAGTCCAGCAGAGGAAGACACCAAGGCATTTTTGAAGATGAAGTTGGATGGGGACCCAGAACCTGACGCTATGGACGAGGGTCTGAGGTCGGATATAATGAAAATCATTCCGAAAAAAATATCCAAGATGTACGTCCCGACGCCTAATTTTCCAGTGTTGCGTGAGGTCATTTCACTAACAGGCGATTATGTCTAGATTTCTACTTGTCTCCCTCAGCATCGAAACAATTCTCGCCGAGCCAACAATCTATCGGAGGAAGGAAAAGCTTAAGCAGATATCGAAGGGCCAGGATGTCGGGGATGTATACACTACCACTTTTGAAAGGATCAAGGGGCAGGAGAATGCAAGATCGCGACTGGGAATGGACGCCATCATGTGGATTGCATATTCGGAGCGGCCATTGCAACCAGACGAGCTATGTCAAGCCTTAGGGGTAGAAGTGGGGTCGAAAGATCTGAAGAAAGATAGCGCACCGACAATGCAGACCATAATGAACTGTGCCCTGGGATTTATCACGGTTGATTCATCATCGTCAACTGTCCGGCTTGTACATTTCACTCTACAGGAGTATATCCTACTGAATCACACGCTTTTCTAGTGCCCCGATTCGCTGATTGGGGAGGCCTGCTTAACTTATCTCAACTTTGAGAGCATCTGGGACCTCTCACCTAGTCTTTCCTCACACCCTTCAACAACTCGATTTCTCGATTATGCCTCATGTCATTGGGGAGCACATGTTCGAAGAGAAATCAGTGAAAGCGCAATGCCACTTGTATTGAGGCTACTCGATAGATTCGATGCGCACATATCTTGCAAGATTCTCCTATCCAAAGAGAATTCCGCGTGGCTGCCCTTCGATTCTAAAGGTTACCCGATTGGATTCACGGGGCTCCATGGTGCAGCCTTCCTTGGGATTTTGGAACTCATATACTCTTTATTTGATCTCGAGAAATGGGATCTCAACGCAACTGAATTTAGTGGTAGAACGGCGTTGTCCTTGGCCGTGGGGGAAGGAAATGCTAGGGATGTGAAGGTCTTGCTGGAACAAGCAGGACTCGACCCCAACATAGCAGACAACAGGGGCCGGACTCCGCTCTCATGGGCCGCCTTCAACTGCATGGAAGAAGCTGTGAGGCTTTTATTGGCAAGGAAAGATGTCAGCCCTGACACCCCAGATGAGACGGGGCGAACACCCCTTTCATGGGCTGCGGTGGGTTGGGGTAACGATGACTTCTCGCTGGGGAGGACCAACCTAGGGCAAGATTTTATGGCTTCCGGGAGTGAGTGTGCTGTGGTTGCGAGGCTTCTATTAGAGCGGAGCGATGTCAATCCTGATAGAGCAGATAAGACTGGCCGGACACCCCTTTCATGGGCTGCTAGCTACGGGCGCGAGGAAGTCGTGGAGATGCTATTGGAGCGGAGCGATGTCAATCCCGGCGCACCGGATCGGAGTGGCCAAACGCCATTTTTGTGGGCAGTCACATGTGGGAATATAGAAGTTGCGGAGACGCTGTTGGAGAGGGATGATGTCAGACCCGATGCTGCAGACAATACTGGCCGAACACCCCTTTCATGGGCTTCCAGCGAAGGGCACGAGGAAATTGTGAAGATGCTATTGAAGTGGAAGGATGTCAATCCGAACCCGGCTGATCCGAGTGGTCGAACACCATTTCCACGGGCTATCGAGAATGCGTGTACGAGAGTAGCACAGTTGGTGGAAAGCCCGTACGACCTCACTGACGGATCAGCACTTGGAGGGTTATGTGAGCCCTTTACAGCTGATCCTCTCGAGATACCTGAACCACCCTCCAAAAGGGTCCGGCGGCATTGATATTCCCTCCCTCTCTCATTGACGCAACCGGCATACTCTCCACCGTCCATTGGTGGTTCCCCCTTTGCTTTTCCGAACCTATCTCCTTGAGCTACCCACTTGTCTCCCTACGGCCGCCACTACTCGCGGACCTGTTCGCTATTGCTTTCTATAGGTCTACCATTGGAGCGCGGGTAAGTTGGTTATCGCGCTGTAACTAAGGAGGCATATGGATTAGAGTCAGCGAGGGATCCACTCTCCGACCCCTGGATAGTCTGTAATGCTTTATCTTCTGTATACGCCTGGTTATTTCTCTCACGCTTCTGTTCCAATATATCCATATCTCGCGGTTACGCCCCAATTGTTATTTTTATTTATTTTTACGAAAAGACTCAAGCTCTATGAAGTGTTTACCAACAATACCACCATAATTACCTCAGATTCTCATCCATACTTTTATCAGCTTCGGGAGTGCGGTTGGTTATTTCATAGTGTTTTCTGGGGTCATGGTGGTTTACCGGGGGGGTTTCTCTAGCCTTGTTTTCCTTTATCACGATAGGGGGTCCGCCGGCCAATAGAGATAGTAAATTCATATGTCGTGATCTATGGCGGACTAGACGTTCCTTCTTTATTGTATTTTTTATCTACTTTTATCTCTTCCATTGGTGCCATTGTATAGAGCTTGATGACAGAATCCCACAGGTGTACACCCCTTACCCAATGTCCAGATACCCAATAAATCCACCTACTCTTCTTCCATGCCATTTGATTGATATATCATACCAAGAAGAGTGCTCTGCCGGAAAATCCTCCTCAGGGCAAAAACGTTTGTGGAAGGAAGGCGATGCCCTGGGCCCCTCAGCCTGTTTTCTTATTAGATAATTGCCGCAGCTGGCCCCGATTCATAGTTCATTGGAAAGTTGTGAGGTGCATCTTCTCCATCACCCGACATCTATCGGATAGGGGAATTTTCTCATCCGATATCGGTAATGGGGAGCCGGGAAATAGTCACTGAATTTTTAAAATGGGGGAATCATGAAATATAATAGGGAATTACTCGTCAGGGCAATAGCCAACCTAAAAGGGCTGGGACCAAAAGCTTCGTCCGACACATGGGTTCAGACCAATTTAAGGAAAAATGCGGATTTCCAAATAGACAATTCCCAAAGCTGCCCCTATGGAAACACCCCAAATATTTCTGTCAGCTAAGGAGCGACTATCTATTCAAGCTTCTACAAGTAGAAGTGTAAGGAATCAAGGCTGTCTTCATTGCTCATGATGGCATCGCTAGTGTGAAAGTAGCCTAAATTTTTGTGTGGGGGTTCATGCAAAAAAGTACATGGCAACCGATAACAGATACTTAAATAACCTTTTCTCCATCACCTGGCAATACTTAAGGATTTTGTAGTATCTTTCGTGTTATCTACAAGTTTACTAATGCATGGGCAATTTTTCGCAGATGCTCCTACTAAAAGCCCCTCGCAGTCTCTTCTGACGGAATTCATTAAATGTAATACTTGGATGTCAGGAGTGTGATCAAGCACAGATATAATGAATAGTGCTAGCTAGTGATAGGTAAGCCACGAAATGAGAGACTTTGTAGTTTTTAAACTGCAACCCAAACTAGCTAGATAAACAAAATTGACAAGCCCGCGAGGACAGTATTCCAAATAGTATCCACCACACATTTATTGAATTTCTTGATGCCGCTCGGCATGCTCAGCTTACCGGGCACACGCACATCCTATCCCGTTATCCTTCAGAAAAAGAAGTTCGGCCATGCACTCTGGATCGATTTGTCCACCCGGCGGGGGGGGGGGGGGCGATACGGGAGAGCACAGGAAGTCTTTGATGTTGCTCGGCATCTTTAGCCCACACGCAGCTTCCGTTGTCATTTTGGGAAACGGTTCGGATATGCGCTGGAGATCGATGCGGCGCTGGAAGGGATGTGATGCGGGGAAGAGGGGATATGCGTGGAAGAGAAGGGAGCTGTGTCGTGATCGGTGGAAGGATGGAAGGTTAGGAGGACGGCTTCATTGTTATTTTATCTAGACTCCTGTCTTTACCGTTAGTTTAGTTAGTTGAGTATCGAGCGTTGTCGTGAGTCGTGAGCGAGAGAGAGTATAGAGGTGAAGTTCCCCTCTCTAAGATGTGTATTGGCGAACTGTCTCTAACTTACAAGTGCCAGGGGGGATGTTTTCGTACGGTCCAACAAATACAGGGGTGGCCTAAGACATAGATTTGCTTGAATAGAAAAACACCAGAAAACAAGCAGCAAACAAAATGAATGGTAAGAATACAAAAAATAAAAAATAAGAGAGAGAGAGAGAAACATATAAGGATAAGTTATGAATATATATAAATGTAAAAAAAAAGTCAACTCCTGTCCAGCCTTTAATACCCATATCAATTGTTTTATCTCTAATGTTTTACCGTTCGCTATTTTGTCTTCTCTCGCTCTCATTCAGTTAATTGCTTGGCGTTGGCTGTACGAAAACATTTTTTTTTTATAAACTTTTTTATTTTCGGCTATCATACCAAGCTACTCTAAAGCATACGGCAATCCACAAACTACTACGCCTACAGTCCCTTTAAACCCTTCGGACCTTGCCAAAATTACCCATTCATACCCTTAATACCCCCTTATTCCTCTGTAAACAGCAACCCATTTTCATCCAAAGTACCACTTGCAATGGGTGATACCGCAGAATCCAAATCGCTTGCTGTTTTCAAAACAATTTCTCCCTTCTTTCCTTCCCCCATATTCACCAAATCCCCTAATACACTCCTTCCACCCCTCCCCAAATTCCTCCCCACTGCTCTATCCCTCTCGCTCACACCCTCCATACTATCTCCCACTTTTCTCCTCTTCACTACCCTCAATCCCAACTTTATATCCCTCTTCCTCTTCTTATCTCTGACCAACCTCACTCTCTTCTCTTCCACACTTTCTCTCTCTCTCCACCTCTTCGCTCTCAGTCCAGCCCCTTCTTTTATCTCCCTCCTCCTCCTCTCACTCCTTTCAGCTAACCATCCTCCCCCACCTTCCACTCTCGACCTCATTATATTTCCCACCCTATCTTCACTTCCTCTACCCCTCCATTTTCCCCATTTCCTCTTTTCCCATCCTATCTTCACCGCAAACTCCAACATTCTTCTCACCCCTTCCTCTCCAAATAACATCCTATCCATTTCTATCCACCCTTCCCCACTCAACCAACCACACCACCACCCTTTCCACACCTCTCTTCTCTCCTCCTCCCACATCTTGCAATAAAGCAACATATGGTCCCTATCTTCCTTTCCCCCACACCCACACCTTTCCTCTTCCCTCTTGTACCTCATTCCCTCCATCCTCCCATGATTCGTTCTCATCCACAACAAAAACCTACTCTCCCACCTCTTTCCTCCATGTCCTAATTCACCTCCTCCTCCACTCCCAAAATATTCCTCCCCTTTCCTCTCTTTCACCCAAAATTCCTTCCACTTCCTCCTCTCTTCCTCTTTCCTCCTCTGTTCCCACTTACTCCACCCTAACACATTTCCCATTTCCCCTCCCTCTTCCTCCAACAACCCTCCTTCGCCCTTTCGTCCGCCTCCTCATTCTCCTCTATTCCCACATGCCCCGCCACTGTACGAAAACATCTCCCCTGTGCCTTGTATGTTGTTTACTCTTGGTGTTTCATTTCGTTTTATGTTACCGCCGCCCTGTCCTGATCGTCGTTTGTCGATCAGCCGTCGCCATAAGAAACACCCTCCTCACTTTTTTTCTTTCCCGAACCCTGTGCCTTGTTAGTACCCGTACATAATACCTGTATTGCCAGGGCAAAGTGATGCTGCGTTGAGGACGGGGCGCGCGATTATGAGAATATGCGGATATGGAGTTGGACGGATATGGAGTTGGACGGATATGTGGATATGCGTGTATGCAGATATGTGGACAAGCCGGGATAATTGGGAATGGTGTTAGGACGTCCAGGATTTGGCAATGGGTTGAGGGGAGGGAGCTGGCAGGAAAGATTCACTTCCAGCCCTCGGTTGAGATAAATAAAAAGAATGGTATGATACTACGGGCTTAGAAACAATCCGAGCATCCATTCGAGATTCCCAAGTGTTCCAACTCTTCCGGGATTGAGTCAAGCAGATTAAATGTATAGTCACATATCAAAATAAACTGAACGTGCCAAGGTAGCAACGGGAAAAACTTTTACTAGTCTAACAACCAGTCCTAATAAGCGAGTTGGTTATCTAATTCCAATAGTTACCGGGGGGCGTTCAGTTATTTTTGATCTGTAACTGTAAACGGGGGATCGCGATAGACTGCGTGGGGATCTTTGTGGGGAAGCCGGTGACCCGAGGTCTTGGATTGAAGAACCCTACCGCTGAGCGCTAATGCGGCTCTCAGTAATCAATCCCCTTGGCTTGTTACCTAGGAGCCGGGGGGCACCCCCGGTCGAATCGCCCGTGCAACCGTGCGAAACTTAGGCGCCGTATCATACCTCCGTAGTAAAAACCAATGGTTGAATCGTGTGTTATGAAGTCCAGAATTTCCTTCTCTTGAATGGGCAAAAAACACAGCAAGAACACAGCCCCTTTCTTCCTTCCGAGTCGGAAAAAAACTTTTCTTTTTTTCTTGACCTCAGTGGGGGGGGGAAGTCCAACGACATAGCACACAGCTCAATCACCCAGGTTTCTAAGGTATGCCTTGCGTTTCTCAAGGGTTGCCTGAGGCCCATTTCCAAGGCTTTGGACCTCTGACTTCTAAGTTTGCTTTACCGTAAAAGTGCCGGGGATAAATATCTCGTACACGTCAGGGTTTATTTTGCAGGTTAACCTAAATTAACTGTTCGGATACTTTACCCCTACCACTTGTAAAAACTCCAATAGAGGAAAGATGTGCAAGGACGTTGAAATTTCCTCTCTCAGTTGCGAGGGAAAACACAGCAAACCCAGCCTTCAATTGAGACAAATCAAAAGAAATATACACCAAGCCTTACTAGGAGAGGCAACTACAACGTCTTCGCACATTTTTCTTCTATTGGAGTTTTCACAGGACTGTACAGCCTCGTTCCAAAAGTTCTCGCGCCCTGGCTGGTACTGTGACAAGAAGGGCTATAATACATCTGGTATGGAAATTTGTCACGGTACCAGCCAGGGTGCGAGAACTTTTGGAATGGGGCTGTACGCACAGGGGCGCCATCGCTAGAACTACTCTCACATACTGCTCGGGTCAAAGAAAAGGGACAAACTTGGTGGTATGCAATATCTGTAGCGGTAGTAGTCATTTTTAAGAGCACTTCGACACAGGGTTCTCAATGGTCGGCCGAGGACCGGCTCGGACCAGCTAGACCTGGTCAAAGTCTAGTCTAGTCCAACGGTAGAAATTAGACTGACCAGGCAGTCATGGTTGCTGGAACTGACCGGACCGGGCTCAGTCAGACCGAGCGGACCAGGCAAAAAACGAGTGATAAGGGGTGCGTCGGCTGGTGGCTTACCCGCGAAAATTGCGGCTGAACAGATCACTCAGCGCTAAAGAAGTTCTCTCGTTCACTAAGTGATTCACTAACTGCACAGAGAGGAGCATTTATAAAGCAGAAAAGTGCTCCTATCCTTCTACCGATCAGAACACCCAGCCTTTCTTCTCAATGTAAGTTCCCTCAATGTATTTTTTTCGCTTACATCAGCAGGTTCGCACCGGTGCGAACTTGCTTACAAATTATTTTTCACCGCCTCGGACAGAGGCCAGAAGGACTGGTCGGGGACTAATCCAGACCAGTCGTGACCACATATTTTAGTCAAGTCCGGTCTCGGACATCCATTTAGACTGACCAAGTGGTCCTACCTCTGAGACTTGACCGGTCGGACCATTGAGAACCCTGCTTCGACATCTTGAGTGCGAGTACTGCACTCGAGTATGCAAACGGCCTTTAAGTTTAAAATAACCTCAGAGGTGCTCGTGACGGATATCAGCCAGTGATGAAGAGGGGAATTGGGCCAGCAAAAAATCGCTAAAGGAAGGGCGGCGGGAGAAAAACAAAAAACTCACGGGATGGATCCCTGTTGGTTGCCCGATTATGTTCGTGACCACCCCATTGGAGACTGTATGATAGGGCCACAAAATTCCTTCGGCGCAAAATTTACACATAGCCCACCCTGTGGCAGTGCAGTAGTTGCACACTTTCCATCAGGCATTCTAAAGCCGGCTGGTGCGATAGGCGGTAGATTGGTGTCGCCTCTTTCTTAAAAAGTCTCTGCCAAAAAAAAAAAAGAGAAAAAAAAGCCGCTCCAATCGTACTGTCTGCTCATAGAATTTTGTCCTCCTTGGCTAGCGGTTTGAACTGTCTGGAATATCAGAAACACCTTTATATCATAAATTCCACTGTTGTACCCTGGTGCCGGTACTGTACTTGGGTAAGGTGGTGTGTGTAGAGTACTGGAGTTTGTTCAGACTAATTGAATGTCTATGATTAAAAGCTCGCTTACTACGTTTGGCGGTTGGTTGAATTGGGAATGCGACTGGACCATTTTGTCGGCAAATGTCCCGATTTTCTGGTGAAATTCGAAAGAGGCTCATTGAGGGGTGTTGACAGTCTGTGGCATGAAGCGACTGGATGAAATGCGGGCTTGTGACATCTTGCTGCCTTATTCCCCGACATGTTTTCCTACTCTCCGAAGACCATCTACAGCCTTGATACCCAGAGCCATCACCTTTCCGTTCCCCTCAAATCGGCCAGTGTTGGGACAATATGGATTATAGAGGCGCTACCAAGTCATTCAACATCAATAGTTTCAACAAAATCCTTCACACAACCACGGCAGACGACAAGGCTCAGATCCTGCGCTGGTTGTCATCGCTCGAGCCTCAAAAAAGACATCAACATTTAAGGGAGAGCCGACTCGGGTGTGTGGGGCAATGGATTTTCCAAACAAACGAGTTTCAGAGATGGAATACTGGGGAAGATGGATCCGGTCACTCAGTGCTATTTTGCCATGGTGATCCGGGCGTGGGGAAGACTCATCTTAGGTAACACAAGATTTGGCAGAAGAGATCCTAGGTCGCTAACAGTTTGCAATTTTAGCTCTCTAGTAATCGATCGTTTTTGTGGTAGTGGGCAAGATATGAGGGTCGCTGGGCTCTATTGTGACTACCTCGATCGAAAGGAACAGACAACACCAAACATGCTAGGAGCTATGCTTAAGCAGTTGGTAGGGAGAGGGGACATCCCGGAAGACATACAAAATGCTTTTGAGAAGGCGGAAGATCATATTGGCGGAGTACGGCCAAAAGTCCCAGAACTTGTCAATATGCTAAAGATGGCGATCGGGCGACGACAACGGGTTGTTATGTGTATTGACGGGTTGGATGAATCTCTCGTGGCCCACCGGAATGGGCTTCTTCGCTCTCTGCAATCCATTGTCCGGGAGTCGCCGAATGTCCGTTTATTCATAACTGGGAGGCCTTACATCACTGGTGAGATTAAGAAGTACTTCCCCCATGTAGATACGATCACAGTTAGTCCAACAAAGGAAGACACCGAGGTATTTTTGGAGATGAAGTTAGATGGGGACCCGGAACCTGATGCCATGGACAAGCATCTGAGGTCGGATATAATGGAAATAATTCCCAAAACAATATCCAAGATGTACTTCCCAATGCCTAATTTTCCCGTGTTGAGTGAGGTCATTTCACTAACAGGCGATTATGTCTAGATTTCTCCTTGTCTCCCTCAGCATCGAGACAATTCTCGCCGAGCCAACAATCTATAGGAGGAAGGAAAAGCTTAAGCAGATATCGAAGGGTCAGGATGTTGGGGATGTATACACTACAACATTTGAAAGGATTAAGGGGCAGGAGAATGCCAGATCGCGACTAGGAATGGACGCCATCATGTGGGTAGCATATTCGGAGCGGCCATTGCAACCAGACGAGCTATGTCAAGCCTTAGGGATAGAAGTGGGGTCGAAAGATTTGAAGAAAGATAGCGCACCCACAATGCAGACCATAATGAACTGCGCGCTGGGATTTGTCACCGTCGATTCGTCATCGTCAATTGTCCGACTTGTGCATTTCACTCTGCAGGAGTATATCCTAGCCCATCCCACGCTCTTCTGGAGCCCCCATTCGCTGATTGGAGAGGCTTGCTTAACCTTCCTCAACTTTGAGTGCATCAGGGACCTCTCGCCTCTTCTTTCTTCACCCCTTCCAACAACTCCGTTTCTTGATTATGCCTCATGTCATTGGGGAGCACATGTTCGGAGAGAAATTAGCGAAAGTGCAAGACCACTTGTATCGAAGCTACTCGATAGATTCGATGGGCACATATCTTGCAAGATTCTCCTATTGAAAGAGCATTCCTCGTGGCGACCCTTCGATGCTAGAGGTTACCCGATTGGATTCACGGGGCTCCATGGTGGAGTCTTGTTCGGGGTTCTGGAGCTCATGATCTCTTTATTTGATATTAAGAACTGGGAGCTTAATGAAACCGACTCGAAGGGTAGAACGGCGTTGGCATGGGCCGTGTGGAAAGGACATGATAGGGATGTGAAAGTCTTGCTGCAACAAGTAGGACTCCGCCCCGACACAGCAGACAACGAGGGCCGTACGCCATTGTCATGGGCTGCCGAGTATGGGTCAACTGCGATTGCAAAGATATTGTTGAAGAGAAAGGATGTTGATCCCAACGCTGCAGATAAGTGTGGCGAGACGCCGTTATTACTTGCCATTGCCGAGGCGAATGCAGAAATTGTGGAGATGCTATTGGAGCGGAGCGATATCGACCCAAACATCGCAGATGAGAATGGCTTTACGCCATTATCACGTGCTGCCGAGGATGGGTGGAATGATATTGCGAAAATATTATTGAAACGGAAGGATGTCAATCTCCAAGCTGCAGATCAGAGAGGCCGAACTCCGCTATCATTGGCTGCCTACCAGTGCGATGTAGAAATTGTGATGAGTTTATTGGAGAGGAACGATGTGAATCCTAACACGCCAGATGAGAGAGGCCGAACACCCCTTTCCTGGGCTGCAGTGGGTTGGGGTGACGATCTGGACGATGACCCCGACAAGGAAGGTAGGACCGACTCAGAATACATACAAAGCGCTCCCGGGAGTCAATGTGCAACGGTTGCGAAGGTTCTATTAGAACGGAGCGATATCAATCCCGACACGGCAGATAAGACTGGCCGAACACCCCTTTCATGGGCTGCCAGCTACGGGCGCGAAGAAGTTGTGAAGATGCTATTGGAGCGGAGGGATGTAAACCCTGACACCCTAGACAAGAAGGGTCGGACTCCGTTTTCATGGGCTGTCATATATGAGCATGTAGAAGCTGGGGGGGTGCTATCGGAGAGAAGCAAGGTCGGCCCCAACATGGTAAATGAGGATTGCAGTACGCTATTATCATTGGCTGCTAGGGATGGGGAAACGGCAATTGCGGAGATGTTATTGAAGCGGAGCGATATAGATCCCAACGCCGCAGATGAGAGTGGCCGAACGCCACTCTCTTTAGCTGTTGGGTATTGGGAGATAGCAATCGTGGAGATGCTATTGAAGCGGAACGATGTCAATCCCGACGCTGCAGATATGAGTGGCAGGACGCCATTATCATGGGTAGCAGCGAGTGGGTGTGGCGACATTGTGGAGATACTTTTGCAACGGAGCGATGTCAATCCTGACAGGGCAGATAAGAGTGGTTGGACACCATTAATCTGGGCTATCGTCCATGAGCAAAAGAGAGTAGTTGATATGCTTTTACAGCGGAACAATATTAACCCTGCCACAGTAGATAAGGGCGGGCGAATTCCGCTATCGTCGGCAGCTGTCTCTGGTCATGAAGAAATTGTGGACACATTGTTGGAATTTCACAATGTTAGCCAGGACTCGGCAGGCGGGAATGGGGGAACACTGTTTCCCGTGGCAACCGACAATGGAGATCAGGATATTGTAGACATGTTATTCAACTGGGACCATGTCAACCACGACGCTACAGATCTGCTTGGTGGGACACCATTTCAATGGGTCACCGGGGGCATGCTTGCGGGCCCTGAGGATATGCAATTGGTGCAGAATGATCTCACCCCGGACCCCGCAGAAGCGAGTGGCCCAACACCCTTTCCATGGCCTGTCGGGAATGAGTGTGCGGAAGTTGCGCAGCTGCTTGAAGGCCCGTACGACTTCATTGCCAAACCGGCACTCCACAGGCAATTATCTGAGCCCCTCAATGCTGAGTCCCTCGAGTTACCCGAACCACCGCTCAAAAGGATCCGGATGATTTGATACTCCCCACTGCCGCCTGCCCCTTCACTGACACAAGCTTTCCACTATCTACTATCGACTAGTAGTTCCTCACCCTTACCCCTCCTCATCCATCATCTAGTTTCCCACTTGACCCCCCACCTCCCTCGCTTCTCAGCCGCAAACGGTTTCATTGTTACTGGAGAGCTGGACTGGCTGCTCTCAACGCTTTAACCATGAAAAGTATATGCGTGAGAGTGGGGGGATCCCCTTTCTAACCATTTGTGAGACATGTCTGTGTTACTTTATTTTCTGTTTATAACTTGTTATATCTCTTTCACGCACCTCTGTTCTAAGTCGTTGATCTTTGTGCCTCTGATAAAGGCGTTCCTTTTATTGGATATTTTTTTTTTACAAAGGGCTTTGCTCTTTCGGGCGTTTATCAACCGGAAGGTAGGAACTAAAACCGAGAACCATTGAAGTTGGGGGAAGGTCGCGTGTTGATGTGGTGATGGAAGTTTTCATACTTTCGGGAGTCTTGTGGATGGTTTCATTCGTTTCGGAGTTACCGCGATTACCAAGGGTTTCTAGCTGTATTCTTCAGTCACAACAGAAGTGCATAGAGGAACCCGATAGTATATGGGGTGTAGATTTGGAGGGACAAATATTCTACTATGGCTTTATAGATCTTTGCCCTTTCCATTGGCACTCTAGTACCGATAAAGATGGAAAAGGTTTATGGCTACCCCTTTCCTACCCAGTATCTAAGTCCCAAGCGAATCCGCTCACTCTACTGCTATGCCATTTGTTAGATACCTCAACTAGCATCCCCTGCTGAGAAATGCTTTTTAGGTTGAGGACGTGCGCCGGGAAAACCGTAACTCCTGCTGCTCGCTAAAACTCTTTTTTCCTATCTGTTGGTGCCGGTGTGGGGCGCATTGGAAAATTGCGGGATGGAAGTGTATTCGCCCCCATCATCCGAAATCTGTTCTAGGAGAAAAAGTGTTGTGCTTGGTACTGGTAAAGGGGCGTCTAGAAAGTGCGAACTTTAAAATCAGAATATCATACTACAGGATAGGGGATTACTCCTTGGCGCCAAATTGGCTAGCTATCTCTCCCGTTGTATGCCATTGTGATCCGTTCGATCTTGCATTCCGTGCGTGCAAACCATCAGTAGTTCCACTTGATAGATAGAACCACAAAAACATTCGTGTGTCGGGAATGTGATGAGGGCATGCGCAACGGACGGTGGCGATAGATGACAGACAGGTGACGAGTTGAAACGGGCGCGATGGCGTCAGAAATCGTGGGATGCTGCTCGGCGTGCTTTTGCGATAATCGCTTTGTTGTTGGGATAGTTTCTGGGAGCGCGCTGTAGCTTTGGGGACGCTTTGGCTTTCGGGAAAGCATTTCGGCTGCAGGAATGGGTTTAAGTTTTTGATAGATGCATCCGTCGGAAGGGAAGCGGGGGAGCAGGAAAGCCGTAAGAGTCCGATGCGCGGATGTTGGACCGTGGCCGGGGGTTTTGGAGAGTGAGGGTCTTTGTCTTTCCTTTGTTAGCACGGGAGTGAGCAAGGGAAAGGGGGGCATACGGCACAGAAGATAGATCCGTCTTGCGACCCAAGAGAGGACAGCTTTATTGTGGTTATAACTAGTCCTATCTTTGCTGCTAGTCGGTTAAAGAGAGAGAGTGTGTGTGTGTGTTAAACGAGGAGAACATCCTCACTCCCGAGCTGAGCGATTGTTTCTTCGTTGTGAATCCTTGGCGGTTAGTTTGGTTGTCAACACCCTTGATCCATCAATCCATATTTAAAAGATAGTCTAAAATACTAGGCAAGCTATAATAGCTAGCTAAACAAAGCCAAAAGCCTCTCAGAAGCGGCATTCCGAACAGTATCCCAGTCTCAGCACCCCCACATTTTTTTCAAACCTTGTGTCCTATTAGCCCAATATGTACCCCTAAGAAAGCAGCGTCCAGATACCGACATCATCAACTTGAAGTATCCACCGAGAGTTCAGAGTTCCACAGGTTTCTCTTGCCGATCATAATAGCGCTTCGTGATTTGGTGGTGCAGTGGGGTGGGCGACATAAAGTACCGGTAACAACAATTCGCAAAATACCGGAAATTTGTTGCAACTGTGCCTTGAGATTGATACCTGTTTAAGCGGTCGCCACGAGAGGACAGTGGCTGGGAAGGGAAGGAGGGGTGGAGCTACACCTGGCGAAAAGGGAAGTAGGGTTTTTCGCTCTAACCTCTCAGGGAGTCCCGATACTACTCGAGTACAGGTAGTCCCCGGATTGTGATGGCGCTATTTGAGTACTCGAGTACTCGAGTACTCGTAATGTCCTGACGTTTGTGAACACAACTGCTATTGCATACCGCCAAAATTCAGCTTTTTTGCGCTGATCTTGGCATCCTGCAATAGCAGTTGTGTTCACAAACGTCAGGACATTACGAGTAGTCGGGAATCGCTCTAGATTTACCAGAAGTTCGCCGAGTTTCCTTTTCTAGTCATAGCGGAACAGGGTAGGAGAAACATATTTGGGGGACCTCAGAACAAGCCCCACGTGGGACAAGGCGATATGGTACGGGTGGGTAAACGGAACCACCGGGCTAGATAGTGAACTGGTAGTGAGTTTACCCGCTTTTTTTTTCGATCCATTTAAATTCCTATGATTAGATGCTTAGATTCTGCACTTAGCCGTTGAATTATGAGTGGGGGAGACCGTTTCAGCCGCAGATATCACGGTTGCCTAGGGAGGTTCGAAAGAGGCTCTGGTACATCAGGGGTTGTTGGCGCTACACAGCCTTAGCCCGCCACCCGGCCCCTAGCTACTACGATACCTGAAGATCTTTAATAGCCTTGATACCCCAAGCCTTCATCTTTTCATTCCGCTCGGATAGCAAACTTTGGGCAGTATGGATTACGGAGGGATTTCTGGGTCGTTCAACGTCAACAGTTTCAATACAACTATAAACGATGACACGGCTCAGGTCCTACAGTGGCTGTCATCACTCGAGCCTCAAAAAAGACATCAACATTTGAGGGAGACCCGACTCACCAGCGTGGGGCAATGGATATTCCAAACAGACCAGTTTCAGAGATGGAATATGGGAAGAGATGGATCGGCCCACTCTGTGTTATTTTGCCATGGCGATCCAGGTGTGGGAAAGACCCATATTAGGTAACACCAGATATCACAGGAGAAATCCCAGATCGCTAACTATTGGCGATTTTAGCTCTCTTATAATCGATCATTTTTATGGCAGGGGACAGGATACTGCAGTGGCTGGGCTGTATTGTGATTACCCTGACAAAAAGGAGCAGACTACTTCGAACATGCTAGGAGCCATGCTTAAGCAATTGGTGGGGGGAGGAAACATCCCGAAGGACATACGGGATGCTTTTGAAAAGGCGAAGAACCATTTTGGCGGGGTACGACCACAAGTCCCAGAACTTGTTAATATGCTGAAGAGGGTGATTCGGCAACGACAACGAGTGGTTATATGCATTGACGGGTTGGATGAATCTCTCCCAGCCCATCGCGCCGGTCTTCTTACGTCGCTGCGAGCTATCTCCCAAGAGATGCCGAATGTCTGGTTGTTCCTGGCAGGAAGGCCTTTCATCAGCGGCGAGGTTGAGAAGTACTTCCCCACGGCGCATAGCATCCCTGTCAGCCCTACAAAGGAAGATACCAAGGTATTTTTGAGGATGAAGTTAGATGGGGACCCAGAACCTGACGCCATGGATGAGAGTCTGAGAGCCGATATAATGGAAATCATTCCGAAAACAATATCTGAAATGTATATCTAGATCCCTAGCTCCCCCATGCTTAATTCAGGTCACGCTACTTACCAAAGATTATGCACAGATTTCTTCTTGTCTCGCTCAGCATCGAGGCAATTCTCGCCGAGCCAACAATCCATCGAAGGAAGCAAAAGCTTAAGCAGATGTCAAAAGGTCAGGATGTCGGAGATGTATACAGTGCCACTTTCGAAAGGATCAAAGGGCAGGAGAATGCCAGATCTCGATTAGGAATGGAGGCCATCATGTGGATTGCATATTCGGAACGGCCGTTGAAGCCAGACGAATTATGTCAAGCCTTAGGGGTACAAGTAGGGTCAGAAGATCTAAACCAAGACGACGCGCCCAACATAAGGACCATAATGAACTGCGCGCTAGGACTTGTCACGGTCGATTCATCATCATCAACTGTCCGGCTTGTGTATTTCACTCTACAGGAGTATATCCTAGCTAATCCTCCGCTTTTCCAAAGCCCTCATTCTGTAATTGCGGAGGCTTGCTTAACTTACCTCAACTTTGCGTACATCAGGGGCCTCTCTCCTACTCTCAATTCACCCCCTCCAGCTGCCCCCTTTCTTGGATATGCTTCCTGCTACTGGGGAGCCCATGCTCGAAGAGATATCAGTGAAAAGGCAATACCGCTTGCGCGAAGGCTACTCGATAGATTCGATGGGCACATATCTTGCAAGCTCCTCCTATTGAAAGAGTTTAATTGGATGCGGCCCTTCGATACTGACGGTAGCCCAATTGGATTCACCGGTCTCCATGGTGGAGCCTTCCTCGGGGTTTTGGAACCCATGGTCTCTTTATTTGATATTCAGAAATGGGATCTCAACGCGACTGACTTGCTTGGTTGCACCGCGTTGGCATGGGCTGCGAGAAAAGGACATGATAGAGATGTGAAGGTCTTGCTGGAACAAGTAGGACTCCATCCCGACATAGCAGACAACGAGGGCTGTACGCCATTGTCATGGGCTTCAGTGCATGGGCACTGTGAAATTGTCAAGATGCTATTGGAGCAGAACAATGTCGACCCCGATGCCGCGGATCTATTGTGAATCACCGGCACTTCCTACGCCCACATCCTTGTCCGTGCATCCCTATTAGAATATGCTAGAAGTATACCGGAAGCATGACCGATGAGCGTTTGATATGCGGTGAAAGCTGCGAGAAGCGGGGTAGTTGCGGTGAACAAAAGAGGGGTAGTTGCGGTGAACAAAAGAGGGGGAGTTGCGGTGAGGAAAAGCGGGGGAACTGAGGGGTAGCCAGATCATACGATATCTGATGGAAATGGTCTGAGAGTATAGGGACTACTCATGGGCGTGTAGTATTAGTTTTTGGTACTTAAGGGCCATGTTCACGCACAGATGTAGAAGTCAAGTCAGCGAATAAGTTTCTGCCCCTCATACAGTTTTTCTTTTTTGGTTCTTTTCCTCTCGTACTTCTATTATACAATCCACCGTGACCCTCAATTTATAAGAGGATCACCGGGGCCAGACACCGTTATCACATGCCGCCGAGAATGGGTGTAAGGAGATTTTTGAGGTGCTGTTACGGAGGAGAGATGTCAATCCCAACACGGCAGATGAAAGTGGCTTTACACCGTTATCATGGGCTACAATCGCTGCGGAAGTTGGAATTTTGAAGATCCTATTGCAGCGAAACGATATCAATCCCGACGCCCCAAATAAGGATGGCAGAACACCACTTTCGTTGGCTGCTGGGAGCGAGCTCACATCTCAAGTGATTGTAGAGATGCTATTAGAGAAGAGTAATGTCAATCCCGACGCCCCAGATCGGAGTGGCCGAACACCACTTTCCTGGGCTGCCCAGTATTGGAAGGTGGAAATTGTGAGAATCCTATTGGAGAGGAACGAGGTCAATCCTGACACCGCAGATGAGAAGGGGCGAACACCCTTTTCATGGGCTGCGACGGGCTGGACCGGGGCCAACGAGGTCGATCCTGACGTGGAAGGCGAGAGTGACCCGGGATACTATGGGTGGGATCCCAGCGAGGAGATTGGAAGAATCGCCGAGATTCTGTTGGGGTGGAACAATGCCAATCCCGACATAGCAGATAAGAATGGCCGCACACCGTTATCGTGGGCTGCTAGTTACAGTAACACTGATGTTGTGAAAATTCTATTGGAGCGGAATGATGTCAACCCCAACACGTCAGATGGGAGGGGCCGAACCCCAATTTTGTGGGCCGTTATATATGGCCATACGGAAGTTGTGAATATGTTATTGGAGCGGAACAGGATCGATCCTGACATGGCGGATGAGAGTGGCCGTACGCCATTATCATGGGCTGCTGAGCGTGGGAATATAGAAGTTGTAGAGACCTTATTGAAGAGAAATGATGTCAATCCCGCCAGGGAAGATGAGAGGGGGTGGACACCCCTTTCATGGGCTTCCAGCAATGGGCAAGAGGAAATCGTGGGGATGCTATTGGAGCGGAATAACATCAATCCCGCCTCAGCGGGTGATTGGGACCGAGAACTATCACTAGTGGCCGCCGGGAGTGGGTATGAGGTGGTTGCGGAGATGCCACTGCAGTGGAGCGATGTCAATCTCAGCCCAGCAGATGAGAGTGGTCGCACATTATCATGCCCTACCGAGAGTGCATATGGGTGGATTGTAGGGATGAGATCGCAGCGGAGCGACGCTAATTCCGACCTGGGGAACATGAGCATCCAACCGCAATTACCACGGGATATTATGTTTGGGCATGAGGAAATTGTCGACATGTTATCAGAGCAGAATGATATGAGCCCCGACCCAATACCAGCTACCGGGAGTGAGTATGAGGGAGCTGTGAACATATTATGGGAGTGGAACGACGTCAACCACCACAACGTAGATGAGATTGGTGGGATGCCATTTCCATGGGCTCCGGGAGGTGCGCGTGAAACGGTTCCCGAGGCACCATTTGAGCCGAGCGATGTCAACCCCAACCCGGCAGATCCGTTCAGCCAAACACCATTTCCATGGGCTGCGGAGGGTGGGTGTGCGAGGGCAGCACAGTTGGTGGAAGGCCCGTACGACCTCTTCGCCCAACCAGCATTCGAGGGAAGGTTCTCCGAAGCCATCGCCGATGAGCTGCCCGAGATACCCGAACCGCCCCTCAAAAGGATCCGGAGGTTTTGATACCCCCTCTGTGACTTGCTCCCCTTCACTCACACAGCCGGCCCTCTCACGGTGGTTCATTTTTCCCATTCCTACATTCCCTATGCTCTCGCCTATAGCTACCCACGTGTCTCTCCACCTTCGCCGATACTCGCTTCCGAATGTATTCGCTATTGCTATCTATAAGTCAACCACTGGGGGGTGGTGGAAGGTTGTTCATAGCGATATGACGGCCGAGCTATGAGTAAGAGTGTGCGGGGGATCTACTTTCTGATTATTTCTCCGGCATATTCTATGATACTTTATTTTCTGCTTATCTTTGTTCCTTCTCTCATGCATCTCGGTTCCTATATATATATCTTTAATTGCTACGATGGAGGGATCATCTCATTTATTTTTACAAAAAGGCCACAGCTCACTGAGCTGTCCGCCAACAATACCACAATACCGTCACATCCTAATCCCTACTCTTCTTGCTATATTATTTTGTTGCGCAAAAGGAAGAGCTAAAGCGGAGGACCCGTGTAGTTAGGAGAAGGCCCTTTCATGCCGATCTCGATGGTGGAAGTTTCCTTACTTTTCAGGAGTGTGGTGGGCTACCCCATCTGTTCTAGAGTTACGGGGATTTACGAAGGTTCTCGTACCGTGTTTTTCTTCACTCACGATGGAAGTGCAGAAAACAAACATAGCAAATTTATATGTGGTGAGCAGTGAAAGGATAAATATTCTTTTATTATATTTATATGTACTTTTGTCTTTCTATTGGCACTCTAGATAGAACATAACAGAAGCCTACGGTCATACCTTTCCTAAAAACGGCCAAGCCCCGGTGAATTAACCGAAAATACAGCTGTCTCACTTGTGAGATATGCCATGGGAGCGCCCTACCAAGAAATCCCGTTCAGGTGGACAATATTCCTCCAGGAAAGCAGAATCCCGGCAGGCCCGCGAGCTTTTTTTTCTCATGATGTATCCTCCCTAGTCGGCACCGGCTAAGCGTGCATTAGAAAATCGTGAGGTGAAAATGTATCTTCTCCCATCATCCGGCTTCCGTCTGACGAGGAAAATGTTAGATTTGGTATTTGTGGCGGGCTTCTATGAAACAATCTTGAGCTTTAGGATCGGTGTAGTAGGGCTACTCGTCAGCGCAAGATTGGCCAACTGCGCCACCTGGAGTTGCTATTATATCGTGGCCTGTGCACAAGTGCCCACCCCGGGTCTGCAAGTCGCTTGCAGTCTCACATGATAGACGAAATTTTGAAGGATTAGGGCTTCGGGAATTATTGTTAACCACCGGCAATCACGCTATTGCTGGCTATCGGCTATCATACCTACTGCCCAGGTCTTATCGCTCTTGTGGAATCTGCTAGAAGGATGTCGGATGGGTCACTGGAGTCATGAGTTCATTTATGATGTAATGATGTCTGAAAGCGGTCAAGAGATGAGGGTGGCGGAAGGAATAGGGCAGTGGTAGGCGAAAGTAAGAAAATGGCGTGATGACTCCGGAAGGAATATGTAGCATTGATTTGTGTATTTAAATGACTCCCCTCATCCCACGGTTATCACATAGGTCACCGAATATAAGTCCTCGTTCTCATATCCTTTATTGGTGCTTTGCACAATCTTCTCGTTTGATAGCGGTACATCGACCAAGAATTTTCTCAGGAATGTGATCGAGTGCATTCCTGTGATCTTATAATTTCTCATAAACCGATGGTGGATCTTGATGCTCGCATAAAGAAGGAATAACGTATTTTAAAGAACTATTCACTGGCTTGGCTTTCTACAACTGTGCGTGAACAAGACCCCCAAGTACAAAAACTAAGACTACCCGCCCCAGGGTAGTTCCTATATTCTCACGCCATTTCCACCACTTATCACATCATCCTGTTACCCCTCATTTCCCCGCTTCTCCTCACCGCATCTACCACTCTTTCTTTCACCACTTTTACCCTCTCGCACCTTTCACCGAGTGCGAAAAACTCCCCGATGAAACCTCCTGTATTCTTCTAGCATATTCTAACAGGAGATATAGGTCCCAATACGGGGTAAGGTATGGAGATTTGGGCGAAGGAAGTGCCCGTCATTAACAATAGGAACGATTGCCTCTGATTAACAACATGTGAGCCGTGCTGGCAATAACAAACCGAAGACGAGCTGAAACGGGCTTGATTAAAATGTAATGGAACTATGTAGCAAATAAAGAGAACAAACCCGCAGAACTAGGACCCAAAACACTATCCATCCCTGATGCTGCTTCCGTTTTCTGAGCTCTATACCTTATCTGTCCGGGATATAATCGTAAGTTCACTGAAGTTACAGGGTTCCGTAGATGTCTCCTGCCGATCCTTGTGGTGCTTTATTATCGAGCAGTAGGGCATGGGGCTGCGCGAAGGGAACTAACAACAATTCCCGAGGTATCATATTGAAACTAGTGTATGGGCCTGTCTAAAAATTGGCATCTGGTTTGGTGAAACACCAAAGCGCGAGAGTGATGAGGGGGATCCATGAGGACTGAAGCATCGCTGGACCAGCACTAAGGGCCTTTCACCCATGGCTCCCCGATACGCCACTCTTCCTGTCCTATAGGTTTTGGGCCCAAGGGTTTCCGAGCCCCGGGCGGGTTCAAACCTGGGATCATAGGGGGTCGGGGCTTGTTGGACTTAGTTCTATCCGCCGTACAGGAGTAGTTCTTCTTTTACTTCGTCTTCCTTTTGCTTTCACAATTGCTAAGCTGCGCATTATTGAACTTACACTTTCGGATATGTACTCTTTATCTTCTCGAGTACGACTGTACTTCCTAGTTCATACTAGTTTCACTTCAATGCCGTCAGAGTTTAAGCTCCATTCATCTGTTTTGGATCTTTTCATTTATTTCTCTGCTCAATCAGTCAATCATTGATGTAACTCTATGCGCATTAGATTTTTCTTTTGCCTTCCTTTGTTTTCTTGAAGTGGATATGTGTTCTTGTTGCAGAGCATAAATAGCACGCTCTCCGCTTCCTTAGAAAATCAAGCTTCTTTTCTGGTCCTGGCGAACACACACCTCAACAGGGCTGTCGAGTGAGATCCTATGACTACACCAATTGACTCGATCGGGGTTTAAACAGTTCATGTAGCCATACATCTCTCAAGAAGTACCGGAGAAGTCAAGTTTTCATTATTGGTTATTCCAGAGTGCTCAAAGGCATATGCCAGTCAGGCCGGAATAAGATGAACAAAATATACTTGAACAAGCGGCTCTTGCCTCGAAATCAGGAGTCACCGGCTAAAACACACTAGAGGCCGAGCCCCCCAGCCACCATTACCCACCCAGCATGAGCGGAAACAGCATAGGAAAAATTCAAAAGGTCATCTGCTATAATAGTACAAATAGGGATTTTTTTCATTCTATTTTCCGTGAGTAAGGAGGAGTGGAATGTCATCCCGCAAAGTGCAGTACCTTACAGGGCCGGGGATTTTGTGTGAGGAAGATACACTGCAACACACTTTGCCTGGTTCATGTGTCCACATGTCCGGGCAAACTCGGGTAGGTCTGAAATAAATATATACTAATTATGTGATACCTTAGACATAAACGTTTTCAAAAATTTCCAACGCCGCGGCGTAGTAAGAGCACCGAGCGAAACGTTCTGTTCCGATACTAACGCATCATAGCTAGACATATTCTGCCGCGGGTATTTAAGAGTTTCGCTGGGAGCCTACTTGTGGCAGGATAGTACCAGGCAGCGACAAAAGTCAGCGGGGGAATGGCATGTATCACACAAACCAATCTTCTTCGCACTCTCCGTTTAATACATTCTGAAGTTGAAAAAAAAACCCCAAGATTCATGATGTGATCTGGGGTTCCTCCGGACATCTCCTTGAGTGCGCACAGATCATTAAAGGATTGCTGGTTACTTTAGCGTGGAATATTATAGAGTTGGAGTTGGGGGCGGCGTCAAGCCTGGCTATTTCCTATACAAAATAGTCAGAAATTGCGCTAAGACTAATATACTGTGCATTACTAACCCTAGCACTCTTGATAAGTCCTCAACTAGTTTAGATACAGAGTTCTAAAGACCTGGAAGATAAAATGCAGGGAACTTTTCCACATGCGGATGAAGATTTGGTTTGGATTGCTTTACTAGATTAATGACCGGAAGCTCGTTAATATGGCCGTTTTCAGTGGAAAAAAATCAACTTCAAATACAGTCTCCCGAAGTATCGCGAGATTCTCGAGTTGCGAGAGTCGTAGCATAAAAACGGGCACATGCTTGCACTTAAGTCAAGGCTTAGCCCAAAAGAGAAATCTTTCAATACCCAGAGCAAACAAGAAAGTATCAATTTTTTTTTAAAAGCAGGATTGACCATGGGAAAATCCATGCCAAGTGGCCAGCGCTGCCACTCTCGCAACTCGAGAATCTCGTGACCCTTCGGGAGACTACCGGTGATTCTTGTTGTTGGCCTCGCACTGTACTGCGGAGTGCAAGACTTAGGTGATAGGCTAAGACTTGGGGCGGTCCACACTGGTGCCCGAGCACAAATGAGGCCCCGCCCTGCAAAACCTTTGCAGCGGCTAGAAGAGTGAGAGGATTGTTGCACCTGTCGGGTGGCATGACCCGAATTACGTTCGGTACCATAAGAGGATCTGGACCTTCGAAGTTGGTGTAACGCCAACGGATCCTCGGCTTTGTTTAACTCGACCCCGCCTTTCTTCCGCTCCGAGGAATAACATCAACGGTTAGACCCAGAAAACTCCCCTCTTCAACAAAGCAAACAATAGCCAGCGGAAGATGTCTCAGTATACGATCAAGGGTAATACAAACTCCCTCAATACTACCAATTCTCTCAATGTGCAGAACTACTTCACGATTGCCGATGAACGGTCTCAACTCCTGACCTGGTTGTCACCCCTGGAGCCCAGCCTACGGCATCGGGAAATTCGGGAGCGCCGTGTCAACGATATCGGAGAATGGCTCATACAAACCGAGGAATTCAAGAGATGGCGCGGGCCGAGTGAGGAAGGTAAAGGTGATAGCGCGGTTTTGTTTTGCTACGGAGATCCGGGTGTCGGTAAGACATTTATCAGGTAACAGGGATTATTCACCGGACCGGGAAGAGAGGGGAGTGGGCCCGTTCTAACAAGCCACAATGACAGTTCCCTTGTAATAGACAGGCTATGCGACCAGGCCAGAGAACAAAACACGGCGGTTACATGTTTTTACTTTGAATTTGCGGCACGAAGAGAGCAGTCTGCAACGGCTATGCTGGGCTCCTTGGTGAAACAGATTGTTAGCGGAATGGAGAGGATTCCAGAGGAAATATCGAGGGCCTTCCAAGAGCAGACAAAGGTCATTGGTGGATGTGGTCCGCAACTGGCTGATCTCGTGAAGATGCTACAGACCGCTACAGCCTCACAGCCCACGTTTATGTGCATCGATGCGCTCGATGAATGTGTGGGAGTGCAACGAGTAAGGGTCCTTGATTCGTTGAGACAAATCCTTGAGAAGTCCCCGGGCACTCGGATATTCGTGACAGGCAGGCCCCATATTCGGGCTGAGATGGGAAAGCGGCTTCCTGGACGAATGGTAACTATATCTATCTGTCCCACCAAAGGCGATACCATCGGATACCTCCGTGTCAGACTAGGCGAGGACGAAACACCGGATGCCATGAATGCGAATCTGGAGACAGAAATTTTGGAGAAGATTCTCGAGAATATATCAGAAACGTGTGTAGGGGCAATGATGCTCGGAATCACATGCCACTTCGTCCGCTAATAAATGTCTCTAGGTTTCTACTCGTTTCCTTAAATATCGACTCAATCTTACAAGAGTCGACCATATACCAGAGACGAGAACGGCTCAGGAAAATGGAAGATGGACTAGGGTTGGGAGATGCCTACGGTGCGACAATCGAACGGATTAAGGCTCAGGATGAGGGCAAATCACGGCTCGGAATGAAAGTTTTAATGTGGATCAGCCATGCGGAACGGCCGTTGGGGGCCGACGAGCTGTGCCAGGCCCTCGCAGTTGAGCTAGGCTCCACGGATTTCCATGATGACAATATCCCTTCAATCTCGACATTAGTCGGCTGCTGCCAAGGGCTTATTACTGTAGATAAGGGGGCATCAACCGTTCGACTGATCCATTTTACTCTCAAAGAGTATCTTTCTGCTCGTCTCGATATTTTCAGTAGACCTCACTCGGCAATGGCAGAGATCTGCCTGACCTATCTAAATTCTAAACAGGCCAAGGCCCTTTCCGCCGCCTCTCCCCACATCCTTGATAAATCCTTCCTAGGATATTGTTCCCTACACTGGGGAGCCCATGCGAAAAAGGAACTCTCGGATCACGCAAGATCACTCGCGCTGCGCCTGCTTCAGGATTATGAGGATCACGTATCTGCCGAATTTCTTCTAGCACAAGTGGTGCATATAAGTCGTGAGGATCGGGATAATGGGTTCCGGTTTAGTGGGCTACATTGCGCATCGTTCTTGGGAATTGTGGAGATAGTAGCTGCTTTGGTAGAGATGGGGAGTTGTGGTATAAACGAAGGAGATCGTTGGGGGTACACTCCACTTGCATGGGCTGCTAAGGGTGGACATGAGGGAGCGGTGAAAATACTACTCTGGCGGGCAGGGGTCAGCCCCAATAAGCGAAACAGCTACGGCGAAACACCGCTTACGCATGCTTCTCGGGGTGGATATGAGGAGGTGGTGAAAATTCTAGTTGGGCGCGAAGAGGTTGATCCCGACAGCCCATGCAACAACGGAAGAGCACCCCTATCCTATGCAGTTGAGGGTGGTCACCACGGAGTGGTAAAAATGCTACTCGGGCGAGAGGGAGTCAGCCCGGATAGGGCAAGTAAGTGGGGAGATACACCGTTCTCATATGCCGCTCGAAATGGACATGAGGAGATAGTGAAAACACTACTTGGGCGAGGAGAGGTCAACCCCGACAAACCAGACAATCACGGCATTACACCACTCTCGCATGCTGCTTGGAGGGGCCATGTAGATGTGGTGAGAATACTGCTCGGGAGGGAAGATGTCAATCCCGAGAAGCCAGACAATGATGGAGACACGCCACTCTCAGGTTCTGCCTGCGATGGACATGAGGGGGTGGTAAAAATGCTACTGGAGCGGGAAGGGGTTAACCCCGACAAGCCAAATCATGCTAGCCGAACGCCGCTCTCGCGTGCCGCTGGGAATGGACATGCGGGAGTAGTGAAAATACTACTCGGTCGAGAAGAGGTCAACCCTGACAAGCCAGATAATGATGGCCGAACACCGCTCTGGTATGCCGCTTGGGGGGGACATGAAGAAGTGGTAGAAATGCTGCTTGGGTGGGAGGGGGTCAACCCCGACAGTCAGGATAATGGTGGTCAAACACCGCTATCGTCTGCCACTTGGGACGGACACGAGGGAGTGGTGAAAATACTGCTTGCGCGTGAAGAGGTCAACCCCGAGAAGCCAAACCGCGGCGGCCGAACACCGCTCTGGTATGCGGCTGGGGGTGGACATAACGAAGTGGTAAAAATATTGCTTGGGCAAGAAGAGGTCAATCCCGACAAGCTAGACGATCACGGCAATGCACCGCTCTCGATCGCCGCTCAGGAAGGACATCAAGACGTGGTGAAAATACTCCTCCGGAAAAAAGAGATCAATCCCGATAAGCCAGATAATCACGGCCGAACACCGCTCTGGTATGCCTCTTGGAGGGGACATGAAGAAATAGTTAAAATCCTCCTCGGGCGGGAAGAGGTCAACCCCGACAAGCCAGACGATCACGGCAATACATCGCTCTCGATTGCTTCACAGGAAGGACATGCGGGAGTGATAAAAACACTACTCAGCCGGGAGGAGGTCAACCCTGACAAGCCAGATAATAGTGGCCGAACACCGCTCTGGTATGCGGCTTTGAAGGGGCATAACGTGGTAGAAATACTGCTCTCGCGGGAAGAGGTTAACCCCGACGGGCCGGACGATCACGGCAATACACCGCTCTCGATTGCCGCACAGGAAGGACGTGAGGATGTGGTGAAAATGCTGCTCGGGAGAGAAGAGGTCAATCCCGAGAAGCCAGATATGGTTGGCGACACACCCCTCTTATGCGCTGCGTACGGTGGGTGTGAGAAGGTGGTAAAAATACTACTCGAGCAGGAAGGAGTTAACCCCGACAAATCAAATCATACCGGCCAAACACCGCTGTCGTATGCCGCTTGGAGGGGACATGAGGGAGTGGCAGGAATACTACTTGAGCAAGATGAGGTTAATCCTAACAAGGCGGATAATCATGGCCAAACACCGCTCATGCACGCAGCTAAGCATGGCCGTCAGGGAGTGGCTGAGCTGCTACAGCGTCATGAAGCGATAACCACGGCACGCTCTCAGGCCTAAGGGATACTATCTCGTAGAAATCATCGGAATTCCTCACCTTTCGGAGCATGTTGCTCGTGGAAGCCCCCCTTGGAGCCACCCTTTTACCACCGAAGGAAATCCCGTACGACGAGAAGACATATTCACATAGATAACAGTCACTACACCAGTCCAAAACCCGATGTCTAACCTCGTCGTGTGAGGATGCGAGATTCGGTTTACGGAGTACAACGGGGTTTGGTCGGTGGGGTGATATTACTTTTATTATTGTCAGAAGGTTCAGTTCGTGGCTTGTAGTTTCACCTTATCCTATTCAATTTTCCTCTACTTCCAAATTCCCGCCTGCACCTCTTTTATCTCCTCCTATCCTTTTGGCCCCTTCCCTTCTCCCCCCCACCCTTTTTCCCTATAATACAATACCCCGAGTGATAGATAGACTGTATATAGTGGTTTGCTTTTTGGATAGAGGAGTGGCTGTGTACCGTAGCGCAAGCATCCTTAGGGAAATTTTGGGCTATATCCGGACCCTACCCACAATAGGTGACTAGTTAGCATAAACGATATGATTTAATCGATGGGGGGATGGTACGTTTAGTGGATACCTAATAGCTACCCCGCTATGGACATGAGTGTGGAGGCTGGAGGAAGCCTAGCACAGAGGCTTCTCATGTCACTCATCGATCTCACCCCCGCTAGGATCAACCTAATCGCATGAAATATGCTAGTATTAAAGCCAGCCAGAAAATACACTCTAGTGGGTACTGAGAAACGACTGTTCTCTCGCAGTAAAATCTAAGCTAAGGCCGAATGCCCGGCACCACAATGATATGTCTTGTGAGATGGACCGGAGAGACTATCTCCGGACCACAAAGGCCACTGACAATGATAGCGCTCTTTTCCAGTCACTATAAGGAAGTGTCAAGGAAACGCAATACTGGCTCATCCAACCCCAACACTAAGGATGCCCCTACCGGGGTCGAAAATGGGGAGGCCAAAGAGGGCACAGCACAGTAGTGTTCGACCTACTAGTAGTTTCGGGGAGAATAAAAGTGAGGTGAATGGTAACGTTCTTCCGCAGGGCCGTGTCGGTTAGGCTGGACTCAGTCGGGTGTGGTGTGGCTGGCTGTTAGAATAGAGTCAGATTTTGGTTAGGGGACTAATAGTTACGCTACTACTATCTAGCCAGGATGGGTCCACCGCTGGTAGGCATATCGTGAATTCACGCGCATAGTAGATGCTAGGGCTGGTTAAGGGGGCTCGGTCCATCCAAAGAAGAAGTATTCCGTAATCGATTAGGGGCTCCAGGTCTACTCGTCTATCAGCAAACACTACTCTCCACACAGGTCCTAGTATTGGCGCACTTACCTTCCCAAGGGGTGGCCGATACCTCACAACTACCACCGTACTCGAACAGTATCCGGCTATGTGGGCAATGGCCGGAAAACCGGATCCCCGGGGTGCCTTCATAAATAATCGCATCAGTATGAGAAATTGTTCTCCAATCTTCAGATATGCTAGGTAAACTTTCCGACCGTGGTCCAAGCTAGCCGCCAGGCTAGTCCCGCGGTTTGTAGCGCGCTCGAAAGGATTCATCGGCGGACTAAGCTGTTGACCGTGCCAAAGATGATTTGGTAGGAGTATGATTAACCTGGGAGAAAACCCGGAAAAGAATACCGGTACGGGATACGTGCTCTAGGGCGGAATACTGGGTAGGCATTGGGGAATCCCTTGTGTGCTCCTGGTGAAGACTTCCGGATTCCGTTTGCTAGATAAATCGCCAGTGCTCGCTTGTTCGCTTGATCTACTAGTAAGGCGGTTGCACCCCCCAGGAGGCTTGGCACCACAGGTGTGAGGCTGTGGCTCACACAGGGCCGCAGTGGCTTGTATACTCGAGTAGAGTGGCAGAGCTTTTCCATATCGTGCAGGGAAGCTTAGCGTACCTTAATTTGAGCCTCACCACCCCACCTCTGCCAACGAGGCTTTTGGTTTCTACCAAAAAAAGGGTTGTACTATCTCCTGGACCGGCAAGACATTGAAAATTTCGTGCCACCCCTGTTAGTTTTTGAGACAGCGGTTAATAAGCAACTTTTTGTTAATGACCAAAGTTTTGCAGATGTGTAGGCTTCAGAACACAGCTAATATTAGCCACATAACCACACTTACGCTGATATCACCAAAGAATACTGAGGTCGTGATTGTTTGCGGGCCCTTAGTAATCTACGTCCCAAGCATAGACAGGGGTGGCACGAAATTTTCGTGTCTTGCCGGTCCAGGAGATAGTATCGGCCACCCTAGCGACAGTGTTTGACGGTATTTAGGCTTATTCTGCCCTAGAAGTCTTCGTCGGTAGCTATAATACCAGTAGGGTCTCACAGTTCGTCATAATTAACCGAGCCTAGAGTGAGCTCGGCAACATATTGCTTCTATACGGACCCGCACAACGGGCCCTACTAGAAAGCTCATTAGCACTATGATATACGTAGCTGTTGGGCGGTAGAAAGATACAGTGGATGGCCAGCAATATAGGCTCCAAGGATGACTAAGATCCCCTTGGGATACCGGTACGACGTTTCAGTTCTGCTGCCCCATACAAATGACCGTTTCCCTTCCGTTCCAAAAATCCCAAAACCCTTTCCACTAGTAAAATAGGTACGCAACGAAATGGTTCTTTTTCCTTATCTCTTTAGCTAATAGGCCCTAACATCTTTGGGGCGGTGCAAGCAATGTTTTCCCAACCCTTATTTTTATTGAGGAATCAAACCCATTGTGAGCTCAAATGTTTTCGGAGGTAAAGTTAACTATTATGCAATCGAATGAGCGCTGTGAGATATGGGTGGATACAGCAATAAAAAGGCCCATACTCTTAGTGTTAGACTGCCCTTCAGCCTACCGTAGCAGCAGAGGAATTCCATGACATGCTAGGCGGGATAGCGGGAGCTACCCCCTTGTTCGTGCCGTGGGAGAATCGGTAAGAGTCTGTAAGCCCTTGGGTTTGGTGGTACAGTAAATAAATTTGAAATATTTTGTTTGAGTCCCTTCGTATCCGCGTAATTATGAGCTCGGGTGCTGCGCTTGGTTGGTTGAGTCGTGAATGCGAAAGGGCAAGCTCACAACCCATTTCAGCCGCAGATATCCCAAATCCCTGGTACTGTAACCTGAAAAAAGAGGCTCACCGGGATGTGCCGTCGGTGTGAAGCGATTGGGTGAAATGCCGACAAATAACATCTCACAGCCTCACCCCGCCGCTTAATTCCCCCTCAATCACAGGACGGTCAACAGCCCAGATACCCGGTTCAATCATCTTCCCATCCCTCCAAACAGGCCAGAACTTAGAGAGTATGAGCTATAAAGGGAATACAAAGTCATTCAACATCAACAGTTTCAACAAAGTGGTCAACACAACCATAGCGGATGATAAGGCGCAGGTCCTACAATGGCTGTCATCACTCGAGCCTCAAAAAAGACATCAACATTTAAGGGAGAGCCGACTCGAGGGTGTGGGGGAATGGATTTTCAGAACGAGCGGGTTTCAGAGATGGAATGCGGGAGATGGATCGGCCCATTCCGTGCTATTTTGCCACGGTGATCCGGGGGTGGGGAAGACTCATCTTAGGTATTCAACACTATAAGGTTATGCGCAGCGAATGTAGATTCCACTGATCTGGCGATGCCGAACTTTTATTGGTACAAACAATTTGGATAGAGAAAGGTTATCAATGAAACAATAGAGATAATGGAATCGTGTACGGTAATGAATGACTTCGACAAAAGTAGGAGAGAAACCAAGTGAATAAATAATGAATGCGATGACGAACAGAAAACAAACGAACAAAGGGAAGAACAGGCTTTCTTATATCCTCCGTGAGATGAGACCTTTCCTCCACAGCACACTTCCTGCGCGTGCTATATCTTTGATCAGTTTCTTCCGCATAATTGCCCTTTCCTACTTCTGAGCCGAATCCCTTCCGAGGTGAAAACCCAAACACCGAGGTAGTGGTTAACCGGTTTGCTGAATACTGAGTGCATAACCGCGGGTGCCATGGTTGTTCGGCTATTGGTGATAGTTCGTGTTTCGTTGTTGATGAACGGAGGTGTTGATGCTGTCGCACTAGATATGCAGGGTTGATGTCGGGGATGGGTATGAAGCTAATAGTCATGAGACGTCTTTCGAAAACTTAGTGTGTAACAGATCGCAGTGACAAGGTTCCTAATCCAACGCGCATGGGAATATATGCAAATGGTGAGCAGTTCAGAACGATCCACGTTCAACATTAGGTAAACCAAAATGTCTCAGGAGAAACCCCCGATCACTAACCACTTGCGGTTTTAGCTCTCTTGTAATCGACCACTTTTATGGAAGTGGGCAGGATATAACGGTCGCTGGGCTGTATTGTGATTACCTCGATAGGAAGGAGCAGACTACATCGAACATGCTAGGAGCCATGCTTAAGCAGTTGGTGGGAAGAGGGAACATCCCGGAGGACATTCGGAAGGCTTTTGAAGACGCGAAGGACCATTTCGGCGGGGTACGGCCGCAGGTCTCAGAACTTGTCAATATGCTGAAGATGGCGATTGGGAAACGGAAACGGGTGGTTATATGTATTGACGGGTTGGATGAATCTCTCGCGGCCCATCGGGATGGGCTTCTCCGTTCTCTGCAAGATATTATCCGGGAATTGCCAAATATTCGGTTATTCATGACTGGAAGGCCTTTCGTCAGCGGTGAGGTTGAGAAGTACTTTCCCAATGTGGATACTGCCTCAATCAGTCCAACAGAGGAAGACACCAAGACATTTTTGAGGATGAAGTTAGATGGGGACCCAGAACCCGAGGCCATGGATGAGAATCTCAGAGCCGATATAATGGAAATCATTCCGAAAACAATATCTGAGATGTATATCTAGATTCCTAGTTTCCCCATGTTCTGTTAAAGTGACTCTGCTTACGCGCGATTTTTGCATAGATTTCTTCTTGTCTCGCTGAGCATCGAGGCAATTCTCGCTGAGCCAACCATTCACGGAAGGAAGGAAAGGCTTAAACAGATGTCAAAAGGTCAGGGTGTCGGAGACATATACAGTGCCACTTTCGAAAGGATCAAGGGGCAGGAGAATGCAAGATCGCGACTAGGAATGGAGGCCATCATGTGGGTAGCATATTCAGAGCGGCCGCTGCAACCACACGAGCTCTGCCAAGCCTTAGGGGTAGAGGTGGGGTCGGAAGATCTCAACAATGACAATGCACCCAACATACGGACCATAATTCGGTGCGGGCTAGGACTAGTCACAGTCGATTCACCATCGTCAACTGTCCGGCTTGTGCATTTCACTCTACAAGAACACATCCTAGCCAATCCCATGCTTTTCCCGAGTCCCCATTCCGTAATTGCGGAGGTTTGCTTAACTTACCTCAACTTTGCCTACATCATGGGACTTTCGCCTACTCTTTCTTCACCCCCTCCAGCTGCCCCGTTTCTTGAATATGCTTCCTGCTACTGGGGAGCCCATGCTCGAAGAGGAATTAGTGAAATAGCAATACCACTTGTACTGAAGCTACTCGATAGATTCGATTGGCACATATCTTGCAAGCTCCTGCTATTGAAAAAGTATTATCCGGGGCCGCCCTTCGATAATGACGGTAGCCCAATTGGATTCACCGGGCTCCATAGTGGAGCCTTCCTCGGGGTTTTAGAACCCATGGTCTCTTTATTTTATATCAAGAAATGGGATCTCAACGCGACTGACCTGCGTGGTGGTACGGCTTTGTCATGCGCCGCGAAGGAAGGACATGATAGGGATGTTAAGGTCTTGCTGGAACAAGTAGGACTCCACCCCGACATAGCAGATGACGGGGGCCTTACACCATTGTCATGGGCTTCACGGCTCGGGCACAGTGGAATTGTGAAGATGCTATTGGAACGGAGCGATGTCGATCCCAGCGCTGCAGATGCCCGGGGCTGGACACCACTTGCCCATGCAGCGCTCTTCGGACGCCGGGATACCGTCAATATGCTATTGGAGCAGAAAAGTGTGAACCCCAATGCCGCAGATGAGTGGGGCCTGACACCATTATCACTTGCCGCCGAGTTTGGGTGTAAGGAGGTTCTAGAGGTGCTGTTGCAGAGGAGCGACGTCAATCCCAACACGGTAGATCAGTATGGCTTGACACCGTTATCGCATGTTGTCATGCATGGGCTGGAGGGAATTGTGGGGATCTTATTGCAGCGAAAGGATGTGAACCCCGACGTCCCCGATGAAGGTGGCCGAACACCACTTTCGTTGGCTGCCGAGAGAGAGCATCAGGTGATTGTAGAGATGCTATTAGAGAAGAACAATGTCAATCCCGACATAGCAGATAAGAATGGCCGCACACCGTTATCATGGGCTGCTAGTCACGGACACGCGGAAGTTGTGAAGATGCTATTAGAGCGGAATGATATTAACCCCGACACGCCAGATAGGAGGAGCCGAACCCCAATTTTGTGGGCCGTCATATATGGCCATACGGAAGCTGTGAAGATTTTATTAGAGCGGAACAAGATCAACCCCGACATGCCGGATGAGAGTGGCCGTACACCATTATCATGGGCTGTCAATAGTGAGCATGAGGAGATTGCAGAGATGCTGTTAGAGCGGAGCGATGTCAATCCTGACAAAGCAGATAACTGCGGGCGAACACCATTATCATTTGCTGCTGAGTATGGGGATATTCAAATTGTGGAGACTTTATTGAAGCGAAACGATGTAAATCCCGGCAGGGCAGATGACAGGGGGCGGACACCACTTTTATGGGCTTCCCGCGAGGGGAACGGGGAAATTGTGGAGATGCTATTGATGAGGAATAACATCAATCCCGCCACAGCCGGTTGTTCGGGCCGAGCACCATCACCAGGGGCTATCGGGAGTGGGTATGAGAGAGTTGCGAAGACCCCACTGCAGTGGAGAGATGCCGATACCGCCCCAGCAGATGAGACTGGTCGCTCATTATCACGGCCTACCGAGAGTGGGTATGAAGGGAGTGTAGAGATGGTATCGGAGCTCAGCAACGTCAATTCCCACATGGTGAATATGGGCGCCCGAACCCACTTATCAAGTGATACTGTGTTCGTGTATGAGGGAATCGCGGACACGTTCTCGGAATGGAACGATGTTAACCCCAATCTGACACCAGCTACCAGGAGAGAGTATGAGGGAAATACGGACATATTATCGGAGTGGAACGATATCAACCGCGATACCGCAGACCAGATTTGTGGAATGCCATTTCCATGGGTTCCCGGAGATCTGCATGATGCAATTCCCGAGACACAATTCGAGCAGAACAATGTCATTCCCAGCCCGCCTGATCTGTTTAGCCAAATGCCATTCCCATGGACTACAGAGAGCGAGTATGCGAGAGTAGCACAGCTGGTAGAAGGCCCGTATGACCCCTTCACCCAATTACCATTCGAAGGGGGATTCTCCGAACCCTTCACAGCCGAGCCGTCCGAGATACCCGAACCGCCCCTCAAAAGGATCCGGAGGGTTTGATATCCCCTCTGTTACTTGCCCCCCATTACTGACCCCAGCTAGCCCACTCCCTGCCGTCCATCGGTGGTTCTCCAACTTACTCCTCCGTGCCTATCCCCTTCAACTACCTACCTTTCTCGCCACTGCTCGCATGCGAATGAATTCACTATTGTTGTCGAAAATTCAGCCATTCGATGGTGGGCAGGCTGTAGCGCTGACACCAAGGGGGAATAGGTGCCAGAACGGGCGAGAGATCCACCTTCTAATCATTTCCAAGTCATACTCTATAATACCTTATCTACTCATACCTTGTTGTTTCTCCCCTACGCTCCTCGGCTCCAATATATTTATCTTTTGTGCCTACGGTAGAAGCGTTATTTTTGTTTCCTCCTTCCCTTTTTCACAAAAAGACCCCAGCCCTTCGAAGTGTTTACCACCAATCCAACAATATTACCATAATATTATAATCCCCACTTTCCCCAGTTTATCAGCTTGTTACACAATGTGAAGAAGGGATCAAAGCAGAGAATCTTTGAAGTTGGGAGATAGTTCTTGCGTATCCATCGCGATGGCGCAAATTTCTTATTCTTCAGGAGCGTGGTGGGTTATTTCATCTGTTCCGAGGTTATAGTGATTTAGGAAGAGGATTCTCTAGCAATGTTTTACTTTTGTCACGATAGAAGTGCGCCGGGGAACTGAGGTAGAAAATTTCTAGCTGGCTATCTGCCGAAGGATATATATATATATATATTTTAAATATTTTTGTCTCTGGCGCTCTGGTACGGAACGGGGCAACATAAGCCTATAACTATACCTTTCCTACCCAATGCCCAAGTCCCTAGTGAATCGGCCCCGCTACAGATGTGCCGTTTATGCGATATGCCAATAAGTGCGGGCTGCCGAGAAATCCCTTCAGGTCCGGAACATTCGTCGGAAAAGTCCAAAGCCCCGCGGTTCCTAAGCCTCCCCCCCTCAGCAGATATCCCCCCTAGCTAACACCTATTGAGCGTGAACTAGTGCATAACCCAAAAGTGTTTAAAAAATATTACGAGATAAAAGTGTACCTCCTCCCATCACAAGTCGTCTACCTGGTGGGAGGGTTGTATCACCCGCTATCGACAAAGGGGCGTCAAGTAATATTAACTGTGGGTGATCAAACTGCAAAATAGTGAATGACTCTTCAGCGTACAATTGGCCAACACTCTCTCCTATACTATGCCTTCGGGGCCGATGTTTAATCCGACACTCCTAGCTCACAGTTCGCTTGTATGATGGCTTCATCTGAGAGCCAGAATTCTTTAAGGATGTGGGTGTCGGGAGTGTTGCCAAGCATAGACACAATGGAAAGGACTAGCCTGTAATAGACCAATCCCCAACCCAAAGAAACCTGACGGTTTAAGCTGCAAGCGAAACTACACAGTCAAACAAAGTTACCAAACCCACAGGATCAGGGTTCTAGACAGAATACATCCCAAACCCCGCCTTATTTGTTCCTAAATTTATTCAAGATATAGCCGAGGCACAGCAATATCCAAATACCCAGATAATCAAGTACCGGATATGTTACAGGATTTGGGCAGATCTCTCTTGCCTATCCTGTCATGCAAGTGCCATCTAATTGGGTAATAGGGTATGGGGACACCATGGGAATGAACAAGCAAAACTAATAGCAATTTTCAAGGTATGGATATTCAGTTATGGTGATGTATTGGGGGCAGTATTTGGACAAGGTAGCTGGAGGGCACCACCGGGGCCAAGGGGGGGATGCCTGTGAAGCGAAATATTATCGGAAAAGAGGGAGGGGTCCTTCAAGCTCATTGTTCCCGCATGGGCCACTCCCAATCTCCACTAAGGTTCCTGCTCTCAGAATTTGTAAGCCCCAAGCGGGAGCGAAACTGGAATGGTTAGTGTTGGAAACAATCCCAACAGCGGCAATGGTCGGAAGGTGGGGTTTTACGCGGTTGGGTGGAGCAGCCCAAGCGAGCGCACGGAGTGCGTGTTGGGCGGTGGAGGGGCTCATGATTTCCTCCACCGAGTTCGCTGAAAAGAAAGTTGGAAGGGAAATGTAAAGACAAAGAAGATTAAGCCGGGGGAAAGACAGGAAGGAAGGAAAACAAATAAAAAGAAAAACTTTCCAGATCTCCATGCCCCTCTTATCATGCACAGGAGACCACTGCTGGAGAAATGTGCCGGCATCTCCCACCCCAAGTGAGCAATTTCCAACAACAAGGGTTTTTGGGTAGTCCAGTGAGAGTGTATGACTGAGATATCACCTGGAGGCTCTTGTATTGTTTGAATAATAGTGTATCGATCAAGGTGTGCCGGGAAGTATCTGATATTTTTATATTTTTGCCGTGGTCTTTTTGGACTTCGACGGCAGAGCGATACACGGCGAGTGACGGGTGAAATGAGACGAAACGCCAAGCAACTTACAACGAAAACAATCACACACTCGGTGACGGGGAAAATATTTTCACTAACGTCAGCCTTAGGCTCACGCTCAACGACAGCTACTTCAATAATTAACTAAGGGCGATCACGGGAGCATATATCAATCACAAAGACAGCATATCCATCCATGAGCCATAGTACTACTCCATGTCAGTCTCCCCTTCCACCATCATGACTCCCGGGCTGACAAAAGGAAAACAAACTCCCACCGCCGCCAAGCTTCCAGCTCCAGACTGGCCTTGCCGTGCTTCCGCTTTTCCCCCGGTTTTTTCTCCCGGCTTTCGGGAAAGCTGCACTATCCAAAACTATCGTGCATTCCTGCATTCGAAATGCTTTCCACAAACACTCCCGAAGCCGAAATAGGCCCGAATCCTTAGCGTATTTTCAAAGCCAAATAAGTTCGTCCCCTGATGGCTATCTAAACAACAAAGGAGGTATCGGGAGAGTATGGCGAGCAGCATAATTTCCAACATGGCCGCTGACCCAAAGCTATACCTTAGGTTCGAAGCGGCTGGATTGATTTTTTTTATAACGGGCTACAACGACCGCAGCGTAGAATCTTGTGGCAGTGAATGACTCCAACTCCCCCGAGCGACATCCGGGGAATGTACTAGGAAATTAGCCAGGCTAGCCAAATATATGGAACACTGCTGTGAGGATGTTAGAAGTCTACGGAGAGATCAAATCAGGTTCAGACCTTTCGTGAGGTTACGGGAGGTGCCCTGAGCAAAGTGTGTTTTAAAGTGCTCGGCCAAAAAGATTCGTCCGATGCCCTTTTCCCACAAAAAGCTCCCACCTTCACTATCTCTCATTGCACAATGTCTATGAGAATCTGCGAAAATTTTGTCCATGCATTAGTGAACTTGTAGATAACATGAAGGATATTACAAGATCCTTCGATATTAAAAAGTGGTGGAGAAAATGTCATTTAAGCATCGGGTATCTGTTGCCATATCCTTTTTGTATCAAGCCCGGTTTAAGAATTTAGGTCACTTTCACACTGATTGATGCAATCGTGAACAATGAGGAAGAGACACTTTTGATTCCTTACACTTCTACTTCTAGGAGTTTAAATAGATAGTCATTCCATAGCTAATGGAAAGATTTGTAGTGTTTTCATACAAGCTGCGTTGGGAATTGCCCTTTTGAAGAGGTGCATTTGTCGTTGAATTTGATGTAAAACCCTGTGTTGGACGAATCTTTTTGTCCCCCTACCTTTTAGGTTTTGGGCTTAGAAATAGATGTGGACGAAAGAGGGATTGGCTATAGTAGGCACTCATAATCGAATATTAGTAACTGAGCTCGGTTTATTGAGTTACATTTTTGCATACGGCGTACACTGAGACGGCGAGAGAAGATTTCTGGAGGGGGTGGCTTATCATTGCCATATTACGGAGAGAGTGTTAAATTTACAATATTGACCTAGAGCAGCGACCTGTCTAGTGTCTGATAGAAGTGGCAATGCATCCCCGAGGCAGCGTAACAGTTTGGCCGCCAAGCTACAAGAAGTAAGGAGGGCAGAAAATCGGGTAAACACTGTTGCGCTGTCTATTAGCAAATAATGCTGGTTGAGAAGCTATGATACCAGCTACTCTAATTACTTTAGTTTTGCGACTCAAATTTCAAACCTAGACGGTTAGGTAAACCAGTTTCCTGGCCGGGTTGCAACCGTGCCTCCCCTGTACATTCTACAGAAGGAATACTCGCTCGCCTTTGTTAAGAATACCTCCGCTAGCCGATAGTCTATTTTGCTGGAGTTCTCGCCAAATATTCGGCTCCCGGAAATATTCTTGGGAAAGACGGGTGAGTACTCGAGTACGGCGCCAGCCTAAAAGGCCGAGGATGAGCGGTCGCACTACAGGAAATGACAGAGCAAACCGAGACGTGATGATATTAAAATCTCGATAAGCTATCCCATCCCCCGTAGGCATCTTGCGTTGGAGTAACTTCGAGTTGGGCACCAACATCGGTCATGGAACAATCGCCTCACGTGGCACGCCGATAAGTTAAGAGCGGGTAAACGAAACTATTTGGTCCGAAAGTGCAGTCGGTGTACTCGAGTTTGTCCAGACCCTTTGAATTCTGTGATTAAAGGCTCGCGTACTGTGTTGGGCGGTTGGTGGAATCAGGGATGCGATTAGACCATTTTGGTAGCAGATGTCTTGATTTTCTGGGGAAATTCGAAAGAGGCGATGGAGGGGTGTTGAGGGCCCGTGGCTTGCAACGATTAGATGAGATGCGGCATGTGACATCCTGCAGCCTTACCCTCCGACATGTTTTCCTAATCTCCCAAGACTATCAACAACCTTGATACCCCAAGTCATTACCTTTCAGTTCCCCTCAAATCGCTGGTATTTGGGCAGTATGGACAGATCGATTACTAGGTCATTTAACGCCAACAGCTTCAATGTCAACAATGTCAACAACTTCAACACAACTATAAACGATGACAAGGCTCAAATACTACAGTGGCTATCATCACTCGAGCCTCAAAAAAGACATCAACATTTAAGGGACAGCCGACTCGAGGGTGTGGGAGAATGGATTTTCAGAACGAGCGAGTTTCAGAGATGGAACGTGGGAGAAGATGGATTCGCTCATTCTGTGTTATTTTGTCATGGTGATCCGGGGGTGGGGAAGACTCATCTTAGGTAACACAAGATATCACGGCAGAGATCACAGATCGTTAACTACTTGGGATTCCAGCTCTCTGGTAATCGATCACTTTTATGGGAGTGGGCAAGATATAACGGTCGCTGGGCTGTATTGTGATTACCTCGATAGGAAGGAACAGACTACATCAAACATGCTAGGAGCCATGCTTAGGCAGTTGGTGGGGAGTGGAAACATCCCGGAGGACATACGGAAGGCTTTCGAAGACTCGAAGGACCATTTCGGCGGGGTTCGGCCACAAGTTCCACAACTAGTCACTATGCTGAAGACGGTGATTGGGCAACGGCAACGGGTGGTTATATGTATTGACGCGTTGGACGAATCTCTCGCGGCCCATCGGGATGGGCTTCTCCGCTCTCTGCAAGTTATTATCCGAGAATTGCCAAATATTCGGTTATTCCTGACTGGAAGGCCTTTCGTCAGCGGTGAGGTTAAGAAGTACTTTCCTAATGTGGATACTATCTCCATCAGTCCAACAGAGGAAGACACCAAGACATTCTTGAGGATGAAATTAGATGGGGACCCAGAGCCCGAGGCCATGGACCATGATCTGAGAGACGATATAATGGAAATCATTCCGAAAACAATATCCGAGATGTATATTTATATCCCTAGTGTTCCCATGTAGCCAAAGTCACGCTGCTTACGAACGATTATCTACAGATTTCTTCTCGTCTCGCTTAGCATCGAGTCAATTCTCGCCGAGCCAACAATTCATCGAAGGAAGGAAAGGCTTAAGCAGATGTCAAACGGTCAGGATGTCGGAGACGTATACACTGCTACTTTCGAAAGGATCAAGGGGCAAGACCGGGCCAGATCACGATTAGGAATGGAGGCCATCATGTGGGTAGCATATTCAGAGCGACCGTTGAAACCAGGCGAATTATGTCAAGCCCTAGGGGTTGAAGTGGGATCGGATGATCTAAACAAAGACAACACACCTAACATACGGACCATAATTAGGTGCGGACTAGGATTGGTCACAGTCGATTCATCATCGTCAACTGTCCGGCTTGTGCATTTCACCCTACAAGAACACATCCTAGCCAATCCCATGCTTTTCCCGAGTCCCCATTCGGTAATTGTGGAGGCTTGCCTAACTTACCTCAACTTTGCATATATCAGGGGCCTTTCGCCTACTCTTTCTTCACCCCCTCCAGCTGCCCCCTTTCTTGAATATGCTTCCTGCTATTGGGGAGCACATGCTCGCAGAGGAATTGGTGATAAGGCAATACCACTTGCACTGAAGCTACTCGGTAGATTCGATGAGCACATATCTTGCAAGCTCCTGCTATTGAAAGAGGTTCCATGGAAGCCCCCCTTCGATATTGAGGGTAGCCCAATTGGATTCACCGGGCTCCATGGTGGAGCCTTCCTCGGAGTTTTGAAGCCGATAGTATCTTTATTTAATTTCAAGAAGTGGGATCTCAACGCAACTGACTTGAGAGGTTACACGGCGTTGACATGGGCTGCGAGTAAAGGACACGATGGTGATGTGAAGGTCTTGCTGGAACAAGTGGGACTCCACCCCGACATAGCTGATAACGGGGGCCAAACACCATTGTCATGGGCTTCAGAACGTGGGCGCTGTGAAATTGTCAAGATACTATTGGAGCAGAAGAATGTCGACCCCGATACAGCCGATCATCGGGGCCAGACGCCGTTATCATATGCCGCCGATGGTGGGTGTAAGGAGGTTGTTGAGGTGCTGTTGCAGAGGAGCGATGTTAATCCCAACACTGTAGATAAGTGGGGCTTTACGCCTTTTTCACGGGCTGTCGCAGCCAAGGAAGTGGGAATTGTGGAGATGTTTTTGCAGCGAAATGATGTCAATCCCGACGACCCGGATAAGGATGGCCTAACACCACTTGCACTCGCTGCCCAGTTTTGGCACGTGGAAATTGTGAGAATCCTATTGGAGAGGAGCGATGTCAATCCTGGCACGGCGGATCAGAGGGGGCGAACACCCTTTTCATGGGCTGCGGCGGGCTGGACTGAGGCCTCTGCAGACGACCCCAACGCGGAAGGCGAGAGTTATCAGGGGGACTATTGGTGCGACACCACGGATGAGTGTGGAAGAACCGCCGAGATTCTATTAGAGCGGAACGATGTCAATCCCGACATAGCAGATAAGAATGGCCGCACTCCGTTATCATGGGCTGCCAGTCACGGAAACGTGGTATTTGTGAAGATGCTATTGGAACGGAATGGTGTCAACCCCGACATGCCAGATAGGAGGGGCCGAACCCCAATTTTGTGGGCTGCCATATATGGCTATACGGAAGTTGTGAAGATTCTATTGGAGCACAGGATCGATCCCGACGTGGCGGATGAGAGTGGCCGTACGCCATTATCATGGGCTGTCACTGGTGAGCAAGTGGGAATTGTGGAGATGCTGTTAGAGCGGAACGATGTCAACCCTGACAGAGCGGACGACTGCGGCAGAACACCACTATCATTTGCTGCCGAGTATGGGTATAGAAAAGCTGTGGAGATTTTATTGAAGAGAGAGGATGTAAATCCTGGCAGGGCAGATGAGAGTGGGCGGAAACCCATTTCATGGGCTTCCAGCGAAGGGAACGAAGACATCGTGGAGATTCTGTTGCAGCGGAATAACATCAATCCCGCCACAGCGGGTGGAGAGGGCCAAGCACCATCACCAGGAGCCGCTGGGAGCCGGTATGAGAGAGTTACGGAGATGCCACTGCAGTGGAGCGATGTCAATCTAGGCCCGGCAGATCAGAGTGGTAGCACATTATCATGGTCTACCGAGAGTGGGGAAGGGGGGATTGTCGGGATGGTATCGCGGAGCGATTTTAATAACGACCTGGGGAATATGAGCGTCCAACCACAAATATCACATGAGACTATATTTGGGCATGATGAAATCGTGGACATGTTATGGGAACAGGGCGATATTAGCCCCGACCCGGTAACAGCTACCGGGGGTGGATATGCGGGAGATGTGGATATATTATTGGAGTGGAACCACGCCAACCGCGACACCGCAGACGAGATCGGTGGAATGCCATTTCCATGGCCGTCCGGGGGTGCGAATGAGGCAATTCCCGTGATACTATTCGAGCAGAATAATGTCAACCCCAACCCGGTAAATCCGTTTAGCCAAACGCCATTCCCATGGGCTACAGAGAATAAGTATGCGAGAGCAGCACAGCAGGTTGAGGGCCAGTACGACCCCTTCGCCCAATTACCATTAGAGGGGGGGTTCTCCGAACCCTTCACATCTGAGCCGTCCGAGATACCCGAACCGCCCCTCAAAAGGCTCCGGAGGCTTTGATCTCGCCTGTGCCACTTGCCCACCTTTACTGATACAGTTGGCCCGCTCTCCGCCCTATCGGTGGCTCCCCACCTTACTCATCCAAACCATCTCCTTCAACTATCTAGTTCTTTCTTCACCTGGGCCACCGCTCGCCTGCGAACGAATTCGTAATCACTATACAAAACCCAACTGTTTGCGGGTGAGCAGGCTGTTCGTACACTGCCCTGAAGGGGGAATAGGCTCCTGAACGAGCGAGAGATCCACTTTCTAACCGTTTCCAAGTCATGCTCTGTAATACCTCATTTTCTGCTCACACCTTGTTGTTTCTCTCTTATCCACCTCTGCTCCAATATATCTATCTCTTGTGCCTACAGTACTTGTAGAAGCGTTATTTTATTTTTGTCTTTTTTTCCTGCTTTTCTACCAAGACACTCCAGCCCTTCGAAGTGTTTACACCAATACCACAATAATGCCACCATATTCTGGTCCCCACGTTCCCCAATTTATCAGCTTGTTTCACAAAATGATGAAGGCATTGAAGCAGAGAACCGTTGAAGTTGGGAGATGGTTCTAGCCTATCGATCACGATGGTGGAAGCTTCTTATTCTTCAGGAGCGTGGTGGGTATTTGGTCTGTTCCGAGGTTATGATGATTTAGGAGGATTCTCTAGCAATGTTTTTCTTTTGTCACGATACGGGTGCACCAGGGAACTGAGGTAGAAAATTTATATGTGGCTATCCGCCGAATGATAGATATTTTATTGTATTTTATTTATACTTTTATCCCCCGCCGGTGCCCTAGTACGGAACGGGGCGACAAAAGCCTATAACTATACCCCTCCTACCCAATGCCTAACTCCCCGGCGAATCGGCCACTCTACACATGTGCCATTTATGAGATATGATATATCACACCAACAAGCGCGGGCTGCCGAGAAATCCCCTTTAGGTCCGGCACATTCGTCTAAAAAGCCAGAAGCCCTTGGTTCCTAAGCCTCCCGTCCTCAGCGGATATCCCCTCTTGCTGACACCTATTCAGGGTGCACTGCGATATTGCGAGAGGAAAGTGTACATCCTCCTATCACGGGTCATCTACCTGATAAGAAAACTGTATCATCCGGTATCGACAAAGGGGCGTCAAGTAATATTAACTGTGAGCTCCGGGATCGGGGTATCAAACTATACGATAGGGAATGACCCTTCCGCATAATATTTGCCAACTCCCCCTTCTCTACTATGTCTTCAGGGGCTATGTTTAATCCCGTATTCCTAGTTCACTGTTCTCTTATACGATAAGCTTCATCTGAGAGATGGAATTCTTTAAGGATATGGGTGTCGGGAGTGTGGCCAAGCATAGACACAGTGAATACGGCCAGCCGATAATGGACTAATCGCGGATGGAAACACCCTTGACGGTTTAAACCACAACCTAACCCAGCAAAGCGGCGCGAGCAGCGCTCCAAATAGTACCCATCCCAGATCCTGCCCCCTTTTCCCGAAATCCGTGCACAGCAATACACAAATGCAGAGATAGTCAAGTATCTGCCTCTATTACAGGTTTTTCGCCAGTATCCCTTGCCTATCCTATCACACTAGTGCCCTCTAATAGGTTAGTAGGGCATGGGAGTGTTGGATTGCCTATAGGGCATGCGGTTAGTCTTTTGTGCGAGTATCATAATAATATTATCATAATATTATTATCATATTATCATAATATTATTATCATATTATCATAATACGCCTGCAGGCGGATATACTTCCCGGAGAGATGCGGTTATAGGGTATATGGCTTTGTTGTTTCCGGCAGTTGGGCACTCCGTGGTTGGCTTTTGTTCTCACATCCTATGCCGGTAGGCATAGCGTATCGGTTTTTATGGCTTTGCTGATGTCTCCTGCCATAGGGTATGAGGTATCGGGTATCTAGTTTCATTGTTTCTTACATAGCCTTTGTCACTAGACATACGGGAGTTGGCACACTGGCGGGAGATGGCCATTAGGTACTACGGAGGGTCACGGCGCATCAGGATGGTTCTAGCTTGATTGAGTTCGGTAGGAATCAGGTTTCGTCAGCTGCCTGTGTTTCTCCAGGATTTGTTGGGTTTCGGGAGTGTTCTGTTGTTAGATAGAGTTTGATAGACGGGGAGATATATCTCCTGGCCTGTTCTTAGCTAGCGAGAGAGTAACCACCTGGTCTTCCGTTCCTCCATCTTTCACAGCTCCGCTTAGAGCCTATTGTGATTTTTGTTCTTTTCTTCTTTAGTGTTTTCGTTAACCTCCATCAGGGGGTAACATAGGTGTAAACAAGAAAAACTAATAGCAATTCTCAAGGCTGGAAATGGATGTTGGAATTCTTTGATGCTGACCGGAATTCTCGCCATATCGCATACCGCATACCGTGTTCCGCCGCCGTTTCACCTTTTTAAAGTAAAACTTCGGAACAGCGCTTTGGATCGATCCCGGAGCGGAAGCAATACCGCAGAGTGTTGGAAGTCTTTAATGCGACGACATGTTCATGTTCAGACTACCTAATGCGCACACATCCTACCTCTTTACCGCCTAGACAAAACCTTCGGATATGTACTTGGGGTCGATGAAGTGCCGGAAGCAATACGGAATGAAAGAGTCGAATGCGCGGAGGCTATAAACCGTCGGAGTTCTTTGTGATCTTTGTCTTTCGTTTGTTAGCTTGGGAGTTTGCGGAAGAGAGAGGAGGACACACGTGGATAGTTAGGGACTCGGATTGCGATCGCTGGAAGGCTGGGAGGATAATTTGTGGCTTATATATAATTATGTCTTTACCGATAGTTAGTTAGTCAAGCGTTGTGAGCTCTAAGCATGAGCGAGCGGTTGAATTAAAAGAAGTGCCCCTCTAAGTTGTGTGTTGGCGATCTGTCCCTCGGGTTGCTTTGAGCCTAGCATTCCGTTTCATAACAGCCGTTTCATCGTCGCCGTCCGCTGTTCAGTGGTCGAAGATTAAGAGTTGGTAGCCGTAGTGCCTTGAGCGTAATATTGGGCCCAAGTAGCTGGAGGGGGGGTTAGTGTGGCCAAGGGGGGATGTTTGTAAAGCGAAATATGATGAGAAGAGAGGCAGAGTTCCTTCAAGTTCATGGTTCCACGATACACTACTCCCGCAGCCCACTGGCCCTAGGGTTTGAAAGCCCTGACCGAAGGCGAACCTGGGATGATATGATAAGTTGAAAATTATTCTAATGGGCAAAAAGTGAATCATCGAGGTTAGGGTCAGTCGGGCGCCGGTATCGTCCCTGCATTTTCACACTTAGCGGATTCATTTTGACACCGGCATTCCTGACTTAGATCTTTTGCGAAGTCCAAGCTTAGAATCCGCTACGCTTCGGGTCCTTGATATTACCATACGTCGGAGGTCTAGGCATGAAGCCAAAGAATCCCCACCAGAGGCTATATGGCATCTTCTTTTCTGGTTTCTTTTTACAGACAAGAAAATCCATTGATCTTGAGCTGCTGTTGCGTGCCCCGATTTCTTGAATGATGTATTGTGAGCCCTTCGCTTAGCTTGCATGACCTTCCTTACTTAAAGTCAGGTCAGTAAAAACTCGAGCCGACAGCCATTTCACACCAAAACCAAGCACTCCTTACCAAATCATTTAACCACCCCTAATGAATCTAGTAGTTCTACTTTAGGCTAAATCAAACTAGGAAGCGGGTGGGCGGTGGTTTTCAAGAAACTTTTCAGTAGAAGGCTTAAAGAATTGGGACGCCAGAGATACAGTAACCCACAGCAAAGGGGGTTCGCATGCATCTTCCTTATGGAATTCTCATGAAAAGTCGCAACTCACTTTCCGATCTTACCACACCATTAGACAAAAAATCATGAGTTATTAATTTGCAGGTGTGATATCTTCATTATAGAAGGAAATATTTTTTCTCATTGTTCTTGCAAATTCTTGAAATCCCTCGCCCAGGTAGCATCAAGCTATGAGTTTCTGAAAGTGAGTTGGAGGTGAACCGTTGTTTGGCTTTGAGACTATCATGGAAGATGCGGCTCCAACATCCAAGCGAGATTTTCAAGCGTTTGAGCTCTTAGGAGATTCGGCTAAGTACTGAAAAGAAGAAATTCCACCGAATAGTTTCTACTTGACCGAAGTGGAGAAGAACAGGAAAACAACTGTCACTCTCAAGGAACACTCAAGTAGAAAGAAAATCACACAAGTCACAATCAATCTCAATTCACTAAGCTATCTCGCAAATCAACCCCACAAACCGTACCAAACAGAAAATTCCCGACTCAATGAAAGCCCAACCCAGCAGGTTGTCCGACTACTAATTAAGTACAGGTCCAATTTTCCTTCCTCCAAACACACGATCCTCGTTGCCGCTTTCCTTGCTACAAAGGTTGTCGGTTGTCGTTGTCTCTGTGGAGGGGAGAAGGAAGAGAAGCGTGAGAGAAAAAAACCTAACTTACATAGCAGCCCCTGTCCGCCAAGCCTAGGCAACCACCACCCCACGATCGTGACTTACTACAGCCCCCGGTAGAAAAAATCGGGAAACGGTGATCGGGCCTCTGGTGCTTTGATTGGAGGGTTCGGTGTGCTCGAGCCAATCGAGCAACCGTGTTTCTGACTTTTAATTTCCACAATTCCCGATCTTTTCGACCGGAGGCTGTACATATTTAGTATGAGTTAATTACAGATAAGCTAGATAACAGCAAGTTAAGAAAGTCAAGTTTAAGCCCTAGCAGTACGCATGCAAATAAGACGTTTACTCCAATTGAATGACATCTGTGAAATTGGACTGCTCCTGCCGGCTGCAGAAATTCTGAGGCCACCCAACTTCCGGCCCGAATGCAACAGTGTAAGGCAATTACAAGAATAGCCATGCTCGAGTAGATTGCATGTTTGTGGAACCGCCAGACTACTCCAGACCTGGAATTTTATCGGCCGGCTCTACAACGGTCACGGATTATATCATCGTACAGTACGCGAGTACGGAGCAAGGGTGTTGATCTGGGTTTTCTTCTAACTCAGTGGTGGGCCGCGGCTACCGGTAGTTTGTCTGGAAACACAAGCCTTCTATTGCTCAACCGTAGCCTGACAAGAATTTTTTCTTGGCTAACTTAGTGTATTATATTGAATCAAAGGCCAGGCACCTCATCTAGGAATTATATCTTTTCAAGGCTATCGAAGGCGGGAGGAAACACTAGGAGAGACCCTCGCCATGGTCATGTTGCTTCGATGTACCAGAACGAGAAAACTGAAAACCCTGTGGGGTGCCATTGATGTACGAGTACATTACGATGACATAACCCCCGGCCCTTGGGCTCTACTCCGTAGTACACGCTCGTCTTTGCCAAGAATACCGCTGCCAGCCGATATTTTGCTGGAGTACACAGCTCCCGGAGGTATTCTTTCCAAAGACGGGTGACTACTCGAGTACCATTAGATAGCTTAACTTTCGTTATTTCCGTGAATTGTCCAGATTGTTACACAGTCGAGCAAGTGAGCAGTCGGGGTAGCCGGACTTTTATTATTTAATCAGTGTAGAAAACTCCTTAGGGGAGTGGAGGTCAAGTTGTGGATTTTTCTTCGGTTAATGAGAACCGTTCTATTATCATCATCCTTCATCAGTTTCCGAGAGTTGATCACTTCGGTTTATCATAACCATCAGTATTCGGCTTTCACTTCAATTTATTAGTTTCAGTTTCTTTTGTCTTTCTCTTGCCAGTGGTCAGCACCGGAAGCCTCCCAGTCCAGATTGCCAATACTCGCAAAACAACGCCTGACAGGGAAGACCGGCGACGGTACAGTCCTAACCAAAAAGCCCGAGGATGAGCGATGGCACTCCAGTAAATGACAGAGCAAACCGGTACGTGAGGATATTAAAATCTCGATAAGCCATCCCATCCCTTGTACAGTAAGCATCTTGTGTTGGAGTAAGTTAACTTCGAGTTATGAGCTTGTCACGCTTGTGTAAGATCGGTGGGCCTTGGAACAATCGCCTCATATGGCATGTGGATAAGGTAAGAGTTAGTAAACAAAACTATTTGGTTCGAAGGTGTGGTAGGGTACTCTAGTTTGTCCAGATCCTTTGAATGTCGGTGATTAAAGGCCCTTACTTTGTTTAGCAGTTGGTGGAATCGGGAATGCGATTAACTTAGATCATTTTGGTGGCGAATGTCCTGATTTTCTGGGGAAATTAGAAAGAGGCTCATGGAGGGGTGTTGAGAGTCTGTGGCATGAAACGATTGGATGAAATGCCGGCCTGTGACATCTTTCAGCCTTACCCCCCGACACCCCCCCCAATCTCCGAAGACTGTCCACAACCTTGATACCCCAAGCCATTACCTTTCCGTTCCCCTCAAATCTGTTGGGATGTGTGTGTGATACGTGTGTGAGGTGAGATGTTCGTTAATGACTAGTCGTACAAGAGAGAAGACTACTTAAAGGAAATCCAATGCCAAGCCCACTCCCGCACAACCAATGATAGACCTAACCCATAGACATGACCTAAGTGGGTAGCCGTACCTCAACATATCGTAGAGCTAATAGAGCTAACACTCCCCCTACGGGTACCACACGTACTTTTGTATATAGCAACAAACGAAAACAAACAATGATATCTATACTCCAATGGAGTAGTACAAAATAGTAGAAACAAAGGAATTTATTAGAGTAGTCCACACATACGAACAAACTCCAAATGCTTGCTAACTACTAAAGGTTTGGTTAAACCATCTGCAATCATCTTATCCGTCCGGCAGTAATCCATTACCACATCCTTTCCGTCCTCTATAAACTCCCTAATCTGATGAACTCGAACGCCGATATGCTTGCTATGCGGCTTGTAGGTAGTATCTTTGAACGTAGACAAGGACGCTTGATTGTCATTGAATAGCGTACTGACTTGTAGTGATGAGCGCGTGATTTCTTGCACCAGTTGACGAAACCAGACAAGTTCCTGAATAGCAGACGCACTCGCTATGAACTCAGCATCGGCCGTACTTGACGCGGTAATTGATTGACGTTTTGAATGCCATTGAACTATTCCAGATCCGAGTAAAAGGACGTAGCCGGTAGTGGACTTCAATGAGCTCGCTTCTCCAGCGAAGTCTGAATCAACATATCCGGACAACTTGAAACCTTCCTTCAACTCCCCCGACTCCTGCAATTCTCCTCCCAGACTGAGCTTGAGATGTTTGGTCCCCTTTAGATAGCGTAGAACCCTCTTCGCACACGTCCAGTGAATTAGAGATGGGTCGGCGTTAAATCTTCCCAGGTACGAGACCGCAAACGAAATATCCGGGCGAGTGCCTATAGCGATCCAGCATAGACTCCCGATTAGTTTTAGGTAAAGATCCCGATCACAAGATGGATCCTCCCCCATGCGCGGCCCCGGTTTATCCTTATCGATCGGTGTTGCGACTGGTTTGCATTCTGTCATGGCAAACGTTTCCAATACTCGATCAATATAGCCTTGCTGTGAGACATAGATCTGCCTCCTCTGCTCCTGCCTCGTTATTACCATTCCCAGAAAGTGACTGACTGGCCCAAGATCCACCATTTCGAACTTGGCCTTCAGCTGCTGACGAATGTGATGGATGTTCTTCGATGTACCGGTAATAAGAATATCATCGACGTATAAAGCCAAGACGCTTCCGCGTTCGTCAGTGTAGATGCAGCAATCGAATCGTCCACGGCGGAATCCCATTTCGCCTATAAGAAAGGCATCGATCGTAGTGTACCAACATCTTGGCGATTGCTTTAATCCATAAAGACTTCTATTGAGTGAAGCCACTCGCGTGTTACCCAGAATACCTTCTGGCAGCGAGACATAAACTTCCTCCTCAAGCTTACTTCCCAAGAAAGCTGTGACGACATCCATTTGATAAATTTTGAACCCGCGCGCGGCAGCAATGGAAAGCACTACCCGCACACTCGATAGACTCGCGACAGGCGCGAACGTATGGGTGAAATCCTCTCCTTCGATTTGTCGGAAACCTTGAGCGACCAATCGAGCTTTGTAACGTACTGTTTCGCCGGTTGGACCCAACTTGCGCTGCAGGATCAACCTCGTAGGTATCGCTTTCTTTCCAGTTGGAACGGCGTCGACGAACTGTAAAACCTTGTTCTTTGTGAGTGACGCACACTCTGAATCGACAGCCTTCTGCCATTCCTCCGCCTCTTCAGATTCCATAGCCTTCCGGTAGTTGCGTGGTCCGTCTTCAACCATGTATACCGTAGTGAGCATTGCGTAGTTGGCAAAAGAAACACTTGCTGATCGGTGGGGTTTGCTGCGTAGCTGACTGGTAGCTTCGGGCAATGCTCCTGGTGTACCGTTCCAGAAACTGCTTTTCCCATCTGAGCGTAACCCCTTGACCATCCACTGTTCTTTCTCTCTTTGTGGCGGTTTTCCGAAGTGTCCTGGCATTGCCGGTGGTCCCATGACTTCGAATCTAGGCTGCGATTCCATATAGACGTTCTCGCCTTCATCGAATCCGGCCAAATCCACCAGTTGTTCCTCCTCCGGTTCCTCAACTCTAACAGCCCTTTTCTTCTCCTTCTCCTTAACCCTCGAAACTCTTGGCAGTTCCGCATCAGCCTCTTCCTCATCAAACTCATCTCCCCAAGCAACCTTCTCCTCCCAGGGCTGGACCTCTGGAGCGTAGTAGCGTTGTGGGACTCCCCCGTTCTCTATGTCGGTAGGATAGTAAGATTTCGATTCCTCGAAGACGACGTCGCGTGCGTTGAAGACAACCTTCTTCTCAGGGTCGTATAGGCGGTATTGAGTTGCTGTCATTGTGTACCCAATGAAGATACATTTGCGTGCGGTTTTGTCAAGTTTCTTCCGCTTCTCCTGTGGGACTTGTGCGTATGCGACACACCCCCAAACCCGCAGGTTTTCATAGCTAGCCGGTTTCCCAAACCACCCCTCGTAGGGAGTCAAACCTGACTTTAGTGATTTTGTAGGCAGCCTATTTCTGACGTAGATAGCAGTCATCGCGCCCTCCGCCCAGAACTCTTGGGGTGCACTGACGGCGTGAATGAGTGCTCGAGTAGTACCTATTATCGTTCGATTCGCCCGCTCGCTGACGCCATTTGACTGAGGCGTGTAGGGCGTCGTTCTCTGTGCTTCAATTCCTTCTTCATGCAAGAAGTGACAGAACTCGTTCGAGGTGTATTCGCCACCCCCGTCCGTTCGAAGTTTCTGAATAGGTTTTCCGTGCAGCTTCTCAACTAATGCTTTGTATTCCTTAAAGCATTTGAGAGCGTCCGATTTCTTTTTTAATGCATAACCAACTTTGTATCTTGTAAAGTCGTCTGTAAAGAGTAACAAATATCGTGACCCGCCTAATGAGACCGGATCGATAGGTCCTGCAATGTCGCTGTGTATTATTTCTAGAATCCGGCTGGCGCGCGAGGATTCCGGGACTGAAGGGAAAGGTTTGCGAGTCATTTTCCCGTAGACACATCCCGTGCACACGCATCGAGGCACCTCAGGAAGGGTGGGTATCGCGTTTTCGGCCCTGGATAACTTTCGAACCGCATCCACACCCAGGTGCGCAAGGCGAAAATGCCACAATGCTGATTCTCGAACGGCCTCCTTATCCGTAGTTACGGCCATCGCCCCTTGTTCCGACTTCCCCTCATAAGAATCATCGCTTTCCAGCATGGTTCTCAAAATGTAGAGACCATCAATCTCCATTGCTTTGATCCAAGAGCTCGTCTTCCCTTCTCTTCTCAGTGATGCGCCTCCATTGCGGTGGAAGTCGACAAACAGATTCGACTTTCGTAGCTGCGAGATGGAGAGCAAACTATTCCGACCGCAGTCCGGAACATGGAGAACATCGTGAAGGATGAGCGTCTTTCCGCACTTCTCGCCAGCGTCCCACACATTAAGGGTAACATCGCCTCGTCCAAGAGCGTCGATCTCAGAGTTGTTGGCGACCCTGATGGTGTGGTTTCCTTGTGGAATCGGCGTATACGTAGTGAAGCATTTTCGTGAGCCAGTAACGTGGTTACTGCATCCGCTGTCCAGTAGCCAATGGCCTTCGTCTGATGGAAAGCGAGGAGTACTGAAAGCTGTAAACAGAGATGTGTTTGGCGCATCACCCGGTGCTGCCTGAGCAGCCATTGAAGTTTTGTCCGCCACAACACCCCTTCTCTGATCGTATTTGAATTTTCGACATTCGCTCTTCCGGTGGCCCTTCTTTTGGCAATAATAGCAGGTAACCGACATCCCAGCACCTTGCGCATCGCCGCCAGAATCACCCTTTGAGCTTCGTCCGTCGAACTTCCTCCTACCTCCCTGGTAACTGTTGTTCCTGCCTTGAACTGCGAGTACGGTCTCGCCATTGCTGTCAGCCAGCCTATCTCGATTGAGAGTAGACTCTCTGGCCTTAATAGCTGCGATGAGGTCGTCCGGTTTATCGGGTTGTATTATCGTCGCTTGTAGGTCTCGCCATTCTCGCCAGGACTGTGGCAGTCCGTTCAGCAGGTAGAATGTCTTTTCGCGAGCCTTGATCTCTTCGTCGGCTTCTCGCAGGGCTTCGATGATGCGCTCCAACTCATAAACGTACTTTGCTGCAGTTCCATGAGTGTCGTATGCGCAATCGAACAGTGATCTTCGAAAATAGTAAAGCTCTAGACCCAAAGCCTTCTTGTGTCTTGCATTGAGCTGGTCCCAAAGCAGAGCAGGGTCCTCGTCATAGTCGTCGGCGTTATACTGAGCGCAAATGTGTGGCTCCATCGAGTTGCGAATTTTAGCTGTAATCCGGTAACATTTGCGTCGATACTTATTGAGAGCACTAACCACGGTTGGTTCTGTACTAGTAGCGTCGGGCTGGTGTTCCCTCCCAGAGACGATCCACCACATATCCAATTCCTTAAGCTGATCGGCCATTCTCTGCCGCCATTGGGCAAAGTTCTTATCACCGAGCAAAGGAAACGTCATCCGCGAGGTGACATTGATTTCGTATGAGTCCGTCATTGTCGAGATAGATAGACAGACAGACAAACAGACAATTTGATGGATGGATGGATGGATGGATGGACGAATAGATAGACCCGTAAGATGAAAGAGAGTAAAATACTGATACAAAATCGATAGAACTTAAAGCGCAATAGATGAACGAAATCAACCAATTGATCAATCAATCCAGACGAACAGGAAGAAATTATTCGAGAGGTACCGCGGTGTAGCAAACCGACCTTCGAACTTCACAATTTCTGTTTTCGTAGAGCGTGGGACACGCAGAGGCTCATAACCTGTTGGGATGTGTGTGTGATACGTGTGTGAGGTGAGATGTTCGTTAATGACTAGTCGTACAAGAGAGAAGACTACTTAAAGGAAATCCAATGCCAAGCCCACTCCCGCACAACCAATGATAGACCTAACCCATAGACATGACCTAAGTGGGTAGCCGTACCTCAACATATCGTAGAGCTAATAGAGCTAACAAAATCGACTGGTCTTTGGGCAGTATGAATAGATTGATTACAAGGTCATTCAACGCAAACAGCTTTAACAATGTCAACTTCAACACAACGATAAACGATGACAAGGCCCAAGTCCTACAGTGGTTGTCACCACTCGAACCTCAAAAGAGACATCAACATTTGAGGGAGAGCCGACTCGAGGGTGTGGGAGAATGGATTTTCCGAACAAATGAGTTTCAGGGATGGGATGCGGGAGAAGATGGATCGGCTCATTCTGTGCTATTTTGTCATGGTGATCCGGGGGTGGGGAAGACTCATCTTAGGTAACACGAGATATCGCGGGGGAGATCCCAAATTGCTAACTACTTGCCATTTTAGCTCTCTGGTAATCGACCACTTTTATGGGAGTGGGCAGGATATAACAGTCGCTGGGCTGTATTGTGACTACCTCGATAGGAAGGAACAGACTACATCGAACATGCTAGGGGCAATGCTCAAGCAGTTGGTGGGGAGTGGAAGCATCCCGGAGGACATACAGAAAGCTTTTGAAGATGCGAAGGATCATTTCGGCGGGGTACGGTCACAGGTTCCACAAGTAGTCAATATGCTGAAGATGGCCATTGGGCAACGGCGACGGGTGGCTATATGCATTGACGGGTTGGATGAATCTCTCCCAGTCCATCGCGCCGTTCTTAAATCGCTGCGAGCCATCGCCCAGGAGATGCCAAATGTCCGGTTATTCCTGACAGGAAGGCCTTTCATCAGCGGCGAAGTTGAGAAGCACTTCCCCAATGCGCATAGCATCTCCATTAGTCCAACAAAGGAAGACACAGAGGCATTTTTAAGGATCAAGTTAGGCGAGGATCCAGAACCCGACGCCATGGACGAGAATCTCAGAGCCGATATAATGGAAACAATTCCGAAAACAATATCCGAGATGTATATCTAGATCCCTAGTGTTCCCATGCAGTTAAAGTCACGCTGCTTACGAACGGTTATGCACAGATTTCTTCTTGTCTCGCTCAGCATCGAGGCAATTCTCGCCGAACCAACAATTCATCGAAGAAAGGAAAGGCTCAAGCAGATGTCAAAAGGTCAGGATGTCGGAGACGTATACAGTGCCACCTTCGAAAGGATCAGGGGGCAAGAGAAGGCCAGATCACGACTAGGAATGGAGGCCATCATGTGGATAGCATATTCGGAGCGGCCATTGCAACCAGACGAGCTCTGTCAAGCCTTAGGGGTTGAAGTGGGGTCGGAAGATCTAAACAATGGCAACACACCCAACATACGGACCATAATGAGGTGCGGACTAGGACTGGTCACGGTCGATTCATCATCGTCAACTGTCCGGCTTGTGCATTTCACCCTACAAGAACACATCCTAGCCAATCCCATGCTTTTCCAGAGTCCCCATTCGGTAATTGTGGAGGCTTGCTTAACTTACCTCAACTTTACGTACATCATGGGACTTTCGCCTACTCTTTCTTCACCCCCTCCAGCTGCCCCCTTTCTTGAATATGCTTCCTGTCACTGGGGAGCACATGCTCGCAGAGGAATTGGTGATAAGGCAATACCACTTGCACTAAAGCTACTCGATAGATTCGATCGGCACATATCTTGCAAGCTCCTCCTATTGAAACAGGTTCCATGGAACCCCCCCTTCGATATTGAGGGTAGCCCAATTGGATTTACCGGGCTCCATGGTGGGGCCTTGCTCGGAGTTTTGGAACCGATGGTATCTTTATTTAATATCAAGAAGTGGGATCTCAACGCAACTGACTTGCGAGGTTGCACGGCGTTGACATGGGCTGCGAGGAAAGGACATGGTAGCGACGTGAAGGTCTTGCTGGAACAAGTAGGACTCCACCCCGACATAGCTGATAACAGGGGCCAAACACCATTGTCATGGGCTTCATACCATGGGCACTGTGAAATTGTCAAGATGCTATTGGAGCAGAACAATGTCAACCCCGCTAGAGCAGCTCGCGGGGGCCAGACGCCCTTATCATATGCCGCCGAAGTTGGGCGAAAGGAGGTTGTAGAGGTGCTGTTGCAGAGGAGCGATGTCAATCCCAACACTATCGATAAGGATGGCTATACACCGTTATCATGGGCTATCTTTGGGGAGCGAGACGAAATTGTGGAGCTCTTATTGCAGCGAAACAATGTCAACCCCAACGTCCCAGATAAGGAAGGCCGAACACCACTTTCCCATGTTGCTGAGATCGGGGATCAGGTGATTGTAGACATGCTATTAGAGAAGAACAATGTCAATCCCGACACCCCAGATAAGAGTGGCCGAACACCACTTTCATGGGCTGCCCAGAGCTGGCGGGTTGAAATTGTGAGGATTCTATTGCAGAGGAACGATGTCAATCCTGACACTCAAGATGAGAGGGGGCGAACACCATTTTCATGGGCTGCAGGGGGCTGGGCTGAGGCCTTCGATGACGATCCTGACGTGGAAGGCGAGAGTGGCCAGGGAGAATCTATATGGGACACCAAGAATCGGTGTGGAAGAACAGTGGAGATTCTATTGGAGCAAAACTATGTCAATCCCGACATAGCAGATAAGAATGGCCGCACACCATTATCATGGGCTGCCAGCCACGGAAACGCGAAAGTTGTGAAGATGCTATTGGGGCGGAACGATGTCAACCCAGACACGCCAGATAGGAGGAGCCGAACCCCAATTTTGTGGGCCGTCATATATGGTCATAAGGAAGTTGTGGAGATTCTATTGGAAAGGAACGGGATCAATCCCGACGTGGCGGATGAGAATGGTCGTACGCCATTATCATGGGCAGTCACTGGTGAGCAGGAGGGAATTGTGGAGATCCTGTTGGGGCGGGGCGATGTCAATCCTGACAGAGCGGATCACTGCGGCCGAACACCATTATCATTTGTTGCCGAGTATGGGTTTATAGAAGCTGTGGAGATTTTATTGAAGAGAAATGATGTCAATCCTTGCAGGACAGATCTGAGCGGGCGGACACCCCTTTCATGGGCTTCCAGAGGAGGGTACGAGGAAATCGTGGAGATGTTATTTGAGCGGAATAACATCAATCCTGCCACAGCTGGTGGTTCGGGCCAAGAAACATCACCAAGAGCCGCTGGCAGCCGGTATGAGAGAGTTTCGGAGATGCCACTGGAGTGGAGCGATGTCAATCCCGCCCCAGCAAATGAGAGTGGTAGCACATTATCCTGGTCTACTGAGGCTGGGTATGGGGGAGTTGGAGGGATGGTGTCGCAGCGGAGTGACATTAATTACGACCTGGGGGATATGAGCGTCCAACCACAATTATCACATGATACCATATTTAGGCATGATGAAATCATGGACATGTTATGGGAACAGGGAGATATTAGCCCCGACCCGATACCAGCTACCGGGAGTGGATATCAGGGAGACATAGACATATTATTAGAGTGGAACGATATCAACCGCGACACCGCAGACGAGATCGGTGGAGTGCCATTTCCATGGGCCCCCGGAGATGTGCGTGAGGAAATTCCGGAGGCACTATCCGAGCAGAACAATGACAACCCCAACCCAGCATCTCCGTTTACCCAAACGCCATTCCCATGGGCTACACAGAATGAGTATGCTAGAGTATCACAGCTGGTAGAAGACCCGTACGACCCCTTCGCCCAATTACCATTCGACGGGGGGTTCTCTGAACCCTTCTCAGCTGAGCAGTCCGAGATACCCGAACCGCCCCTCAAAAGGATCCGGAGGCTTTGATATCCCCTCTGCCACTTTTCCCCCCTCCTTGACACAGTCGGCCCACCCTCTGCCGTCCATCGGTGGTTGCCCACCTTACTCCTCCGAACTTATCTCCTTCAACTATCTACTTCTTTCTCCACCTCGGCCACCGCTCGCCTGCGAACGAATTAGTAATTGTCGTCTAAAATTCAACCGTTTGAGCGTGGGCAAGCTGTTTGTAGCACTGCCATTCTGGGGGAATAGGCACCAGAACGGACGAGTGATCCACTTTCTAACCATTTCTAAGTCATGCAATACTTGATTTTCAGCTCACACCTTGTTGTTTCTCTCTTATGCACTCCTGCTCCAATATATTTATCTCTTGTGCCTACGGTAGATGCATTATTTTTGTTTCCTTTTTTCCCTTTCACAAGACCTCATCCCTTCGTAGTGTTTACCACCAATACCACAATAATACCACCATATTCTAATCCCCACTTTCTTCTCCAGTCCGCCAGCTTGTTCCACAAAACGAAGAAGGGATCAAAGCAGAGGACCGCTGAAGTTCGGGGATGGTTCTTGAGTATTGATCGCGATGGCGGAAGTTTCTTATTCTCCAGGAACGTGGTGGGTTCTTTGGTCCGTTCCGGGGTGATGGTGATTTAGGAGGGGGATTCTCTAGCAATGTTTTTCTTTTGTCACGATAGAAGTGCGCCAGGGAACGGAAGTAGAAAATGTATAGGTGATTATCTGCCGAAGGATAGATATTTTATTGTATTTTATATATACTTTTGTCTTTCGCTGGTGCTCTAGTACGGAGCGACAAAAGACTATAACTATAACTTTCCTCCCCAATGCCCAAGTACCCAGTGAATCGGCCACTCTACAGATGTGCCCTTTACGCCATATCCCAATAAGCGCGGGCTCCCGAGAAATCCCCTTCATAATATTATCCAGAAAATTCGTCGGAAAAGCCAGGGGCCCTCCCCCCCTCAGCAGATATCTCCTCTAGCTGGCACCTATTCAGGGCACACTGGAAAATTGCGAGATGAAAGTGTGCCTCCTCCCATAACTAGTCATCTTCCTGATAAGAGCATATTATCACGGGGTATCGACAACATGGCGTCCAATAATATTAACTGGTGGCTTCAGGATCAGGATATCAAACTGTCTAATATAGGAAATGTCCCTTTAGCGGAACATCTACTAACTCCCTCTCCTATACTATGACGAGGGGACTATGTTTAATCCCGCATTCCTAGCTCAAAGTTCGCTTGTATAATAGTTTCACCTGAGATGGAATTCCTTAAGGATACGGGTGTCGGGAGTGTGGTCAAGCATTGACACCGTGAATAGGGCCAGCCGGTAATAGACCAATCGCGAATCGAAACAGACTTGACGATTTAAACCGCCACCCAAACTAATAACCCGGCAGAAACAGCATTCCAAACAGCCCCCATCCCAGAGCCTACTCTCTTTTTTCCAAACGCCGTGCACTGCAACAGACAAATACACAGATAGCCAACCATCTGCCTCGGTTCCAAGTTTTTCACTGGTCTCTATTTTCTATCCTATCATATTAGTACCCTGTAATAGGTTAGTAGGGCATGGACCGCCTATGGGGCATGCGGTTAGTCTGTTGTGCGGGTATGCATGAATGCAGATATACTGCCAGGAGAGATGCGGTTATAGCGCATATAGCTTTGTAGTTTCAAGCAGATGGGCACCGCGGCTGGTTGTTGTTCCCACAGCCTATGCCGCCAGGCATAGCTTATGGGTTTTATGGTTTTGTTGATTTCTCCCACCATAGGGTATGAGGTATCGGGTATCTGTTTTCATTGTTTCTTGCATACCCTTTGTTACTAGACATACGGGAGTTTGCGCACAGGCAGTACATAACCTTTGGGGATCACAGAGGATCATGGGACATCAGGATGGTTCTAGATTGCCTGAGCCCGCTAGGGATAAAGTTTTGTTAGCTGTCTGTGTTTCTTTAGAATTTGTTGAGTTCCGGGAGTGTTTTGTTGTAGTTAACTAGACGGAGATATATATATCCGGGTCTGTCCTGAGCTAGAGAGAGAACAACCATCTAGTCTACCGTTCCTCTATCCTTCACCACTCCGCTTAGAGCTTGTTGGGATTGCATTTTTGCTCTTTTCTTCTTTCGTGCTTTCCTTAGACTCCATCAGGGGATACCATGGGTGTGAACAAGAAAAACTAATAGCAATTCTCAAGGTATGGAAATCGGTGTTGGAATTCTTTGATGCTGCTCGGCATTCTCGCCATACCGCATACCGCATACTGTGTTCGGCGACCGTTTCACTTTTTTGAAGGAAAACTTCGGAGCAGTGTTTTCGATCGATTCACCGGCGGAAACAATACCGCAGGGCGTTGGAAGTTGTTGATGCGGTTCGACATGTTCAGACTGCCCCATAGGTACACATCCTATCTCCTTACCGCCTAGACAAAGCCTCCGGATATGTGCTTGGGACCGACGCATTACCGGACGCAATACGGAATGAAAGAGTCGCATGCGCGGAGGTTTTAAAGCGTCGGAGTTCTTTGTGGTCCTTGTCTTTCGTTTGTTAGCAAGGGAGTTTGCGGAAGTGAGAGGAGGACACGTGGGGGGGCAGGGACTCGGGTTGCGATCGCTGGAAGGCTGGGAGGACGATTTGTGGCTTATATATAATCCTATCTTTACTGATAGTTAGTTAGTCAAGCGTCGTGAGCCGTGAGCGTGAGCGAGCAGTTGAATGAGAAGAATTCCCCTCTAAGTCGTGTGTTGGCGATCTGTGTTTCGGTGTTGCTTTAAGCTTGGCGTTCCGTTTGATAACCGCCGTTTCATCGTCGCCGTCTACTGTTCAGTGGTCGGGGATTAAGAATTGGGTAACCGTAGTGCCTTGAGGGTAGTATTGGGTCCAAGTAGCTGGAGGGGGGTCAATGTGGCCGAGGGGAGGGAGATGTTTGTAGAGCGAGATATGATAGGAAGAGAGGCAGAGGTCCTTCAAGTTCATGGTTCCCCATACGCTACTCCCGCGGCCCACTAAGATTCGGGGCCCCGGGGTTTGTAAGCCCCGCCCGAGGGCGAACCTGGGATGATAACTTGAAAATTATTCTAACAGAGGTAATAATCGGCGAATGGGGGGGGGGTAGGCTTGTCTGGGCAACCCAAGTGAGAAGAGGTTCGTATTAAGCAGTGAAGAAGGTTATTGTTTCTTCCACTGGGTATGTTGAAAAGAAAGTCGGAAGGAAAAATCAAAACAAAAGGAAGATCAAGCAGTAGAAAAGACAAGAAAGAAAGAAAACCAATAAAAGAAAAACTTTCTAAACTTTCGGATTCCTCTTTAATAGATTCCCTACTACAACTACCAAAAAATGCGAGCATTTCTCACACCAACAATACCAGTAAGAGTTTTAAAGTAGTCCATCAAGAGCGTTTGACTACGAGAGGGCGCAGGATGGTGCCTGTATGGTTTAAGTACGAGTATTAGTCACTTGCCTTATCTAGGCTCATGGCAACCAAGAGGTTCACCACCAAGCGCGTGGCTTTCTAAAGGTTTTGCTAAGTCAGTTCGCTACTGAACCTATTATCACCGCAGCAACGGCGCTATCCTTTCCGCCTCCGGTAAAGCACGAAGTGGCTCAGTTTCGCACAGTATTATGCAGTGCAAAGCGATTTCGTTGACATCATTGTTTTTGTAAAAGACGGAGCGAGTACGGAGGCCTATAACGACCAAATCGCCACCAAACCGAAAAGACGAAAAACATTTCATTGAAAACACAAAAACCAATTTGGATTAACAACAAAATTTGAGCAACAACGAGAATAAGAGATGTTAAAGTGTAAAAGATTTAAGAAAAGTAATGTGATATGGTACTAAATAAAAAACTGAGGAAAGAAAAAGAAAAACTAACTGAGGCAAAGGAAGAAAGAAAGAAAAAAATTTGAAAAGAGAAGAATTCTAGTACACGGTGGAAAGGTAAAATTGGTTTATCAGCCATGTGAACCCAATTAGAATTTAGGATGCAGAGCTTTTGTTTTGAGATTGAGTTTGCTTTAGCACAGGAGAGCCTTGTCTCCGCATCTGCGCTGGTGAGAATGACCTAAGGCTGTGACCAAGAACATTTGGAGATATGATCTTTGCTATCTTATGGAGGTTTTGGGGATAAAGGGGGTCCCTGGACGGTTCAGAACACTGTCAATAGATAAGCCGACGCTAATACATAAAGTTCCTAGGCAAAAGTATTGGTGAAATCACTTAGTCGGATGTCCAGTGTTCCCAACGGGCCTATGGGAATTCTCTAGGGCCTGGCCCGGCCCGAGCCTGTAGGCTTGGTAAGGGTTGAGCCTGGCCCGGCCGGGCCCGCCTATAGGCCGTATAGGCTTAGTACCGATTGTCTAATAGACAGGCCTGGGCCAGCCTACTCTTAGTGAGCCACTATGCAGCGTCCGCGGCAAAAATTCACAATCAATGTTCTCCGATTACTAAATAGCATTGAAAATATAAGAATAGTTTCGCTTTATTAGCAGAAATACTACAGATGCAATAGTTAATTAATTAATTAATTAAATTAATTGTGGAAAAAAATCGAAGACACAGAAGTTGAGGGGGAATCATGATATCCTTAAAGCGATCTCTTCCCAACGCTAATCACCGGGCCTATAGGCGCCTATCAGGCCTGATAGGCTTTCGCAAGCCACTCGAATTCGGCCTAGATCGGCCTAGATCGGCCTAGGCTACTCCCGGAGCGGCCTGCCTTGGCCCGGCCCGTTGGGAACACTGCGCAGTGTTCCGAACCGTCCAGTCCGTCCGTCTTGGAGGTAGGACCGGACGGACCGCCGGCGGTAGTCCGTCTTTTTTCAACTCCATGGACGGACTAGGGCAGATGGAGGTAGGACCGGACGCCCTACC
>Ga0307517_10000247_pt1 | contig 92380 bp, 88 predicted proteins | sample 23_EM_MG_FD_194515 | JGI IMG/M metagenome (GOLD analysis project Ga0307517, IMG submission 194515) | Populus trichocarpa ectomycorrhiza microbial communities from riparian zone in the Pacific Northwest, United States - 23_EM | ecosystem: Host-associated > Plants > Roots > Unclassified | place...
GTTCTCCACCCTCTTCTCTATACTTCTGAGGTTTTTTTTGCCCAATAATGTGATTGGCTGTAGAGCCTTTCTATTTCAAAAAGCACTGAAAATCTGGTGCACGTTTTGAATGGCATGAACCATACCCATCCCACATGGCTGCCCAACCCCCTGCCCAACCCCCTGCCCTATCCCCTGTAGGGCCCCTAACTTGGCGCTCATGTTCGGGTTCTTTATGTCAGTAACTTGTATGTTATGTAGGCAAAATGAATTGCGCTTAAGCACAGATAGCAAGTGCTAGACATCATATATCGTAGAGTTTCTCGACTGGGCAGCCGATCAGGTTTATGAGTTAAAACTAGGGAAACTACAGCACCATTGATCTAAGGCCGGTTATCCCGGGTTCCCCCAAAGCGACGATTTCCCCATCTTAGACTCTGTTGACAAACTCCTTTCTGATCCCCTCGGGTCTGTTTCACCGTATGTACGATACCGGTAACACTACTATACGACCTACCGCTACAGGTCCAGACCTTGCGAAATCATGTGCCCACAGCCTCTGTGATGTTGTCAATATTATACACCGGTCTCTGATGTGTCCCGAATTTACAGATCCCGTGTGCTCGAGGACTATGTAAAGCGGAGGGGAGTTTTAACCCCTGACCATAGCCCTGGCACCCAAGTACTGCAGCGGACCCTGGCACCAACACAGTATTCATATGATATGAATAGACTACAAACACGGGCAATCCGAGGGCCTCGTCGCAACTTTGTCATGACATACCCATGCCCTACGATACCATACCCATACATCCTTCACTCCCTTGTTGTATGATATTGCACGAGCACATACTAGTCTACATCCCACGGATGAAGGTCTACCGGTACAGCACTCCCCGCAGCGCCGGTACTATACGCAAGTCGGGGGACTTTCCACAATAGAAAACCTCCCCTCAATTCACTGATATCCCACAGAGAGGTGAAACAAGGAAACCCAGTGAAGTCAGGAATCGCCTACTCCGCAGTGGCTTTGCTGCGGATCAGCAGGTGGTCGAGCCACAGACCTGGGAAGTGGTAAACTGAGTGCGGATTGTGCAATTCTTTGCTGCGCTGAGGTTCTTTTTCATCTCTTGCGAACACCCCACGGATCCCTTACCTCGACTTAAATACCGTAAAAACTGGAATAATCGAGTCGTGTGCTGTGTAGTCAGAGTTGCCCCCTCTGGTAAGGTCTGATATTTTTTGTTTTTTTATGTCTCTCAGAGGGGCTGAGTCGCTCTTCTTTTGCTGTGTTTTTGGCCCCTTTTCTAAAGTAGGGAATTCTCAACGACATAGCACACGACTCGATTATTCCAGTTTTTACGGTAATAGTCTACTCCGTTCAAGTCACCTTCCCTCTCTCTTTCCCTTTCACTTGAGATTAATACACTCGGTAGAAAATTTTTGTAGTTTTATTCCGGTGTTTTGTCTACTACTGTTGGCCTAGCCGTCGGTCGCTGGTTCCGAAGACTTATCCCCGCCCCAAGTGCGGTACTGGTGCACCAAGCTGACCCCGAAAACTACCTTGTGGGGCTGGGTTTCAGAGTAAGTTGACGGGAGGCAGCCGCACTTATTTCGGCTAATGTCCCGAGATTAACCCCATATACCCAGGATTGCATGAAAAGAGAAAGCGAGTGGCATTCTTCGCCTCGAGTATACACTGAAGATGTCATGCCAGTAATCCAACCCCATCCAAATACATCATCACAGAATATCACTCGCTAATGCAAGAGTTCGAAAATTACTTTTACTGAACGCACTACACGATGGGGCACTGCGCAGTAGCCCACCGTAAACTCACTAGAGGCCGTTAGCCAAAAATGTCAAAATGCCTAAATAACACGCATTGCAGAATGGGACCCAGTACAGAATCTCAGAATCACCCAATTTGGGAAGTGGCACTGGACGAGGGGACTTGTATATATTATTGTATTAATAGTCACCGCTGTGGTTCTATCAGTGGCGTGATATGTGGTGCTATAGGAGTTCACTTCGGATTTCAAAACCGCTGTATAGCACACAACCTCGGGAATTAGCAAACCTGATATTGAGTAAGTCAGGGGCTGTTTTACATAGCGGTATCTGTGTGGAAACCCCATTCAGACCGCAGTTTGCGACCGGGCTTTTGGTAGGGTGATGATCTTCCAGTAATAAACTTTATTTTCGCCCCAAAGTTTCACAATTTGCTTGAGGTCTTTGGCGATGCACACTTCTCAATTATCGCTATGCCAAATCCCCCCTTAGTAACCTGGGAGTACTGTACTCGAGTACAGGAGAAGGAGGGTTATCTTTATCTCATATTTTATCAACTGCCTACTCCGACCCCTACAAGGAGCTTTGAAATCCTGGCCTTCCTGCAAATGCCCGCAGCCACCGGCCCCCTAACCATTGACCACTGGAATAAGATGTAGTTCAGGATACATTCTTGGAAGTTCAGAACAGTATGAGTTAGCGGACGGGCGAGGCTGTCCACAGATATGCTGAGTACAGAGGGTCGGGCAAGGATTTTATTTGCGCAGGGTTGATCTTAGTTTGGATCCTAGCACCAAAGAGTGAGCAGTATTCCATATTCCCTCTCTAGTTGCAACGTACCGTTCCAAACAACACTGGCACGTCTTAGAAGTGCTGTACTAGTACTCGAATACAGTAAGATTTTGGAACTGCGCGTAGTTACATAATCGGCAGGAACCTTGGCACAGCTACCGCATTTACTGGTGAAACTCGACCCGCCGCTAGTGGCAACTATGGTAGCTCGAAATCAGCCCAGTAACAATGTGCTCTGAATTGGGTGAGGGAGAGGGTGTTCAGACACGTACTAGTATCATACCGGCACTTGTATCAGTTTCTAACCTGGAGTACGTATTAAACAATTTCACAAAGTATGATCGGATCTGGAGCTGCTAACCCGACACAAATTAGCTGGTGGCAGCTAATTACGGGTTGAATTTGACCAGCTAATGCGGCATCCTATGCTTGGCAGCAGAGGATGTGAAAACAACAGCCTACTGCTATATACAAGTTACAGGCATAAAGAGCCCGAACACAGGGATGAGGAATTTGTATGGTAAATTGCCTATGCGTGTCTGACCGCCCATACAAAATTCGGATTCAAATGTTCGGGTTCTATATGCTTGTATCATAAGTGCCTAGACACAGCGCACCACAAAGCCACATGTCCTAGAGCCTTATCTCCTATCATACCCGCCCATTCGCATACCCATAGTCTATCCGTGCAGCCGCATATCCGCATTACCACCTAACCGCATGCCCTATGATGGGCAATCCAACAAAGTGGCCGAATCGAAATGGGACCGCACCTTACTGCTGCTTGTGTGTCCCATGCATGGCAGCCTCGGCTGCATAGCGGGTTTGGCAAGTTTATACCGCATGTGGTTAGTTGTCACTTGACACTAGTTCAAAAAAGGAGTAAATAGTTTACAATATCGTACCTTAGAGGTCTTCCGCTCGCAGCACCGGTACCGGTATCATACTATGCTAACCTACGAACAACCCGAACCTCACAACCGCGCAAGTCAATGTAACCGTTTCCTTCAGAAGCTCCACTCAGATTTCTACCTATGATATAAAAACGAGAAGAGGAAAAAGAACTACCATAATAGCTACGAAATAATAATAACCCCGTCCAACAAACGTTAGTTAAACACCGGCGGCGCCGCCATGACCCCCTTCCCAAAAAACTCACTAACAGTCCCAAGCTTATCCCTCGACTCCTGTAGCTGTGAATTGAAGTATTCGTGGCGATCCGCATACTCATCCTGGGCCTTTCTAAGCGTGCGGATAGTCTGATTCGAAGCCGAGCATGTCGGGCATTCTGGGTTGTCGTCGACATTGTTGAGGCACCGCTGGTGGAAGGAGTGTTTACAAAGGAAGTGTACTGTTGGGAGCTCTAGTTGGAGGCCGCAGGCGAGACAGCGTTGGGATTGGAAGACGCTGGGCTTTGAGCCAAGGTCTTCAATTTCGGCCTTTTTCTTCTCCGTCTCTGTTTTGTAGGTTTCAATCATCCGGCGATTCTACAATTGTTAGTTTGTTAAGGATAAATAGGATTCGGGTTGGCGAAAGCGGAAACATACATTTTCGATCTCACGTCTTTCTTTCTCGATGGTGTCACCGAGGTAGCGTTTGACCATGCCGACCGTAGCGACGGCATTAGTACTTAGCGTTTGCACCACCTGCAGAGGCTTCATCAAACCTTGCTCATCAATGACCTTGAGCACCCGCTGCAATTCGGCTTCTCCGACATCGGTAAGAACTTTGGGGCTACTTGTGAAGTATGATAACGCTGCGATGTATAGCTGCGGCTCTTCCGCCCCGTACTTTTTCAATGCTCGGACAGCGCCGGCAGTATCTCCGGCTGAGCAGCAGGATCTGAATATATCAAAGCGTAGACCTTGCTTCTCACGAACCAACACAGTGCCATCTCTGAAATTAGAGAGATGGGAGAGCAAAAGGACGTTAGACGTATCTATCGAAGTCTTTTCTCTTCTTCAGTAGTGTCCGAAATATAAGGTGGGGAGAAAATTTACCTCTTTATCCTCGATAATACCCTTCGCCTTAGTCTCCCATTGCTGCCTCTCCTCATTAGTCTTGGCTTCATTAGCTCGCTGAAGGTACATCTCAAACAAAGTAGTATATATGTCCACTCGATCTCCTTCACCAAGCACACCCTCGCGAGCCGTCTCCAGCACATTCTCCAAGAACTCTACAAACTCCTTCGGGTGGTCGACAAACGACGAAAACGCAGTTCTGGGCTTCGGAGGCTTGTAAGGCGCTGGAAGGTCTAACGGGACGGTACCTCCCTCCCCAACAGCCGAGTCCAAAATCTTCTTCGGTGAAGCGCTAGCGGTGGCATTTGTTGATGCATTCGTATTCGGTGATGTACCTCCAGCCGTCCCCCCCCCTCCCATATACGGCAACTGTTGCAACAGGGAGGCGTTAAGGTAACTCTGAATTCTCCCTTCTTGTTGCTGTGTTTGGGCGCCTGGCTCCTCCTTCTTTGTGGCGATATACCTCCCAGTATAATATTCAATGAAGAAGTCGGTAGTCTGTTGTGGGACTTCCTGCAGGAAGGTCCTTGCATATCTCATAAAACTGGAGTATGCCTAAAAGATAGTCAGCAATAGCATAACCGAAGGCATAGACGAGAACATACAATCTCAGGCTCTAGTCTTTTGGTGTATCCTAAGGCCTCATCCACCTTCCTCAGATTCTCCACAAGAATCCCAACGACAGCCTCATGTTCACCCTGTCTCTCCGCCAGGTATACAGCTTGCTCGTAGTATCCGGCCTGCCTGCACATAGCAATAGCAGTATCAACGTCAAACTTCAAGCCCTCACCGGAAGACACCTTGATAAACTTTTCTAATTTCTCAATATCCTTAAGCTTGGCGTAGCAGTTCAAGAGCAACGTCGTGTGATCTGACGTTGCGATATCATGCATATGTAACTCTTCCAGATATTCAATGAGGTTATGAATCCGCTGGGTATCCAGGAATTTCCGTATGACAGTGCTGACACCCTCTTCGTTCGATTTACCAATGGCCTTGATGTACCACTGCATGGACCCATCCCAGTCTCCTTTGCCATACAGGTAATCGGCATATCGCCTGTATATCGCTCGCAATTTCGCCTCCCCAACTCCAGCTTTCTGTGCCAGGTTGATGGCAGGGATATAAAGGTTTCTGGCATACAGAATACCCAGCTTCTCCTGTAAACTGACCTCATGGTACCGGTGAACCTTCCCATCGAATGTCAAAACAAACAAATCACCCCAGGTGCTAAACACTTGTTTGACACCAGAAATTAATCTCTCTGAATGTGCCACAAACTTCAGTTCCGTGTCTAGAAGAGTAAATTTTGTCACATCGAACGGATCTTCTGTAACTGCTGTTGAAACACTCCTCCCCACAAGCCTCTTTAGTGTCCCTGTCATCCCGCCGGACTTGGGCGCGGTAGAAGGTTGCGAAGCTGGTGGAGAGACTAAGGCAACATAATTCTTGAAGATGTGCACCATTTCCTTCGGCCCCTCATATGCATAACATGCCCCTCTCCCATTCGGCCCATAGAAGTATATTGCATCATCCCTCGCTACAACGATGTCACTTCCCTCCCCGGCAAGGCCCTTTTCTTCAGACGAGAAATCGATAGCAGGCTTCATACATCCTGGTCCACACCCCTGTGGTTCTAGCACTCTCGGTTGGCCAGTTCCCTTACCGGCCGTAATCAATGTCATTATGCGGCCAATAGTTGAAACGTACAAAGTGTCCCCACCATCGGGGGCAGGTGTGTGGCGGTAGGGGCCGAAGCCTCCGTGGTGAGCATGAGCATTCGGAGTTGTTGGCGGTGGCGAGAAGCACAGGTTCGTGATAGGTTCCTCAGACTCGAAGATAATCCTCTGCTTAGAACCACGATCATGAATTAGATCACCACGGATCAGTACAATAGACCCGTTAGCAAACCCGACGGCAACAAGCGACAGCGAAGGCGTAGTAGCGAATGCGGATATCTATACCTCCCGTTAGCAACCCCTCCTGGATACTTCTGTGAACACAACTAACCGGAAACTGCCGTCGGCCATTCTGAATTGTAACCGTGCTCTGGCACCGCGGTAACCCTGTCTTCCTCTCCGTCTTATCCAAAGCCCACACTTTCAGCACAGGATCAGTACTCAAGTCCTCGCTGACCGTAACAAGTAATTTCGTTCCTTCCACCTGCTTGATATGCCGAATACTCCCCACATGTTCGGAATCACTCTCGTACGTCGGAAACGACCTGACAATCTTAAATGCCGAATTGACCACATGTACGATCCCAACCGAAGTTCCAATGAACAGAGTATCAGACCCGGAAGTTAAAGCGGTGATATCTGCGCCCTATCCCAGCGATCAATTGTTAGGCCCCCAGCCGAGAGTGTGGTAGCGAGGAAAGTCAAATACCTCAAATAGCGGAGGTGCGTTGTCGGCTTCATCGATGGCTTTGACGGGTGTAACTATGAAGAAGTTGAATGATTTCCACTGCAAACTGTTAGTCTCTGTAAGCGAGAGAAAGGAAGGTATCGCTAGATGGGCAAGAGCACTAACCGAACCTAACGCCATGGCGAAGCTATTGTGGATTGTCGAAGCGGAGCTGTTGTTGCAGTCCTGGGGACCGAATAAGGTGTTGAGGCTCAAAGGTGACCTGTTTACGTAGCATAGCGTTGTCCACCGTAACCTTGCCGCGCTAGACGGCACACATCATCACTCGCCAATACTATTCAACTCACCGGATCCCAGCATACTCGCGGCAATGAATCTTCATTTTCACGAGCCCAGGGTGTCTAGTAACACAAGGCTACTCCGGTGAAGAAACGATAAACCCATCTCTCCCTTATAAATTCTCTCCCCTCTAGTAAGAACCAGACACTCTGTAAGCACTTCCCGCAAGCCTCTGCCTAACCCTCCATAAACTATTGTTACAGGCTAAAAGTTTCGGCTTCCTCCGCCGGGAACCGCACCCACGCGGCCTTGCACTCGCAAGCCCCACCACTAGATACCCTGTCCTGTCCACCATAACTGTCGAGGAAGCTGTCACCCTACGTTCACCTCCCACGGCCTCGCCCTATAGCCTCCACCCGTTCGATCTTCCGCCCAAAACTCTTTTTCAATAGGCCACTATCATGGGAAACCTTTGCGGTAAAGAATCCGGCTCTTCGCTCCCCGCTGGTAGGGTCCTCGGTTCCGGCGCGCAGCCTGCGGCGGCGGCCGGCAGAATACCACTTACGAGCAAGAAACCCAAGATCGCTGGTGGACCCGGCCGAACTCTAGGAGGAGAAGGTTCGGGGGAGGGAGGGGGTGCAGAAACTGGAGCTGCTGCTGGGGAGCAGTTGGACCCACGGACAGCCGCGGCATTAGCTGCTGAGGTTTGTTTGTTGATAATGTTTGTGAGGGTTTGTTGCTAACTTGATGCCCGGTAGGAACGCTTGAAAAGGAATGCAGGGACGGGAAAGTTAGGGTCGGAGTTGGATAAACAAAAAAGAAAGACGCAGAATCAGCATATCCAGGATATGGGAAAGGCAAAACGGCAACAAGAACAATTAGTTTGGGATTAGTTCTTCAAAGGGTGCATGCGAGTGGTTGGCTGGGTGGTTGCAGATAAGGCTCTGCAAATTGGCATATCTTTCTGCATCCTTGTGTACAACTTTTGGGTCGGAGTTTTTGCTAAGGCTCTTTTTTCTTGGGGCCTTTCCGCGTTGTCGATTGTATGCTCTTTCTTTCACTCTATTAGAGTATCCTCGAATTTTCGCGGTAACGGAATTGCTCAATGAAGTGATGCGTGAACTTTTCACAGGCCTACTGAACTAAGCCGCTTTCCGACTGGCGTATAAAGTAGAGATTACCATTACATTATAACTAAGCTTTGTATATTCCTAATACCATTGATGCCAAATCTAGGGCCCAAACAATATGCATATAGCTACTCGCTCACAAGCTGTGTGGTGTATTAGCCACGAGCGGATAAATAGAGACATCGCAACTTACCATTTTGTCGATTCCTGCAGCAGTAAAGTCATCCCTCCTAACCAAGTATGGCTTCAACAAATGCGGTCTTACGCGCGAAAGCACCCCATCTCTCATACGTTCTTTGACAGCGGCGGGTCTAAGGCATTGAGTCAATATAAATAACCTCGTAATAGAGGCTTAAGGAAGGGGGGGTATGTCATACCCAACGACAAAGAGATTTCCGATCTCAACGAGTAGCTCGAAGCTCTCGCTGATTGTCACTACGCCCCACTTGTTGACAACATCTTGATACTTTGCTATATCTTTTGAAAGCATAATGCCACCAGCCTGATTGACCTGGTACTTTTTCAAGTGGTCCAACAGCAACCCCCTAAAACCAGACCCTATCTCGTTTAAGAATGATTCTAGGTTCGTGCCGTCCAGAGACTCATTTGAGATCTCTGCGACTTTCTCGAGAAATGCACAAACAGATAGACAGGCCTCTTGAATGTTAGTAAGCATGACTTTTAAACTTCGTGGTTATTGATACTGACCGGCGTTTGAAGAGTCGTTAAACTGACATCGTCATCCTTCGGCCTGAAATCTTGCTTCTTTTGCTTTGCTAGTAGGATCGCAAGATAGGCTAAAACAACTGAAAGTAACGTCAATATCCTACCCGTCATCTATACGATATTTGTGAGTACACACCATCAATAGTTCTCTGGATTACGTTGTTAATCTTCTGCTCTAGATTCATTAGGGCGGCATTGGTTAATTTACCCATCTCTCGTCGAGTCGTGAGAGATGTCTGGGAAAGCGGAATTAAAGCGGTGTTGATGAATGAAAACATTAAATGCATGATCGTTGTTGCTGGCTTAATTTCTAGAAAGTATGTTAGATCCGGCTCGCCCTTCGCTTGCTGCTCAGCGGTTTCCTGCGCACTATCACTCGTTAATCAAAGGCTCCTGGTCGGGCATATTACTCAGAACTCACACGCCTAGGGCAGTATCGAGGTATGTGGTCCGCATATGGTCAATTAAGATGTTCAGTAAAGCGGAAACATCTTTCGGTCTAACACCAGGTCAATAAACTCCCATTCAGCTTGTGTGGTATTATGCGGCTTACGTATCAGCTGGCGTACTCAACTCCAGGCTCCTGCCTACACCCTCGGCAAGCCATTTGAGCATTCTCTTCGCAAACTCAACATTAAGTTGGCCATCGGAATCTGTGAGAATAACATCTGATGAGTGACTTCCTTTCTTAGACCTGGTCCGGTCTAATCCGATTGACCTACTAAGTGCATCGCTTTGAGACTTTCCAAGGTCACTATCCAGAACTTTTTCGATGGCCCTCTCTCGTGATTTCTTCAGCCGATCCAGGACTCCTAGATTTTGTTCCCTTTTCCGTTGTTCCTACGAGATCCCGCAATTAGTAATAGCGGGTGCAGTTTTTTGGTGAACCAACGTGGAACATGTTGAACTTCAATAATAAACCAGTATAAAGTTGCTCTAAATTCTCCTTCTCTCCTTCCATATATCCTCTGTCTTGTAGATATGGGGCAAAGAGCTCCTCAACATTTTGATCGATGAGCACTGTTGTAGCGGATGACAGTGTTCCTGGATGCTCAGTTAAACCGTGGGACTTGAGGTCGTCTGCAAGGGCAATGATGCATGCTCGTGAAGCCTGGAGTGTGCGTAGGAACGCCAGATGCGAAAGGGTGGAGGTCTTCTCCAGCACCATTTCAAGCCGTTGCTGCAAAGACTGTTGAAATACGCGCTGGAGAAAAGTCCCAAGGACTTGCTCTGGGAATGGGAACACTTCCTTGATAGTTCGAGATTCCGCTTTCATCACATCCCTGATTTCATTTACTAAGGCCATTAAGCTTGGTTCTAAACCTGGAGGGGTTTCATCCGGATCTGAGAGCTTTTCCTCGCTAAAGTGGGATCAGCAGGGTCCACTTTGGGCGGAGAAAGCTGGCTACATACATGCCGGCATCAATCACAACTTCTCCAGCGTTAATTTTACCGGTAGCAATGAAGAAGTCCATCTGATTGAGAAAATTGCTAATCACAGAATTCCCGCCATTAAAATCGTGCAAAACCTTGGCGCAACCCTTTCGAGAACAAATTGTTAGCAAATCTGAATTTCATATTGTGACACACTCAACTTTACTTTCATGGCATTAAGGTTGAACTTTCTGTAGGCATCATCAAATTGCTTTAGTAGATCCTGTTCCAACGTCTCCGAGAAAGCCTCAATCAAGTCCTTTGTGCGATTGTTTGGTTTCTGCCCCTCGCTTCGCTTGACCACTAAGCTTAATTGTCGACTGACGACTGCGCAACGGATGCTGTCATCGATTCTCCCGGTCCTTCGTAAGCTCTCTAGTCGACCCATATCACCTCTGCTAAATTCAGTATAGCATTGAATTAAAAATTTGGCATCTTCTGCTCTCTGTCGTTGTTTGTCAAGCTGTTCCAGCTGTCCCCCGATCCTGACAGCCATGCCCCCTCCATCAGAGATGCTAGTATCCAAGCGCTGGAATTCAGAAAGGGTGGTATTAAACTTGAGACCCAGACGATCGAGGGTGCGAGTATGATCAATTTCTGCCCGACGAACTCCTTCCTTGAGCTCGGATTCCCTCGCGGAGAGGGTTTCGTCAAGATCCTTCAGCCGACCCAGAGCTGCCTCAAAGGTTCGAATATACGGTTTTGGGTCGAAGGCTATTTCTGGTAAGCAAAAGGTCCACCAAAACAGGCATTGTGCAGTTTCCAACCATTACTATTCCCAGTCCCGGAGCGACGATTTACAGGAATGCTTGATTCCGTGAGCCCCTCTATGAAGTCCTTGACAATGAAATCTTTGCTCTGGAAGCTTTTGTCAGTTTTGTCCTCAAGATGATGTAGGTAATTGATGGGCAACTTACTGAGAAAGTCGAGAGGGAGAACTCCGGGGCTTTCGGGTAAATAGGGCGAGGGTTCTCGCTGTTTGCCATTGTGTATGGGTGGTCGGAGGTTGAAGTTGGAGTGTCTGGGAGACGCGTTGTCCTTGTCCTCGTTCTTGACACTTGACAATCGATACGGTAATCGACAAGGGAACTGTTGCACTAAACCCCTTGCAGGTCTTTCTGGAACTTTGCAGATCTGTGCTGGTACCGGTCATAACAGCATGTGACACAAGCTCCTTGCAGCTGGTGTCAAGTGTTACGACCTAACCACCAGTTATGATACCATAATAATAAAATTTTGGTCAGCAGCCAGAAGAATCTGTGGCACCGCGACAAGTTACAGTGCGAGCACTGTGCTTAGGGATGGAAGTAAAAATCAACCGTTTCCCAAAGCCCTGTCGTCCTGGAGAAATAATCAGTTGGACCGGCAAATTCGAGTTGGCAAAAGCCCGGACCCGGACCCCAAATAACATCTAGCTGAGTGATTGGCTAGAAACTCGGAGAGAATTGTTGGAAGCACCAATAATAGAGACCTCTGAAATTATTTATTAGTTCCCTCTAATTTTTTCTTTTGCCGTTTTATACCATACCAGCGGGCGCTCCGAATGGCCCTTCGCTACGCTTCGGGATTCGGAGGCGGGCTTTTTGCGATGCAATAAAGTAGGATATTTAGCCAGCTCTTCTAATGGCTCTAAACTTCGCTTTAGGATTTACAAACTTCTCTGTTGAAAATCAATTGAAAAATTTATTGAGACATGAAAACTCGAATCGAAACCAAGTAAAGGAGAAAAAGGACTAATGAATGTGGGGAAGGACTGGTCAGGGTTGAGTGGCCTACAGTCACGTGAGCGTAAAAACTTTGTTGCCATGTGACCTTAGTGGGATTATGTATAGAGACTAGCGGGCGCTCCGAATGGCCCTTCGCTACGCTTCGGGATTCGGAGGCGGGCTTTTTGCGATGCAATAAAGTAGGATATTTAGCCAGCTCTTCGAATGGCTTTAAACTTCGCTTTAGGATTTACAAACTTCTCTGTTGAAAATCAATTGAAAAATTTATTGAGACATGAAAACTCGAATCGAAACCAAGTAAAGGAGAAAAAGGACTAATGAATGTGGGGAAGGACTGGTCAGGGTTGAGTGGCCTACAGTCACGTGAGCGTAAAAACTTTGTTGCCATGTGACCTTTGTGGAATTATGTATAGAGATCATACATTAACTTATTTTTCGCTCTCGATGATGTCATGGTAATAATATTATGTTAATGTTATAGCGTCGGTAAGGTCCAAGTTTGTATCGATGGTATGAAATAACATATTATTAAACATACCCCCTTACCATCGATGGTATCTCGAACCTTTCCCCAATCCTTCACTACTGGCTATTTCCGAGCGAACGTTTAAAATACCATGAAAAACAGGGGGGGTATGTTTAAAATACCATGATATACCATGACAGGGGTGAAGTTTCAAGCCACAATTACAAGGGTAGAAAACAATTAACTGGGACAGACAAGGATATATTTGGCTGGTTAACCTAGAATAACTGTTCCATAACTTCTTGCCGAGCCATGGTACTAGCAATCTTGGCGCAAAATTAAGCGAAAATCAACCCTTTTTAGGCATCATAACTGTGCCAAGCCCCATCTTTACCACTGGGAAAAATATTAAAAATTAGGCCTCACATGGCCTTATTTTTGATAATTTTCCTATGATTTTTATTATTTTATTATTATTATTATTTGGGCTCCTTATGAAGGCATTTAGACTCCTGAATAATGATTATTTCTGCAGTGGTCGCATTTGGTGTGGAGGAGGTCATAGTTTGCAAACTTCGCCCCTGTCATGGTATATCATGGTATTTTAAACAGAGACCCCTGTTTTTCATGGTATTTTAAACGATCGCTCGCTATTTCCGTACCCCCTTCTGTGTTCCTGCTTCCCTCGGGGTTTCTCTCCATATCCGACTACCGGTGCTTAAATTAAAGTATGAGTAGTACATGATCCAGTCCGACCGGATCCCAGCCCCCGATTGGTACAAGAGCTTACTGGCTCACTAATATCTATAATAAGGTAGTGCGGTAAGTTACGTGCTATCACAGAAGGCTTAAGAAATTGCTGTGGGAATTCGGTCCAAGGTATGGGGGAATGTACTTGTTCTGGGCTATGAGTATGATCCCCGAAAACAGGGGGTGTATTTCGTATTAGTGCTCGAGGGCGTGCCAATTATTTGGTATGTTCATACTGCATATTATTATCTCTTCAGTTCCTACTTTCACCTACATGGCCTGGGGAAATCACTGTAGGTGCTGGCGCTCCTGCCAGGTGTGGTGCCCCATCATTCCTACCGGCAAGTTATGCTTTATTTCCTGCCACTCTACCGTACGTTAAACACCAGTGCCTTTCCGCCTTCCACCCATTGTTTTGCCCAGGTCAATTCTGTGATCCGGAGAGATAGGGTGGAATGAGCTGTGCCAGCTATCACTTTACTGGTGGCTCGGGAAGTACTAGTATCGTGGATGTCTAAGGTATTTGCATTCTTGGAGGTCCGTGATTGATCTGCCAAAGATCTTCACGAGCATCAACACCTTTCACTCCAGTCAACTCCGTTCCATCCGCTCACTGTGTACTGTAAGGTTTTCACTGATCTACTATATTATATCTACTTTTCAATACATCTCCTGAGAGGAGACAGCAAACGCTGAAAACTGAAAATAAAGCCCTGTCTAAAAATTTCCTGATATCGAAAAATCATTTCCCGGGGGGGTGGATGAACACCTTATTGTACTATTCCGATAAAAACGCCTTTGTTGAAAACCAAGCTAGCCTAAGGAAAAGAAGGAAGTATACACAGAAGATCTATATCTTCACAACTGACCTCTTACAGAAGTAGATAAAAAGTGTTTGTGGAGCATAGTTACCAACGCATTTATCGATTATTTCTCAGTGCCTGTTTGCGGTTAGCTAGATGGCTTTTAGCGATTAGATGTTTTGCCTTACCAAATGCATGAACTCCTCTCTAGTTCTTGTGCTTTTTCTGAAAACGCCCAACATAGAACTCGTAGTGGTTGTAGCTGTGGTCTTTTCTACACCCCTCATAACCATACAAAGATGGGCACTTTCCATCACAACTGCTACTCCCTGCGGTTGCAGAATTTCCTCGATGGCCATGGCGACTTGTTTTGTTAAGCGTTCTTGGAGCTGCAGGCGGCGAGCGAACATCTCGGCTATGCGGGCGAATTTGGAAAGCCCGAGGACCTTTTTATTGGGTATGTATCCAATGTGCATTTTGCCTGTGAATGGGACGAGGTGATGTTCGCACATCGAGAACACTTCAATGTCTCTCACAATTACTGGACGGCTTTCAGCATCAATTATAGGCCTGGAGGGGAAGATGGAAGTTACCAAGTTCGTCATGGTCTTCTTGAAAAACCGCATTGTTGACAATATTTTTCAAATTTTCTTCATACCCTTTGGTGAAGTACAGCATGGCCTTTGCGTATCGCATCGGGGTATCGAGTAGCCCTTCACGGTTGGGGTCTTCGCCGATGCATTCTAAGACTGTCCTAATACTGGGGACGAAAGCCCCATTAGCTACGACGCACACGCTGAGAGGAGAGAAAATGCTTACGCTCCCGAAAGATTGTTCAATCTCGCAGCATCTTCGTCAGGTGTGGCCTCCAGTCTCTTCCTAGTTCCCAAACCTACATAAATCACCAATTAGACCTGGAGACTTATACACAGTTCCACAGCCTGACGAACATACTTGGCCATGATAACCCGTCAAAATCAACCATAGGCTTTAAGCTGTGTGGCGTTGAAAGCCTTGAAATCTCGGGGGTAATGACGTCGACGGTAAGACCCGGGCGGTCCTCGTCGACATTCTCTAGCTGCAACGGAGCAATGTCATGCTGGATTGGCAGTCTGCTCTGTGGCTTAATGGAAGCGAAAATTTTGTCACTCTCTATCAGATGCTGGCTCCCCGGTGTTATGGGTGAGGTGCTGGGAAAATTTGACCCAGCTGGTGGCATTCTTGATTGTGTGAACGTGAACAATTTTGTGAGGAAGGATCGCAGGGAAGGTAAGGAGAAAAAACGAGAAAGAAAGAGAAGGCGGGTTGCTAGGTGAATGCGGTCAGGGTGCCGACAGGGTCTCCGGGGTAGGGAGATGGTGAGTGGATTTGGTGGGGGAACAAGGGAAGGAAAAAAATCCAAGAAGGTCTTACGTACTAAAATGCCACGTTTGTTTACCTTCCATGGATTAGTTTCTGTTGTTCCTTCGTCCGTCTATCGTGGTCATCGCTTGCACTCTTATTGATCATCTTCTGTATTTCACTCTTCCTAACCGATCCTGACAGATCATTTTCCTCCTCGATGGACCCGGCTAAGAAGAATAGAACTCAGGTCTAGAGAGCTCGCGAGTCGTCGTAGTTGCTAGTAAGTTCACCACGAACTAGGGAAGTTCCCGGATCTAATCTTCATAGAACCTCTAAGTTGGGGTAAGAGTACAGTACTGGTATTATGTCTCTGGCCGAAAATTTGGGGAGGGGCTAGAGATTTATGGGTTACTTTGCGAGCTCCCAGGTCGTCTGAAGACCTGAAGGGCCACGAATTCGGCTTATAAGAGTAGCTATCGACTAAGCGATGGTAAAAGTTTAGACGCAGGGTGTTAACTTGAGGAAAAAACCTTGCCGGGAATAGCCTTCTTGATCTTCATCTGAAACAAACTTAGATGATTGGCGGGCATTCGGCTCATGCAGGAACTTGTAAGCGAGGCTTCCAGAAAAGTGTATTTCTTAAAGTATTGTACAGTACCGAAGGCTACTACAAGTATGGCGCCAGTGGGTTCAGAGTTCTTGATACTGGTACACCGATAATAATCTACTGTGTTTTTTGGCCAGGAAAACGATTGGCAAGTTACCAGCTAAGGCATGTGCAGCATAGTGTGCACGGCTCATAGTAGCTGGTTAGGTCGAAGAAACCTCTCCAGAAACCAAGGATAAAAAAAGCGTAATATAACTACTGAGCACCGTGGCGTTACCGAGAACTCCAACCCTTCCTGTTATAATATGCTACCCTATGGTACCCAAGTACGAACTTCCCAACAAGAGAGATCTGCGCATCGTCACCAACCTAACAGCTGCTCCGGCATATAGTGGGTCTAGCTAGATAAGAACCCTGATATGCACCGTGCCGGGGTATCGTTATGAGAGTGTTATGTGATATTTGAGAGTAGATTATGCCTCGGGAGATGAGTGTTGTAACCTACGTCTCTTTATCGCCAAGGTCTTACAGCACAGTGCCCTCCTCCAATCAATGCGATACCGTACTCGAGTGGTCTTCACAAAACAAACCTTTATCATACTGTGCTCAGTGTGGTTCTCGAATTCCTATTGTCTGTATAGGAAGAGTACTCTTCGATGAGGGTGAGACTTCAATTCTCCCGCTAGCCCCCCCCAAAATATACACCGTCACCCGAGAACCCCCGGGGTTCCGAGTACCGGTACTCTATGTAGGTCTGCATTGTGCTTAGGGATGTGTTTTGTGGCATCCTATCAGCCGTATCTTGTACAAGTACTTCTTAGGTAAAAACAAGTTGAATGGTAGGAGCATCACCCTTCCCACCCAATCTCAGCCCAGGATACTTCCGAACAAGTACCACCTGCTTAGCTTATGGTGCGCGTCTGCCATTGAGGAATTTACTCTACTCGTCCGGAAACCCTATGATGATCTCTAACTTGAGCCTGCAGCAGCTCGCACTCTCTGTCTAAACTATTCTCTGCCAAGGTCTTTCCTCTGTTACCGTCAATTCGGAACTACTCGTTTGCCATGAGAAGCTTGCCACTTTTTTTGCTAAGGTTGGTTGTTTTATATAAGAAAAATACTCACGGGCATAGCATCTAGGAAAGGAGTCCGGTGATCTGGTGATCTCTCCTCCGATGGGAACCCAGAGATCTTGGGCTTTGGTTCCCCGAGAATGAGAAGCCCTCGAGAACTCCAGTACACCCCGTTTGAAAAGTTCTCGTACCCACACTGGTACATGCATGTAGCTGTGGCTGGCTTGGTCATTGTGAAATGGTTCTCTTTTGCCCGTGGAATACGGTAAGTGGGCTCCCACCTCCACACAGTCCTCAATTGTGCAATCCCCCTCCCCATTTAAACCCACCAAACTCTCGACAAAGGGGGGTCCCCGCTTCCCGACTACTTTCGCTAAATGACTGTAAATTCCAGCGGTCCGGTAGGGAAGCCCATGCAAAGACCTCGCTGAGGGGCAAATGGATAGATAGATGAGGAGTAATTTATAGGGGAAACGGACCTAAGTATACAGTACCAAGAAAATGGCATTATCAATCTATCATTTACGGGAGAAAGCAAAAGAAGAAATTTGGTGATCTAAAAGTGCGGTTGAACAAATGAGAAAGAGGTGATACAGGAAAGAGGAGGATCAATAATTGGAAGCTCAGACAAGGTCAATGAGACGCAATAAAAAGTGGCAAGTGAAGTAGGAAAATACCTTCCCACTTCTTGATTCCACCTACAACAGAACCCCGCAATTCCCCATTCAATCGCAGCATTAAATATCTGGGAGGTCTCTGATAATTACACATGTGACCTGCGTTGTGGGGAGATGACGAATTGCAAGCCTACAGAATTTGCAAGCTCAGGTATAAGCTAATGATCAATCCAGAAGGAAAACAAAGAGCGCGTCAAGGAAAATATATCAAGGGCACGTCGTAGCCACCAGGAGCCCGAGGGGGGGCAAAGGGGGTCTGGGGGGAGGCGCAGACAGCCGCGGTCAAAGAGTTGAAGGGGGTAAAGCCCGGAGCTGGTCGACCGCAAACAAGGCTGGGACTGGGGGTTTCCACGCTTGCAGTAGACTCGCCACCCCTTCATGGCCCTTGCTGGACGCATAGTAGAGCGGGATGTAACCATTTTTGTCCGGCTTGCCGGGGTTGACGTCTCGTCGGTCCAAAAGTTGCTTCACTACTCGCTCGTGCCCTTCCGCTGCAGCCCACAAAAGTGGTGTCCTGCCCTCATTGTCTGGCTTGTCCGGGTTGACGTCTTGCCGGTCTAATAGTTGCTCCACCACTGACTCGTGCCCTTTTGTTGCAGCCCACAAAAGCGGTGTCCAGCCCTCATTGTCTGTCTTGTCTGGGTTGACGTCTTCCCGGTCTAAAAGTTGCTTCACCACTGACTCGTGCCCTTTCATTGCAGCCCATAAAAGCGGTGTCCTGCCCTCATTGTCTGGCTTGTCCGGATTGATGTCCTGCCGGTCCAGAAGTTGCTTCACCACTGACCCGTGCCCACTAGCTGCAGCCTGGATGAAGGGCGAAATGCCATGGTAGTCTGACTTGTCGGGGTTGACGTCTTGCCGGTCTAAAAGTTGCTTCACTACCAACTCGTGCCCTTGACCTGCAGCCCACAAAAGCGGTGTCCAGCCCTCATTGTCTGTCTTGTCCGGGTTGACGTCTTCCCGGTCTAAGAGTTGCTCCACCACTGACTCGTGCCCTTTAATTGCAGCCCATGAAAGCGGTGTCTTGCCCTCATTGTCTGGCTTGTCCGGATTGATGTCCTGCCGGTCTAGAAGTTGCTTCACCACTGACCCGTGCCCACTAGCTGCAGCCTGGATGAAGGGCGAAATGCCATAGTAGTCTGACTTGTCGGGGTTGACGTCTTGCCGGTCTAAAAGTTGCTTCACTACCAACTCGTGCCCTTGACCTGCAGCCCAGGAAAGTGGTGTCGCGCCCTCATTGTTTGTCTTGTCCGGGTTGACGTCTTCCCGGTCTAAGAGTTGCTCCACCACTGACTCGTGCCCTGCCGTTGCAGCCCACAAAAGTGGTGTCCAGCCCTCATTGTCTGGCTTGTCCGGGTTGACGTCTTGCCGGTCTAATAGTTGCTTCACCACTGACTCGTGCCCTTTAATTGCAGCCCATGAAAGCGGTGTCCTGCCCTCATTGTCTGGCCGGTCGGGGTTGATGTCTTCCCGGTCTAAAAGTTGCTTCACCACTGACTCGTGCCCTGCCACTGCAGCCCACAAAAGTGGTGTCCTGCCCTCATTGTCTGGCCGGCCGGGGTTGATGTCTTCCCGGTCCAAAAGTTGCTTCGCTACTGACTCGTGCCCTACCGCTACAGCCCACGAAAGTGGTGTCCTGCCCTCGTCATCTGGCTTGTCCGGGTTGACGTCTTCCCGGTCTAATAGTTGCTTCACCGCTGACTCGTGCCCTGCCGCTGCAGCCCACAAAAGTGGTGTCTTGCCCTCATTGTCTGGTTTGTCCGGGTTAACGTCTTGCCGGTTTAATAGTTGCTCCACCACTGACTCGTGCCCGTTCATTGCAGCCCACAAAAGCGGTGTCCAGCCCTCATTGTCTGTCTTGTCCGGGTTGACGTCTTCCCGGTCTAAGAGTTGCTTCACCACTGACTCGTGCCCTGCCACTGCAGCCCACAAAAGTGGTGTCCTGCCCTCATTGTCTGGCTTGTCCGGGTTGACGTCTTGCCGGTCTAATAGTTGCTTCACCACTGACTCGTGCCCTTTTGTTGAAGCCCATGAAAGTGGTGTACCGTCTTCGTTGTCTGGTTTGTCGGGGTTGACGTCTTGCTGGTCTAAGAGTTGCTTGACTACAGAGTCGTGCCCTTTCACTGCAGCCCATGAAAGCGGTGTATTGCCCTCGTTGTCTGGTTTGTCGGGGTTGACGTCTTCCTGTTTCAGCAATAGCTCCACCGCCTCCGACTCCCCGCCCCTCACGGCCCATATCAATGGAGTTAAACCAGCAATATCTCCCTGATTGGCATCACAACCGCTCATTCCTAACAAACCAGTCATAAGATTCACAATTCCGAAAAATGATACACAATGCAGTCCACCGAACAGCGAAGGAGCATTGGCTTCCTTAGAATCATCCGGAGCTAACATTTGCTCAAAAAGTGAGTTGGCAGCTACATGGTTCCCGTACTGGTTCAACAGCTCCATTGCAAGTAATACCACGCCATCTGAAAGTTCTCTCTTTGCATGGATGCCCCAATATCGCGAACAATATTTGAGGAAGGGCATGCTTGAGAGATCAGGCTGGCGTTTGGCCGGTAGGGCCTTGGCCTGGTCTGAATTCAGATAAGTCAAACAGGTTTCCGCCATCTCCAAGTGAGCTCGGGGGAAAAGGTTGCGATGGGTAGAGAGGTACTCGCGGAGTGTGTGGTGGGTCAATCGGGCGGTCGAGGCTTCCCTATCTACCGTGACCAGCCCCTGACAGCAGGCGAGCAACGTCTCTGTTGCAGGGACATTGTCGCTATTGAAATGTGTAGACCCAATCTCCACAGCAAGCGCATGGCATAGTTCGTCTACCTGTAATGGCCTTTCCGAATGACATATCCACATCAGAGCGGTCATAGCAAGTTTTTCTTTCTCCCCTTCTTGAGCCCTTATACGTCCTAGAGTTGTCTCGTATGCACCTCCCAGCCCTAAACCATCTCCCATCGCATTCAGCCTATTTCGCCTCCGATGGATTGTCGTTTCTCTCAGGATTGTTTCAACCTTAAGTGAAGCCATTAGGAATCTGTATTTGCATCCATCAGTATACGACTCACAACGGTTTCCTAGAATCCACGCTGGTACGCACGTTTCAGAGATCTCTTCAGGGATGCTCTTCATAATATCATTCTCTAAGAAACTGTCCATCGCCCTGGGAGTTGTGTCCTTCCCCAGTCTCGCGCGCAGATATGTCACAATATCATCCTCTCGGGACACTATTAATACATTTGTTGCCCTCCCACCTAGTTCCCTCCCGACCACCTCCCGGATATGTGACCTTCCGGTCATGAAGATTCGTGTATTCGGAGACCCCCGGAGAATTTGTCCCAATGCACTAAGAACCTCTAGACGATGACTTGGAACACATTCGTCGAGTGCGTCAACGCAGATGAATGTTCGCTGCAGAGATGTGACAGCCACACACATTTTCACAATATCAGGAAGTTGCAGCCTCCGGCCGCCAATCGCCTTCTTCTGGCTCCGAAATTTCTGCACAATTTCCGCCGGAATTGCTCCTAACCCACTCAGAACCTGTTTGAGCAGAGAGCCCAGCATATTTGTCGGAGACTGGGCCTCCCGGGAAGCGAAGTCGTAGTAAAAACAGGCGACTACCATACCCTGTTCTATGACCTGGTCGCATAAATAATCTACAACCACAGAACTACCACCGTGACCTGTCAGCAATCATGTCCCTAGTTCCTCGCTAGTAGCCTCTCATACCAGATGTAGCTCTTGCCAACCCCTGGCTCGCCATAACAGAACAAGGCTGCAGGATCAGATCCACCATTCTCACCACCATTATACCAGCCCCTGAACTCTTTCGTTTCCAGTAGCCAGTTCCCTACACTATCCACCCGCTGCTCGCGAATATCGTGATGTCGCACTTGGGGCTCTAAGGGTGACAGCCAGCCCAGGATTTTGGGCTCATCATCGGTAGCGGTAAAGAAAATGGTATTCGACACATTGAAAGAATTGATGTTATCTGTAAAGGCTAGAGACATACTTCGCTCTCTGCTGCTTGAAATACTATAGAGGATCGGGTGCTGAAGACCTTTGGACCGGTTGACAAAGTTCGAGTAAGTTTCAGAAAAGCGGGGTTCATCGCTCGTCCCCCCCCAGCCGCCTAAATGCAGCCCCACCAATGGACCAGGAATTTGTGAAACCAGAACTCTTGCGCTCGTGATTTTACTTGGGTGCCGCTGTGGACAAGGCTCTTGAAGGGTCACTCCGCTTCGCCCCTCGCCGTGGGGTCCGTATGCCTGGATTGGTAGTGATATCCTTTACAATATAATTAAAAAATATTGAAACCCTCACCAGCCTCGTTACTCTCATAAGAACAGATAGTGAATATCCCACACCCTCCCTCGTATGACTTCAAGCACCTGAGAAATCAGTCAGTTCTAGACCCATCCAAACGTCAACGAATTATCTCTCTCCCGAACCTTGACAGATTAGTTTCAGCACTATCTGTGATTAAATCCATGAAGCTAAGCCTTAACCGAGGCTGCGAGGCTAATATCAGGGGAGGGATAGTTTTCATCCGCCGTTCCGTAGTGCGCTATATCCAAGAAACCTAGTTAAGGAAATAAACATATCTAGGAAGTGCCCTTCGTTTGCTGGAAACTAATACCCCGTTTACCTAACCGTCTAGTTCCAGTTTTTTTGTGAAACTTGACTGTGGCGTCTCAACCAACACCGTTTTCCGATATATCATACAGTGCAGGAGCATTTACCCAATTTTCCACCGTCCTAAATTCTTGTTGCTAGAAGGTCAAAACGTGACATGATCCCGTAGATGAGTTTGCAAATTCCGCAGGGCGCTGGATGGCACGCTACGGCAGGTAAACGCCTTAGGTAAACGGGCCCTAACTACCGGTACTCAAGTACTGTAGTATGATACAAGGACTTTCCAAACGGGAGTGTACTTGAAAATACGTACTGTCCTTTAAGGTTGGCCCAGGGAGTGGCTTTCCCAGGTGTCCGGCATGAATCTGGCGTTGGACCTTTGCGGCATCGTCCCCTAGTGAAGTGCGATATCCAACCAGACCTGCGAGCTTTAAATACGTGGGTATTAATTATCTATGCATTACTCCACTTTGTTAAAAAAATTACTCTTGGATCAACACACTCAAGCACCGGAATAATCAGTAGTTAGATCTTATTAGTATTTTTGTACATGGCACACTGCTCCAAAGGCTCCAGGCTTATGAGGACTGTAGAAGGTTGGGCGGGAAAGTAAGCAGAGAGCGAATATCAGAGCCGGTGGGTGATATACTGCTCGCACGGGCCCGGGGTCGGTTCTCGCAAACTTAAAGCAGCCAAATTTGATGAACCGCAAGCGTTTATCACTATCATACTGTACAAGCCGAAGCCACCACCCTAGGAAAGTGCTTTAGAATCCCGGTATGAGTTACATTGTTAGCTCACCGGGGGCCGCCCGCACTCCGAAGTACACGTGTACAGAAGCAAGCGTGCGGCCATAACTTAGCCAAATTTAGTCCAAATCCTAAATTGAAGAGAGCAGTACAATTTCGCCCAAGCCGCAATAAGCTCTGCAGTTTGTTTTCAGTTAAACTGGATCTCGCCGCCCAAGGTAGGCTTGAGTAATCGGTGCTGCCGGTGGAACTTTCTTATACCGTAAGAACTGGAATAATTGAACCTGACTTTTGGACGTTGGAGTTGCCTTTGCTGGTAAGGTCAACTATTTTTTTGTTTTTTTGTCTCAAGTCCGGGGCTGAGGGGGCCAGTTTTCGCAGTGCTCTCGAGCCCCTATCCAAGAGAAGGAATTTCAGACGTCTTAGCGCGAGGTTCAATTATTCCAGTTCTTACGGTAAGTACTTATGAGATCCCACCCTGTGATTTACGGGTGGGTATCGTCACTACGCATGAACATTGCTTCGATACTGAGATGCTTTAAATACCAGCCCTGGAGGGAATACCGGTATAACTTCTCAATGGCTCTGTTTTAACCCCATTAGTGGAGTATCTGCCAATCCCGCTATCTTCTCCGTAACCTACCTGCTGACGCGTCCCGCTGCTGCAGTCAGACCCGGGCATATGGTAGCATCCACTAGTATTTGCGGTAGCAAGAATGGGTTATGGAATGGGGGGATTCAAGCGGAGGAGTCTCCTCTCTATACCCACAGTAACAAGAACAAGCCTTGAGAAGGCGGGGGAAGCACCCGAGCAATGGCCCATGGGACTTGGATAGAGATCCGGAAAATCCAAACACCAGAGAACCGGTATAGCAAGTAGTTTAGAGGAGTTCCCTCCTAGTTTCAACTCTCTTGTGCACGGGAGTACAGCAAATGGAAAGGCTAAAAGGGGGGAAGGTTACTGGGAATAAGGGCGCTGGGCCATATCCGCCCAAATACAGCACGCCTTTTAAGCCGAAGGACTTGGGATGGGGATGTCGTGAAAATAGCAAGGGGAGATTGTTTCGGGACCTGAGCTCCGGTTACAAGGTAAGTTATCTCCCTCCGGGTAAGGGAAATCGCCAATTGGAAATCTTTGTTCTCCTTTGGGGAAAATACTTTAGCAGCGTCAATGTGGGTTGGAAAGCAAGGTCCGAAGAATGAAAGGGTTCCCTCTCCCGTTGCATCTGCAGATCTGTACTCGAGTAACTAATAGGTACTGATAAAGTATTGATCTGGTCTAAGGTCTGCTAAGGGTCTGGGGGGGCATCTGCATATGCGACCTCGAGTAGAAATATCATATAGTACACGTCAGTACGAAGGCCCGGGGCGGCTGATCTTCCCTTGCCTCCCCCGCCACCTTAATAAGCTCCGAGAGTTTATTAAGCTAGCGCACAAGTACGATAACACGGCAGGGGTAGTGACCTGCTGGGAGCCTCCTAGGCCCCTCCCCCTTCAGTTGTGCGTATCATACGAAGATCGGGGGAATATCCCCGGCGAAAAGTATCAGTGACCGCAAATTGGGAAGAGGGGGCGATTCATTCGGAAATGATCTCAGGCTCTTCGGTGGTAGTTATTAGGCAGAGGGAGACTATTCATGTTAGTTTTTTTACCGAATTTGTGCAGCGTGTTAGAATTATGTTGGATCTTCAATTGAAATTAGACAGAAATGGCGGAGTGCTATAACACGGCCTGGGCCTCTATTATCAACGCACAGTAGTAATGTCCTAGGGAGAAAAGACTTTGCGGCAGTACCAGTAATTAGTTTACTATTCACGATTAGTCGCTCTTACTTGTTGAAAGAGGCCGACATTCGCTGCGATGACCGGATTCATGAGAGGTATGATGAATTAATCATTGTACAACTACAGGGGGTACAAACAAAAGAGGTATCTCAAAACCTAGCTTTTAAGAGCAACCAAAAGCTTAGCCTATTATTTCGCTCTGTCGGGCTTATTTAGGTATCTACGGCTTTCCCTTGGTTTTATATCTAGATCTCTTGCTCCTGGATCTTTTGGCTCCGTCCCCCGGATGATCGCTAGCCCCGGAGTCGGAGTCGGCGACGGATATGGAGCTGCCGCTATCACTTATGTGAGCCACAATATCATATGACCCAAGCTCATCATCGCTTGGCATAAGCTCCATCTCCGCCTCCTCGCCATCCTCTCCATCCTCCCCACTAACTATCCCAACGAGACTAACACCCTTCTTTCTCGGCCCTTCAGGTTTCCGCCTAGTCCTCGAAGAGAGCTCCTTGACCAGATCCACCCATTTCGTGGGCTTCTTGCACTCGGGACACACACCCTCCGTCGGCAACACCTCATACTCATTGTCCGTCTGTAAAAAGACCTGGGAAAGGCACCTCAAATGCGCAACATGATTGCAAAACGCATGCGGGCAGACAACGGCCGGCGCCTCACTATCGTCGGGAAAACCCCCAGCACAAACCCCACATCTGATATCTTCGTCGCGCAGCAAGTCCCTGGCTTTCTGCATGTGCCGATCGAGATGGGGACTGGTTATGTCGAGCCCTTGGAGGCCACCTTCCCCGGTCGGTGAGAATTGCTTCGTCTTACCCCCCGTTCGGCGGCCCGGCGGGGGTGACTGACTCTTTGAGCGCTCGCTTTTCCGCAGGTCTAGCTCGACCGCGACGGCTTTTAACGGACCGCACTTTGTGCTGCAGTGGGCCTCCCACACTGCATACAGGTCCTCGACGAAGAACCGTACTGAAAGTGGCCATCGTGCGAACGCCGGCACACGCAAAAGGAGGTGCAGGTTCGCCAGGAATGCTTTCAAACTCATGCGCGGGTTGAGGACTTTTGTTCTACCTGAGCTGGTCTTTTTGAAGACGGATTTGCTGATGCGCTGGGATTCCTTGATTTTTGAGGTTTTGCTTGGGTTTTGCCAGGCCCACCTTTTTTCATCGCCATCACTGTTAGTGATCGTTTGGGGGAGGAAGGAGGGAGGGTGAAATTACTCAAATTGAAGAGCCGCCACATGAGATGTAAACCCAGACACTATACAAGTCATTTCCCAAGGCCTCAAGGACTCTCTGCTAGTCCTCTCCGCCCCACCCTTTGTCTCGCCGTTATGTTGCGCTAGGCGACGCCGAGGATCAAGTGTCGAGCCTATATAAAAAGATGTTGGACGGACCGTTGAACGAAGTAGGTAACTTTACGAGTAATACATTAGAACCTTCTTTGGAACCCATGAGGGGGGGAAGTTTAACTTACACGCAATAAAACGCTGGCATTTCTAACGGTTCCATCCTTGCTCTTTCCGTGCGATGGAATGCACTTACTTGCACTGTGCGACAGATTCTTGGCTTTGAAGGTGTTAACAACAATAGCAGAGTTCTGTGCGAGAAGGTTGAGAACACCGATATCATACTCGAGTCCTCGTGGTTCCATGTTTGTTTTTGTTTTTGTTTTCGTTTTGGATGGGGGTTAGCGTAATGCCGCGTGGTGTAAGCGAATTCTTGGCGATAAGTGCGTGCTACGGTCCCGGGAGAGTGGGCGCGGTGTTGAATTAAGGTTTAGAATTTCACTTAACCTTATTTGGGATAGATGCTTGATTGTGGGGTCACGTTTAATTGTTTATATCATACTTTGTTAGGTTGAAGAACACGCCGGTTGGTCGCTTCAGGGCCCGGATTATACAATACTTTTATTGGGTGGAGAAGCCTTAAAAGGCGGTGTTTGGTATAATATCATATCAGTTTCTGCGGGGTGCTATGAGGGTGGTTTGAGTATTATACGGGTTCGTATGATGCAGGTTCCGGAATAGAATTGCATCGGTATACTGCGCCGGTATTACAGCAACACAGCGCTGTGTCGCATCTAGAAATATTCCTGGAATTTTATCACTAAGATCTGGAGTTCCCCCTTCCACTGACTCTATTGATACATGTGCGAAGTAGGGTATATGAAGCTCGATCATTTATAGTACTATCCATTGATTATACCATTGGCGTATAAGAGAAATCCACGGCTACACAAAGCTCGAAGCAGTATCGTAGCAGATCATTCCTAAGCTCTTCCTACCCGCTGCATAGCTGCCACAACTCGCACTGCAAACACTCTACCCACTTTCAGATCCGAGCCAGCCTTACCACTAAGAACTAAAAGTTTGTTTTGAGACACCGCATGCACAGTGCCAAAATACAAAAGAACACATTTTGCCCATATATTATTGTTGCATCGAGCGAGAAGTTGAAGCTCAAGTGCCTTCAGGGGTTCCGCGGCCTCCTTCGGGGGAAGAGGTTCCCGGAAACTTGGGGCGCATTTCGGAGAAGGCGTTCTGGATGGGGCGTTATCGCAGCTAAGTGGAAGCATATTGTATCGCTCGAAATCTAGATATCTAAAGCATGCTCTACAGCCCTCGGATGAGGCCTCCGAAAGAGCCCAGAATGGTTATCAAGATATTCTTATAGGTATAGTGCGCCGGACGGAGAGTGGAAGGTCGATAGTCCACTGCGATGAGTCCTAGTCAACAGAGTGGCAGTTTTTCCGTCGAAGAGACGTTATCAGGATTGGTATCTGTGGATCCCATGTGCACGGAAACACCATGGCATGGCTCGGCAGGGTTCCAAGTCTTGTCTCACTCTCATTCTGGTGCTTTATCCGCCCCAACGTTCCATTATGTACATCTCCCAAGCTCTGACGATTGGCCCTCTCTTTGAGCATGTCTCTTTATCGATAGAACAGCATTTTCTCCTGGGACCACATGAAACTGGTGGGAGTCGGTAATGCATTGTTGTTTTTGTCAGTGAACAAATGAGACACAAAGTTAGACAGCGCTGTTAGCTCTACGTACGTATCTGAAGTATTTTCCGAGGAGCATCTCACCATATCCTTCTTGAGTTCGAGATCCATTAAGCCACAATCGATATCGCTATCCAGCCCCTCCTCGAGGAATTCCCCAATATCCCCTTTAGTCGGCCTTCCAGTTATAACCTCTACCACAACCACCAATCCATAATCTTTTGTTAGTAATAGTTTGCACATCTGGAAGATATGAGATTCGGCACTGAGCCGAAAGATTGGACACGATGCGTTGGAACTCAGTAAGAGTTGTCATGGAGCGGTCAGCCGGAGCAAATCTAGGGTGAGCACAAACAGGAAGAGAAAACCCGAGAGGAGGAACTGAAAAACTCCAAGGTCAAGCATGAACGATATGGTACAAAATTTGTAAATAAAATATAATTATCAAGGGGAGAGAAAAGAAGAGAAGGTGAAACAAACCTTTAGATCTTATTTCTTTTACCAATCCCGCACGTGTATCCAAAGCTTAGATTCTTCCGTAGTGTTGCCGCCAAATCCTTTTAGCCCAACAGCTCGACGCAAGTCCCTAGAAGTTCGTTTTTGTATCAGAGAGAGCTGATGTCTACCTCTACACTCTCCTGCAACTTTCTTGCGGTCCGCCCCCGTCAGAGAGTTCCATGGGCTCTATTAGTCTGGCCCCTCTTCAGAAATTCATCAAACTTGGACATCCGTACGATCCTATAATGGCTACAGGCTAACTAGAGTGATTGAGCATCTAGGGAGACTAGTAGCAGGAGCTTACTTCACTCACAATACACTCACAAAAGCAATAGGGGAGAAAAAAAATTAGACTAGCAAGTGATTTAGTCAATCATTCAATTAACTAGCCTACTAGTAAAGAACTACATGATTTCCCTGATGAACAAAAAACGAGACACCACCAGCCTTATTATCCCTCTTACAGAAATCAACAATCTTGTAAACGTTGGACCTCATATCCTCACACTTGATGCATCCTTCATTCCCACAAAAGGCAACACTAGCATCCTCAATTGTCATCATGTGTGAGCAGCCCCCGCCACTCACATTCCAATTACAGCAATACCAGCCATTGAAGTTCGAAAAGAAGTCCGCGACTTTATGGGAATTCCATATCCAAGGGCTAGCATTGGTGGTTTCGCAGGCGATGAAGGCTTCGGGGCCATCATCAGCAGAGGGATCGGGAGTAATGAGGGCCAAGCCAGAGGCTTCGAATTGAGCCTGGTTGAGGATATTGACGTTACCGGAGCCCGGGGCGGTGGTGGCAGTGTTGTCAGTTGCAGATTCGGAGCGGCGGGAGACTCCACCGGAAAGGCGGTTGGAGGGAGAGCAATTGGCAAGTGCCGCGATGATGGCGAGGACTAGAACTTGGAAAATGAGGTTCTTAAGGGAGAACATTTTGACTAGTATGATACTAAGAGTTAGAGATTTACTTATCCATCAGCTAGGATAGGATTACCTTTAGATTTGAGTTGATTGAAATTTGAGTTGAAAGTTTTGGAAATGTAGATGTGATATGGTTTGATGGTGGAACTGAGTGAAGGTTGTTGGTGGGGAGAAGAGGAAAGGAAGAAGGAAGCGATCTGAGCCTTTTATAGGCAGAGCATTACTGACCAGAATTTAGGGCTAACACTCGCGACGAAAGGAGAACATAAGTTACAGGTCAGTTAGCTCAGAATAATCTATCAGTTCAGCGCGGTGTACTTCATAGCGCAAATCCCAAGGGCATGAACTTTATTTAACCTTTCTAAAAATTCAAACGACATTTGGAATGAGTTACACCCTGCTTCTAACATTACTAAAAGTGTCTTGGAGACTTTCAATGAGAATGAGATACCTGCTCTTTTGATGCTCTTACCACGTCTTACTACTTACCACTACTTACAAGGGCAACCGCCCCAAGGGGAAAAAGTACAACCTACAGTCTACGACTGGAAATTTGGCTCAGAAAATAACCTCTATTGTCGAAAGAAAAAACTAACATAAATCCCCTACTAATAATGCACAACATGACTACCCCTAAGGAAATAGGACATACCACCGGCCCTACCCTTCTACTCACAAATCTCTTCAATCCAGAGGAGATTCCGAGCCACATCCCCACACATTAAGCAATCCTGAGGCCCACAAATTGCACAACTAGCTTCCCCAATCGTTGCAGTGTGGCTACACCCTCCACCATCTGTGTTCCTATTGCAACAGTAATATTGACTGAAAACAAAGAGAACCTTATGCAAGGCTTTGATGTTCTGAACTCGGGAACTACCGCCGGAGATTTCGCCCCCGATCCAGCTACGAGGTGCCATAGCGGTGAGCGGCTGCGATGGGGTTGAGAGGATGAGGAGTGAAGCATCCAATTGAGCTTTATCTAGGATTTGAAGGTCTTCGGCGAAGGGGGCCGCTGGGGCATTATTGAGCTCAGAGCGATGAGTAAGGCCTCTAGCAGAACGAGGGATACGGGGGCAACTAGTGGAGGTGACGAAGAGAACCGCCAGGAGGAAGAGAGCGTTCATAACAAGGTTTTTTGTAGGACATCTTTGCTAGTTTCGTGGATTAAATCCTGGTCCCCCCTGAGTAAAACTAGGAATTACCTTTGACAGGAATAACTTGAGAGAAACACGAGTGGATTTCTTGAGTGAGGCAGACTTGTGATAAATCAGTGATGGAGTTTGCCTAAAGAGATTGGTGAAAAAGGAGGGGGGAGGTAAGTGCATAAGACGCGAGAAATTTCTAGAGGGTGGTAATTAAGGCTAATCGTGATGAAAGAGCTTAGCGGAAGGGGGGCGGTTTTCAAGGGGGCCGGTACAATCACTCGTCCCCTCTTCCCAAGTCACAGTATAGTACCATAAATTTACACCTCAATGGTAGCTACAGTCCTAATCCTAACCTCAGGAACCACAAAAAAATCGGGCACGGCAGCTACACCAAACGCTATCCGGTATTTCTTAACACCAAACAATTTCCGCCCCCGCCCCGCCCCCCACAGCTAACGAATCTAGCTAGAGTCACCACTTAGACTTTTTCACAATCAATCACTCGTCCCCCAGGGCCCCCGCTCGCCTACCCAACTTTCGTGTAAGCTCCCATCCAACCCCCTCCCCGCCCCCGCTTCCTCCCTCTCCCTCTCCCTCTCTTCTTCACAGCAGATCTAGGACAAAGAAATCTCCCAAACCTTCAGAGAATCCCCCACTCTCTGCTCTCCCCCAAACTACAAGACTCTTTCGCAAGAAATAATTTCTCGCTGACTTCGCTGACTAATACAAACCAGAGAAAAAGAAAGAAAAATAATGCGCAATCACGGCAGTCCCCAAATAATACTTTGTTCCACCACACCCCCCCCCCAAAACCCCGCAGCAACAATTCACACGCGCGCGCCCCTCCTAGGCACCCTTCTAGGCACCCAACCCACCTCGCGTGCATAATCCCCTGAGTGCGTGCAGACCGCAGAAGGCCCACCACCACCAATTACCAATTTAAGCCTTCCAATGGGTCGTGCTTCCTTGAACCTGGGTCGTTGGTTGGGTTGTGTGGGGTTGAAATGGACCAACCCAAGTTACCCGATGTGCTCTAGGGGGTGATCAAAAGTCGGAAAACATAGCCCTTGTCTCCATAGAGATTTGTATAAGACTAGCGGAAATAGTTTTGTTTTTACCGGCCCCGAGTACTGTACCCGCCCGATACTTTCAGCGTTTTTCTGGAATTTTGGTAATACTCTCGAGTGCACTAGTTGCTATCACCATGGAAACTACTCCTACGAGTGCGGAATCCCAAAATAGTGTTTGCTATTACCGGTTGTAGAAAGGCGAATGCGGGAGGCAGTCCAAATCGAGCGATTGTGGCGAACTAGGCTCTACAGCCTTGGTGATCTTGGATTATTACCCGACCTGGACTTCAGGTCTGAAAAGTTAGATATAAAGCAGCTTCAGCTTGAAATAATCCCCCCCTTTCCAAGCACCCCGCATACCTCCTCCTCCTCCAAGTGCATCTTCTTTCGTCTTTTCCCTAGGCCCCGCACAAGGACATAAACACCATGAGCTTTGCTTCAGACACCAGTAGTCCTCTATCTTACACACGGACATCTAGTCCCATCTCGGAATTTCAGCCATCTGAATCCGAGTGCCAAGAGGATAGCCTTGCTCCTGAACACTCAGAAGTGTGCGAAGTAAACCTTGGTGCCCTGTCACCACCAGACACAGGTGCAGCCCATATGAGGAAAAAGAGAAGCAATCCTCACCCTTCATCTTGGGTCTGGGGACCTCCGGAGTCTCCTAATGGAAAGTCAGTAACCGTTGACGACATTCCGTAAGTCCCCTATAAAGCAAACATGCCACAGCGGATCTGTATTCCTACGTCCAAATTAGTAAACTTAACAATTAATCACATGCTCGATAGGTACTGGCAATGTGCGCGGTGCCCCCAGAAGTACCCAAAGTCTCATGGCACAAAGAATCCAGGAATGCACCTGGCACGCGCCCATTCGATCCATGAAGAACAATCAGCAAAGTTTAAACGTTTAAAGCAAGCCCAACACTCAATTCAAATATCAATGGGAGAAGCGGCAGTAAGAGAAACACGAAGGGCAAGAGGGAGTCAACGAAACATACCAAGGTTTCCCCCTCATGTTGCAGAATTATCAGGGACACTTTATGTAAGTGACCTTGACCACTTCTTCCCCTCTTCTGTGCATTGGCCCAGCGGGTTCGCTGGGCAAACCCGGGCTATGGTCCCTTGGGTTGGGTTGGGCCGGGCTGGACATTCCCAGGCTCGGGCCGGGCCGGGTCCGCCCGTTTCGACCCATTGGAGAGCTTTCACTGGGTCTAATACGCTTACTTTCACACCCAATGCGTCTTCGTCAATATAGCTGACCCCTTCTAAGGAATCCAATGCCTACGTAGCTCGCCGAAATAGGCTTAGGACCGGCGCGTTAAAAGCGGGCCGGAGGGGCGCAAGGGCTCCTAGGGGGCTCATTAAACCCACTCCGCCTGTTAGAGGCACCGATAGTTGTGCCGAAGTCTGGAGGGCCCTGGAGAAGTGCTGGGGCCCTGAGATCGCTGATAAGGCTAAGGTGGAGGTCGGGTTAATTGTCGAGGGGAGAGGAGGAGATTCTAGCAACAGAGCAAGTGAAGGAAGCCCCCCAGCCCAGCTTTCACCATCCTCCTGTACCCCCAACTAGCCACCCCCCTTCCAGCCCTTCTTATTGCAAGCGCAGCCCCCTTTTTCTACAAAAGTGATGGCCTAAAGGAGGTTGGGAGCCATAGTTTGAGGGCGGGGAAGCGTGTATCAAATGTCGAAGGGAATTGAGGTGGTGGAGTTGTGAGGGTGGGGCCTAAGGACAGGCGGAAGTTTGAGGATCAGTTTGGTTTGTCGGTCATTTATACGGGCGATACCTCTTGTGCATAGGCCAGACTCTCTAAGAAGCCGCATGTTCATTTACTCTCTGCTCAGGCTATAATCTAATTATCGTCCACAATTATCCAACCCCCCCTCCTAACACCACTACCAAAGTCTCCCTAGAGTTTCTCCAGTAAAAATGTATAATCAGCCCTTCCATAGTCAGACGTGTGTCAGCTTGGCCAGAAGTGCTAGGATCAGACGAAAGAAGGTAATTCTCTCTAGTCGAGACTATTTCTAGTTAGCAGAGGTGGAGATAGGGAACGGCAAAGATGAAATATATACCAGTGATTTATGAACACGTGAGCAGGCAGGCTTCCTTCATCCGGCCATTAGTGCTACACCCTCTATACTTATCACTAATATGATACCCAACTATCAGGGAAATACTAGACGAAGGTCAGTGGAACAATGGCAGAACCACAACACCCACCAGCCCCAAACAGTGCTCCAATTGGAGAGAACCCCTCCATAAGGAAGGGACAGAGAGGAGAATCCAACAGAGAAAAAGAACCCCCCTGCTCCAAATGCAGGAGGAAATGAACTATTCGAGTGATCGTTGGTGTCTGGGTGAGTACAGAGTGAAAGCTTTCCAAAGGGTAGTTAGATACGATAGGAGATAAGTAAAGTGCATAGTGTTCCGACCGGGAAGCGTAGCGAGAAAAAGTCGGAGGGAGGAGAAACCACTAATACACACAATGGACTACGTTCCGAATCCCAATGCACAAAAATATGGACATCACGACGAGTTAAATTTCAGGCAACACTTCACTGGATAGGGAAAAACTTAGCCACCAAGTCATCCGCTGCTCTCAACCACAACAGCGGACCATTTTTCAAAAAAACTGAGCCTCTTTACACACAAATTTTACACAGGATCAAATATTCCAGCCTCCACTCCCCCCCCAACCCCCAGGTTTCATCCACCCAAAGAAAAGAAAAAGAGCAATCAAGCCAGACCAGATCCCCGCCCCATTATTACCTTAATAGGTAACAATATAACTAGTCTCATCCAAGAAGGAGACACCACCCGCTTTTCCATTCCACCCACACTCGTTCGCCAACAACCAAACATTCTTGGCCAAATCAAGGCATGGAATACACCTCTGGACGCCACAGAATCCGATATCCGCAGTGGCAATAGCAATGATATTGGTGCATTCGTTCATGCGAATGGCGGTGTTGCAACAAGTCCCTCCCTGCCCTTGTAGCGTAATGACGGCCCAGTAGATGTCAATGATGTGGGGAGAGGCGTCTGAGGTTTCGCAACGACGCCAGCCTTGGGCGGATGGACTGTCGAAAATAGTTGCTGCGTGAGCCTTGAGGGCTTCGATGTCGTTGGCGTCGATATCGGCCAAGGCAGATGCAGAAACGGGAGATGCGGATGAAACGGCAATATTCATGGAAATGGTGGTAAGGAACATCATAAAGATGCAGAGAGAGACAGTCTTGAAGAGCATTTTGAAGGTCGGGTAGGTTTATTTGGAGGTGTTTGTGTGGTGGAAGAGACCGTTGTAAAAGAAGAAAATAGCGTTTGTTCTTTGGAAGTTTTGAGGAGGAGGCAGATGTGTTCGTGGTGGTGGCGTAGAGGTGAGAAGATAGGGTAGGTTGAATCTACCTTCGTCACTTGTATAGACAAAAATAAGTGCCAAGAGTAGGGTTAAAAGCCTTGTTGGTTATCAAAATTCTATGGCGGGAAGACAGCTTACGTACTATCATAGCGTGATCAAACATCTTTGAATCTTAGAGCCTAATCTTCTTCCTCAGGATTAGGTCGAACCACACGCAACGGCTAGCTAGCCCTATGGGAACCGTGGCCATTGAGTTTGTAGATCCTTTCAATTCCTGAGAGGCACCAATCTTCAATTGGGTGTGCCTAAGACCACAAGAGGAGAAGCCACATCCAAAAGATTCCTGATCTAGCCCAGGCATCCATCTACAGAGGCTTTGTGCCCGCCAGTTTACGCATACCGCCTACATCCCGAAACATAGACCGAAAGGCAAAGAAAGAGCACTAGAGCCCGGCCAACACTACCCCTACCAACAAACCTAACACCCAACTTAGAACATCCGAACCCTACCACTCCTCAGGAAACAGGGAAGGGCCAAAAGCCACGCATATTCCAGAAACCGCCCCCCCCCCAGCGTGCGGGAAGGAAAGAAAAAAAAACCCCTCAAGAAAGGAAAGATAAAGCATATAACACCAAAGTCAGCAACTTTTCTCCCATCCAAGTGAGGAGAAGGAGAAGAAGAAAACAGCACAACAGCGAATGTCAGCTGGGAATACATCCTCAAGAAACGAACTCGGAAACAGTCATCACGGTTTAATAGCTCTAGAATCCTTTGCGAGTCGTGCTGGGAGGGATATAGTAAAAAAAAAGGAAAAGAAAAAGAATGCGAAATCGATAGTGCGAAAGGTTTTTTTAAAAATATATGATATATATTTATTGTATAAACCCCCCCCCCCCCATGCGCGGTAAGGGGTGGATCACAGCATTTCCGCTGTGCAGCTCAAGACGATCACATACCGGCGCACACACTGAACTACACAAACGCCAAAACAGGACGATCAGCGGTGAAAACTACTCGAGTGATTTCCCATGAGCCTGATTCCCTCTAGAGGCCAACCAAACCCTCCGAATTCTGGCCAACATTAGTAAGGCAAACCCTTTCCCTCTCGCCACACGAAACTACCCACCCAAGCAACGGAAGAGAAACTATTAACCCTCATCCGTGATTGCAAATGACAAGATCCCATTGTGTTCCAATCAAGAGGATAAAGTAAAGGACCCCAAGATCAATAAGAATAACAACAAAAAGGGCTGACTTGGGTGTGTATGGCGAACAGGTGAGTATCATAATATCATGCTATGATACGGTATTCATAACTTGGGGTAATCCCCCCCCCCCCCGGGGAACTCCGTCTTACGTACCTCCACACCAGCAGGGCAATCCACAGCTATACAATTCTGTGATATTTCCCCATTCTCGGGTATAGATGGATGGATGAATGAATGGGGGGAAGGTCGGGTATGATTTGCCCAGGACTCGAAGATGGCTACAGTATGATAGCGGCTCCACTCTGGTTGATTCAGTCAACGGGGCTCCGGGTAGTGCTCTCTCCTGCTTGCCTTCGACATCTCCCTCACAGGGTAAGTTAAGACCTTTACAAGTAAGATTTACATCGATTTGAGATAGGCAGCTAAAGATAGGCAGCTAAAGAAGCGCAACTCTCATACTAGACCCAACGCAGCAACAGCACGAGTGAGATCCCAGTGAACGAAGCAAGCCGAAGAAGAAACGAAACAAACAAACAAACAATCCGGAACCCATCCCGATCTCTAAAACCCGTGCCCGACGCCCCGTGCCGACCAGCAATCGCCTAACCGCATGCTCCAAAGGGAGCCCAACATGTTGCGCAAACCTATAGCGTTCACCACATCGTAATAATATCACATCATATAATACCTCTTCACACTTACACCAGGAGCCACTAGTAGCTATGACAACACTCGACATCAAAAATCAAAAATTCACATACTATCGTAGACCATGATAGACAAATAATCTACAACCTGAACCAAAGAAAGAGAAAAGAGGAAGAAAAGAAAAAAAATCCACAAGTCCCATCCCAGCCCATCCCATCCTACCCTATCCCATCCCAGCCAGGTATCGTAACGTAATATCAATGATAAACTATTTTTTTTCCTTAAGAAAAGGTGACAGAAGAATATACACGGAAATAGGGAAAGAAAAAAGGGTGGTAGTTGGTGAGAATAAAAGTTATACAACTCCTACATGCTAGGACTACCTACCAAGAAGGAAAGGGAGGGGAAAAAGAAATAGAACGAAATCCTGTTTTTGTTTTCTTTATTAGAAAAGAAAGAAAAAAAGAGACCCTTCCGCGTGAGCTCGTTCGTTCGTTGACTTGCTTGCACGTAAGTAGGATGGAGGGGAGAATGAGAGGAAATAGTCAAGCCAGAAAAAGTGAGATCAAATAAAATGGTGATATCCAACCAACCAACGAACTATGGCCAGTAATGGACACACAAAAGGTATAAGAAAGTAGGAAAGAAAAATCCCAAAAGGTTCCCGACATGGAGATGCTTGACATGAACGACTATAACCCTCCACCACCCACAGCCCCAACTCCAAGACAAACATACGCATTCAGTATGATAGAAAGCAATACATTCGTGACAGCAGTGACCCCTCTCTCCTCCCCCCTCCTCCGAACTAGATCCACCAATCTACACCATGACACCGCGGCATGTATCGTAGCCATTATCTCCTCATCTTCGTCAAATATGTGGTCTACCAACGCTGAGAACTTACCTTGTCATCTACCGATGAGATGAGTTCCTGTTCCGGTTTGAAATGATCGAAGATAACTCCCCCCACTCCAGGCCCAAAACAAAAAAACAAAAAAATCCAAACTTCATATCCCACGTTATAGCCTCACAGATGACAGGAACATTCAAGGACACACAGACAGGCGTGCCGGAAAGAAATATCAAGAAAATAGGTATAGAGAGCTAGAGGGAAAGAGGGAAGAGAAAAAAGCGGGAGGGGGATAATAGGGGATACAAACTAAGCACGCCAGCTAGGAGGAAAGAGAGGCAAGATTCTCAATGTGTTTAACCCCCTTTCTCTCCCCCAATGGCTATTTCGCAGCTCCACACAAAAACCACCCCAGGACCCATGACAAATGAAAGAGTTAACTGAAAAGTTTGGACACGTTCAACCAAAGTTAGGATGAGCGCAAAAAGGAAACAAAGAATAGATGGAAAGAAAAAACTCCAGGCTTAGGTATGAATGGTATAGTATAGAAGAGAAGAAAACTATCAAAAGAGGGAAAGAAAAGACAAAGCAAAATCTTAGATTTTGTTTTTCTTAGCTCTGCACGTGCAGCCAAAGCTTCGGATTCCGATTCAATGCAATAGCCAAATCGTTATCGCTCAACAGCTCGACATAAGTCCCCGAAGGTTCATCCTTATACTGGATTGAACGGATATCTGCTCGCAGACGCTCCTGCAACTTCTCTTGCAACTGAACGAAAGACACGTCCTTTGGCAGGCGGATCGCAATCAGGTCGTCACTATAGGTAATCTTGACCTTCATGAACTGCCCCGGCTGTGAGGAATTCGACCCTTGAGTCGCTGAGCTCATAGAACTATCTTGTCGGAGCATGCGTGGGGGCTGTAGATCGGAGGCCGAACGAATGTGGACTTGTTGAGCTTGAGAGATGCCGTTGGATCCTCCCATTCGCGGTTGTTGTCCGGAGCTCCGTGGAGGGGGTGCCGATAAACCGGGATACCCATTCCCACTGTTAGTTCCATTAAGATTATGCTGTGAAGACTGCCTTGATGGTTCTCTCGACGAGTCGCTAGACTGTTGTGATGCCGTGGAACGCCTGTTATCATGAAGGGAAACCTGCGAACGTCTGTAACCTGTAGTTTCCACATCTCCGGGCCGAGGCGCAAACAACTGCTTTATCAGTTTGCTCCTAGAAATATAGGTGGGCATGCCCAACAATTTTTTGATGTATTCATCCAAACTCGTTCTCCTAGCGGCGGAAATGGTGTCGGTGACGTATGTTACGGGCCCCGGCATGTATGGTAAAGAACGAGGTTGTCCAGTGTGACCGGCCTCCTCCTTGAACTCGTCCAGCAGAGAAATTTGAAAGTCGTAGAAATCCTCATAGAACCGGCATAGGATCCAGCTTCTGCCATCCTCCATTGTTGCGTTGAGTGCGTACCAGTACCGACCATTCTCGAAAGAGTAACTATCGACAGATGCAACCACAGGCGCTAAATATTGACCTTGCGAGGACGATCCCGAGTGACGGTATTGATCCGGAGGACCGCTACTGGAGTGCCCCTGGAGTGTCTGATAGGAGTGGTCAGCAAACAAAGCGGGAAGAGATGAATAGAAGCCAACATACGTGTCTGTTTTGACTGTCACTTATCGACATGTTCTGCATCTGCCCTTGGGCTTGCGCTGTCGGTGCATCAAAGTCGAATCTGCCAAGTGATATGCTGCTATTTTTATACTCGGCAGCCATCCTCTTCCACTCCTCAACCTTTGGTACGCCAGCACGTGCAATGGCAGCTTGGGTGTCTTCAACGATTTGGCCAGTAACCATATCCCTAATCTCAATGAAATCCACTGGAATCAGGCCAGGGCCGCCGAGCCTGCCAATTGGCTTCGCAACAAACCAGTCCTTATCCGATTGCGCAACCACTATAATTGCCTCACCGGCCTTTGCCTCCAGTTCATCGGCTCTCTCCGCAGCAAAGTCATACTGCACGACACCATAGAGCGGACTGCCAGATTTCCCAGAAGTGCTCATAGCCCTCGGCCTGTTGTCAGCGCCACCGGAAGAAGTGACACGCTCCTGCGATCCGGCAGTCGCGCCCCGATCAGAGTACCCGGAATCAGTCCTTAAAATATCACTAGCGCCAGAAGCCGCGGAATCCTGACTACCACGCCCGCTCTTACCCAGCGTTTGAAAGTAAGAGGCTGGGACCAATCCCCTCGCATTCGAAGCCGGATTGCATGCCTCGTACCATTCGGAATCGTCTTCTCTTCCTATAACGTGGAAAAAGTCCCCCTTGGAGAAGCTCAATTCCTGATCGCTTACCGCCGTGTAGTCGAACAATGCTCGAATCACCTACGCAACACAATGAACTTTGATTAGTCCTTGTTATTACTTTTTGAGAATTCTCCGCTCTCTTCCAAATACACAAAATAAAATAAGATATATCTCTTTCTCTCCTCTTCCCCACAACCCGGCGGACGACGATGATGATCGAGAAACAAATATACCCTACAATATTGGGGGGAGGGACCAACTTTTTTAGGAGGTTGGATAGTGATAGCGGGCTTTGGTGTGATAGAGAGGTGCGACGCTTTCGGACCCGAAAATGTATCTGCCTTGTCGCCCTTGAGCGACTTTCGAATGCCCTGTATTTCAAAAGAAAGAAACGATTTTTCACGATAAGCCTGTGCTCCACCTCTTCCTCCAACACTCCTAGTCTTGGACTCTCGGGTCCGCTTGTTATTCACAAGCTGTGATAGCGAGCGACCCACCTTCATCATTTTTGTGAAATATTTCCTTGTGCGCAAACACCAGTAACGGGCGGCGACGACAACTCAACAGAGTGGATAGAAAGGGCAAGGAAACTATTTCGGGTAAGGAAAGCGTAGGCGGAGGAAAAGTGTGAGTGCGTGTATGTGTACGTATGCGTGTATGTGTGAGGGAGGGGGGGGGGGGGGTATGGTAGGCGAAGGGATGAAGGAAGAGTGGAAAAAAAGAATCAAGGAATGCAGCGTGCCCTTCTAAGACTAGTAAATGTTGATGTCCGTTCCCTATTGTTTCCTCCTTTGTTGAGAGGAGGGTTCCGGTGCGGTAACGCTGTTGACAGAGAGAGGAAGAGGGAGGAAGGAGGGCGATAGGAATCTAGCGGGGTACAGGCACTAGGGCAGGGCAGGGTGCGCGCAAGAGCGAGGATTAGAAGCCGACGGAGATTCCTTCCTTTTTCTTTTTATTGTTATTTATTTATTTTTTCGATTCTTCTACTCGCCTATCGCCCAGATGTACCGGTAGGAAGAGTGGAACCTTTTTGGCGCGAGTGGAGGGGAATTCAAGAATCGTGTGGACTGGGCAGGGCTGCAGATGGGAAAGAGGGTACCGTGCTCCACTGCAACGAAGGAAGGGGAGGGGGGGGGGATGGCTGCAGACCGGACCGGTCTGTGCGAGCGGGGGGGCGGTGGCGTGAGAAAAGTAGGGCTCTTGTCGTGGAAAGGGCACCCCGTTGACGCCCCCGATACAAGCCGAAGCCGTTGCGGAATGGACTCGAACAAGAAGGGTCAATGAAGAGCACGAGAAGGGCTCAAAAGTCGATAATATTGGAAGAGCGAGAAAGGGAAAGGGAAGAAGAATAGGGAGTTGTTGATGGGAGCTGGCAGGATGCAGCAAGCCCCGGCGCGCGGTAAGGGGGGGCTCGAGCAAAAGGGTTCTTGGTCGGTGGAAACCAAGCCAACAAGGGGGGGTGTTGAGAGAACAAGTTCAAAATCCGCTGAAATCGAGTGAAGCACTGCGGAAAAGGAGAACTCCAGCCAAATCAAGAGTTTAAGAGGTTAAAAGGCGTTCCTCGGGCGAAAGGCAAGCGAGTATCTTATGGTAGGCGAGAATGGATCGCAGGGAAGGGATGGAAAGGGAGAAAAGGGAGAGAAAAGGGTAGGTACTATGTACCTAACTGGGTATGATAGCTCTCTTTTTTCAGTCCCTTTCTATCTAGGAGGCCCTTTGATTCGATCTTCGCTATTGTATAGTAAGTATTATGAACACTAAAACGTCCCTGATGTCGATGCTGTTGTGGATCTGACGCCGATTCGCTATTGAATATACTCGGCCACAACGCTGAGGGGAAGAAAAGCCCCCTTAGCTCTCTATCTATCTCTCTTTCTTTCTTTCTTTCTTTCCCACTCTCCTCTCACTCGGAGAGAAGGAGAGGGAGGAAAGAAAAAATACTAAAAAATAATAATAATACTAAAAACGAGCCAGCTATTATGACAGAAGGCAAAATAATAAGTTACGGTACAAACGCAAGAGAGAGAAAGAAAGAAGAAAAAAAGCTCGCTGCCTAGCCAAATCGAGACAGGCCTCTCTCTTCGGAAGAAGAAAGCGATAAAGTGCCGTGATTATCTAACAACAACCAAAGGTGGAAACAGGAGGCCAAAGGGGAAAAAAATTGCAGTGCGGGGGGTGTAAACATTGATCCCCCTTGTCTAGTAGCAGTATTGTGATAGTTCTCCAGGGACAAGGGAAGGGAAGGGAAGACGGGGAATGTAGAGCAGGATACGATGCCCAAGAGTGAGGGGGAGGGGCAGCTCTTCGGAAAAATACAATCCTTTCCCTTCCCTCAACGGCCAAAGGCAACCAACAATGGAAATAAAAGAGAAAAAAATGAACCTACCGACACAGTTGGTATTTCTCGAAACAGAGTATCGCACTCGTGATCCGTTTCTTCCCAAAGAATACTGTAGAGTCCACGGAGATCTCCTGGCGCGACAAGACCAGAACTAGGCGGGACAGAACTAAACTAGACTAGGGCCAGAATAGCTTATTTCTCGTTCTCTCTGTTGCCTACGGTACGGAACGCCAGCTGGGATGGAGGACGAACGGGTTGGTTGCAAAGTCAAATGGTGTGCACCAAAGGAGCAAGTAGAGTCAATATAGGCTTGCGGCGCGGAAGCTGGTGAAATGAAATGTTTCTCTTCTCAGGTACTGTACGCTGCAAGTAGGATCATATTGCAAATACAGTACTGCGCAGGGCTCCCTTTTCGATAAGATGGAAACGGAAGGGTATTGCTATGGACGAGAGGACGGAGGAGGAGGAGGAGGAGGAGGAAAGTTATACGATACAGTAACCTCTACAGCAGTCCACTGCAAGGTAAGTTATATATGAAGAGAAAGAGGATGTGGAAGAAGACAGTCTACAAATCTGAGCCTTCACACAAATAGCCTCTTTTTTTTTTCCTTTCCCCCTTTCCCCTTCCTACCACACACGAACAACCTGCGCTAACGCATTCCCCGAAAGTACCAGTATGATACCCTGCCCATAGGATACCAGCACGATGAAGCCTGCCTTCCTGCCCGCCTCCCTCCCCATCGTCATCAGGCCCATAGTGAATGCTATGCCATACCCCAACCCGTACGGTACAGCACAGTAACTCAGAGTCCTGAATACAGTAGGTTCAAAGAGCAAAATGCATCCCAATCCCAATGACCATTGCAGTACGTACGGTAAATAGTTCCACAACCCAATCGATCACCACAGCACCCCTCAATTCCCCCAACCACCCGTTCATCCATCACCTTATCATACGGCACGGTACCAACCCCTCCCCCTCCCCCTCCCTCCCACCACCAAAAGAAGGAAAAAAATAAAAAATAAAAAATAAGAAACCCCCATTCCAACGGTTCGCATCGGCTCCTACATTACATCGCCACTAACACAACATCAATAACACACAGAGTTAAAGTTACCATACGGTAGCCGCCGGCGGCCCCTCCTCCCCCCCCAACCTCCCTTCTCTCCCTTCCCCAAACCTGTTTCAATTCAAACACACACCTTGTCCACGTTCAATTCCTCCGCCTCCCCTGCGGAGGCGGTGGGGGGGAATGGGGATGGAAGGCTGCCACGTGCTCATCGTTGGAGGAATTGACACAAAAAAGTAATTATGATAATACACTTAGAGATACGGTGCTGGGCTGGATTCGAATTTTTCACAGGTTGTCACTCGGGTGCGTCATGGAATGCTGGCCAACCGGCCAGACAGCCAGACAGCCAGGGGTTGAACTTTGTCTGATGTACAGTACAGTGGCTGGATCGGGCTGGCTGGTCGAGAGAAGACGCGATGAGGCGCGCGGATACTGTTCAAGTACTGTTGAGCCGGAACTGTAATTGGAAGGAGAGAAGAGAGAGAGAAAAACGACCTTTGTCCCTCACTGGTACTTTACTTTGTTCGCTCCCTGGTGCCGTACCGACGCGAGCTGCACTGTACTCGCAATGTCGAAGCGGGGGTTTTTTTATTTTTAAAAAAGACTACTATTGCATACCACTAAAATCTGGCCTTTTTGTTTGTATTTGGGCAGTATGCAATAGCAGTCTTTTTTTCAAAAAAAAAACCCCCCTCCCCCGCTTCGACATCGCGAGTACTACACAGTATAGTACCACCATCATTCCCACCGGAACACCGTACCGCATTCCCGAAAGTTAATACCGCCGGGATCCGCTCCAATGGACCACCCACACACGGTACCTCCATCCTCCCAAATACGTTCCCCTGCCAATTCCTCCCACGCCTCATCCCCTTCTCTTCTCTTCTGTTCCTGACCCCCCCCCCCCCTGGCCCCGCCCCCCCTCCCTCATCCGAATATAAGCAGTTACCTCAACGGGAGCAACCATCCCATCCCGCCCCGGAGGAATAGAACCTTCTCTCCATCCTTCCATCCTTCCTCACTTCTTCATTGCCCATGCATATGCATGCAATACATGCTCGGCACTACAACTAAAAATAGGGTATAATAGAATGATGGAAGAAAGAAAAACTCGGGACCTTTTTCTTCCCGTTATCACATATACAGTACAGTACAGCCTCGATGAGCATATTGTATAGCTAGCTAGCTACGCACTGGCACTATAGTTGAAGTGCGAACTGTTCGTTCAGTCAGTCAGTCAGTCAGGCCGTATAGTGGTTCGGTCGGTTGGCCCGGTTCCACCTCAGTCCATGCAATTTAGAGATCCTCTGTGATGTGAGGTGACGTGCGTTACGCATCCGATGCTCATTGCCCTGCACTTTGACGCTTGTTTTTTTCTCTTTTTCTTTTTCCCTCCTGACAGCCTGGTAAGGTTGAGTTAGGTTTGGTTTTGAGGCTCCTGGGTTGGGGGTGGGGTAGGTGGTGGGTGGGTGAGCGAAGGAGTGTATCATACAAGTATAGTATAAGTACATCGTACTGTCCGCTGTAGGTACCGCAGATCATGGACTTCGACTCTACTAGTAACTGTAATGCGGTGTGGTGCGGTATGGTATAGCGTTATAGTTGCACTGCCTTCTCTGGGCGAGGATCGGTTTATCGTACCCTTGCTATGCTGAGCACAGTACGCGTAGTCGAGTGTTGCGGTGGAGTATCATATCACTGCTGACATCTCGATAAGACAGGTGATGCTCCAATCTCCCCACTCAACCTCACACAATTACCACCTCTCGTCTCATATTAAAAGCAAATTCCTCCATCTCTCCCCCCCAACCATTCATTCCTTCGCTCACCCATTCGGAACTTAATAGTAAATTTATGTAAATTATCAGAATTTGTAGAACAGGCCAACGGTGTATCGTACAAACTATACACAGCAAGAATCTGAAGCAAAAGAGGAGGAAGACAAAAGAGGATGGAGGAAGAAGTAGGAAAAAAACGGCAGAAAAACAGCAACCGCCCTTGCACACAAAAAAGCCAAACGCCCCTCCCTTCCAACCCAGATATCGACTAACCTCGCGTGTAATGCAAACATGGGAAAATGAAGAACTGGAAATGTCAGAAAAAAAAAGAATTTACCGACCGGGAGACGAAGAGCGACCGAGGGAAGGGAGGGAGAATGCACAAAAATTCGATAAAAGTAAACGGTTGATCGGCGAAACAAAGGAACGAACGAACGAACGACCCAGAGCTCCGATATGCTTCTTCTGCTTGTTTTTTGTGCTTGTTTTTTCACACATTTTATCCTTGTTTTCCGAATGTCCTCTATTGGTTCGTTTTCTCGCTCGTCTGCTCACACCCATCATCATCATCTCCCATGGCTCTTCTACTGTTGTTGTCGCTGTCTCAAAAAAGGGGAATACGTTTGCGAAGGGAGGGTATTTGAGGCTCGACAAAGAGATATTTGATAGATAGAGAAATGAGATTTAGCAAAGGACTGGCGAATGATTTCACTGTTATAGTTGACCCTTGATATCAACCTTACTAAATGCAGCTTTTTTGGCTCGTTCGAAGAGTGGGAGCGCTTTCGCTGTCTGGAAGCGGATCGAGTTGGGAACCCCCTTATCACCCAGCTTCTGCTCAATCAGATCCGCAGCCTCGTTGTCGTAGAGAAAGTTGACGCAGTCGGTATCGCTCTCAAACCCGAGCTCCTCAGTCAAAAATCTAATATCAATATCGGGACGGTAACTTTGGTAGGCGCAGGAGGTATCACGCCAAGTATTAGTTTTCTTCCAGAAAAGAGCTAGCAGAGAGTGACAAAATTTGCTTCCTCACCCTTTACATATCATGCACATTGCAGCCTTTCTCTCGCGGGCCACGAAGGAATCCATGAGGTATCCTCCCATGGCTGGAGCTTCCAAATAAAGTCTGAAAAATCTGTGAAAATTTCCAGCAGCTAGCACTGAACGGACCTCTAGCGCATGCTTAATGGCTTTTACTTCTTTGTCTGCAGGGGTTAAATTTGCTAAGAGCTCGTTCATGTCGGCCCGATTGCATGTGTGAATAAGGTAGAGAATACGATACGCCTTGAATTCCTCCTCATGACCTTTAAGGCCTTCACGATAAAGCGAATGGAGCTGGGTCTGACACTGATTATACTCACCCAAGTCACCCTATAATCAACAACTACTCAGTTTGGATATCCCATATGAAGCTACCGACCGATTCCATACCTTTTCCAATGCTATCCGCGCATGAATTTCGTAAACGGTAACAACAAAGTCGTTTTTGATGTGCTGAACTGTTAGGTCTTGTCGAAGTGATTTAAACTGGTCGCAAATATATGAATAGTTTGCTTCCGACCTCCACTTGCGCTTGAGCATTTCCAGAGTCTTTTCAAGCACATGTAGTGGGCGCACATTATCCGGGTTGGGGGCTGAAGTAAGACGAAAATATCGCTTCTCTAGATCCATGCAGCGACCAATCAAGGGCTTCTTGTTATCTGGGACTTCCGGGGTGGCCGAGTCAGGCGAATATTCACGCCTTTCATCCTCAAACCGTTTCGCACGTTTATCCCTTTCACGTTGACTTAGTTTACCCGATGTTGGGAGGAATTTGTCACCCTGGCGAGGTCGCTTGTCAAATCTCTCTTCGAATCTGTCTGGGGTTGGGGATGTTAATTCTTCGCTAGAGCCGGCACTAGGGTGCGCTGGTTAGCAAGAGAGTAAAGAAAAGCTGTGAGATATTTGAGGCATGAGCGCACTCACCTCTTGCGCTTTTTTCCAGGATAGTCCGCGTCCATAACATTACTGTAATTAGGCTTTCGGATGAACGGGGGAGTTGGGGACGCTCCGCTTTCGTTACTGACTCGACTCATCTGACCCATGGCAAGTGCCTTTGCTGTTTGCTCCTCCTTTGCAGTCACCTTCTTCCTTGCCAATATTGTTTGAGGAAGTGGCATCTTATCCCACTCCAAACTCCAAACAACCTTCTCATTAAAGGCATCTGTGATTATTCTCTTGAGCTCTAACTCGACAGCAACCTTCTCATCCGGTGGGCAATCTTCGAAAGTTCGGGCAACATAATCTTTCAACTTGTCTGGGAACTGTGTCTTCGGAGTTTGTTCAGGGGGTGGGGTTTGAGTGAGAGTCTGATTTATAGATTTGTACATGTTAGCATTTTTTTTTCTGCAGAGTTCTAGAGCAAAAAGCAAGTGGAAACAAGCTAAAAGAAGGGGAAAAAATGGTGGTTATGTACCTGAGTACCTTCATGGTGAATGGGGCGACTGGAGAGCGTCTTGCGAGAATTAACAGAGTGAAACGCACCATTTCCTAATCAAAGCCGCATCACATTAGTTCTGAGACCAGGGAGCAAAAATTCCAACAAGTGTGAAGGCTTTTGGCGGGCTATTTGGGTATTGCTCGGGGAAGAAGGAAAAATACTGACGATTGTTTCCGTTAGTACTACCCGATCGCCAAGGTGGTGCAGACATAGTGTCAACGTTTTATGTTTGTCGGTTACTTGGAGAAGGCGGTTTGGAAAGGGGGACAGGAGGTTAATTAGACGGACACTGCTGTATTATGACAAATTAGTGAAATCAAGCTGGCTGACCCTGTGAGAAAGCAACTTCAAAGGTAGGTTGCGGTGTCGTTTTGGTAGAAGAGAGGGTGTAAGAGGATGATGAGGGTGAGAAAGAGGAGGTGGGTGCGAGAGTTGCTAAGAGAACCCCGGTTGGCCAGAGTGAGCGGAGGGTTGTGTGGGACAGAAGGATAAACTACGCGCACCATGGCGTATTCGCAGTCATTACCATTCAACGCCGAGAGACAAAACCATTGTACGAGTAAATAGGATTTTTTGTTTTTTCTGTTAAATCCCTACCATTGTATAAAGGGACTTTGCGATTTCACATACATACTGGTATCATACAGAGTCAAATCCTATGATAGCAATCCGGTTGGTTCACAACCGCATTTACAGAGTCTCACAAAGTCTCTAATAGCCTGTTATGGCGATTATTTTTTTTGTTAAATCCGCGATAGCCTGTTATGGTGAACTAGGTCCTCACTTATAAGTTTAGCACTATCATAGAACCCCCGAAGTATTCCGCTCGATGGAAAAGTAACAAGGCGGGGAACTGGTTGGCGGGTTTCTTCTTTTGTGACTAAGCATCAGGCATATCATAAAATTCCCTGTTCATTTGGAAGCTTTTCCATTTTACAAGAGGGTCTAATTTGGCCCATAGGGTGATTTCACCTGAATAAGCTATGGTTAGTGGTTTGACGGCATTTCTTATTTACTTTTGTTTTGAATGGAGGTGTATTAGGTTTCTTTTGTTATATGGGTTTTCTAAGCCATAGTTCAGGATGCTTGCTCGGATTTTCTTGTGCTTTACAAATATATCCAAGGACTTAGAGAACAGATACTTGTAGAGCTCCCGAGGTTCTCCAACCGCAGCACCATATTTCCTCGGACGATCCACTATCAATAAATAGTAGAGTTAAATTTCGGTGCCGGTAGGCTCGACTGAACAGGTTAACGGAATCACGCGCACTAGCTAATGAGATCTCTCAGCAGTATCGCAAGGTAAAGTGGAGTGTTGGCAGGTTAACCGTTTTGTGCGCGCCCCGAGTTCACATAGAATAGTAATCGAGTAGAGTAAACCAAAAAAAGAGTTCAAGCTCTGGGAACTCCTGCCAATGTGCTTTTTACCTTTTGGGGAACCGCTGGAATCTCTTGAACAGTAAAATTTCATGAGTGACGGGCGAACTGGCCAGCAGGATAAACAAGATACCCGTGGCAGCAGTGCTACAGCAGCATCATGCACAAGTACCACTACATATCGTGCTGTTTGTCTCAGGCGGTACTCTTAAGGACCCACACTTACTATAGGGTACTATATTTCAAGGTAATATGAAAATGTAGTTGATCACACCATGGTTGAGTACCGACATGTCTCGCTGCGATTGTCTGGGGGTACAACAACTTAGTTATAACTTGAAATCCCTCAATATGAACACCAACGAGTCATATGCTAGCTAACGCCGGTAGCGTGTTATTCTAGCAATCTCATAGTTCATGCTCTGGTTAGTTCTGCTCGGTCGGTGCTCCCCAGATCTCCGATTCCAGGGAAGGTTGCTGCAGACCAAAGAGCGAGTTGAAATAAACCTTGGCATGTCAGTCGACAACCCGGGAAATCTAGAGTTCCACAGGCACGTTTGCCTCGGTCCAACTCTGCCTCGCTTTGGATCCTCCCCCTACCGGCCCTAGTATTCCACATCTGACCGAACCCTTCATAAAGTCGAACCTCCCCACCGCCTAAGACCCATTCTGCCCGCTTTCCCACCCCCTCTTACTTTGCGCGGAATCTCGTCCCCAAGTATTCCAGTAATAGTGACCTTGAACTCCTGCTGCGCATCTCAGAATGGCACCAAGTGAGTTCTTCAATGATACGCGATGGGCAACCCTGGCATTATATGTACTAACGTATGTTTTCAGAAATCCAAACTGATCTCACTCGACTCTTCCGCATTCAGCATCCAGTTCTCTTGGCTGGAATGAACGTTGCTGCTGGTCCTGAGCTTGCTGCCGCTGTTACGAATGCTGGCGGTCTCGGTGTTATTGGTGGCCTCGGGTACTCACCCGACATGCTGAGGGAACAGATTGCCGAACTTAAGAGTTACTTGAATGATAAGGATGCTCCTTTTGGGGTTGACCTTTTGCTCCCCCAAGTTGGTGGTGGCGCCAGAGCTACCAACTATGATTACACTAAAGGTAAATTGGATGAACTAATCGATATCATTATCGAGAGTAAGACAAAGCTTTTTGTCAGTGCTGTCGGTGTCCCACCACGGGCTGTTGTTGAGAAGCTCCACAAGGCTGGTATTGCCTACATGAAGTAAGCGTTCATCCCATTTTTTGCTACGTCATCGAGGCGGACCGTAACAATCCAATCAGCATGATCGGGCACCCCAAGCACATCCAGAAGGCTCTCGACGCCGGTGTTGATATCATCTGTGCACAAGGTGGTGAGGGAGGGGGGCATACCGGCGCTGTCCCTACGTCCATCCTCATCCCCACCGTCGTTGACATGGTTAAGGGCAAGAAGTCACCGCTTAATGGTCTGCCCGTTTCTGTGGTGGCCGCTGGTGGTATCTATAACGGAAAGTCACTTGCGGCCTCTCTGATGATGGGTGCTAGCGCTGTCTGGGTTGGAACACGGTTCATTCTTGCCGAGGAGGCTGGTGCGCCCAAGGCCCACCAGGAGGCCGTAAGAACCGCTGGCTTTGATGATACTGTTAGAACTACAATCTTCACTGTATTTCTCCCACCACCCTACTTGTCCATGACGTATACTAACCTACTTTCAGGGTCGCCCCCTTCGTGTCCGCAAGAATCCGTATATTGCCAACTGGGAGGAGAACCGAAAGTCAGAGATTAAGGAACTCACAAGCAAGGGTATCATACCTGTTGAGTACGATATTGAACAACTCGATAAGGAGGACAAGTTTGACGACGACACCATGGATAGTGCTAGACCATTCCTGATGGGTAAGGTTGCTGCTGTCGTCGACGAGAAGAAGCCTGCCAAGCAAATTGTTGACGAGATGGTTGATGAGGCTGTTGTGATGTTACAGAAGGGTCAGAAGATGCTTGCCAAGTTGTAAGCCGTCTCTAATATCGTGTGGGCGTCGTGGTTGTTAATAGGGTTGGAGTTTTATATATGTACGTATTTACTCTAACGTGGGTCTCATTTTTGCCTTTTCCTAGCTATCCACTTAAATATGAGTTCCGGGGGCGTCTGAAACCCAGCCAAAGTGTAAATTGTCCCCGTGGGGATCCTCATGCGTGCGCTAGTGAGACTGCTTACTTGATTCCCTGCAGTACGCAAGGTTTTCTCAAGTGCCTGCCGGTACTACAGTTCCCAGTAATGTACTTCTTTTGTATGATACCAAGTGCAATCTTCAACACGGGCACTTGTATGGGGCCGCAAGATGCGGCATGGTTCCGCAGGAGTGCTGGTACGGTGCCACAGATGACAAATTTTATGCAGCACCATATCACATCGTGCGTCTACCACTACTGTACTTCCTGTCCGTCAGTTTGTTCTTCATCGACGATGTAATCTCGCTGGAAATTCGTTGCCCCCTGTTGAAACCCCATTTTAGTAGCAGTAACGAGAGCCAATAATAGCATAGTCATCCATGACGTTCCGCAGGTGTTTGGGAAACTCTTAGACATTAGGAGTAAACCTGTAGTTAGCTTAAGGGTTATGATAAGGCACGTAGGATTATCACAAGGCCAGAGGTCGACCTCTCGCATGAGATACCTTGTGATAGGATCTTCTGCGTTACCGCTTTTTGTTTATTTCTTGAGATCCTCGGGCCGGGCCGTTGGGGATGACCCTTACTTGTATGGGTGTATTAATTATGGCGCGGTGATGCTTGCTATGAGGATTGATGTTGCCCTCCCGATACTGGGGTAGCAGACCGGTACTCATGTGGCCGAGTACTAGGTAAATCACGTGATATTCATTTAGGTTTGCCAGCTGTTTGCATGGGTAGACTGATTTGGTGTTTCTCCTTTTTTCCCTTTGGCTCGGAAAAAAAGACCAGGAGATAGGAGAGAGAAGGCCCTTTGAGTAATTTGTGGAATTTAGCGAGTTAAAATTCTAAAATTCTAAACGAGTGAGGAACTATGGGCCGGCAGCTGCCTGGTCCCGAATAGAGCCTAGCCCCCGAGAAACGGCCGCCGGCCCCGGCTCACAGTACGGGTACGTCAGTTCCACAAAACCTTAGCCCGAAATCAAGAGCTATACTCGGCCCGAAGGGGTACCGGTACGGCACAAGTACCATGCGGCCGAGGTCCCCCCGACAGTGGCACGGCCAATGAACGTTTCTCACTGCGAAGATCTGCGAAGGATACCAGAGTATGCTCGGATAGGTGGTGTTATTATCGTTTTGGATAGTCGAAGGAAGTCTGGACCGTGGTTCCGCCAATACAAAGAAGAGAGGAGAGCGACTCTGGCACGTGATTAGAGGTTGGTTGCCCCGAGCCACACGGAAACGTAAACACGAGACCGAAAACGAGCAAACACAACAGCATAGCGGAGAAAAAAGGGAAGGAAAAAAAAAGGAAAAAAGCAATTTATCCCGCCATCACCGGAAAAGAAACCTATCAATCCCCTGAGGGCCTGCGACCGACTCCATCGCTCAGGACGCTGCATTTTCTTGAGTCTCTATTGCCTCCGGATTTTATTCTGTAATTCGTCGGGTGTGGTATACTTCGTAATAGCTCCTATCCGCAGCTCTCGTTCTCTAAACCAGTCAGCAACTTCCCGATACCCTGCCTCCCGTTAGCTGTGCCCCCCCGGCCTTGGCTTTTCGCGCGATTTCTTGCCTCCATCTCCATACATTCTTTCGTTGAGCCTCATCCTTACTACCTCCCTCTGCGCGCACGCCTCGGTGCCTACATCTCTACCGCTACTGATCACGTTCTATCCTTCTCACCATGGGTGTTATTAAGAAGAAGGCCGCTAACCCAGGCCGTGTCGAACCTGGCGTGCGTTACCACTGTGACGTTTGCAACGGCGACATCACCTTTACTGTTAGTAGCTCTAAACCTAATACAGTGCTAACGTTGTCGCAACTCTTTCTCTATAATTACACCCGTTTCTTCGTGTACTTACGTGGGTATCTAGGTTCGGATACGCTGCGCTCACGATGCTTGCACTGAGTACGATCTCTGTGTGCTATGTTTTACCTCTTGTAACGCTAGTGGTAACCACAACCCGGCAACCCACTCATATAAGGTCATCGAACAACACTCCTACCCAATCTTCACAGCGGACTGGGGAGCAGACGAGGAACTTTTACTTCTCGAAGGAGCGGAAACTTACGGACTTGGATCATGGGCGGATATTGCGGATCACATCGGGGGTGGGCGGGATAAAGATGAGGTCAAGCAGCATTACCTGGAGACTTATATCAACAACTCGTCCAAGTTCCCGTTGCCTGAGCATGCCGACCCGACCGATATGACGTATGCTAGCGTTAGCAGGGAAGAATTCCAGGCGCGAAAAAAGCGCCGAATTGATTTGAGAAAGAAGGAAGCTTCCGAGAGTGCACCGACTGTTCCCAAGAAGAAGCCGACCACGTCACAACCTGCTTGTCATGAGATTCAAGGATATATGCCCGGTCGAATGGAATTCGAGGCAGAGTGGGACAATGAAGCGGAGATGGCCGTTAAAGATTTGTTCTTTGAACCTGGCGAGGGGCTTAATCCAATTACCGGCCAAGTTGAGCCGGAGGTAGACCTTAAGCTGAAGGTAATGGATATTTACAACACCAAGCTTACACAACGCGCCCAACGGAAGAGGGTCATGTATGAGCATAATTTGTTGGATTATAGAAAGAACTCTGCCAACGAGAAGAAGAAACTGAAAGAGGAACGTGAACTTCTAAACAAGGCCAAACCCTTTGCTCGGATAATGAACAAGCGGGATTTTGACGAATTCTCCGAGGGACTTGTAAACGAGCAGTTACTCCGACAAGCGATTTCTCAGCTTCAGGAGTGGAGGAGAATGGGGATCGAGTCGTTGGAAGCGGGGCCGAAATATGAGATGGAGAAAGCGCAGAGGGTGAATGCCCCATCAATTGATGCTTCTTACAAGAAGGTGGCTAATGTATTATTTTACAGAGCGAGGTTCTCCGGAACAAACTTGCTCCACTGGATCGCTTGGCTCATCGATATGCCTCGAAGGCTACTCCCCCTGTGGAAACCCCGCCAATTAATCCATTGGTGGCGCCAAAGGCTCATTTGACATCAGCGCCACAGGACCTGGTTGCGTTGTCACCAACACCAGCGAATAATGTTCCAACTTCGCCCTCTCCTATGGTGAATGGATTAGTGAAGAAGAATATTCCGAACGGCTTAAATGGTACGAACAATATTAACGGCACTGGCAGCGGTGTTGCAAGCACACCATTGTACCCGCCGTTGCACTTGTCAAATGAGAACGCGGCAGACCTCCACCTCCTCACATCTGCAGAGCAACAACTCTGTGAGACTTTGAGGATAAAACCAAAGCCGTATCTCTGCATGAAGGAGATATTGATGAAAGAGGCTATGAAGCATGGTGGCGTGCTTAAGAAGAAGGCTGCTAGAGATCTTTGCCGCGTAAGGCCCTTATATATAATGATAATGATGGTGATAGTGGACTAACCCTATGGTAGATCGATGTTAATAAAGTATCCAAGATTCATGACTTTTTCGTCTCTGCCGGGTGGATAGGCAAGGCCTAATCACCGTGAGGACAAAAGAGACGGGAATGACATGAACAGGGCGATCTGATTGCATCAACTTTATTGTCTTGTCTACGATTTACATAGCAGCCTAGGCCTTTCCTTCCAAAACCTGGCGGCTTACCGCACAGAACATAAGGAGCAAATTTGCGGTGCGAGGGCCCAAACGCTCTGGTAATGCTTACACCCTTTTTTCTTTATTCCCTTTGATGCGATAATGGGTCTGGACGGCTGGGCGGGTGGTTACCTTTTAAATTCATTTTCTCTTTTCGTCCTGTTTAAAGTTATCTTAACTTCTACATAAACCTCTTTAAACCGTGTACACAGTTTTTCTAGTTGATTTTGTCCTCTTTCTCCTTCCCCTCTCTTCTCTTTCTGGGTGGGCATTGTTTATGGTCTTTCCTTTCTCTTTATTTTATTACTGCTGCTTGGTTAACTTATTGAAAGTATGCCTGGTCTAGCAGGTATGGGTGATGGGCGAAGAGGAGTTGGCTTTTTGTCTTTTTTACATAGTTGGAGTTTAGTTGTATTTGATCCTTTTCCTTTTCCTTTCCTTTCTCTTTTATGGGATCAAGCAATGGCTGTTGGGTGGTTTCAACTTGGACTGGATTTACTGTTACATCTCACAGCGGGGGTACGGTTCCAGAATTTTCAAGTGTCATAAGTGAATGCCCAAGTAGACAGAAATGATGAATAATTGAGCTGTGTGATATGTGGTTGGAAATTCCCTTCTCTGGAGGGTGGGCCAAAAACACAGCATTTCCCTCTTCTGGGGCTAGGGAGGGGACGGAAATTGGAAGACCTTACTGAGAGGAAAGCCCAATGACATAACACATGGTTTAATTATTTAGGTTTTTACTGTACTAATAGCGTGGGAATACCGGTGGCCCCATGGATAATGATAAGAGGTATAGTATAGTATGATAGGCATGTCCACCCCGGCGCAGGCTCTGATGTTACAATCAAGCACGAAGCTCCCGGTCTCGGGGAATCCCGTCTTGGCACTACTTTCCTCTGCCAACCCATTTTCAGCCTCAAACGGGAGCTCAGGGCTTATCCTCTGAGTTCACTAGCCTATAATACCTTAGAGTACGGTAAACTCTCAATAACCGTATTTTTCCCCTCGACTTCGGCCACGAACACCCTCCCCAATTCTCACGCGCAGGTTCAAGCCCAAACTATGTGGAGGCCGGGCCAATGGTCCACGCCTGCCGGCAACACCCCCACGAGCTCCCCCCCTCCTGGTGCCCTCCCGCATCACCATCAACAAAACCCCCTCTTCAACAACAGACCCTACAGTCCCAGCCCTCTGCCTGGGGGTATCGGAGCCAGTGGCCGAAGACCGCAGCTCACGCCTCGTGCATCGTCACTGAGTCTTGCCTCCGGCGCCGTCACTTCCACAGCTAGTTTATCCATCTCGCTGCGCGGTCAGCATAATATTGGTGGCAGTGGTGGGGCGGGGAAGAGGGCTGTCTCTGGAGGGCCCCCACCAGCCGGGATACGACACCCCCTGGATGTTCTAGAGGATATTCTGGGCACGCAGGTTAAGCCTTTGGTTGAAGAAGAGGGGGATGTGGATCGGAATGGGGGCTCATGGGAGCCGGAGGTGGAGGATGCGGAAGGGATTGAATTTGGAGAAGGGGGATTGGAGGAGTTTTTGAAGTGTGAAGAGGGGAGGGAGCTTCGGGCGAGGGAGATTAAGAGCAGGGCCAGGGCTTATAGTGCTCATTCTGTTGATGAATGTTGGTTCTTACCCCCCCAGATTCGATTGCATTGGGTTGGGGGGAAGGTGTAAAGACTAAGGGTGAATGAATAGATGAGAGGGAGAAGGGCAAATTTCAGGATTTGCATCGGTCGATCAAAGCTTGCGATGAGGTGCTCAAGTCTGTCGAGTCGTATTTGTATTCTTTCCAGACGGATTTAGGGGTTGTTAGCGCGGAGATTGAAACATTGCAAAACCGGTCGGCGATGTTGAATAAGAGACTCGAGAATAGGAGGGTGGGTTCTGTCATCTTTACTAAAGGGGAAGGCTTTAGCTAATTGGGGGGGCTATAGGGTGTTGAGAAACTTCTTGGGCCCGTGGTTGAAGATGTTGCCTTGTCACCAAATGTTGTTAAGAGGATTATTGATGGGGATGTCAATGATAGTTGGGTGAGGAGTCTGCAGGAGGTGGATTCTAAAATGAAGGCTATTGCTGCGTTGGATGCCATAAAGGTTAAAGCTACTAAAGATGTTAAGCCTGAGCTGGAGCGTCTTGAACATAAGGTACTTTTCAACCGATTTCTCAAGGATGAGTGCTGATTTGTGAGTTAGGCAATCGAGAAGGTTAGGGATTTCTTTGTCACGAGGATTAAGGCTATTAGAGTTCCTGGGGCCAATGCTCAGGTTATACAGCAGTCTGGATTCCTGAGGTATAAAGCGTTATTCCAGTTCATGGCCAATCACCATGTTCAATTGGCCGATGAGATTGGTCAAGCTTATATCAACACGATGAAGTGGTATTACCTGAGCCACTTCACTCGGTACCATAAGTCTCTCGAGAAATTGAAGCTACATGTGATGGACAAACACGACGTTGTAGGCCAAGAAGAACCCGCAAGAAGGAGTATGTCTCCCGTTCATTCCGGATTGAAGATCCCAACTGATATTCTAGACAACCTCATCCCGTCTCTTAAGTCCTCCGCGCCCCCCTCCTACGACGCATTTAATATCGGCCGACGGATAGAAACCCTAAAAAACCGTACAGCACCAATATTAACAGCAAACCAGGTTGAAGAAAGCCGCACACCTCATTACCCCGAAATCCCATTCCGCCATTTCAACGCCGCCCTCACAGAAAACGCCTCATCAGAGTACTCCTTCATAACCGAATTCTTCTCGCACAAAACCTACGACCAAGCCTCGACAATGTTCCACCAAATCTTCGACCCAACTTTCACCCTCGGCCAGACCTTCACGAAGTCCCTCATAGACTCCACCCTCGACTGCCTCGGTGTTCTGCTCTGCGTGAGACTAAACCAATACTCCGCCTTCGAGATGCAAAAACGCAGAATCCCCGCTGCAGACGCGTACATCAATGCAACGAACATGCTTCTCTGGCCACGGTTCCAAATAATCATGGACGCGCACTGCGAGTCCCTTCGTCGTACCCCCACTTCTACATCCGGACGTGGCGGTGTCAGCGGTGTAGGTGGGGGATTATCGGCCAGGCAGCAGAGCACAGCACCCCATTTCCTCACGCAGCGATTCGCGGGCTTTATGAATGGGATACTTACACTCAGCGCTGAAGCGGGGGATGATGAGCCAGTCGCGAATAGTCTTGGTCGACTAAGGAGTGATTTTGAAGCGTTTCTGACGAAGTTGAGTGCTGTGGTTACCGACGCTAAGAAGAGGGAGAGATTTTTGTTTAATAATTATTCTTTGGTGCTGGCTGTTATCGGGGTTTGTTATTTATTCCCTCCCGCGTCTCTCTTTTTGTTTGTTTGCTTGTGTGGTTGACTGGCCGACTGACTGATGGGACTTTCTGGATAGGATACCGAAGGGAAAAAATGGCTTCAGAGCAGAGGGTGCATTTTGAGATGTTGAAGAAGGCGTTTGGGAGTGGCGGGAGCTAGGGAAAGAAGAAAAAGAGGCTTGTGAGCTTATTGGCTGGCTGGCTAGCTAGCTAGTGGGAGGCTGGAACAGCAGGCATCAGTTATGTGCCTTTACAAAATTTTATACTTTTGTGTTTTGTGTTTTTCATTGGAAATAATATCACCAGGGCTTTTGGGGGGTTCCTTGTTGGAGTTAAACATTCGGGGTTGGCTATATTCATCCGTCATCACTCGGGCGACCACTGGCATGCTATCCACGGGTTTAGGTCTCGCCGAAAGATCTTGAACAATATTGCTCCCTATAGGGTCAGAATGGCCCTTTTTTTTTGCATGGGGTCACCATTCTTGCAGTCTTGGTTGTATTTGTAATTTGTTTGTGAGGGCTGCGGTGAAGGCAGTGGTAGGTGAGGTGCGGTGGTGAGGTTGGTAGGGTAGGTGTCTCATGGTTAGATTTCAAGACGCCTCAGTAATGTTAGAAGTAGGGTGTATCTCATTCCGAGTGCTGCTTTATGTAGTTTTCGGGAGGGCTGAAGCTCAGGTTTTTGGGCACTGTGCTGTGAACGGCACGGCACTGGACGGGCAGATCGCTCCGAGCCCTGACTTATGCTCCCTCCTTCCGTCGATGCCAGCCCCCCAATTTAGGTCACAGTCGTGCTCTGCCTATAAAAGGTTCAGATTGCCCCTTCTACTCTCTCCACCAACAACCTTCACTCAGTTCCACCAAGACATATCACTTCTGCCTTTCTAAAACCTTCAACTTCAAGTTAGATTTCAATCAACAATCAACTCCAATCCAAAGGTAATCTCGTAGCTAACGAATAAGTAAAAATCCCTAACTCTCAGAACCAGTCAAAATGTTCTCCCTCAAGAACCTCATTTTCCAAGTTCTCATCCTCGCCATCATCGCGGCACTTGCCAATTGCTCTCCCACCGACCGCCTTTCCGGTGGCGTCTCCCGCCGCTCCGAATCTGTAACTGACAACGCGGCCCCCACCTCCCAGGGCTCCGGTAACGTCAATATCCTCGACCAGGCTCAATTCGAAGCCTCTGGCCTGACCCTCATTACTCCCGGCCCCTTTGCTGAGAACCCTGAAGGCGCCGTCGTCTGCGAAACCACGAATGCTAGCCCCTGGGTATGGAATTCCTATAAAGTCGCGGGCTTTTTTACGAACTTCAATGGCTGGTATTGCTGTAACTGGAATGTGAGCGGCGGGGGCTGCTCACACATGATAACAGTTGAGGATGCTAGTGCCGCTATATGTGGGAGGGAAGGATGCATCAGGTGTGAGGATATGACGGATAACGTTCTCAGGATTGTTGGGATCTGCAAGAGGGATAATAAGGCTGGTGGTGTCTCGTATCTTGATCAGGGGAGTCATATAGTTCTTTACTAGTAGGTTAGTTAATTGAATGATTGACTAAGTCACTTGGTGGCGAAAATTTTTCCACCATTATATTGGGGGCATTGGGTACTGTGAGTTTTGTGTGATATGAGCCGCTTTATGTTTCGTAAGGTCTTTAGTTTTTTCTTCTTCTCTCGGTATTACTTTGTAAGGGTGTTATGGGTGAGGCGGACTGCCCTTCTTCTGACACCTGTAAAGTCATGACGCGAATGGGATCTATGGTGTGAGGGGGTTGATGCTAGGTAAGCCACCTCAATACTTGCGGCGAGAGAGGTAATGTTAGATGCGTGCCAGCTATTAGTTGAGTGCCTAGATAAGTTTGTGGAGGGAAATTTTATGAGAAGAGAAGGATATAAAAGGGTGAGGAAGAAGGGGGAGAGGGAGAAGAAGAAGGAGTGATCTCGGTGTAAGAGTTTGGTAGAAGAGCAAACATCGGGACTGCGTGACGTGCATATACCACTATGTAATAGGTGTCACCTCGATACACTTACCGGCACCTGGTATTATCTAGATTTTTAATAAACGTCAAAGATCCTTACTCTTCAAGAACGACATGACATGATGGGGCTTGTTTCGATACATTTCGAATTCATTCCACTTCCCAAATTTCAGCCACGGGAACTAAAAGATTGAGAAAAGTCCACCAATATTATACTTTATTTTTTCCCTTTCAATTGCAACATGACAATCCCCCCGCCGAGGAATTTCTGCAATAAAAGCGAAAGTCTGCCTCCTGGTGATGGACGATATGACCATTTTCCAACCACATGACTCCCCTCCCCAATCTCACCCACGACCCCTGTGGCATTTCCACACTTGGTACAGACCTCTCGGTAAAAAATCGCGACGGCCGAACGGATTCCCTGACTGTACTTAGGACAGACGCTACTATCGTGGTGCTGTTCCTTTCCCCCGTGGTGGTGAGGGACGGACTGGAAGCTCGTGCTAGTGGTTCGTAAATTTTTAGCCAAATTCACATTCCCAGAAGTTGAGCAGCGGTATCAGGCACTCGGGCGACGGCAATCCATGGTGGTTGTTTCTTAAGTGTGTGCTAATAGGGGAGATGTTATGTAGGAAGGGCATTGCGGAGTGTACATTCAATGATGATCTTAGCACGGAACTGGAACTTTCGGCGCGAGCCTTACGCCAGATGCTCGCGCAGAACAAGTGATGAGCTTACCAATTACCAATGCGAGCTGAGGGAAATACCTCCAATTTTGGGCTTGTTATTACAAGTTACAGGCATATAGAACCCGAACACTTGAGTCCGAATTTTGTATGGGCGGTCAGATACGCACAGATGATTTACCATATCATACAAAAGTTTTATCCCTGCCCTTTCCTGTACCAAAGAATAGTTACATCGGGGATATACTAGCCATGGAACTCGACGAACATTTGTCCTCTGACAAAGAAAGCGAGTGTTTCGGAGGCAGGTCACAGGCATACACCGGAACCCCCCCCCGTTCCTTGTTCTATCGATATCATGAGAGAGTACTATGATTGGATACTGATGTCCTTTTTTACCAAAGATAAAGTTATCAGGCGCCTGAACTGTCTATGTTCTGAAGAAGCAGTTAAAAGATCAAGAAGAAAGAGTATTATCGGCCAGTTCCTATGGCTTAGGAGACTGGTCGGCTAATTTGAAACAGGGACCATCATGAGTTCGAATCCGGGGTGCAGTGGAGTAATCGAGCATTAAAAAAAAAAACTCGGCGAACCACTTTTTTGCTGGGGGGTAGGTCTAGGGTTGGTAATGCCCTTAGGTCAATTCCCGCCAAATGTTGCGGTGGGACTGCTGGTTAGTGTTTGGGTACTATATGCCTGTAACTTGTATAGTGGCTGATCCTCCCCTCTACTACCCCTAAGGCCGTTACGACCCTTACAGGAGGGACCGAGTGATGATCTGTGCAGAAGCGACTGGCTTCTCTGTCGGCCTCGATGGTTTGTTCGGGTGTGTACAGGACTGGAGAGCGCTGTCAAACTCCTGAATGGATATCTGGATGAGGTTCGGGGTGTGAATGAATTGGCAGAGCCCTTTACAGCTAGGCTGGATTTGTGCAAAAAAAGGATTTGGATTGTGGTTTGGTGAGGCGGCTTGACTGCTGGAAGGGTTTCCATTTGATACCTGCAACTTTGTGTGCTAATACCGAGTTGCGTTTGGCTGGTGAGTTGGTGCCGGGAAACTCGTTGTTGCGATTGTTGGGGTTGTCTGGGTCTTCAGCACTAAATATTGCTTGTGTTTGGGTTGCTCTTTCCTGAGGCTTATATGCGGTGGATGGGCAAAGTTTTTGGTGATTGGGCCGTTTGTTCATATCAAAAATGGGCAATCGTCACTTTTCAATTGTTGGTAGCGAGTCGAGAAGTGGATCTTCTTTTTCTAAAATCTCGGATTTTTTAGAGTCTTTTTGTTTGTGGGATATCTTATATCATACTTAATTTGAAGCATGTCCGTTGTTGGCTCGAAGTCCTACAAGCTTATAAGGCTCTGCCCCACCCAAAAACCACCATTGCCATCAATCTATTAAGATGATTGCCCCAGCAATGCCTCGCAACAATCTCCCGATCTCTAATATGTTATAGCTTAGGATGGCATGGAAGAGTTGGCGACTCTGTATGCAGTTGGAGGATAATTTCTGCATGCATATATAGCTGCTTTTGATAGCTTCATGAGAGTCTTCTGCCCAGGTTCAGTGTCGGAGCCTGTTTAAAACTCCACCAAAATGTTAAGTTTTGGTGTAGGTGGTCCAATCACCCAAGGCTTTTGCCCACCCTCTGTGCCCACCCTCTGTGCCCTCTGTGATTTATATATTCTCTCTGACTAATCCTCCTCTAGTATTCCATACCCCCTTCTCGGCGACTTTCATAACTGGGGCATCTTATCAAGGAAATGTCACCCCTGCGCCTACTCTGAATTTACAAACTCCATAGCTTTATCAGCTATTCTCTATTTCAGGTGGCAGCAGACCATTGTTGAATGGCGTCTTCTTTTGTCTCACGACTAGGGTCGAGTGATGTATTGTGCCTAGGGGTTTCTTTAGGCTAAAATGTTGGAGAATATTAAACTTTTTAGTAGTATTATTGTACATCCTATAGTAAAGATTCCAGAATGCTGACACCCGTGCTAGCTAGCTCTGCCTAGAGCTGACCAGCTTCCTTCCCTAAACCTCCTGCAATCACGGGATTTTCTCTTGGAAAGATCGCCATCTATCGGTCTCCCCCGGGGCAGGGGCACCGCTGTTGGAGATCTTGTGTTGGTAGGTGTGATCTTCCCGGTTGCTTCCCCGGAGGATGCCAGTAGTCATGTCAACGGATATGTTGTGGCTAATGGCACTATATGAGGCATTAGAGACTTTGCGCAGGACAGCGTCCCTCGGGATAATGTGGCAGCCATAGATAGATAAGGGCACCCTTACTTATGACCCGTACTGCGAGTGGCGAGGCAAACATTATCCTTCTTGGCAAATTTTCATAACCTCAATAAAATCCCTAGATAGAGTGCAGCAGCGCTATAACTAAACCTGACTATTCATCGCGGGGGGATTGATCACAAGCTCAGCTCTACCCAGTAGAAGTTCTCGGGCCGAAGAGGGGGGGGAAGGCCACGTGCAGGAGTTCAAGGAAAGATCAATTGTCTTAATATCCGGGCATCTGGCCGCATTGTAATTGGGGGTGTGGCGAGGAATGCCGATGGGAATAGTAGCAACCAGCTCTTAGGAAACTATAGAGTTCGATTCATTCCATTTCTGTCTTAATAGCTAGTAGGCGCCTCCTAGGAAATGGCGGCAGTTTGAGTTGGATGCGATGCTCCCATGACTTCCTCATTTCCACCCGGGAAGTGGCAGCAATGGATAAAGTGAAAAGGCCCTAATCAGTAGAGAAATAAGTGGGGTACATCGTAATAATCTCCCCACAAGAAGTAAGAATTCTCATCTATGCTACAAATAATGAGGATCTGGTGCCTCATCTCGGCCATGCGGATGAATAGATAGCAGGCACGGGCCTAGCTAATAACGGTACTTGCCTCAGATCGAAAAATGCGATGCAGTACTCGAGTGGGGTGTCTTGCTCTATCGCGGCGATACTATTTTACGACAGCATCTTGTACTGGGGGGGGGGGGGGGGGGTTAAGAAGAAAATAAGAGGGGGGTTAGGATTATTTGGTTAGCAATTCATAATTGTTTATTAACCTAATAATCTTAATCAGGAAACCGACCGATTGAGTTCCACTAGAGCTCCATCCTGTATCTTGTTTTTTGTCTTTCCCTCATCGCACTTGTGTTTGGTTTTTACCTTGACACCCACTTTATACAGATGGGTCCGCGTGAGCCATTGAGTGATGAGTGAGGCTCCCGGACCATATCTCGAGTGAGAGTCTAAGCATAGAAGTTGTAGCAGTGGTTTAGGCTGGAATTTTTCAATTCTAATGTCTTTATAGGTGGGGTTTTTTTAGGAACAGAGGCTTGATCTCTATTCCGTGGTAGGTGCGGTTTTTGCGAAGAAAAAAGTCCTGAGCCTCCGAGTTAGTTGCTCGCAACAGTATGGCCATTTGCCCCGCCATACAAGGTCACTCGATGGGAAGATGGGTGGGGACATGGGGAGGAAGAGGGACAACAGCCAAGGAGGGAGGGAGCAGGAGGTTTGGTGCTCGATAGTCCCTATTTCTCTTCCATCAATGGGAGGTGAATAAAACCTTGGTTTAATAATTTATCTGTTGTAAGAGTTGGTATCTATAGTACTTGCAACAATCCCAAGGGCTCCCCGAATCTCCAGACTCGGACAGGGAAACCATAGAAGATGTGGAGTGTCTCTCCATGAATAAAAAAACATTCGTCGCATTTCCTAGAGCGGGGGGGGAAGTGTCAGAGCGTTTGTTTCTCGGAACAGCAGAACTCCAAATAGAAGCTCCATAAAGGTCTCAAAACATCATTTTTTCGTGACCCTCTAATTAGAACATGTCAGCCTTGTTGGGTACTTTCTGTAGGTGTAGGCACTTAGTACAGTGCGGCATGGAAGTGGATGGTGTGAGCCTGTCATATGAAGAGCTTATATCATGGTGAAACACATACTGTCTTGTTTCTTTAGAAGCTTTGTAGGTAGGTTCTGCTGTCGGTGTGTGGGTAAGGGGACCAGGCTCTGACCACTAAGCACTGGACGTCTTTATCTTGAGGAGTGACAAAGCCCATAAATTGGATAAGTTTTGGAGGTAAGGGAGAACCCCCAAGGGTTTATGTTGCAATCATGCATGGTCACTCGATTCCCCGGGTCTTTGCCTCGGTGGAGAGAATGTGGGAAGTTGAAGCAGCCAAAAGGACACTCTGTTTTTACAGGTGGCCTGCGGCTAACGGTATTTTATCTGTAAGTGGCATGATGTTTATGCATGCGAGGATGCCTGCGTGAGCTTTGACTCAATGTTTTGAGTAATAAGGAAGGTACTGCAGCTAGGCGCACCTTAATCACCCTTGGGTGTGCTATTATGAAATTAGAACTTAGAAAATATCATCCGAGTGGCTCATTGTCATCCTCCCGGATTACTGCTCATCTGTCCAATGAGAGCACGCTACATCCCCCTGCAGTTCGGGTGAATGCGTTGCTCCCTGGGCTTTTGGGTCTAGGCCGATGAGCCCGGTCGGGCGCTCTGGCTTCTGCTTCCTTGGTTGGATGTCTAGAGAGCAAGCCTGCGTTACCCCCTGGGCAAGTAAATGAATCCCCACCCAATGATTCTTAGGATTATCAACTGAAGGTACTCTCGAGCCTAGGCTACTTGGTATCTCAGATGGTGGGCTCAAGTGACACTTGTCGGAATCCAGGATATTCTTTCAGATTGCTTAACATTTGAGGAGGTTTGCCTCTTTGCAATGTCTTGTTTGGGATGGGTCGTAACTTCTAATAGAATTTGAAAATTTAGGAGAAAGGCCCAGCACATATATCTCTAGTTGAATCTGGAGATATCGTTTCCGGTATTCGATGAAGGAGTGCGCAAGCACAGGCAGATTGTAGAGCTAAGATAGTGGTAAAAAATATAACTTTGGCACATTGCGTTTTAGCTGAGATTCTACAGCATCAACCCTTCATCCAACCTTGATGTGGTACTCAAGATCTGAAGCTTGTGCTGCCCATACTGCTAGAGCAAATTTATGAGTATTGGGGACAGTATCCCTTGAGTTTGTCTATCCTCCCGGATCGATTCTCGGGGAGAGCCACGGCCCCGGGCATAAGTTGGTGAGCTCTGGAAAGAAAGGGAGGAGAAAAGAAAAAAGCATATCGGTCTCGTGCTAAACACATAATAGTTAGGAAAATAGAATATCTTAATACTGCCGTCATGCTCTCCCCTTTCCCCGCCTCATTTTTCTCCCTCCCCCAGTTGTATCGTGCGGTGCGTCCCTTGTAGTGCTACTGTATACCCGCACTCTTCGGCCTCAACCCCCCCCCCCCCCCGCAGCTGGCCCACGAGAGTGTTCTCACCCCTTTTGTTCGTTAGGTTTTGGGGCACAACAGTTTTCACCTTAAAGGAATACTAGTATCATATCACAGGTGTAATTTGCTCACACATTTTACCGTTGGCGTTCTAGGATGTTCGCGCACTATAGGAAGCGATTTGTATAAGTTAGCCCTGATTTTTTTGAGTGGTATATCCAATAAGGGATTTTCCTTTTATAAGAGGTTCTGTTTTGAGATCTTAAATTGCTACCGCCAGGAGGACTTATGATTGGATGAGCTGATAATTTGTATCGTTTATATGTTTTTGTTTTGGGGGTTGATGTTTCTTTTGTTATTAGGGGTCTTAGGCCGTGTCTCAAGGTGCATGCCATGGATTTTCCTGTATTTGATCTACGAATAAACCGCGGATTTAGCAAAAAAAAAAGATGTGTGGTACATCCTCTCAACATACTAACATAGCAGTTCTAGCTCCCAGAGTTCCACACGAGGTTTGCTTATTAAGCTACTCAAAAACTCAATCCAATTAGCTAGCAGAACTCCCGTGGGCATGCATCTGTCCGAAGTTCTATAGATACCTGCAACCTAAATCAGCAGATCTATGCTGCTTATGCTTTATTTAGGAGCGTTGGGGGAAATGCCTTTCAAAGTGCCTATCCACAAGTAGCTACCACAAATAAAAACAATAAACCCCACGCTCCAAACCTTGGTAATATTATGAGCATTGATGCGGACCCTAGCATATTGGTTTTCCAACTCCTAGTAGCTCTCCTACATGCAGATCAAACGATGTGAAGGTAAGTTGCCGTGTAAGATGCCACACAAATTTGCAGTTTCTACATAGATTTAAACCTTGGCCGCAGGAACTCATACTCTGAGATTGTGCTGAGCAGTTCCTGTGACCTGATTTTTGATCATGTGAACGCCTGGGTTAAATCTCCGTCAAGAGAATCTCACAAACTTTTTCCCACCTCTCCCGCGCTGGATAGTTGGGTATTGAAAGTGGGCATTTTTGTATGGAAATACCAGAGGGAGAGCTCATTTCTTTTATTGCTTCTAGTGATCTAGCTATCACCCACTCAACATATGCAAGTTGCGAAATAGTACAAGTAGGGCGAAATAGCCTACGCTATGCCCTAAGCCAATTGGGCTCAGGATAAGCGCTAGCCTTGAGCATCTCACTTTGGGGACTGGACACCTGTGGTCTCAGAGCTAGAGTCCAAGCAGACTGCAGCCTAAATGCCGTACCTCCCGTGCTTGGCATGGAAATGATTGGATACTCACTCGCTTGTGAAACCTCAATGTTGCGAATAACGAGGTACCCCCAGACCTATTTTCTACACTATTTCAAGGGCACCACCAGTATTAACATTTCAAGTGACCTGTTTTCTCGAGTCCCCCGCTTCCCCGACCTTGAAAATCCTGTTTACTCCCTGGCTACTTCCCACTCCGGCACCTCTTGTGAAGGATGGTGCTCTAGGCATACCCAGAATGAATCCATCGTATCAACAACACCCTTTTCCTGCTGCTAACGTAAACTGCTTCAACGTAACAAATAGCTACAACACAGTAGAAGCGGACCATAGCTCACAAGTCCTGAGGTGGCTATCGCCGTTGGAACCCCGGGAACGGCACCACGACGTGAGCACTCGCAGGCTTGACGATGTGGGAGATTGGGTCCTCCAGACCGACAAGTTTGTCAACTGGTGCAGTGCTGAGGACAAGTCTGTCAACCATGTCTTCTTCTGCTACGGCGGTCCTGGGGTCGGGAAGACATATATTAGGTAGGAAAGTCAATTCCCCTGAGAGCACGCGAAGGCTAACTTATGTGGCGGCAATGTTAGCTCACTAGTGATTGACACACTATGCGATGAGATAGATGCCAAAAAATCTGCTGTCGCGTGTCTATACTGCGATTTCCATTCCCAGAAAGAGCAGACTATGGCCCACATTTTAGGTGCACTCCTGAAACAAGTGGTAGGCAGATTAGAGCAGATCCCGGAAGAAATAAACGCTGCTTTCTACAAAGCAAAAGGTCAGATCGGCGGTCGATGTCTCCGGGTTCCTGCCATCCGGAAGATGTTACTTAATTCTATCAAGCTATTACGGAGGACATTTATATGCATTGACGCGCTAGACGAGCTCCGGGCAGAGCACAGAGCAGAGCTCCTCGAAGTCTTACGGGATATCGTTCAGGAATCTCAAACTACTCGGATATTCCTTACCGGAAGGTCTTACATTTGGGGAGAGGTCGATATGTATTTCTCCGGAAGCGTAGAAACCATCCCCATCACACCTACTCAAGAGGATGTCAAGAGGTTCCTCCGCATGAAGTTAAGCAGGGACCCACACCCCGATGCAATGGATGAGCATCTACGAGCAGATATTATGAGATGCATCCCAGAAACTATCTCGCAGATGTATGTAGCAGTTGTATTTAAGGGGAGATTATGTGCTAACACTGCTGCCTAGATTTCTTCTGGTTGCTTTAAACATCGACGCAATCTTGGCACAAGTGACTCTCCACAAGAGAAGAGAAAAACTCGATAAGATGATGAATGGACTCGGCCTAGAGGATGCATACAATGCGACTATTAATCGAATCCGCGAACAAAGTGGTAATAAATCAAAAATCGGGATGGACTTGCTGATGTGGATCTCTTGTTCTGAGCGGTCGTTGCGAGCCGACGAGTTATGTCACGCTCTGGCGGTTGAGGTGGGGTCCATAGATCACAACCCCAATAATGTTCCTTCAATACGGACACTTCTGGGTTGCTCCCTCGGACTTGTCACAATTGACGAGCAGACATCGAGCCTCCGTCTAATCCATTTTACTCTGCAAGAGTATCTTCGGGAAAACCTCACCCTTTTTCAAAGACCCCACTCAACGATTGCGGAAGTTTGCTTGACCTACCTCAACTTCCAATGCGTGAGGAACCTATCGCCTGCCCTGTGCACTGCCCCAAAATCAGTCCCATTCCTCAACTACGCTTCGTGCTACTGGGGATTCCATTCTAAGCGGGAAACCACCGAATGCGTGAAATCACTCGCACTCCAACTTCTAGATCAATATGATCATATATCCGCCAAACTTCTGCTAATAAATGAGGATCTTTGGCCATCGCTTGGGCACGACGAAAACCCTCCCGAGAGATTTACCGGGCTCCACTGCGTAGCATATCTCGGGACTTATGAAATCGCAATTGCCCTGATTGAGATGAAAACCTGGAACGTCAACGAGATCGATTGCTTACATCGTACGCCACTGATATGGGCTTCTATATACGGGAACGAGGGGATAGTGAAGATGCTTCTGGAGCAAGCAGGAATCAAACCTAACGTGCCAGACACAGCTTATGGTCGACCGCCTCTCTCGTGGGCTGCCGAGAAGGGGCACCAGGGTGTAGTAAAGCTACTCCTGGGAAGCGGAGAGGTCAGCACCGAAATAGCCGACACCGTGTATGGCCAAACGCCGCTATCATGGGCTTCCCTAAGTGGGCATGTGGATGTAGTAAAATTACTTTTGGAACGGGGTGCCAAACCCGATAAGGCAGACATTAGATATGGTCGAACACCGCTTTCGTGGGCCGCCGAGAACGCACGCCAGGATGTAGTAAAGCTGCTCCTGGCGAATAAGGAGGTCAACCCCAACGTTGCGGATACCATGTATGGTCGAACACCACTGTCATGGGCTGCCAGGAAGGGGCATAAGGATATAGTGAGACTACTTCTAGAAAGGGGGAGAGCCGATCCCGAGATAGTAGATACGTTCCGTGGCCAGACAACACTCGCATTGGCTGCTGAGAAGGGGGAAGAGAGTGTAGTGAGAGTCCTCCTGGAGTTTGGTGCCAACCCCAACGCAGAAAGCATAAGCGGCCAAACACCAGTCTCGCATGCTGCCCGAGGCGGCCATGGGAACGTGGTAAAGGTATTCCTAGAGCGTGAAGATGTCCATCTCAACACTGCAGATAATCACTTTGGACTTACACCAATCACGTGGGCTGCCTCCAGCGGGCACAAAGAGGTAGTGAAGCTGCTCGTGGAGCGGGGGGGCGTAGACCCAGAACTGGCAGATTCTCACCACCGAACTCCACTCATGTGGGCCACCCAACAAGGGCATAAGGGTGTAATGGCGCTATTTTCAGAATGGGGAAAGATCAGTCACGTCGGGCCAGTCGATAGCAACGACAGGACACTCGGTCTCTTAGATCGAAGTGTGCAGGGAGGAGGAGCCACTACCGCAGCGACAGAACGTTGAAATAGACGCAGCAGACGACGCCAATTGAAGAAACCTTCTCGGGTGTCTTCAGCTGTGTCTGGTAGGTGTGGGAAATGCCACTATCATACATTGTTTGCCTAAGCCACCGACAGTCCGCAGACACCTACTCTCACCGCCCCTCCTACACCCCTGCATCTCCTACCTCGAATATCCGACAACCCTACTCTTGTTCATACTGTCGCAATCTCTCTAGCGCCCTCGAGAACTCTAACGATAGCCCCCGGCTACAACTTCTCATCCATTGTTAGCACCACCTCTTCGGTCCCTCTCTCATTAAACTTCTTTCCTTGCAGACTAAACCTGAACATCGCCCGGTTGTGTACGGGCTGGGTATTCAAGGCGGAGAGACACATGGAAATTCCGCCCTTATTCACATTACCCACCTCTCTCACAGCTCCCTCCAGGGAGAACCTGCTTCCGCATCTCCCCCCCAAGCCTCGTTTCCCATAGATGTATGATAGAATTTTCTTTTTCTGTTTCCAGAAGCCCAGTTACGGATAAGGTTAGCTAATGACTCTAACGGAATGCGGAGATCCCTAAGGATGAATTATATGGAGAGGAGGAATGGAAAATAGTCCAGACTACACGGGAGTAGAAGGGACCCGTTTCCACTCCCATTATATTAACTTAGGCGCTTGTTAGAATACGGAAGGGTTGCCTTTTAGATGAGTCGGTTCTATTTGAATATAAGAGATAAATGAACCGACAGATTGTGAGAGGCTGTCCGTTGGAGGGGTGTGGAATTTCGAAGGCAAAGCCCAGTTCCTCTCCTTTAAAGTATGCAATTAGAGTGAGATTTCCTATCAGCAGGCTTGGTGATCGGGTGATATTCTATGACGGGAGGACATCTAAGTTTACTACCCAAAGTGGACCTTACGGTCCATGAATACAGGTACTAGGAGGACTGGCCCCCATCGAAGCCAACTCAAAAACACCTGCATGAAAACTAAACTGTCCAGTTTTATTCCTCCAATTTATAGAGCAAGGATCTAGCTCACGGTCCGAGACCGTTTAGTATCCCCTCAATCGTCCCCAGGGGGCACAAATTTCAACCATTTTACCTCAAAAATAACTGTGGAAGCTCAACGCATTCTGGCCCTTTGAAGAAAAAGTATGATAGATAGTCACTCACATGCAGGAGCCAGTTACTCAATCTTATATTAATTTTTTATCAATTTTTATCAATTTTTATCACTCAAGTGATCCTACCCACACGTCTTGCCAAGAATGCCTCCGTGAGCCGAATATTTGGCGAGGACTCCAGAAAATATCGTTGGGCGGAGGCATTACGGGTAAAGATGCATGAGTATTTTGCGACGAAGACCGCCGACAGAAGTATCGGTGTACCAGCCATGGCCACTCATTTTAAGGATATACCGGTACAACAGAAAGCAAGTCTACTACAGTACCTCGTCAGCCAAATTTGGTCACGCTGGGCTTAGGTAGCTTGGAAATTTAATGTTTAATAAGAGACGGGCAGAGTAAAACGGGTAAGACTGTATTTATCGTATGATACCTAGAAAGATGGAAAAGAAGGTATTATGCTCGTATAATACCGTGCTCTCTTTGCATTTTATTGTCGGAACCCCGGACCTACCTTACTGTACGGTACGCAACCGCCAATATGATACAATAACTTACTAGCATGAGTCCGATAAAAAAAATGAAAATAAAGATAAATAAATAAAGAAAAGCATCAAGGAAAGCAAATATCCTCCCCCATTCCTCCCCAGAAAACCTAAACCCGCCCTCATTCTTATGGTGGCGCCTGCCAGAATGGGTGATGCCGCATGACAATCAGGAATACTACTACACATTCCTCGATATCCTTCCATATTCCGTTGTGGTGTAACGGCTAGCATCCGTCGCTTTCATGGCGAACCGACGAGATCGGGGTTCGATTCCCCGCAACGGAGAAGTTCTCATCAATCAATATTCTGATTTTTTTTGATTCTTTTCTTTTTCTCTTCAGCAAGACTAACGCGGTTGGTTCAACTGTTATCACCTTCGCATGGGCCCCGGGGTTTCTCGCGTACGGCGGAAGTTGTCACGAGTACTGTACCGGTACTGTACATCATATGAATACTTGTAGCATAGAGCGCAAGTGAAAGTGAAACGGGGAGCAGAACAAAGGAATGGCAGATAATTTCCGTAATCAGGCAGAGCCAACATGATGGCAGCCGTAGGAAATCAACACGTTCATCATATCTGCTTAAAATTTAACTTACAAGAAAACGAAATACACAATCCCCTTCATAACACCTTCTCTATGCTACATAAAGTACGGCACTCACAGGCCCAGGTACCATAATACTAGGGGGAAAAAACTCCAACGAGTCTCCACCAATCCCATAAACACCCGCCCAAAAGCGTGAAGCGAAAGGGGAAAAGAAGAAAAAGCACAGAGGTATAAAACAAATATAACAATTACTCAAACCCAGCAGTACCCCTCTTAGCAAAGACTACTCCAGTAACCTTCCCAACCTCGACAACCCTGACCCAGCCCTTTCCACCGTCTCTCTCTGCCATGACCCTGACAACTTTCTCTGCATCTTCCATTGATATGGGATTTCTTGTGCTCTCCTTGATCCCCTCGACGACGCTTCTCATCGTCATGTTTGCCCCGCGCCCGGCTAGGCTTTTTAGGATTGGCTCGATCTCTGGGATGCGTTGCTCGGCGGCGGCACGGGCTAGGGCTTCCTTTGATGGCGCCTTCTTTCGGGCTGCGGCAGCTGCTTCGGCTTTAGCGCGGATGCGGTCATATAGTGTTGACGTGCGGGAGGAAAGGGGGGCGACGGGTGTGGTGGATTTGGGAGAAGGCACGGGGGCAGGTTTACGGAGTTCTTGGAGAATGGCTTGGTTCTTGCTACGCAGGACGCTTTGGATGGTGGCAGCTTGGGAATGCGCGGCGATTTCGGCCAGGGGGACTGTGGACCCACGGACGGAAGCTTCCTCCCTGGTCGCTCCTTTTTCCTCCCCCTTATCGTCCTCTGAGAATGAGCTCGGTGGAGTTATCAGCTGTGAATTTGAGTCCTTCCTGTCTCTGCGGAAGTATAGCCATAGCTTTGCTTCGAATTCCTCTTTGAGTAGTTTCGTGCTGACTAGTTTTCGGACTTTGTTCTCGATGAAGTCGATGCATATATTTCCAGCACCGTAGTCAACCAAGCTAAAGCCACCGTTGTCTACTTTTTCTCCATAGTGGGATATATATACAATCCGCCGCAGATCCTCGAAACTGATCTTCCTCCGGGCAAGCCGTTCCACGTGAAGTTTTATTGCGGAGAATGAAGCGGGATGTGTGCTATTATTATGATGGGCCTTGTGCAAAAGCAGAGCTGTTAACAAAGAGCCGTGAAGGGTCTGTAATAGGGTCAAGTCTGCCGGAAGACTCTCCGATGGCGGAGAAGAAGTTGAAGGAGATGGTAAGTGACAGGTAGCAGTAGTAGGGGTAGTAGTAGGCTTCTTAGCGGGCGGCGAGAAAAGATCATCTATGGCGCGTTTCCGTTTCTTTGCTGGAGTAGGCGCAGGAGCAGGCTCAGATGTAGGGATAGCTCTAGCCAGTGACTCCTCCGGTTTGACGATAGGGGACTTGAGTTCAATCGCAACAGGTACAAGTACATCTTCATCTCCGTCCTGAATAATTTTCAAAGATATTTTCTCCGGCTTGATATTCTCTCCCTTGGCCTCCGTTTTCGATGGAATTCCCTGCTTAGCGGCAGCGGCTTTCCCAGTAGAGCTAACGCTTTTTGAAACATTTTTTGTGAAAGACTGTAATGTTCGAGTACGTGCCTGGGAGATGGCAGCGGCTTTGCGTCTAGGAGGCATAGTAATAGTAGGTACTCTGTCCTTACGATATTCCGAGATGAGAAATAGTTCAAGTATGCCAATCGTGCAGATACTTTCTACTACTCAGGTCGCAGCAAAGGCTCTCCAGACATACCACCTTTGGCAAAAATCTGAGGTTGACCGCGCCGAAAAGGTCCGAAATCCGCACACAGATTAAAGGATACGGAAGGACTGGTGATGGCAGTGTGTATAGTATACAAACTCGTGGCTAGTGATGGTGTAAGAGGATAAAGGTAGAATAGAGGATATAAAGAACAATACTCGGGAAAGGGAGGAATAGAGAAGGAGGCATGTAGCAATGGTGGGGAAGGCGAAGGGCTTTGTTGACACGCGTTGCTAGGGCCACCGCTCACCATAAGAAAGCCCAATCGGGACATCAGTCTAAAGTGCAAAAAGGGTAACGCGTTGGATTGGCGTTTAATTCGCGATCTGGGTTAGTTCACGTGACTTCCCTATTGATTAATCTCTATTGATGATAAGTCTAATCAGTTCTATTTTGTGCTCGTGTTAGTTAATGCACCTGTGCACCTCCTAGGAGAGAGAAACGGCATTCCCTCCTCCCCTATGAATAAACTATTACACTGTTCTTTGGAGTGGGCTGCCGGAACCAGCATTGTTGCCTCCTCTTAGGAGGTAGTGTCGGTGGATTCCGGGTGCAAAGATAAACATTTGGCTCTCGATCAGATTAGATGTTAGTGTTAATCAGCTGAGCAACAAGGGCTACAAATTTTTTGTTTCTTCTTTTCTGGAGAGGCGTGAATTGTTCCCTCAACAACAGCCTACATAGCGCAGTATCTCATTGCTTCTTCTTCTCCTTCTTCCTCTCCTTCTCCCTCTTCCTCTCCCTCTTTCCCCTCTCCTCTACTGCCGCGACGACCACACCCGACCCTAGCCCGTTTCCTCCCCCCACCTCGTACCATAACGACCGCTACCCACTTCCGGGATACGCAAAACAATGTCTGCTGTGCGGTGCCTCTTCAAAGGCCTTTCCTTTCCAAGGCCTACTTCCCAGACCAGGTCTCTTTTGGTATGAGAATCTTATTTGCTTTTTCCCCCGCAAGAGATAAGAGTGGAAGATTATATAGGCTGACGTCAAACTATGCTAGATTCAAGGAAATAGGTTCTACTCTGACAGCAAGGTCGCTCAGTTCAAGGGAGCTAAGAATTCAAATGTTTGCCGTCCCCTTCCATGTCCCTGGGAAAAAGAAAAGAAAGAAAAACTGCAGACTGCATCGACAGTCGAGACATTTTTTGGCTCGAGCGATATGAATCTATCACCCCCGAGATGATAACGGGCGCTACTCCGCCCCGTCGGACCGGGAAATTCACAACGTTGATTCATTTGAACTAGGGAAACTATACTGTAACATTCATCGAGGGAGACGGTATCGGGCCTGAAATTTCCAAGAGCGTTAAGGACATTTTTTCCGCAGCTAAGGTGCGTACCGGTATCATACCCCCAGAACCCTCAGCACGACTCTCAAAATATTCCGCCCCTCCTGCATTTTTTGAGGGAAACTTTTGGGGCATCTCCATGGCCTTGTGGCGCAAGCGGCTAATGTTTGCACAGACCCCTATTGAATGGGAATCGGTTGATGTCACTCCAATTCTCAAGGACGGAAAAACCACGATTCCCGACACAGCAATTAATTCTGTGCAGAAGAACTTGGTTGCTCTTAAGGGACCTCTCGCTGTAGGATTTTTTTTCCCATTTCTCTTCTTCAGCATCAATTGATGGTTTTACAGACTCCTGTCGGCACAGGGCACGTCTCCCTGAACCTTACTCTTCGTCGTACATTCAATCTTTTCGCCAACGTTCGCCCTTGTCGTTCGATCGCTGGTTATAAGACCCCCTATGACGACGTCAATACTATATTGATCCGTGAGAACACCGAGGGGGAATACTCGGGGATTGAACATGAGGTTGTCGAGGGCGTGGTTCAGTCTATCAAACTGATCACACGCGAGGCATCTGAGAGGGTTCTGAGGTTCGCATTCCAACATGCTGAGGCAATTGGTCAGAAGAAGGTCCGCGCTGTCCACAAGGCGACAATTATGAAGATGTCCGATGGACTCTTTTTGAGCACTGCTAGAGAGGTCGCAAAGGACTTCCCTCACATCGAGTTCTCGGAAGAATTGTTAGACAATGTCTGCTTAAAGGCATGCACTGTCCTCTAACATCTGTTAGGTTACACTAACCATCTCGACAGATGACTACTAACCCTAACCTTTACCGAGATATCCTTTTGGTTATGCCCAATCTATATGGAGATATTCTTTCTGACATGTGTGCCGGGTTGATCGGTGGTCTCGGACTCACTCCTTCCGGTAATATCGGAGACGAGTGCTCAATTTTCGAAGCCGTGCACGGCTCTGCTCCTGACATTGCTGGCATGGATCTTGCCAACCCTACTGCCCTTTTATTGAGCTCTGTGATGATGCTCCAACACATGGGCTTGAACAGCCATGCTGATAAGATACAGAAGGCGATCTTCGACACGTTGGCTGAGGGGCAGGCATTAACCAAGGATTTGGGTGGTACCGCCACTAGATCCCAGTACACCGAAGCGGTGGTCTCAAGGTTATAAGGGGCTTGTGCGATAATCTAGTTTCTTTTGTTATGGAGGACAGATGGGAGGTCACAAAAAGGACCTTGTAGATGGGGTGTTTATACCCTTCAACTTTTTCTCTTTACTCTTGGGAATACATGGCTCCTGGACTATGTAAACGGATGGCTCATTTTTAGTTTTCACTCGGCGACAGTAATCGAGTGACATTACATGATTCATTGCCCGGTTCCAATGGTGCACCAGGAAGCAAGGTAGTAATCGGTGATCGACGCCTACGCATTCTTGGATAGAATTAGCCTAGGAGCTCTCTGTTTTCCCCTCTATTTGGTAACATACCACCTATCTAACGTCACGAAGAATACTGTAACTCTAACCCCACAGCTCTGACCAACTGATCCTTCCTCCGCAAGTCAATTCCAGCCCCCAGGCTGAAAAGCAGATGCTTCAACCTCCCTTCCCACAATAGCCCAATACCGCTTGTCTGCGAAATCCTCGCTTTCAAAACGCCGGCAAAGTCCTCCTTCTCCACATCCTCCCTACGCCAGACCTCGCAGCCGAGTGAGAGGTCCGATTCATAACTGTACATGTTGAAATCGAAGCGACTACAGAAGGAGGCCACCTCACCGGCTTTGATGGCGTAGGTTGCCGACAGTGAGCCCATTAGCGGTGTTAGTGTAAGTGTCATGGTTGTTGGTGCGTTAGGGTGTGTTGGGAGGGTGGTGTAGCGCAGACCTGTGGACACTGCGGGGGAGGTTTTTTTTACCGTTAGATGGTGGGAGGGGATTGGGAGGGGAATTGGAGGGGGGGTTACTCCCGGCAGACTTGTTAAGTATCCCATAATAGAATTCTGCGCCCATACTGAACCTCCCGATGGCCTTTTCGTCGGAGGTTCGTGGCGGGGGGTTTGGCTGTTTCCTGGGATCCCGGCCGAAGTTGTAGAGCCCCCGTGCGCCAATCAAAGCGCCATCCGTGCTGTATAGGTACTCCCCAGACCACTTACCAAAGTCGTGTTGCATCATGGCCATTATCTACCTCCCCTTTCCACATTAACTAGACAATACTATGAGATCCGTGTGGAAAATGAGTGAGGGAGGAAGGGGAGAAGAGAGAAAAAACATACAGTCCCTCCAGACTTCAACCTCCCATCACTAACCCCCGTGATCCGAAACTGCGTCGTAGGCTTCATCCTCCTGAGATATAACGCCTCAAGCGTACTAGTTGGCAAATACATCCTACCAAATAGTAACATATCTACTCCCCACCATCATTCCCTCTCTTTAATTAGCCTAGAAAACCTCCCCCTCACCCTTCCTCCTCCATCCACAATTTATAAAATCCAAGGGAATGCACTCAGCCCCCACTTCTTCCGTCGACCCTAGTACCCCCCTTCCAGACCTCCCAAAAGCGCTCATCACCCGGCGGCCGCAACTCCTCCAGTTGCCTGTATCCCGTAGTCACGTCGTGCAGGTCTACCTCTACGCTACGACGCACGTTGCGTAGTGGGAGACTGGAGTACAAATACGAGACGCTGCCATCCACAACGCCAAGGTTGCTGAGGGAGTAGCTGGTGCCGAACTTGGGTGTTGAGAGGGAGGAGATGTTCATCTTTAGACCGCGGGGGGTGGGGAAGTCGAGCAGTGCTTTGGGGGGATGTTTATTAGCTACTGGTAGCAAGGTAGGGAGGGAGGGGGATTGATACCTCGAGCTGTTGCGGTGAGGTTTACATATGAATTGTCGGGGTCCCAGGAGGTTGCCTGGTAGAAGGCGTTCTGTACATAGTCCATATACGTCAACATCTTTTCTTCTGGTCTCCGCAATTACCGATACCGATTGGTTGTCGTCGATATTGTGGTAAGCAAAGGATAGCTCAATGTGTCATGCATAAAGTTTGTCTGGAAAGTCAACCCCACCAAGAGGCTGAAAGTCAGTGAAAGCTTGGCAATCCCACTGGCCCCACCGAACCTACAGCCCAAAGAGGAAAAGAAGGAAAAAAAGTGGAAGAGAGAGCAGAGCAGAAACATCCCCCACCTCACCCTGTACTTTTTGCCTCTAACGTCGCCCAAGACCGCACCAACAAAAAACCCCAATTCCACGATCAACCTTTCGAAAAAAGAAGAACATATTATCGAGGAAGGATGCCCCGCAGCAAACGATCGAAAGTCGTCTCCTTGACAAAAACCGACAAGCGCCCCGGCAGAGAAAACAACGAGCGCCTGTACGGGAAAATCCGCGAGAGCATCGACGAGCACCAGATCATATTCGTCTTTTCAGTAGACAACATGCGGAATACCCATCTCAAGGAAGTTCGCACTGACCTTAGCGATTCTAGGTGACCCCCTTCTCTTCCACCCCCTCCCATATCGGCAAGTTGGCTAAACTAACAAAAAATATAGATTATTTTTCGGAAAAACCAAGGTAATGGCCAAAGCCCTCGGCACCTCCGCCTCCGACGAATACCGGCCCAACCTGAGCGCGCTGAATAAGTACCTAACCGGCAATGTCGGGTTACTGATAACCTCGCGGCCAGCGGAGGAGATACTCGCCTACTTTGAGAGCTTCAGCAAGCTAGACTACGCACGTATGAACGCCGTCTCGCCCATCACGTTCACCGTCCCCGCCGGGATTGTGTACTCCACCGGCGGTAACGTGCGACAGGAGGATGACGTGCCCATGGCACACTCGCTCGAGACCGCGGTCAGAGGGTTCGGCATGCCGACTCGATTGGTGAATGGCAAGGTCCGGCTAGACCAGGAGTTCGTGGTGTGCAGGGAGGGGAAGAAGTTGGATTCTAAGCAGGCCGCACTACTAAAGTTGTTTGGTGTCGCCACGGCCGAGTTCGTGATTCGGCCTAGTGCCTATTGGGTGTCGGCCACTATGGAGGTTACGGTTGTTGATGCTATGGAGGAGTAGCTATGTGGTGGGCGAGTAGTAGAGGGGAGTTCGTCGTGCCCTTTTTCCATTGAGGGTATGACGGTACATAATTAATGGAAATAAAAATAGGGATGGAGATAACATTTGTTTGCGTTCTCTTTTTTTCTTTTCATGATGCGGCGCCTCCATTGTCATCTACATTTGTCGAGTGACGGATGAGCAATCTGTATGCGAAAGACAAATGATCTACTATATTGTGAGAGATTCCCTTTGAGTAGCATGATTACCGGTTCTAAGAAGAGGTGGGGAGTGGTAAGAATTACAAATTACCAGATACCGGTAGTCGGGTGACGACGTCCAATGACTCCAAGACAAGAACAAATAGTGAATTCCCATCATATACTTTCCGACTGATACTTATACACATGTCTCTATCCAATATTATCCAACTAGCAGAAGAGAGAAAACCAGTAAAATAAAACCCCCCCCGAAATGATATCTATGTTACTCCACACTCCATCCCCCTGCCTAAAGCCAAGCTATTAAATGGAAAGGTTAAAAAAGAAAGGGCGGAAAAAGAGATGTGTAAAAGCACGCCCCCAGTGTCTGGTTTGTTCGGACAAACATCAATCTACCCTAGTTTCTTCGGCTTCTCGAAACTCCTCATTCCCCCTCAGCTCCTCTATTCGTTCGCGGACTTCACCAACGGCCCTCTCGAAGCCCTCCATTACTTCATCTTCGACAGGTCTTCTGCCGCCAGTGCCCTTTCTGAAGAAATCAGAGTTTTCCACACCTCTTACTTCGTCACGACTAATACCACCTCGGCCTCCGGCCTCCAAACGACGTTTACCCTCATCTCCAGTGAAACTCCTGATGTATTCCCTGATGGGAACCATCGCAGCATCTCTACATGCTTCAGTAAGATCACTGCCAGACATACCAGCTGTCTTGCGGACCAATTCTTCCATATCGAAATTCGGAGAAAGTTTAGTACCTTTAAGGATCAACAGCAGAATACGTTGGCGCTGAGGCGCAGACGGGAGATTAATGGGAAACTTCTTAGGCATACGACGGAGGATAGCCTCATCGATATCTTGGATACGATTGGTAGCACCGAGAATCAAGATCTGACTAGCATTACCGGTAGTGGGAGAAGAAGAGAGGAGACCGTCCCAGTGTGTCATGAATTCGGCTTTAACCATGGTGCTGGCCTCATGGTCCGAGCTGCTTCTACCTGTTCAATCACTTTATCAGTACGTGTTCATTCCCCATTCAATAGAGAAAAAAGAGAGACCTACTTCGCAGAACAGCATCAATCTCATCAATGAAGACGATCGTGGGCTGCAATTTTCTCGCTAGAGTAAAAACTGCTGATACTAGCTTGTTACTATCACCATACCACTTCTCAGTCAAGGTGCTAATATGCAGATTAATAAAGCAGGCTCCAGATTCGCGAGCAAGAGCCTTCGCAAGCATAGTCTTTCCACATCCTGGGGGACCATAAAGCAAAACGCCCTTGGGAGCGGACAACAAGTTAGACGAGGTGGAGAACAGATCCGGTCTAATAAGCTCTGTCAGTGACAACCGAAGGCCGTACAGTAGGGAGGGGATACAACGAACACGGTAAGTGGGTAGATTACGGCCTCCCTCAATTCCTCGATAATGCTGTCCAGGCCGCCAATGTCTGTTCGCCCCCCACCACAAGAAAAATGAGCTTCCGAAAAACCCCCATTAAACCATGGAATCGACTTGGGAATGTACCATTGAAAGTAACGTGGATATCCTCCGGAGCAACAACTTCGGTCAAGATGGTCTGCTCGTAGCTAGTGAAAGTGGTCCTCTCCAGCCGGCCCTTCCCACCTTGCCGTTGGTTATTATCGTCCAATCGTCGTAGAACAGCGCTGGACTTCTTCTTGATCATATCCCGTTTCTCGCGCTCGGGGTCTCGGTAACTGATCAGCCATTTGACAAGATAATACGCCGAAACTTGCTGCTCTATGTCAGCACCGTATCATTGGGCAGAATAGGGGAGTCCGAGGGGGCAGTCAGACCGTGGCGGCAAGAAGGAAGAGATCTATGAGAAGCTTTGTCTTGCGACCTGTAGTTGCAGCCATTTTCCGTTTATATTATTCGCACCCGCAGCAGCGAAGGAGGAGAAAGAAAAATTTGTTGAGGGAGGGGGGGGGCAGAGTATAGTAGAGGTTTGGCGAACCGAATTCGTGGCTCACAGAGAGCAGGTTATTGTGAATTTTTCTGAGAGTTGCCAGGCATGTGTTAGGTCTTGGCGACCTTGTGGCTGACTCAGCGCGATGGAGGCCTCAGAAAACGAACGAAACCTTGGGAAGGAAGCTTTCACCCGAGGCTCCCTTGCCCATTCAAATGACATCGTGACACCGAGAACACGGCAAATTGCTAGGGCTGGAGGCGAGGTCATCGGGAGTCACTCGAGGATCTAAGATCTAGGGTTATCGTAGATAAGGATTTGCCGTGCTTTCAGATCGTCTCTAAGTGCTGGTATCATACCGCGCAGCAGCAGCAAACTAAGTGAAAACCTCCACTCCTATGTTACGATACTTCCTCTATGCAACTAAATGAGCAAGAGCCACTCCATATATCTCACCAGAATAGCTTTGTCATCCCTCTACCCTATCCTGAGGCTCTTATAAAATAAGGAACAACCAGGAAAGAGCACTCAAGACCCGTTCAGGCTTATTATCAGTTGAAATTTCATATATGCCTGAACATGACCTACTAAGTATCAACCACCAGTTCAGGTAGAAATGGTAAAAATGGACAGTCTCCTAGAGTTCCTAATTTGCACACTGGCTCGCATGCTGGCTACAAAAGAGAAAGTAAATTATTAAACATAAGAAGGGAGGGAAGATTGCTATCCAGGGTTGCTCATTTTTGTTTTCATTATCCTCTCAGCCATTGTTGTCCTTTTAGTCCCTCTAATCCTCATGCCCATCGCATCTACCTGCGCTGTGTTGTTGGTGGAGCCTGCTCATCTGTACTTTTGCTGCTCCCCTGACACCATATCTCAATCATTCAGCCTATTCCAATCATCCCACCTGCCTCGAAAAGTAACTCGCTAGGAAGTGCCCAAGCAACTACCCACATCCGCAACCCCTCACCCCGCAGCCCTAGATTGCGCAGAGTGCTGTGGATCACCGACATCCCGCTGTTAATTTGAATAGCCAGGGACCGGGACAGAGGATGGAAACGCCCCCAGGAGCAGGAAACGTTCGCAATCCCCAGCGCAGCCACGAAACGGCCCATTGGTTTACAGAGCTAGAATCACAAGATGCGAAGGATCCGCATGGAGCTGCACGAGGTCTACATAAGGAGCTGCAGTTGGGGCCCGGGGAGATTTTAGCATCGTATTTTCAGGTATCATATTGCTCCGCTGTCTACCAGCCTCCTCTGGCTCGGTGAGACGCATAATAAGCTAGTTGCCTTCTGATTAAAAGTCTCCCCTCCAGCTCGGGCACACCTCGCTAGACTAGCTACCTTATTCCATCATGGTTTCCAGCTTTCCATAAGACCCACCGCTAACCAATATTACCAACCCATACTTTGACCCTACTATCCCCCTGAGTACTCCCCACCCACATACCTACCATAGCCTACTAACTCAAAGTAGGCCAAACTGCAACCCAAATGGCTTCAACCCAGCCACAAGCCCAAATACACCTTCTCTGGCAATACTGCTCTTCCACCAGCGCCTACATCACCATCTCTTACATACTCGGCCCGATCAGAAGTCGACTTTTCTCACCCCTCCCATCCATTCTCTCTCGTCATCAATGATACCTGATAGAACGGATCGCCAAATCATGCGTAGTAGATATTTGGTTGGGTACCCACACCTATGACATTAGCACACAAGAGGGTGCCCACGGAGAGGGAGCAAGTGCAAGAGTCGAAAAGGAGCCACTAGAAGAAAGAGGTGTCAGATGGCCGATCCAGGTAGTTGAAAAGGAAAGTATTGTCATGAGTATCATACCTGAGATTGCGGCACGGAGGGATGCCAAATTTAGAGGATACCCCGAGGGTTATGATTGCCATGAGTTCTCTGTGAAATATTCGCGGAAGCACGCTCACGGGTTAGGCCCCTGCGGTTCACTTCACCCCACGGCCCAGAAATCCCGCGAAACCGAGGCTCCTAAAATACTCTAAGAGCGTGGTCAAGAACCTTGGAGAATTAGCTTGTTGAGAAGGAGTACCTAAATAGGGGATCGGAGAATAGTTATCTCGCGGATTAGTTAAATTAAATATATGCGAAGTTACAAATTACAATACACCTAGGTATAATGAAAACTCGTTCTGGATGATCACACTTGTACAGTACTGCACGCAGGCCTGAGCAAGTGAAGTTACCAAAACATCACCTCGAGTGAGAAAATGTGAGCCAAGCCATCCCGGCAAAGCTTTCTCACAAGGGCCCAACCCAACAGCAAGACCTCCTTTTAGTCAACACGCCCAGGAATAGAAAGCATTCACTCCTGCAGCCTTCGACACCATTCAACGAACCAAAGTCCTCGATAGGACGAATAAAGAATGTAAAAAGGACTGCCTATCCTTACGATACCGGTACTCTCCCTCTCGAAAAGGCTAAATAGTGGCCACACAGTCTACCCATCCCTCCCCCCCGACCGAGCCATCCATGCCAACCCTTTGGGCGTCTCACATTACCATACCGGTGCCACACACCATAGCCCCCCACCCTCACTCCCACCACTAACAGCTCGAACCAAACCACGAAACACCCTCATCACACATCCGCAAGCTCATCTTTCACGTTAATAATACCAAAAAAGGCGGGTGATAATTGAGTATTATCATACATGCATTTACCTCCACGACGACTACGTTCAGAAGGATGAACTCGACTTCATCCTCACACTCCCTCCCAAGTTCCGTTGCATCCGCCGCGAGTAAGTCCCACCAACCATTACCTGCAAAGCATCCATCCCGAACGTCGAACCCCCAGAAGAGCAACGGGAGCGCGACCGCAACGACAGCGACTACAGCAACAATAGCAACAACGAACGGTGGAGGAAGTGGTGGTAGCGTAGACAGTGGATGGGGCGTTCAATGGGGTGCCCTACATGGCCTGGCAAGTTCAGTTCTGGGTAGCGGTGTGGCAGCTGCTGCGTCGGATTCTCCCGCAACGCAACCGCACGAACCGGCAGCAGCGGCTGTTCGGCGGAGGAGACGACCAACGGATGGAACAACGACACCGGGTAGTGAAGGGAGAGGGGGGAGGAGAAGTCATAGCTCGGGAAGCTGGCTAGGGGAGATTCCCATCACAGAGGCTGGCTCTTCAAAGGGTGTTGGTGGCAGTGGTAATGGCGAAGCTCGCTCTCGTTCCACTAGGAGATTTAATCTCGACGAACCTTCCTTACAGAATAGCACTAGGAGTCGGAAAATGCCCCATAAAAGATCTACTTCCCCGGACCCCACAGACGATCCCACGCCTCTGTCCGCGCCCGAGGCTGAAAGGGACGCATTGGCTTACGTCCACCACGTCAAACCCACGGATACCCTTGAGGGCGTAGTGATAATGTACAGCATCCACGCTAGTGTCCTCCGCCGTGCGAACGGGATGTGGCCGAACGATAGCGTGCAACGGCGTAAAATTCTCCTCCTACCGGTTGAAGATTGCGGTGTCAAAGGGAAGCCCATAGGCCTGCTAAACCTAGAGCTCACTTGTGACCAGCAAGCAAACTCACCATCGCCCCCAAAAGAACCCACACCTGAGGAGAAGGGCCAGGCAGGAGAGCGCGGCTACCGACACGAATCCTACGTAATGATAGATGGTATCGGCCAAGTCGAGATCGCCCGTCTAGCTCGCAAAAAGCTCTCACACTTTCCACCGCGCCGGCGAAAAGAGCGTGTGTCTGCTGGTACAACCACCGGCTTCGGTACCCCGCCGTTGGACGACGAAAGCAGTGTGTTTAGAGGAATGACTCCCGGGGTTGGCGCACTCGGAGGTTCTGGAAGTGGAGCGGGAGTAGAACTACATGCTGAAGAATCTATCACAAAAGCGCTCATGGAGCTTGCCCAGGGGACTAGTGCCGGTTTGGGAAATGTCGGCGGAGTGATTGAGGGGTTTGTGAGGAAGTGGACTGCCAAGGCACAGGATTTCGCGACACATGATTTGATTGAGCTGACGCAGAGATTGGGATTTGAGATTGAGGAGGGAGAGAATGGAGGTGATAGCGGAGGGAGGAATGGAGGCGGGAATGTTAGCAGTAATGACAGAAGTGGGGAGAGGGCTACGTGGGATAGGAGGACGGGTAGTTCTACCGCCCACGGTGACGGGAGGGTTATTAGAGAGAGACTACCTCGAGGGGAGCGGGGTGGTAGAGCGAAGAACGGGCATAAGCTACTTTAAGGATTCAGTTTTGGTTTGGCTTTCTTACTATATCGGGTCCAATGGGACTAGGTTACAGAGATGTGAACGGGTAGGAGATCTCCCCTCCTATCCCTCTAGTAGTGATCTCTTTTGTAGTATTCAGGTATCGATAAGGCTTGGTGGTGGTATTTGTCGAATTCTTTTCACCCTTTCCTCCGTATTTTTTAGGTTGGCGTATCTGGTGTTTTTCCTTCTCTTCATATTTCTTTATATTAGTTAAGCCTCTGCAGTTCCACCTAGGCTCTCATAGACTTTTTCTTTCTTTTTTTTCACCCGGTGCAAATGTTGATAGGAAAAAGGCATGGTATCGAGTGTCGTTAACTCTAAACAACAACCCCTAGCCATAATTGCCTTCCTATCATACAGACATATTCATCTTGATACTAGGATGCGGATCATACCCCACGAGTTCAAAGTCCTCGAACTTGAAGTCATCAATATCATCCACCTTCCTATTAATCTTCAAAGTAGGAAACTCCCTAGGAACTCTCTCCAATTGGCCCTTCAACGCATCCACATGATCGACATAAACGTGCGCATCCCCCATAGTGTGTATAAACTCCCCAGGCTCCAAGCCACACACATGAGCAATCATTATGGTCAGAAGCGCATACGAAGCGATATTAAACGGGACACCAAGCCCCATATCACAACTCCTCTGATACAGCACACAGCTCAACGCCCCCCTGTCCTTCCCCTCCTTGTACGAGACATAAAACTGGGCAAACATGTGGCAGGGCGGCAACGCCATCTTCGCCAGATCTGCCGGATTCCAAGCACTCATGATGATGCGCCGGTCATATGGGTTATTCTTGAGCTTGTGTATGACGTCCGCAAGCTGATCCACGCCCTGGCCCGAGTAGTCCGTGTTGCAGTCGACGTACTCGGCGCCAAAGTGCCGCCACTGGAAGCCGTAGACGGGGCCCAGGTCACCCTCCGCACGCTCCGTCAGCCCGATCTTGTCCAGGTAGGCGCGCGATCCGTTGCCTTCCCAGATCTTCACGCCCACCGCTGAGAGCGGGGCATTGCTGGTCGACCCGGAAATGAACCAGAGGAGTTCGTGCAGGATGGCTTTGTGGAAGACGCGCTTTGTCGTTAGGAGGGGGAATGTGTGGTTTTTTAGATTGAAGCGGAGTTGTGGGGGTGCGAAGAGGGAGATTGTTCCTGTTCCTGTTCTATTTTGATGGGGGAGGAGTCGTTAGATTTTGGTCCTGGTGGGTGGGTAGTGGAGAAGGAGTATTGTATTGTACCTGTCTGGTCGGTGCTCGCCGCTGGTTAGAATGTTATGGATGAGGTCTAGGTATTGGTATTCTGGGTGGGTGGGATTTTCCCGCTGAATGGTGGAGGTGGACATTCTCCTGATTTGTATAGTTTGCGCTTGGGGGAATTGGGAGTGGTGAAGGCACAAAAAGGCGGGTTGGTGATTGGAGGGGTTCTTGGGTGGTTTGTGAAAGAGACCAGGTCGCGGTTCCTACCCATAGAGTCTCCACATCACGTGCACAGATAGCATGTGCCGTTTATAGACTTACCGGTAGTGTAGACTTTGGGTTAGTCAGCTAGGTTCTCAGAAACCTGTGCTCTATCATCACCAAAATCTAACAGAATGACAGTTCTGTAGCCTCTACCTCGCGGCTTGCTTTGCTGCATCTCTAATATCGGTAGTGGCACGTGCCACTTATGGTATCTCTGAAGACGGCTGCCGCTACTGAGGTGCCGGTATCTGTTCCCAGGCTCCTAATAAGGTATGATAGTATGATACTATAGTCGCACCCCGCTAGAATGGACGACTTATAAGGGAAGCCTCGCTATTGTGAATGAACCCTCTGGAAATTTACACCCCTGCCCTCATACAAATTGCCCTCGCTATAAGGAATTTCTTCCAAAACCTCGCTATAATGAACAAAAAATCCCGAATTTCTAGCGTTCGTTATAGGGCAGAGCTATTGAGGATGGCACGCGATTAGGGAACAACGGAACCCAAATTTGTTTAGTCTAGCAAGAATAGCATTCCCCATGGATAGTCTTAGGCGGGGGTTCTCCTCATCTGTGCTCTTTGCTTGTAGAAGCAAGGACGAAGCAAACGCTACTACCAAGATCTAGACGATACCCAGGACAAGCTACCTGAAAGGAAATGGAGGTGCTATAGCAGTAAATGTATCAAAAGCCTGTGATTCTTATGTTCCAAGCATCTATTCGTCACGGTATAGGAAAGCTGGATAGGTATTTGTGTCCTCGTCCGGGTCCAACCTCAGGTTCGGTATATTGTCGGGCCCGGATGCCGATACTACTCGTACAGTTTCTTGAGTTACTATTTGGACACTGGGGTATGGAAGGATCTTTTTTTTTTCTTTGTTGAATATTTTGTAGTCATTTGTTGCGGCACTCAAAAGTTAATTGTATGATAATATCATATTATTCGTTAATGCCAGTATGATAGCTGGGACGAGGTTTAGGTTTGTACTGTAATCTTGACCTAACCCAGCATTTATAGGCATTTCCACCCACTTTCTTGTTGGATGCCCTTAACTCGCACGCTCTCGACAGGGGGTATCAACCTGCTGCTGAGGGTGAGAAACACGGCGAAGAGATTCTCTCTCAGCCCCAGTTGGGATGGGACGAGGAAAAAGAGGGGGTGCGGCAGACCTAACCGGGGAAGGCAACCCTCAGGTCCTAGCGAGATTCTCAGTCCTCCGGTGCCTTGTGAACTCAGCCCGGGTTGTGAAAGTTTGACCTGCCACCATAGCACTCACACAATAGACTCAGCTAAACCCACGACAAAACCAAAGCATGTCACTTCTTGATTTGCCGAACGAGCTTATATTTCTAATAACTGAAGAGTACGATCCACCCGATATCAACTCTCTCATCCAGACATGTCGGCGTCTCACATTTCTCGGCTCTATTCTGGTGGAGAGCATATTCCGGGCTCGACCCTTCCACTTTTGCGAAAGACTACTTTCCTCCGCAGCAATTCGCGAGGACAGAGACTTGGTCCAAAGGCTCGTACGCATGGGGGCCGCTTCCTACGTTTGTGCCGCACACGTTTTCGAAAAGGTGATAAAGGACGCACAAGCAATTCGTTTGCTACTCGAATGCGGTATCGTTCCGAGTTCCTTGATCGGGGAGGATACCTTCTTTGGGTCACCATTGCCGCTGAATAGCGCAGCAGATGGCGGGCACGAGGCCACGGTCCGGGTCTTGCTGGCCTATGAAGGGGCTTGCGTGAACCAACGGGATAGTAGCCGGCTTGGGATGACGCCTATAGCCTGTGCCGCGAGTCGTGGGAATGAAGCTGTGGTACGGCTTCTGTTAGAAGACGAGAGGGTCCTTACCGACCTGTCGGATTACGAGGGAAGGACTGTATTGCATATTGCGGTCGCTATAAACCACGAGGCTATGGTGGGAGTTTTACTGAATGACAGGAGAACCGATGTCAATGCTTATGATGGTGGGGGTAAAACAGCTTTCTACCACGCGGTCCGGCAGGGGAATAGAGACCTGGTACGGCTTCTACTGGCCTGCAGCAGGGTCGATATCAACCGCCCAGACGGTGACCTCGAGTCACCATTTGTTCAAGCCTTGAAGGGGGAAGATGCAGATATAGCTCGCCTATTACTAGCGGATAGTCGACTCAACCCTAACGTTACGGAAATGTGTGGTAGATCTGCACTATTCCTTGCTGCAAATGCCGGGCCAACACTGGAATCGATTACCCAACTTCTTTTAGACGATCCGAGGGTTGATGTCAATCTCAGGGGGCAGGGTCTGCCTGAGCTACCACTGCATGGTGCGGCGGCGAGGGGACACGAAGCAACTGCGAGACTTTTGCTCAATGACAGCAGAATTGACGTTAATTCGAGAGACCTCAAGGGTCAGAGCGCGATTCACAAAGCAGCCGACGCCGGGGAAGAAGCCATGATCTGCCTTCTACTGGGGACCGGGAAAGTTGATGTCAATCTGAAAACCTATACGTGCCAAACAGCCATGAATATGGCAGCAAAGAATGGGCTCCGAACTATTGTGCGGGCCCTACTCCATGACTTCAAGGCGGACCCGAATATCGGGGATGACACCGGCCTGACACCGATGCACTCAGCCGCCAGCGCCGGGCACACCGACATTGTGCGGGACCTACTCAGCAGCGGACTCACCGCGAATTATGTTGACAACAGTGGCCGAACACCGCTTTTCTGGGCCGTGAAGCACGGGCATGAAGACACTGTGCGCGTGCTCCTCCTCCACCCAGAAACCGACGTCAATCTCGCCAGCCGAGCTGCCCCAACACCACTCCACGGAGCCGCACTCGCCCAGCAGGAGCCTATCTCGCAACTGCTCTTAGACCACCCCGACATCGACCCGAACCCCACCGATGCATACGGCCGAACGCCACTACACATAGCAGCCAGAGTGGGCGCAGTACCTCTCTTGCATCAACTAATGAGCCACAAAAGCATCAACATCAACATGCGAAACATCCACGGGGTAACACCATTCTACACTGCTGTCATGTGGCACCGGGAGGAAGCTGTACAACATTTCTTGAGGGACGATAGACTCAACGTTAACATCCCCGACAGTATTGGGCGCACACCAATCTTCCTGGCCGCTATGGATACTTGCTGGTGCGATGTTTCGGTGCCGCTGTTGCTCTCGTCAGGGAGGGTTTTTGACCTCACGGTGGTAGATCGCGAGGGCAACTCGGCCATGGATCTACCCGGCTCTCCGGGCGGATCCGTTCGCAACACTCTTCGTAGCTATTATTGGTCTATGCAGGATGATGTTAGGCATCGAAGTTAGAGAAATAGGGGGCCATCCTTATAGCATGTATTTAGAGATCTGCAGACGTTGTTTTTCGAGTAACTAAACCTCCCGATTTTCCTCTTTCATTTCTCATTTCTCTTAGGGGAGCGACGCTCCGAGGAGTGCTCTGATCCGGTCTTGTGAATTTGTCAAACTCTCATACACCACATTCAATTCCGTAATATCATAAAGACCATCACGATCTCGCACCCCACGTAAAAGTACGCAATATCACGCTTCACCACTACGACATACTGTATAATACAGTAATTTACCCCTCATCACAACCGATCACTCACCAAATCCCCCTCCATCAAAAACCCCGATGCCACACCAAGATTTATCTCCGCCCACAAAATTTAACGCATGATTAACACCTTTTGACATACTTATCTGAGCTCATCCTACCACGCAAGCGATATGCCGTTCGCTACGACTACCAAATGCCAAATGCGATTAATGCTGGAACACTAACTCCACCCACCCGCCCTTATACATCTATTCTCCCAATTAAGGTCATGTACCTGCGGTAAATCACCTAGCAGAAGACATGAAACCAGTTTAACACAGTAACAATCACGGTCAATCTCAACCTCCTGCGGGGGGCTGTCTATTCGTATCGTATGAGAGTAACAAGCGCACAAGGCACTGATTCCGTTTCAAACCGCAGAGAATCTCTCATTAAACAGCTAAGGAGTAAGAAACACCTCTGTTGAAATCTACCAGCAACTCGGGGGGGGGGGGGTGGGGGCGCACTGCCCACCCATCAAAATCCCAAAATCGGGCTTCCAGTAGGATAAATATTAGTTCCCAAGTTTACATTTCATGAAATACCTAGCTGGCGCAGTGGTTAACACTCCTGCGCAATTAGCGGGAGCTCAGGAGTTCAATCCGTGCTGACAATCAGTTATTATTGAACAATCCGTCATGTAGGGCAGGAGAATTAAAAAATCCTGCACTATGGGAACTGGGAGATTGAAGAACTTAGCCCTCATCAATAGGGCTGTGGGGTTTAACAATCCTGCTACGAGGTGGTAGAATCCGACTCTAGACCTTAAAAGGTTGGCGATCGGCGGGTAGCAGAAGACGGGAGGGGGGGTTGGCAAAGGAAGAGATATGAAAAAAATATAAAAAATATAAAAAATATAAAAAATATAAAAAATATAAAAAATATAAAAAATATAAAAAATATAAAAAATATAAAAAATATAAAAAATATAAAAAATATAAAAAATATAAAAAATATAAAAAATATAAAAAATATAAAAAATATAAAAAATATAAAAAATATA
>Ga0307517_10000248_pt1 | contig 92084 bp, 77 predicted proteins | sample 23_EM_MG_FD_194515 | JGI IMG/M metagenome (GOLD analysis project Ga0307517, IMG submission 194515) | Populus trichocarpa ectomycorrhiza microbial communities from riparian zone in the Pacific Northwest, United States - 23_EM | ecosystem: Host-associated > Plants > Roots > Unclassified | place...
TGTCGCCAGCGGAAAGACCGATGCCGACTGGGTTTATGGCTATGACGCCTGGACCGTGCCGTTGGCGGCATGAATTCGGCGCTGCTCGGCTTCGTCGAGCGCGCGCCGGGCCGCTGGCGACAGGATTTTCGGTTCCGCCGGTACTTCGAAGATCTGGCCGCGCCCGCTCGCCCATCGCGCCAGCTGATACAGGTCCGAAATCGATACGATGACGTCGAGGACGAAAATAATCGTCCGTGCGACGAAGACGAGAACACCCCAGACAAACTCGATCATCGGAAAATCTCAACTCCGGGCGGACCCTCGGTGTTCAGTAGTCGCGACCAGGATCGATCCGGTTCACCCCGGATGCCGGCAACTGGGACTGAGGTTAACCCCCATCCAGCGCCGCCAGCCGATCGGCTTCCGCAATGTCATCCATGGTATTGGCGTTGAAAAACGGGTCGAGCGGTTGCACCGGCCAGGTCACGGTGGCGAGCCTGTAGCGCGCGGTCCAGCGGTCGATCTTTCTGACGTCTTCGATAACAAGCGCTTGGCGGAGTTGTTCGCGCAACGCCACGCTCCATAGTCCGATCACCGGATGCGACTGGCCGTCGGAGGCCGCAACCGCGAGCTCGGCGTTCTCCTCGCGTAGCGCCGTAACGAGACGCGCCACGAGATCGCGCGGCAGGAACGGGCAGTCCGCCGCGGCGCTCAGCACCCATTTGACCTCGGGCCGGTTGGCCGCGGCCCAATCGAGGCCTGCAAGAATGCCCGCCAACGGTCCGGGAAAATCCGCAACGCCATCGGGGATGACAGGAAGTCCAAAGGTGGCGAAGCGCGCGGGATCGCCGTTGGCGTTGAGAATGAGCCCGTCGCATTGCGGCTGCAGCCGTGCGATCACGCGCTCCAAAATGGTACGGCCGCCGATTGTGCGCATTGGCTTGTCGCCGCCGCCCATCCGCCGCGCGAGGCCGCCGGCGAGCAGCACGCCGGGAATTGCCGTCGCCGGCGCGTCGCTTGACGTCGCGTCACTCGTCACGGTCTTCGCCCTTGCGCTTGTGCCGCGCCGATTCCTCTTCGACAAAGGCCAGATTCTGGTCGAACACGATACGCTCCTGGCCCGACAGCGCGATGAAACGCTTTCCCCGCGTGCGCCCGACCAGGGTCAGTCCGACCTGCCGCGCCAGTTCGACGCCCCACGCCGTAAAGCCCGAACGCGACACCAGAATCGGAATTCCCATCCGCACTGTCTTGATGATCATCTCGGAAGTGAGCCGGCCCGTGGTGTAGAGAATCTTGTCGCCGGGATCGACGCCGTGGCGATAGATCCAGCCCGCGATCTTGTCGACGGCGTTATGGCGGCCGACATCCTCGGTGTAGCAGACCGGCGTGCCCTGCTTGCACAGCACGCAGCCATGGATCGCGCCGGCCTCGAGATAGAGCGAGGGCATGGTGTTGATCGCATGCGTCATCTCGTAGAGCCAGGAGGTGCGGAGTTCCGCCTTCGGCAGCGCGACGCTTTCGACGGCCTCCAGCAGGTCGCCGAACGCGGTGCCCTGCGCGCAGCCCGAGGTCTGCGTGCGCTTCTTCAGCTTGGCCTCGAAATTGGTGTGGTGTTCGGTGCGCACCACCACCACCTGCAGATCGTCGTCATATTCGACCTCGGTGACGACGTCGTCATATTTCAGCATGTTCTGGTTCAGGAGATAGCCGAGCGCGAGATATTCCGGATAGTCGCCGATCGTCATCATGGTAACGATCTCCTGCGCGTTCAGGTACAGCGTCAGCGGCCGCTCCACCGGCACCCGGATTTCGACGGAGGCACCGGTCTGATCGGTCCCGGTGACGCGCTCGGTCAGCCTGGGATCATCAGGGTTGGGCACGATCAGGGGGGCGGGGGCTTTGTCGATCTTCATCATGTGGGTCAGGTTAGCATGACATCGGCTCGCAGCCGATATAAAGCATCTTGGAGAGTAGCGAAATGCAGCCAATGAACCGTCATTGCGAGCGAAGCGAAGCAATCCATCTATCCACAAGCAAAGTATGGATTGCTTCGTCGCTTTGCTCCTCGCAATGACGCGGAAGCGTCTGGGTTCCAGGGCTGCATTCCGCGCGTACGGAGAACGAAGTCAGATGAAAGTGATTGGCCTCGCGGGATGGAGCGGCGCCGGCAAGACCACCTTGCTGACGCGGGTGATCCCGCTTTTGCTCGAGGACGGTTTGCGCGTTTCCGTGATCAAGCACGCCCATCACGCCTTCGATGTCGATATCCCGGGCAAGGATTCCTGGCGGCACCGCGAGGCCGGCGCCACCGAGGTGCTGGTGTCTTCCGCGCGGCGATGGGCGCTGATGCATGAATTGCGCGGCGCTGAAGAGCCGCTACTGCCGGAACTGCTGGCCAGGATGTCGCGGGTCGATCTGGTCGTCATCGAGGGCTTCAAGCGCGAGCCGCACCGCAAGATCGAGGTTTATCGCGCCGCCAACGGCAAGCCGTTCCTGTTCCCCGACGATCCCGGCGTGGTCGGCATCGCCACCGACACGGCAGTTGAAACCACGCTACCCACGGCCCATCTCGATGACATCGAGGCGATTGCCGCGATGATGCTGCGCTCGGCGATATCGGTCGAGGAAGCGCTGGCAAAGAGCGAAGCGGAGAGCTGACCAGCGATGGCGCAATTGTCCGACGATTGCTTTGCCTTCGGCGGTCCGATGATGTCGGTCGATGAAGCCGTCGGCATTATCGCAGCCCGGGTCACCGCCGTGCAGGACGTCGAGACCGTCGCTCTCGCCAATGCCGACGGGCGGGTTCTCGCAGCAGATGTTTTGGCGCCGCTGCCGCTGCCGCCCTTCACCAATTCCGCGGTCGACGGCTACGCGGTGTCGAGCCGCGATCTGCCCAAAGACAAAGAGCAGGCATTTGCCGTGACGGGCCGCGTTCAGGCCGGCGCTTCCGCGCGCGCGCCGATCAAGCCGGGCGAGGCGGTGCGCATCTTCACGGGCGCGCCGATGCCCGAAGGCGCCGATACCGTGTTCATGCAGGAAGATGTCCGCCTCGAAGACGGCAAGGTGGTGCTTCCGGCGGGGCTCAAGCCCGGCGCCAATGTGCGGCCCGCGGGCGAGGATATTCCACTGCGTCAAGCGGCGCTGAAGGCCGGGCAGCGGCTGCGGCCGCAGGATGTGGCGCTGGCGGCCGCGTTCGGCCTGACGGAACTTGGCGTCGTCAGGCGCATCCGCGTCGCCGTGTTCTCCACTGGCGATGAGCTGGTCTCGCCGGGTGAGCCGCGCGGGGCGGCGCAGCTGTACGATTCAAACCGTTTCATGCTGATGGCGATGCTGGCTCGGCTCGGCTGTGACGTCAGCGATCTCGGTATTCTCGGGGACGAACGGGCCTCGCTCGCGAGCGCTTTGCAGAAGGTCGCTGGCGCGCATGATCTGATCCTGACCACCGGTGGCGTGTCGACCGGTGAAGAGGATCACGTCAAGGCCAGCGTCGAAAGCGTAGGCTCGCTCGTGCTGTGGCGGATGGCGATCAAGCCGGGACGCCCCGTCGCGATGGGGATCATCGGCGGCACGCCGTTCATCGGCCTGCCGGGAAACCCGGTGGCGAGTTTTGTCACTTTCGTTCACGTGGTGCGGCCGACCATTTTGGCTCTGTCCGGCGCGCGGCAACAAAAGCTCGTGCCGATGCCGGTACGCGCCGGCTTCACCTACAGGAAGAAGATCGCCCGCCGCGAATATGTCCGCGTCACCCTGCGTAACGGTGGGGATGGCATGCTCGAGGCGATCAAATTCCCGCGCGAGGGTGCCGGGCTGCTGTCGTCGCTGGTCGACACCGACGGCCTGGTCGAACTCGGCGAAGAAATCACCCTGGTCGAGCCGGGCCAGATGGTCGGGTTCCTGTCCTATGCGAGCCTGATTTGATGGCTGCAACTACCGCGCATTGACGATGCCGATCCGCTTCGCCATGTTCCCCTGATGACCACGACAAAGCTCGATCTCACCGGCCTCAAATGCCCGCTGCCGGCGCTGAAGACACGCAAGGCGCTCAAATCGGTCAAGCCCGGCGAACGGCTTGAAGTTCATTGCACCGATCCGCTGTCGGTGATCGATATCCCGAACCTGATCCGCGAAACCGGTGACAAGGTCGAGATCACTGACCGCAGCGAGAGCCGCATCGTGTTCTTGATAGAAAAAATTGACGACAGCGGTAACTGAGACGGTTCATTTTGAATCCGTATCGATCGATCTTAAATCCAGATCGATACGCTTTCCCTATCGCCGCATGAGACGGCTTTATTGATCTTTGGATCGATTCCAGTTCTCATTCGGCGATCGGCAAACGGCTACTTCGACGCGAAGCTTTGGTCCGGGTGGAGCGATCTGGCCGTGCCGCGGCATGCCCACTTAAATGCTTATCATAACGCGACAATTCTCTTGGCATCTGGCATGCCACGGATTATGGTCGCTGAAACCTGATAGGCAGGAACGAGACATTTTCCATGGTTCATGACGTGCAGAAAGTCCGCTCGTTCGAGCACCCCGGCGCCGGCCGGAAGCGGGCCAAGGCGACGCCGAAGGGCCGCCAGGTCGATCCGACCGCAGCGCACGAGATCGAACTGCTGCTCGGCGGCCGGTCGCGGCAGCGCGATCTCCTGATCGAACATCTGCATCTGATCCAGGACAAATATCACCAGATCTCCGCAGCGCATCTCGCTGCGCTGGCCGACGAGATGAAGCTGTCGTTCGCCGAAGTGTTCGAGACCGCGACCTTCTACGCGCATTTCGACATCGTGAAGGAAGGCGAGCCGGATATCGCACCGCTGACCATTCGCGTCTGCGATTCTCTGACCTGCGCGATGCTGGGCGCGGAAAAACTGCTGCATGAATTGCAGGACCATGCAGGCCCCGGCATTCGCGTGGTGCGCGCGCCCTGCGTCGGCCGTTGCGACACGGCGCCCGCCGCTGAGGTCGGTCATCACTTCGTCGATCATGCCAGCACAGCAAGCGTGTTGGCCGCGGCGAAAGCCGGCGAGACGCATGCGCATCTGCCCGGATATGTCGACTACGACGCCTATCTCGCGGATGGCGGCTACGCGCTGCTGAAGCGGCTGCGCTCCGGCCAGCTTTCAAGGGAAGATTTGCTGAAGGCGCTCGACGACGCGTCGCTGCGCGGCCTCGGCGGTGCGGGATTCCCGACCGGGCGGAAGTGGCGCGCGGTGCTGGGCGAGCCCGGGCCGCGGCTGATGGCGATCAATGGCGACGAGGGCGAGCCTGGTACGTTCAAGGATCGCTTTTACCTCGAGACCGACCCGCATCGCTTTATCGAGGGCATGCTGATCGGTGCCCAAGTGGTCGAGGCGTCAGACGTCTATATCTATCTGCGCGACGAATATCCGGCCTCGCGCGAAATCCTCGAACGCGAGATCGCAAAGCTGCCGCCGGGCGGTCCGGTGCTGCACATGCGCCGCGGCGCCGGCGCTTACATCTGCGGCGAAGAATCCTCGCTGCTCGAAAGCATTGAGGGCAAGCGCGGGCTGCCGCGGCACAAACCGCCGTATCCGTTCCAGGTCGGGCTGTTCGGCCTGCCGACGTTGATCAACAACATCGAGACCCTGTGGTGGGTCCGCGATATCGTCGAGAAGGGCGCGGACTGGTGGAAGGGCCACGGCCGCAACGATCGTCACGGCCTGCGCAGTTATTCGGTATCCGGCCGCGTCAAAAATCCCGGCATGAAGCTGGCGCCGGCCGGTGTCACCGTGCGCGAACTGATCGACGAGTTCTGCGGCGGCATGGCCGATGGACACAAATTCCACGCCTATCTGCCGGGCGGCGCGTCCGGCGGCATCCTGCCGGCCTCGATGGACAACATTCCGCTCGATTTCGGCACGCTGGAAAAATACGGCTGCTTCATCGGTTCGGCCGCAATCGTGATCCTGTCCGAGCACGACAGTGTGCGCGGCGCCGCGCTGAACCTGATGCGCTTCTTCGAGGATGAGAGTTGCGGCCAGTGCACGCCGTGCCGGGTCGGCACCCAGAAGGCGGCGATCCTGATGGAACGTCCGGTGTGGAACCGCGAACTGCTCGATCAGTTGAGCCAGGCGATGCGCGATGCGTCGATCTGCGGGCTCGGCCAAGCGGCCTCGAATCCGTTGACGTCGGTGATTAAATATTTTCCGGAAGAATTCGTGCCGAAAGAGGCCGCGGAATGACCAGGATCCAGTTCGAACTCGACGGCAAGCAGGTCGAGGCCAGCGCGGGTGAGACCATCTGGCAGGTGGCCAAGCGCCAGGGCCAGGAAATCCCGCATCTGTGCTATTCGCCGGAGCCCGATTATCGCGCGGACGGCAATTGCCGCGCCTGCATGGTGGAGATCGAGGGCGAGCGCGTGCTGGCGGCGTCCTGCAAGCGCACGCCGACCGTCGGCATGAAGGTGAAGTCCGAAAGCGCGCGCGCGGTCGCAGCGCAGAAGATGGTGATGGAGCTGCTGGTTGCCGATCAGCCGGCGCGAGAGACCTCGCACGATCCGGATTCGAAGTTCTGGCACTGGGCCGAGAAGGTCGAAGTCACCGAAAGCCGTTTTCCCGCGGCGGAACGTTGGGCGAGCGATGTCAGCCACCCCGCGATGAGCGTCAATCTCGATGCCTGCATCCAGTGCGGCCTGTGCGTGCGCGCCTGCCGCGAAGTGCAGGTCAACGACGTCATCGGCATGGCTTATCGTAGTCACGGCTCGAAAATCGTATTCGACTTCGACGATCCCATGGGCGAATCGACCTGCGTCGCTTGCGGCGAATGCGTGCAGGCCTGTCCGACCGGCGCCCTGATGCCGTCGGTGATGCTGGACGAGAACCAGACGCGCGTGACGTATGCCGACAAAAAGGTCGACTCGCTGTGCCCGTTCTGCGGCGTCGGCTGCCAGGTCACCTATCAGGTCAAGGACGAGAAGGTTATTTATGCCGAAGGCCGTGACGGCCCGGCCAACCACAACCGGCTCTGCGTCAAGGGTCGCTTCGGATTTGACTACATCCACCACCCGCATCGCCTGACAAAACCGCTGGTGCGGCTGCCGAATGCGAAGAAGGATGCCAACGATCAGGTCGATCCGGCCAATCCGTTCACGCATTTCCGCGAAGCGTCGTGGGACGAGGCGCTCGATATCGCGGCCAAGGGCCTCGTGAAGATCCGCGACGAGAAGGGCGTCAAGGCGCTGGCCGGTTTTGGTTCGGCTAAAGGCTCGAACGAAGAGGCGTATCTGTTCCAGAAGCTGGTGCGCACCGGCTTTGGCTCCAACAATGTCGATCACTGCACGCGGCTGTGCCACGCCTCGTCGGTGGCCGCGCTGATGGAAGGCCTCAACTCCGGTGCGGTGTCGGCGCCGTTTGCCGCCGCTATGGATGCCGAAGTCATCATCGTGATCGGCGCCAACCCGACCGTGAACCACCCGGTCGCGGCGACCTACATCAAGAACGCGGCCAAGCGCGGCGCCAAGCTGATCGTGATGGACCCGCGGCGGCAGAGCCTGTCGCGTCACGCCGTCGAGCATCTGCAGTTCAAGCCCGGCAGCGACGTCGCGATGCTGAACGCGATGCTCCACACCATCATCACCGAAGGCTTGACCGACCAGCAATATATCGCGGGCTATACCGAAGGCTTTGACGACCTCAAGGAACGCATCAAGGAATTCCCGCCGGAGAAGATGGAAGCGATCTGCGGCATCCCGGCGGAGACCTTGAAGGAAGTGGCGCGGCTGTACGCGCGCTCGCGCGCTTCGCTGATCTTCTGGGGCATGGGTATCAGCCAGCACATTCACGGCACCGACAATGCACGCTGCCTGATTGCGCTGGCGCTGATCACCGGCCAGATCGGCCGCCCCGGCACCGGGCTGCATCCGCTGCGTGGCCAGAACAACGTGCAGGGCGCCTCCGACGCCGGCCTGATCCCGATGTTCCTGCCGGATTACCAGCCCGTCGGCCGCACCGATTTGCGCGACCCGTTCGAGAAACTCTGGGAGCAGGAGCTCGATCCGGTCCGTGGATTAACGGTCGTAGAGATCATGAACGCGATCCATGCCGGCGAAATCAACGGCATGTATATCGAGGGTGAAAACCCCGCGATGTCGGACCCCGATCTGCAGCATGCCCGCGAGGCGCTGGCAAAACTCGATCATCTGGTGGTGCAGGATCTCTTTGTTACCGAGACCGCATTCCACGCCGACGTGATCCTGCCGGCTTCGGCTTTCGCGGAGAAATCCGGCACCTTCACCAATACCGATCGCCGGGTGCAATTGGCGCGCGAAGTCATCAAACCGCCTGGCGACGCGCGGCAGGATCTCTGGATCATCCAGGAAATCGGCAAGCGCATGGGCCTGCCGTGGAATTACAATGGCCCGGCGGACGTGTTCACCGAGATGACGCAGCTGATGCCGTCGCTCAAGAATATCACCTGGGAGCGTCTGGTGCGCGAGGGTGCTGTGACCTATCCGGTCGATGATCCCCACAAGCCCGGCAATGAGATCATCTTTACGACGGGGTTCCCGACCGCCAGCGGCCGCGGCAAGATCGTGCCGGCGAAAGTGATCGCGCCCGACGAAGTGCCCGACGACGAATATCCGATGGTGCTGTCGACCGGCCGCGTGCTCGAACATTGGCACACCGGATCGATGACCCGCCGCTCCAGCGTTCTCGACCAGATCGAGCCCGAAGCTGTCGCATTCATGTCGCCAAAGGACATGCGGCGGCTGAGCGTATGGCCCGGCGATTTCATCAGGCTGGAAACCCGGCGCGGCGCGGTCGAGGTCAAGGTGCGCTCCGACCGCGACGTGCCTGAAAATATGGTGTTCATGCCGTTCTGCTACGCGGAAGCGGCCGCGAACCTCCTGACCAACCCCGCGCTCGACCCGTTCGGCAAGATTCCCGAATTCAAGTTCTGCGCGGTGCGCGCCGAAAAGGTCGAGCTCCGCAGCGCGGCGGAATAGGTTCGAGCGCACCCGACGCGTGTATGCCGAGGCTCAGTTGGGGCCGCTCGCGGCCGCGGCCTGCTGCAAGGTCTTGTTCTGCGCGACAATGCCCTCGAGTCGCGCAATATTTTCCAACAGGCGCTGGCTGGTCAGGACCAGGAAGTAATAGCCGAATTGCGGGTTCTGAAAGTAGATCTCCAGCAGCTTGTCATAAGTGATGGTCAGCACATGACCATCCTCGATGCATTCGATCGTCGCCGTGCGGCGGTTGTCGGGCGTGAGGAAACCAAATTCGCCCATCAGGCGCCCCGGCGGAAGTTCGACGCTGATTTCCTTGACCAGGAATTTTCCGGTGACGGTCAGCAGCATCTCATGGGCGGCATCGTCTTTTTTAAACAGAACGTCGCCCTTGCGATATTTGCGTTCGGTCATGAAAGGCTTGAGCCATTCCAGCGAGGTGTCGCCCTTCGTCGCGCTGCGGGCCTTCTTCACCAGAACGAGCATTTGACGCAGGCGATACGCATTGATGGGAACCATCAGGAGATACAACAGGAAGGTCGTGACGGATGCCGTGAGCGCGCCGAAGATCGCGAAGAATGCACAGCCGATCATGTTCGCGACGCGCAGCGGCACCATGGTCTGTGTCAGCAAGGTGGCGACAAAGAAGATGGCGCCGACCAGGGCAAACATGTTGGCCAGCGTGATATTGTGGATAAAAATCTCCAGAAGGCGATTGAACAACGCGTCGTAGGTGATGTTGTTGGGGTCGAGGCCCAGTTGGACCAGGATCTTTGCGATCCTGAGATTATCCGCGGCCGCGTCGAGAATTCGATCAAATATTGTCACTGGTCTGCACCGCTACACTTCTTCCTGCTTCTCACAGGCGTCTCGACGAACTCAAGCGCGTCTTCCGCCGCACGGCAGAAAGGTTTCAATGAAAGAGGAATCCCACAGCACTCGATCGCGCCACAGGCAATCCTGGCGATTGTACCGCTTCAAAGTCCTGCAGGGAAGCGTGCCAGGTGCGGTGCATGTCATAAATAACCTGAACGCGAAAGGACCGCGAGGCGCCGTGCGCGCCGAAAAGGTCGAGCTGTCCTCATCCGCGACGAGGCGGCCTAGTGCGGCTCCGGCGTCGCCGAGGGGGTGGCTTACAACCATCCCGCGCGCCGGAAGCGCCAGAACAAGCCCGCGCACACCACCAGGATCGTGCCGATAACGGTGAAGTAGCCGTACTCCCATTCCAATTCCGGCATGTGCTTGAAGTTCATACCGTAGATGCCGGCGATCGCGGTCGGGACCGCGATGATGGCAAGCCATGAGGCGAGTTTCTTGGAGACTGCGGTTTCCTGGGCCTGGCCGACCAATAGGCTCGCCTCGAACGCAAAGGCGAGCACCTCGCGGAGCGAATCGATCTGCTCCTGAATCGTCCGGACGTGGTCCGTGACGTCCCGGAACAGGGGCTGCATGGTGGGCCGGATCATCGGCAGATTGTCATGTTCGAGCCGGCGGCAGACCTCCACCAAAGGTCCCACCGCGTTCCGCAGGCGCAGCAGATCGCGCCGCAACAGATAGAGCCGCTCGATCTGCGCCCGCGTCATCGCGCTCGCCAGCACCTGCTCCTCCATCGCCTCGACTTCTTCCTGGATGGTTTCGAGCACCGGCGAGTAATTATCGACGATGAAATCGAGGATGGCGTAAAGGATGTAATCCTCGCCGCGCGCCAGCGCCCGCGGGCAGCTTTCGCAGCGCGCACGCACCGGCGCATAGGATGTCGAGGCGCCGTGGCGAACCGAGACGAGATATCCTTCACCGACGAACAGATGGGTTTCACCGAATGCGATGCTGTCGCCCACGAGCTGCGCGGTGCGCGCCACGATGAACAGGCCCTCGCCATATTGTTCGATCTTCGGCCGCTGGTGGGCGTGGTCGGCGTCTTCGATGGCGAGATCGTGCAACTGGAATTGCTGCTGCACGCTGGTCAGGATCGTCATGTCCGGTTCGTGCAGCCCGATCCAGACCACGTGGCCGGGTTTGCTGCGCCAGTTCTCGGCTTCTTCAATGGTGATGTTGGCGACACGCCGGCCATCGACATAGGCGCCAGCCGCGACGACACCCTCGGAAGCGACAGGATCGTTTGTGATGTCCGCTTGCGACGCAATGTTCATGGTTTCCATCCCTCAATGATCGCGGCCGAAACCCGTTCCGACGCAGTGTTTCGGCAAGGCTAGCATCAGGGAATTTGTGGTCAAATGCCCCCGCCATTGGGTGCCGAGGGTTGGGACAGTCTGAGCTGTTAGCCGAAATTGTCGCTGCAAACGGGTTCATAGAGTCGGTCTGCGACCGCCCGCACGGCCGGGACGCTGGGCCGCCCCAACGGCGCGCTGATGTGCTGGGCCTCGACGAAGGCGCTCAGAATCGCCAGCGCCAGATCGGCGTGCCGGCCTTCGGCCGATTGATCGAGCCAATCCGGCAATTCCCGCTCGCGCGACAGCACGCAATGCCATTCGCCCTCGTCATAGGCGATACGGCGGAGCTGCCACTGCGGCAACTCCAGATCGATCAGCGCCAGTGCGGCATCGGTCCAGGCGCCGGACTGAATCAACCGCTCTCTCCCATGTCGTCCCGGCCAAGCGAAGCGCGAGCTCAGATGCGCAATTGCGCATCGGGGGACCCATAGCCGCCGTCGGACATTTTGCGGATGGCCTCTGCCGTCCTGCTCCATCGAGAGATCGCGCGGTATGGGTCCCGGCGTTCGCCGGGACGACGGCAGGGCGGGCGACAGGCACTTATGAGATTCCTATAACGTCGCCCTAACCCCCATCTCGAAAACCTATGCGCCCGGTGGCACTTCAGCCATCCAAAGCGAGGCCGACCGTTCGGCCCGCGGTTCATTTCGCACAGGAACATCCCATGCTGGACATCGTCATGCTGGCGCTTGGCGCAGGCTTCTTCCTGGCGGGCATCGGCTATGCCTATGCCTGCGAACGGTTGTGAGGATAGGGCCATGATCTTCGATTATTCGCTCGCCGGGCTCGTGTCGCTGGGCCTGCTGTTCTACCTGACCTACGCGCTGCTGCGGCCCGAACGCTTCTGAGCGCGCCATGATCACGCTGGTCGAAGTCGTTTTGGCGTTTGTCGTCACCTCGGCGCTGCTGATCGCGCTCATTCACCTGCTGCTGCCTGCAAAGAAATCCTGAAGGGTTTTAGACAATGACCGTCATTGGCTGGATTCAAATTGTCCTGTATTGCGCCATCGTGGTCGCGCTGGTTAAGCCGCTCGGCTGGTACATGACCCGCGTCTTCAACGGCGAGTCCACCTTTCTGTCGCCCGTCCTGCGCCCGGTCGAACGCGGGCTTTACTGGATCGGCGGCGTCGACGAGAAGCGCGAGCAGCATTGGCTGACCTATACGGTCGCGATGCTGCTGTTCCATGTCGGCGGCTTCCTCATCATCTACGGCCTGATGCGGCTGCAGGCGCTGCTGCCGTTCAACCCGCAGGATCAGTCGGCGGTTGCCCAGGATCTGTCGTTCAACACCGCGATCTCCTTCATCACCAACACCAATTGGCAGAACTACGGCGGCGAAAGCACGCTGTCCTATCTGGTGCAGATGCTGGGATTGACGCACCAGAACTTCCTGTCGGCCGCGACCGGCATCGCGCTCGCGGTGGCGCTGGTCCGCGGCTTCTCGCGCTCCTCGATGCGCACCATCGGCAATTTCTGGGTCGATGTCGTCAGGTGCACGCTCTATGTGCTGCTGCCGATCTGCGTGGTCTACACGCTGTTCCTGGTCTGGCAGGGCATGCCGCAGACGCTGGGCGCTTACGTCGATGCCACGACGCTGGAGGGCTCCAAGCAGACCATCGCGGTCGGCCCGGTCGCCTCGCAGGTCGCGATCAAGCTGCTGGGTACCAATGGCGGCGGCTTCTTCAACGCCAACGCCGCGCATCCCTTCGAGAACCCCACCGCGCTGTCGAACTTCGTGCAGATGATCTCGATCTTCGCGCTCGGCGCCGCGCTCACCAACGTGTTCGGTCGCATGGTCGGCAACCAGCGTCAAGGCTGGGCGATCCTCGCCGTAATGGGCGTGCTGTTTCTCGCGGGCGTCGCTATCACTTACTGGGCGGAAGCCAATGGTACTTCGACCCTAAGTTCGTTCGGGCTCACCGGCGGCAACATGGAAGGCAAGGAAGTCCGCTTCGGCATCGTCGCCTCCAGCCTGTTCGCGGTGATCACCACGGCGGCCTCCTGCGGCGCAGTCAACGCCATGCATGACTCATTTACCGCGCTCGGCGGCATGATCCCGCTGATCAACATGCAACTCGGCGAGATCATCATCGGCGGTGTCGGCGCCGGCCTCTACGGCATGCTGCTGTTCGTCGTGCTCGCGATCTTCGTCGCCGGCCTGATGGTCGGCCGTACGCCTGAATATGTCGGCAAGAAGATCGAGGCCCGCGAGGTCAAGATGGCGATGCTCGCGATCCTGGTGCTGCCGCTGATGTATCTCGGCTGGACCGCGGTCGCGGTGGTGTTTCCACCGGCTGTTGCGTCGATGGCCAATGCCGGGCCGCATGGCTTTACCGAAGTGCTCTACGCCTTCACCTCGGCGACCGGCAATAATGGCTCGGCCTTCGGCGGCCTGACCGGCAACACCTTCTTCTACAATCTGACACTGGCGAGTTCGATGTTCGTCGGCCGCTTCTTCATGATTGTGCCGGCGATGGCGCTGGCCGGCTCGCTCGCCGCCAAGAAGTCAATCCCTCCTTCGGCCGGCACGCTGCCGACCACCGGCGGCCTGTTCGTCGGCCTCGTCGTCGGCGTGATCCTGATCATCGGCGGTCTCACTTTCTTTCCGGCGTTGGCGCTTGGGCCGATCGTCGAGCACCTCGCAATGAACGCCAACAATCTGTTCTGATCGATCTCTCTTCGGAGCCTACGTCCATGGAAACCACAAGACTGCAGAAAAAGGTGACGGCCTCGACGATGCTCGATCCGAAAATCCTGATGCCCGCGATTAAATCCGCCTTCGTCAAGCTCGACCCGCGGCTGATGATCAAGAGCCCTGTGATGTTCGTGGTCGAGATCGTGGCGGCGCTGACGTCAGTGATCTTCGTCCGCGACCTCATCACCGGCGGCGCGAGCCTCGGATTCACGTTCCAGATCATTTTGTGGCTGTGGTTCACGGTGCTGTTCGCCAATTTCGCCGAAGCCGTCGCCGAAGGTCGCGGCAAGGCTCAGGCTGAATCACTCAAGAAAACCCGCACCGAGAGCCAGGCCAAGCTGATGACCGGCTCGGACAAGACTTTTCGCCTGGTGCCCGGCACTGCGCTCAAGGTCGGCGATATCGTCCTGGTCGAAGCCGGCGACAATATCCCGTCCGACGGTGAAGTGGTGGAGGGCGTCGCCTCCGTCAACGAAGCCGCGATAACCGGCGAATCCGCGCCCGTGATCCGCGAATCCGGCGGCGACCGCTCGGCGGTGACCGGTGGCACGCAGGTGCTGTCCGACTGGATCCGCGTCCGCATCACCGCCGCGCAGGGCTCGACCTTCATCGACCGCATGATCAAGCTGGTGGAAGGCGCCGAGCGGCAGAAGACGCCGAACGAGATCGCGCTCAACATCCTGCTTGCGGGCCTCACGATCATCTTCGTATTCGCGACCGTGACGATCCCGAGCTACGCGGCCTATGCCGGCGGCTCGATCTCGGTCGTGGTGCTGGTGGCGCTGTTCGTGACGCTGATTCCGACCACCATCGGTGCTCTGTTGTCGGCGATCGGCATCGCCGGCATGGACCGGCTGGTGCGCTTCAACGTGCTGGCGATGTCTGGCCGCGCGGTGGAGGCCGCCGGTGACGTCGATACACTGCTGCTCGACAAGACCGGCACCATCACGCTCGGCAACCGGCAGGCGACGGCGTTTCGCCCCGTGCGCGGCGTGACCGAGCAGGAACTGGCGGATGCGGCGCAACTGGCTTCGCTCGCCGACGAAACGCCGGAGGGCCGTTCCATCGTCGTGCTGGCCAAGGAACAATACGGCATTCGCGGTCGCGACATGAAAGAACTCGCCGCGACATTCGTTCCCTTTACCGCGCAAACCCGCATGAGCGGCATCGATGCCGGCGCATCGTCCGTGCGCAAGGGCGCGGTGGATGCGATCCTCAACACCATCGGCGGCGGTACGGCGCAGACCATGGCCAGTGGCAACGCGGCGCGTGCCATTCAGCCGGCCGTCGCCACGGAGGCTGCGCGCGAATTGCAGGCCATTGCGGATGACATCGCCAAGGAAGGCGGCACACCGCTTGCCGTTGCCAAAGATGGCCGCCTGCTCGGAGTCATCCACCTCAAGGATATCGTCAAGGGCGGCATCCGCGAGCGCTTTGCCGAATTGCGCCGGATGGGCATCCGCACCGTGATGATCACCGGCGACAACCCGATGACGGCAGCCGCGATCGCGGCCGAAGCCGGCGTCGATGATTTCCTCGCCCAGGCGACGCCGGAGGACAAGCTGAAGCTGATCCGTGACGAACAGGCCAAGGGCAAACTGGTGGCGATGTGTGGTGACGGCACCAACGACGCGCCTGCGCTCGCGCAGGCCGATGTCGGCGTCGCCATGAACACCGGTACCCAGGCCGCGCGCGAGGCCGGCAACATGGTCGACCTCGATTCCAACCCGACCAAACTGATCGAGGTGGTTGAAATCGGCAAGCAATTGCTGATGACGCGCGGCGCGCTGACCACGTTCTCGATCGCCAACGACGTCGCGAAATACTTCGCCATCATCCCGGCGATGTTCCTGGCGTTCTATCCTCAGCTCAAGGTGCTCAACATCATGCATCTGGCGAGCCCGCAAAGCGCGATCCTGTCGGCCATCATCTTCAACGCGCTGATCATCATCGCACTGATTCCGCTGGCGCTGAAAGGCGTCGCATACCGTGCCGTCGGCGCCGGCGCGCTGCTTCGCCGTAACCTGCTGATCTACGGCCTCGGCGGTATCATCATTCCCTTTATCGGCATCAAGGCCATTGACCTCGTGGTTGCCGCATTGAACCTGGCTTAACCACAACCGTCATTGCGAGCGAAGCGAAGCAACGAAGCAATACACAAGCCGTCATTCCGGGATGGTGCGTAGGCACCAGACCTCAGATGCGCAATTGCGCCCCGGGGAATCTCGAGATTCCGGGTTCGATGCTCTGCATCGCCCCGGAATGACGGAAGAAGAATGGATTGCTTCGCGTCGCTCGCAATGACGGAAAACCAAGGAGACACATCATGCTTCGCGAAATTCGTCCCGCCATCATTCTTCTCCTTCTGCTCACCGCCATCACCGGTCTCGCCTATCCCCTCGCGATGACCGCGATTGCCGGCGTGATCTTTCCCAAACAGGCGCAGGGCAGCCTGATCGAGAAGGACGGCAAGGTGGTCGGCTCGGCCCTGATCGGGCAGGAGTTTAGGAACGATAAATATTTCCACGGCCGCCCCTCGGCGACCTCGGCGCCGGACCCGGCCGATTCCAGCAAGACGGTATCGGCGCCTTATAACGCCGCCAACTCCGGCGGCTCCAATCTCGGGCCGACCAGCAAGGCGCTGAACGACCGGGTCAAGGAAGACGTGGAGAAATTGAAGGCTGAAAACCCCAACGCTTCCGTGCCGGTCGATCTCGTGACCACGTCCGGCAGTGGGCTTGACCCGGATATTTCGCCCGAAGCGGCGCTGTTCCAGGTGCCGCGGGTGGCGAAGGCGCGGAAGATGCCGGAAGATCGCGTCCGTCAGCTGGTTACGGAGCACATCCAGGGCCGCATGGCTGGATTGCTCGGCGAGATCAGAGTTAACGTTCTGGCGCTTAATCTGGCGCTGGACGCGGCCGTCTCCAGGTAAGGCGGCTTTGCCGCGTTCGGCCCGAGGAATATAATGCCGTATGGCCCAGCAGCGCCGCGATCCCGAACAACGTCCCTCGCCGGAAGCCCTGCTGGAAGCAGCCCGGCGTGAGGACAGCCGTGCCGGCCGGTTGAAGATCTTCGTCGGCGCCGCGCCCGGCGTCGGCAAGACCTATGAGATGCTGCAGAGCGCCCACGCCAAGGTCAAGGCCGGCGCCGACGTCGTCGTCGGGGTGGTCGAGACCCATGGCCGGGTGGAGACCGAAGTGCTGCTGCACGGCCTTGAAGTCATTCCGCGCAGGAAGCTGGAATACAAGGACCAGATCCTCGAGGAGATGGATCTCGATGCCCTGATTGCGCGCCGTCCAGAGATCGCGCTGGTCGACGAACTCGCCCACACCAATGCGCCCGGCAGCCGGCATCCCAAGCGCTATCTCGACGTCGAGGAGCTGCTGTCCCACGGCATCGACGTCTATACGGCCGTCAACATCCAGCACATCGAGAGCCTCAACGACGTCGTCGCGCAGATCACCCATGTAAGGGTGCGTGAAACCGTACCGGATTCGGTGTTCGACCGTGCCGACGCCATCGAGCTGATCGATCTGACGCCCGACGACCTGATCCAGCGGCTGAAAGAAGGCAAGGTCTATGTCCCCAAACAGGCCGAGCGCGCGCTGGAGCATTATTTCTCGCCGGGCAATTTGACCGCGCTGCGCGAACTGGCCCTGCGGCGGACTGCCGAACGGGTCGACGAGCAATTGCTGAACCATATGCAGGCCAATGCGATCGCCGGGCCGTGGGCCGCGGGCGAGCGCATTCTGGTTTGCATCAGCGAGGATCCGCGGTCGGCGGGGCTGGTGCGTTACACCAAGCGGTTGGCGGATCGTCTGCATGCGCCCTGGACCGCGGTCAGCATCGAGACCCGGCGCAGCCTGCAACTGACCGACGAGCAGCGCGACCGGCTGGCCGACACGATGCGGCTCGCCGAAGCGCTCGGCGGCGTGGCGATCACGATTCCTGGTGTTGGACGCCGCATTGCCGATGATTTGGTTCAATTCGCCCAAGCCAACAACGTGACCCAGATCATCATCGGCAAGTCGACGCGTTCGCTGTGGTTTGAACTCATGCGCGGGTCGGTGGTGCACGATCTGGTGCGGCGCGCCGGCAATATCACCGTCAACGTCATCGCCGGCGAAGAGCTCGCGGCGGAGCCGGTTCCCAGGCAGACGGTGCGCACGGCCGAACGGCAGGAGCCATTCGATCCCGTGCCCTATGCGGTATCCCTGCTGTTCGTCGCCGTTGCGCTCGGCGCCGGCTTACTGATTCATCCGCGGCTGGGCATCGAAAACGTCGACCTCGTATTTCTCACGGCGGTTGTCGGTGCCGCTGTTCGCTACGGCTTGTTGCCGTCGGTGCTTGCAAGCGTGGTGGCATCGCTCTGCTACAATTTCTTCTTCCTGCCGCCGGTCTACACCTTCACGATCACCGAACCGACCAATGTCGCCGCGTTCTTCTTCTTCATGGTGATTGCGATCCTGGTTTCCAACGTCGCGGCGCGGGTGCGAACGCAGGCCGTTACGGCGTTTGGCAGGGTGCGGACCACCGAATCGCTCTATGCCTTCAGCCGCAAGCTGGCGGGGACCGCGACCCTCGACGACGTGCTGTGGGCGACCGCCTACCAGACGGCGTTGATGTTGAAGGTGCGGGTGGTGCTGCTGTTGCCGGAGGATGGCATCATTACCGTCAAGGCGGGCTATCCGCCCGAGGACCAACTCGACCAAGCCGATCTCGCCGCCGCGAACTGGGCGTGGGGCAACGACCGTCCGGCGGGACGCGGTTCGGACACGCTGCCGGGCGCCAAGCGGCTGTTCCTGCCGATGCGGACCGGGCGCGGCCCGATCGGCGTCATCGGCATCGACGACGACAAGTCCGGGCCGCTGCTTACCCCGGATCAACGCCGCTTGCTTGACGCCCTGATGGACCAGGGGGCGCTGGCGATCGAGCGGGTGCTGCTGGTGGAAGACATGGACCGCGTCAAACGCACCGTGGAATCGGACCGGCTGCGCTCGGCGCTGCTGACCTCGATCTCGCACGATCTGAAGACTCCGCTGGCCTCGGTGCTGGGCGCCGCCAGCACCATACGCGATCTCGACGGCGGCCTGACGGATTTGCAGAAGCGGGAGCTGCTCGCGACCGTGATCGACGAATCCGAGCGGCTCAATCGGTTCATCGCCAATTTGCTCGACATGACCAAGCTCGAATCCGGTGCCGTCGTGCCCAATAGCGCGCCACATGACGTCAGCGAGATCGTCGGCAGCGCGCTCCGTCGCGCCGGCAAGATTCTCGGGGACCACAAGGTTTCGCTGGAGTTGGCTGCCGACCTGCCGATGCTGGAACTCGACGCCGTGCTGTTCGAGCAGGTGCTGTTCAATCTGCTCGACAACGCCGCGAAATACGCCCCTGCCGGCACCACGATCGCGATCCGAGGCGCGCGGCATCACAATCAGGTCTCGTTGCAGATCATGGACGAGGGCAACGGCATTCCGCCGGCGGAGCTGGACAGCGTGTTCGACAAATTCTATCGCGTGAACAAGGGCGACCACGTGCGCCCCGGCACCGGCCTTGGCCTCGCTATTTCCCGCGGCTTCGTCGAGGCCATGCATGGCACGATTTCGGCAGCCAACCGCGCCGACCGTAGCGGCGCGGTATTGACCATTCGCCTGCCGATCCCGGCGGCGTCCAATGCAATGGATACCGCCGCATGAATGCGCCGCCCATCAAGGTCCTGGTCATCGACGATGAGCCGCCGATCCGGAAATTGCTGCGGATGGGCCTGAGCACGCAGGGCTATGATATCCTCGAAGCCTCCAACGGCAAAATCGCGCTGGAAATGCTGGGGGAGGGACCGGCGCTGATCATCCTCGATCTCGGTTTGCCTGACATCCAGGGCCACGAATTGCTGCGCATGATCCGCGGCCGCAACGAGAGCGTCCCGATTGTGGTGCTGTCGAGCCGCGGCGACGAGGCCGGAAAGGTGCAAGCGCTCGATCTCGGCGCCGATGATTATTTGACCAAGCCGTTCGGGATGGACGAATTGCTGGCGCGGATGCGCGCCGCGCTGCGGCACCAGTTGCAGGTGCAGGGCGAACGCCCGCTGTTCCGCGCCGGCGACCTTTCAGTCGATCTGGTGCGCCGCATCGTCAAGGTTGGCGAGCGGGAAGTTAAGCTGTCGCCCAAGGAGTATGAGCTACTGCGCGTGCTGGTGCAGCATGCCGGCAAGGTATTGACGCATCGCTTCCTGTTGAAGGAGCTGTGGGACGAACTGACCGACGCGCAATATCTGCGGGTCTATGTGCGCCAGCTCAGGCAGAAGATCGAGGCCGATCCGGAGCGCCCGCACTTCGTTTTGACCGAAACCGGGATCGGCTATCGGCTGCGGGCGCCGGATTGATGGCTCGCCTGGAGTTACGATGAAGATTTCCGATCTGCTCTCGTCAACCGAAATCATGATCGATGTTCGGGCCTCGAACAAGCGATTGCTGCTGGAGGAATTCGCGGCCAGGGCCGCGGCCGGTCTCGGCCTGCCCGCCGACCGGATCGCATCCTATCTGCTCAAGCGGGAGGATCTGGGATCGACGGGGATCGGCCGCGGCGTCGCCATTCCGCATGCCCGGCTGCCGGATTTGCAACGGCCGTACGGGCTCTTCGCAAAACTGAGGCAGCCGGTCGATTTCGATGCCATCGACGGGCAGGCGGTCGATGTCGTGTTTGTCCTGTTGTTGCCTGCAGCAGCAGAACAGGAAGCGCTGGGCGCGCTCGCGCTGGTGGCGCGGACGTTGAGGTCGCCGGAGACTCTCGCGCGGTTGCGGGCCGCGACGACGGCATCTGAGCTCTATTCGGCGATCGTCTGAGGCGGGCCAGGGTCGGGTATCGAGGAACTTTCCGAAATCGCATGGATTAGTTTCCGGTACACCGGGAGGTCATCCATGGCACGAAAATACTCGAAGAAGGCGTCGAGCGACGTCAAGCGCGCAATGAAGAAGCGCAAGGCCGGCACCTTGAAGAGCGGCCGTTCCGGCAGGACGGTGAAAAGCCGCAAACAGGCAATCGCGATCGGACTTTCCGAGGCGCGCGCCAAAGGCAAGAAGGTGCCGAAGAAGGCGGCCAAGAAAACTACCAAGAAAACCACCAAGAAAACCACCAAGAAGCGGAAGACGGCGAAGAAGCGGAAGGCGAAGAAGTAAGTCCGCAATCCAGCTCCGACGTCATTGCGAGGAGCGAAGCGACGAAGCAATCCATTCTTTCTTGCTGTGGCGATGGATTGCTTCGCTTCGCTCGCAATGACGATATGGAGAGAGCGGGTGCGACAAATCAACCCGACAGGCAAATGAATTCGGATTTACAGAAAGTCTGTCAAGCCTCGGAATCAAAAATATTTCGCTTTATCCGAAGGGAAAATCAAGGCAAGAATCTGCCCGTCTCATCCGACAAGAGGGGCGCTCGCGATCGCCACGAACGCGCGGGTGGGATGCGGTGGACGCGGAATGTGCGCAAGGCGAGCGCGCATGATGCGTACGGCGAAGTCGTGTGGTCCTGACGCCCCGAGGTTGGCGTCAACGGTGGCAAAAGTACATGGCTCACCGGGGAGATCACGTATAAGCCGTAAAGCCATTGCGCAGGGAATGTCGGATGTTCTCCGTTGCCCTGTATGCTCGTGTGCGCATTTTTTAGTGCACATTGCACGCGAGACCGCGGGTGCAGCGCGCATCCGGCATTCCCTGCGCCCTCTTTCTTTCGAGGGCGGGAAGTTTCTGGCAAAGCTCGGGCGCAATGTGCCGCGAGAAGGCGAACACACATCCACGTCGTCCCGGACAAGCGAAGCGCGATCTCAGATGCGCAATTGCGCATCGGGGGACCCATACGCCGCGGCGGTTATTGTTGAGCACAGTGGTCGATGAATCCTTACAACAACAGATGACCGGGATTATGGGTCCCGGCCTTCGCCGGGACGACAGCGGGGCTAAAGCCCCATATGACAGGGCTTGGTTTGGGAACCTCACCGGGTACTATGGGTTTTGTTTCCCTGTTGCTGCCGTGTGCGGTGGCGCTCGAAGGGTGGGATTTGACCTTGCCGTTGAAGAGCCTGAACACCTACCGGAAAAAGCGGGATTTCGAAAAGACCGACGAGCCCTCCGGCGACGTCAAGGTGGCGCCGTCGAAGCAACGCCGCTTCGTGATCCAGAAGCATGATGCGACCCGGCTGCACTACGATCTGCGGCTGGAGTTCGATGGCGTGTTCAAGTCGTGGGCGGTGACGCGCGGTCCCTCGCTCGATCCGCACGACAAGCGGCTCGCGGTCGAAGTCGAGGACCATCCGCTGGACTACGGTGATTTCGAAGGCACGATTCCCAACGACCAGTATGGCGGCGGCACCGTGCAGCTCTGGGACCGCGGCTATTGGGAATCCGACGATCCCGACCGTGGCTTCAAGAAGGGTGATCTCAAGTTCACCCTGCAGGGCGAGAAGCTGCACGGCAGCTGGGTACTGGTGCGGATGAAGGGTGACCGTTATGGCGGCAAGCGGACCAACTGGCTCCTGATCAAGCACCGCGACGAATTCGTCAAACAGGGCGACGCTAACGACATTCTCGACGAAGATAAATCGGTCGCCTCGGGCCGATCGATGGCGGAGATCGCAAAGGGCAAGGGGAAAGCGCCTAAACCGTTCATGCTTGCGAAGGGCGGCAAAGCCAAAGCCGATGCGGTGTGGCAATCGAACCGCGGAGAGGCGGCGGAAGCGCGGGCGAAAGGCAAGATTTCGATCGCACGGGCTACGCCTGCAGCGAAGGTGCGCGCTTCCGCTAAAGGCAAGAAGGTCGATGCGATGCCGGATTTCGTCGCGCAGCAGCTTTGCGCCGCGGTCGAAAGCCCACCGAATTCGGACGGCTGGTGTCACGAGATCAAATTCGACGGCTACCGCATGCAATTGCGAGTCGAGGATGGCGACGCCGTCCTGAAAACCCGCAAGGCGCTGGACTGGACCGACAAATTCGGCGCCATCGCCAAGGTGGCGAAATCGCTGCCCGATGTGCTGATCGACGGCGAGATCGTCGCCATGAACCAGCACGGTGCGCCGGATTTTTCCGCGCTGCAGGCGGCGTTGTCGGACGGCAAGACCAACGCTCTCATTTTCTTTGCATTCGATCTGTTGTTTGCGGATGGCGAAGATCTGCGTTCGCTGCCGCTACGCGAGCGCAAGGCGCGGCTGAAGAAGCTTCTGGAAGCCCGGAAAGGCAACCGCCGCCTGATTCAATATGTCGAGCATTTCGAGGAAAGCGGCGATAGCATCCTGGAAGCCGCCAACAAATTGTCGCTCGAAGGCATCATCTCCAAAAAGCTGGACTCGCCCTATCGTTCCGGCCGATCGGAGAGCTGGACCAAGGCCAAGACCCGGGCCGGACACGAGGTCGTGCTCGGCGGCTGGAAAACCACCAACGGCAAATTCCGCTCGCTGATGGCCGGCGTCTATCGCGACGGTCACCTGGCGTTTGTCGGTCTCGTCGGCACCGGCTTCGGGCAGGACACGGTCAGGCGCATCATGCCGGCGCTGAAGGCGGCGAGTTCAAGCAAGAGTCCGTTCCATGGCAAGGACGCCCCGAAGAAGACCCGCGACGTGCATTGGCTGAAGCCCGAGCTGGTGGCCGAGATCGAATTCGCCGGCTGGACCGACGGCGGCAATATCAGGCAGGCGGCGTTCAAGGGGCTGCGGCAGGACAAACCGGCGAACGAGGTTGAAGCAGAGAGGCCTGTGATGAGCAGGATAGCAAAACCGTTGATCAGGTCCGGCACCTCGTCGGTCAACAAATCCGCCGAGGTGATGGGCGTCGTCATCTCCAAGCCCGACAAGGCACTGTGGCCGGACGGCGGCGACGGCAAAGGCGTGACAAAGCTCGATCTCGCGAACTATTTCGAAGCGGTCGGCGAATGGATGATCGAGCATATCAAGGGAAGGCCGTGTTCGGTGCTGCGCGCGCCCGATGGCATCAAGGGCGAGACCTTCTTCCAGCGTCACGGCATGCCGGGAAAGTCGGAGCTGCTCGAACTCGTCAAGGTCTCCGGCGACCGCAAGCCATATCTGCAGATCGATCGCGTCGAGGGGCTGGCGGCCGTCGCGCAAAGTGGCGGGCTTGAGCTGCACCCCTGGAATTGCGCGCCGGACGCGCCCGACGTGCCGGGCCGGCTGGTGTTCGATCTCGATCCTGCGCCCGATGTCGAATTCGCTGAGGTCATCGAAGCGGCCAAGGAGATGCGGCAACGGCTGACCGCCGTGGGCCTCGAAAGCTTCTGCAAGACCACCGGCGGCAAGGGGCTGCATGTGGTGACGCCGTTGCTCCACGGCGCAAAGGACAAGGTGACCTGGAAAGAGGCCAAGGCCTTTGCGCAGGGCGTCTGCCAATGGATGGCGAACGACGATCCCGAGCGTTATCTGCTCAACATGTCGAAGAAGCAGCGCCACGGCAAAATCTTCCTCGACTATCTGCGCAACGACCGGATGTCGACCGCGGTCGCCGTGCTGTCGCCGCGCGCGCGCGATGGCGCCACCGTCTCGATGCCGCTGACATGGACGCAGGTGCGCGGCGATCTCGACCCGAAGAAATACACCGTGCGCACGGTGCCGGCGTTGCTGGCCAGGACCAAGGCGTGGCAGGGCTATGATGATGCGGCCGCGTCGATCAAGGCGGCGATGAAGAAGTTGGCTGGGAAATAGCCCTTGCCTCAACCGAAGTCGTCATACTCCGCGAAAGCGGAGTATCCAGTACGCCGCGGCTTCTCGATCAATCATTGGCGCTCTCGAATACTGGATCACCCGCCTTCGCGGGTGATGACGGCTTGTCTTTGGTGACAAGCTGAGGTGAGCACGGCGCAAGCGCCCGTGCCCACCTACGATTTGCGATCTCGTCAGCTCAAAGCTTCCCGAGCAACAGCAATATCAGCAAAATCACGATCACGAGCCCAAGGCCGCCGCCGCCATAGTAACCTGTGCCGTAGAACGGCCCGCCGCCGATGCCTGAAAAGCCGCCGAGCAGGGCGATGATAAGAATGATCAGGATAATGGTTCCGAGTGACATGTAACTCTCCTCAGCCCGGCAATGGGGCCCCTGTTTGCTTTGCCCACAACTGGAAAAACAAGTGGCAATTGTGAAAGTTCCATCTGTTGCACCGCCATATTGCGCGTGGCCTCTTCTTTTCGCACCGCACGGAATTACATGAAGTCCAATCAGGCCCAAGGATTTCTCAGGCCCAAGGATTTCTCCGATGTCCGCACCGCTCGTCGTTTCGATCCCGCACAGCCTCGGCCGCGAAGAAGCCATGCGTCGTCTCAAGACGGGATTGTCGCGCGCCGCCTCCAGCGTGCCGGTACTGAGCGTCGACGAGGAGAGGTGGGAAGACAATCGCATGATCTTTCGTGTCCGTGCGCTCGGGCAGGCGGCCGCGGGGCATGTCGATGTCGCCGAAGATCACGTGCAGGTGGAGGTCGTGCTGCCGTGGCTATTGCAGCGCTTTGCCGAAGTGGCCCAGGCGGCAATCCGAAGCCGTGGCAATCTGCTGCTGACCAAGAAGAATTAAGCGCGTTTGCGCTCTCGCGCAGGCTTTGCCGCGCCGTGATATCTCGCGTTCAGCACGGCCACGGGCAGATATCCGAACAGGTCGGAAAGGCGTACTTGTGAGGCGTCGGCATCGGCAAAGCCCTCGATGGCGTAGCCGCTGACGTCCAAGGTTGCATCAAAGCTTTCCGGACGAGGCCACGACCGGCCATTGTCTGTGAACGGCGCGGGCAATCGCGTGACGACAATGATCGCGGCATCCCGGCCGCGGTGGCGGGCAAAGGCGATCACGTGATCGCGGTGCCGCCCGCTGACGTCCAGCGGCTGATAGTCACCGCTCGCGAACACATCGGCGAGTTCGGTGCGCAGCTTGAGCAGATGCCGCGTCCATGCCAATTTCAGGTGACCGGTCGGCCAATCCAGAGCGAGGCGATCCCAGTCCGGCGTCTCCAGCGATGCCAAGACGCGGGCCCGCTCGGCGAAATCGACCGGCCGCCGGTTGTCAGGGTCGACGAGGGAAAAATCCCAAAGCTCAGTGCCTTGATAGAAATCCGGTACGCCCGGCATTGTCGCCTTAAGCGTGATCTGGTTCAGCGAATTCAAGGCGCCGAGCAACGACACACGCCGTGACAACACGTCGAGTGAGTCCAGAAATTCAGCCGAAATGGACCGATCGAGAATCCGCGCGATGAAGGTTTTTACCCCTGCTTCATAGGCCTCATCCGGATTGAGCCAGCTGGTCTCCTCCTTGCCCTCGCGCGCCGCCTTGAGCGCATAGGCCTGCATCCGTTCCAGGAGCGAGCCTTCGTTCGGTTGCCATGCGCCCAAAAGCGCCTGATAGAGCATGTATTCGAATGTTGCCGACGGTGCGCGCATCTGGCCATCGATGACCAGATGTGGCGCGTTGAGGATCTTCCACCGCGCCACCGTGCTGGTCCACTCACCGGGAATTTCCGAGAGCGCCATGATCCGGGCGCGGGCGTCTTCGCCCCGCTTGGTGTCGTGCGTGGCCGTCGCCGTCATGCCGTGCGGCCACTCCCTGGCGCGCGCCTGCATCATCCGGTGAAAGCCATCGACCGAGAGCGCGTTGGCAGACGGATCGCCGCCGACCTCGTTGAGCGCAAGCAGGCGGTGATAGCGATAGAAGGTCGTGTCCTCGAGCGACTTGGCCATCAACGGCCCGGTGAACTGCTGCACCTTCAGCGCAAACCGGCGCACGCGTGGCGCGCTATGGGCGGCGCGGCCGGGCTGGAGCAGGTCCATGGTCAGGGTATCGCGCAGGAAATCGAAGATGCCGTCATCGGCGGCGAACCAGTCGTCGCGCGCCTTTTCGATCGTTTGCGAGATCAGCGCCCGGTCATGGGCGGTCGCCCCCGACGACGTCAGATAGGTGCGGTAGACCGGAAAGTGCAGCACATAGAGTTCGAGCGCCTGCCGCAGGCTGTCGGCAGAATAGTCGCGGGTCGAGTAATGTCCGCCGGCAATGCGGGCCAGCAGGCGTGTCAGCACCGTGAATTCGCTGGTCAGCAGGGTTTCCAGCACCCGGCGCTTGGCCTCCCTCAGGATCGGTTCGAGTTTTGGCGACTGGCTGCTGATCTGGCGGAAGATTTCGCCGAGCGGCTCCAGGCCTTTGCCATCGACCAGCACCTGGGTGATCGCGTTCATCCACTCATATCCAGTGGTACCGTGGACGCCAGCGAAGGCTGGCAGCTTTTCGTCCTCACCGAGAATCTTTTCGACCACCATATAAAACGGTTTGCTGCCCTGCGCGCCACGGATCAGGCGGCGCAGGCGCTGAAAATATTGTGCGGGATCGCGCAAGCCGTCGATGTGGTCGAGCCGCAGGCCCTGCAGTTTCCCTTCCGTGATCAGCTGCCTGACCAGCCGATGGCTCGCCTCAAAGGTGCCGGCATCCTCGACGCGCAATCCCGCGAGCGAATTGACGTCGAAGAAGCGGCGGTAATTGATGTCGCTGGAAGCAAGCCGCCAATGCCCGAGCTTGTAGTGCTGACGTTCAAGCAGGTGATGCAGCGCCAGCGTCTGCGTGGGACGATCCGGCCCGGCGCGATAGGCATCGATCCCGCGTGCGATGGCCTCAGTGCTCCCTACGATCGTCCGCAACTCCGCCTTGAACGCGGGGGCTTCTTTCCGGTTCGGCCGGCGCAGCCCTTGGTAGCGCGCGGCGAGGGCGAGAATGGCCTGGCCGGCTGCGCTATCTTCGGCCTCGGCCTGCCTGACGACGGTTCGCAGGATTTCGCTGTAGCGCTCGGGCGCGATCGGCAGCCGATGCTCGAAATACCATGCCGAGAAGCTGCCTTCGTCGGCATCGTAGCGCAACTCGATCTCGCCGTGCTCCAGAGCCTGTCTATAGGAGGAGCCGATGATCGGCAGCAGCACGCCGCCGCGGGCGCGATACGGCAACAATTCCCAGTCGATATCGAATGACACGGCATGAGGAGAGGTCTGGCCCCATTCCAACACGTCGAGCCACCACGGATTATCAGCAAAATGCACGCCGATATGATTGGGCACGAAATCGAGGATCAGTCCGAGATCGTGCGCTTTCAACGCGGCGCTCAATCGCTCGAAGCCGGCCTCGCCGCCAAGCTCGGGGTTGAGCTTTGTATGATCGGTAACGTCATAGCCGTGCGTGCTGCCCTTGCGCGCCGTCATGAAGGGCGAGGCGTAGAGATGCGTGATCCCGAGCGCCCTCAAGTGGGGGACGACGGAAGCGGCTGCATCGAAATCGAAATCCGCTGAGAGCTGCAGGCGGTAGGTCGCGATCGGGATCGCCGGGGGCATTTTCCTATCCGATGCGCCAGTGCACCGACCATGGCGGGACGCTCTCTCCCAACTCGTTGCCCCAGATAAGGGTTCCCTTGAATTCACCGGCAGTGTTGCCGATCTCCCGGTCTGAGAGGTTTGCGAGCAGACGAAGCGCAGCGCCGTCGCCCATACGCCAACTGGCAGTCAGCAGGCCATTGCCGGCGACCTTGGCTTCACCGAATGCCGCGCCTGCGAGGCGAGGGACGATCTCCCGCCTGCGGATCGCCAGGATCTGCTGCACGGTTGACAGCCGTCGCTGTGCCGCCGGCCCGGCGCGCTCATTCCAGTCGAGAACCGCCGATTGGAACGTCGACAGTGCCAATGCGTCGGGTACCTCGTCGCCATATTCCGCGTAGGCCCATGCATATTCGCTGCGGCGGCCCTTGCGAACCGCGTCCGCGAGATCTCCCTTGAAGTCACAGAAGAATGGAAAGGGCGTCTTCGATCCCCATTCCTCACCCATGAACAGCATCGGGATCGCAGGCGCCAGCAGCATCACGGCCAGCGCAGCTTCAATCGCTTCCGTGCGCGCCACGCCTTCGAGCCGGTCGCCAAAGGCACGATTGCCGACCTGGTCGTGGTTCTGCAGGAAATTGATGAAAGCCGTCGGCGCGAGCTTGCCGCTGGGTTCGCCGCGTTTGCCGCGGCGAAATTCCGACATTTCGCCCTGGTAGACAAAGCCTGAGGACAGCGATCTGGCGATATCGTCGAGCGGGGATCGCTGATAGTCGCAATAATATCCCTGCTTTTCCCTGGTCATCAGCACGCGCCAGGCATGATGATAATCATCGTTCCACTGTGCGCGATACTTGCCGCGGGGCGGGTCCTGCGCGGCATCCAGTATGCTGGCGCGGTTGTCGCCGTTTTCCAGCACCAGATGGACGTGACGCCCGGTTTTTGCAGCGAGTTCACCCACCGCCATGCTGAGATCGTTCAGCAACGAGAGCCCACCGGGCTCCACGATGCTGTTCACCGCATCGAGCCGCAGCCCGTCGAAACGATAGTCGCGCAGCCAATGCAGCGCATTCTCGATCGCGAAGGCGCGCACCTGCGGCGCGCGGTAGTCGATCGCGCTGCCCCACGGCGTATGGGTTTCCGTGAAAAATCCAGGCGCGTAGCGGCCGAGATAATTTCCTTCTGGCCCAAAGTGGTTATAGACCACGTCGAGAAACACCATCAGCCCACGCAGATGCGCCTCGTCGATCAGCGCCTTGAGATCCTCGAGGCGGCCATAGGCGCTGTCGGGCGCGTACCACAGCACGCCGTCATAGCCCCAGTTGCGGGAGCCGGCGAAATCCGCCAGCGGCAGCAATTCCAATGCGGTGATGCCGGTCCGCACGAGATGATCGAGCTTCTCGATCATGGCGCGGTAGCTGCCGTCCTGCGTGAAGGTGCCGACATGACTCTCGATAATGACGGCTTCCTGCCAGGGCCGCCCGCGCCAGTCGGTGGCGCGCCACGGATAGGCGGCGTGGTCGATCACCTCGCTCGGACCGAAGACATCTTCCGGCTGGAAATCGGATGCGGGGTCGGGGACGTCGATTCCGTCGTCGATGCGAAACTTGTAGCGGGTCCCGGCTTTCGCACCCGGTATCTCAATCGAAAACCAGCCGTCGTCGCCGCGCTGCATCGCGTGGGGCTGCTGCAACAGTAGATCGACGCGCTTCGCCGCCGGCGCCCACAGGCGAAACCGTGCACCGTCTTTCGTCAGCTTTGGCCCGAATTGCCGCGCATTCATGCGGAGCCCGCAAAGGCGAGCACCGAGCGCGGCGGCGCCTTCATGTCGGCGCCAGCAGCGAATTCGGCCGTCGCTGGCGCGTTTTCGGTGGTGTTCAGCACCTGCTGCCAGCTCTTGTATTCGTTCATCTTGGGCAATTTGAATGCGATCTCTTCGGGGGCGGCGTTCAGAACGATAAAGATCGGCGCTTGCCCTTGTTCCATCGGCCCCAGCACATAAGCCAGGAATCGTCCTTCCGGAAACTTCCAGTCGGATTCCTTCATCTCTTCGGCGGCCGGCGTCAGCCACAGCACGCCGTAGGAGCCGTCGGTGCGGCGGCCGTCGAGCCAGCGCTGGCAGCGGATCTGGCCGAACCGCCGGCGCAGTGCGGTCAAATGGCCGACGAAATCGGTGAGGTCTTCGCCTTCCTTGCCGAGGTTTTCCCAACCGACCCAGCCGGTTTCGTTGTCCTGGCAATAGGCATTGTTGTTGCCATTTTGCGAATTGCCGACTTCATCGCCGGCCAGCATCAGCGGCGTGCCCTGCGCCAGCATCAGGCAGGCGAGCTGGTTCTTGCGGAGCTGGCGGCGCAGGGCGGTGATCCCGGCGTCGTCGGTCGGTCCCTCATGGCCGCAATTGTTGCTGTGGTTGTCGTTGGAGCCGTCGCGGTTGTCTTCACCGTTGGCTTCGTTGTGCTTCTCGTTATAGCTGAACAGATCCGCCAGCGTAAAACCGTCGTGGACCGTGATGTGGTTGATGCCGGCGCGGGGGCTGCGATTGTCGTGGTGGAACAGATCGGAGGAGGCGGTCATACGGCCCGATATTTCGCCGATCAGGCTGCCTTCGCCGCTCCAGTAGCGCCGCATCGCGCTGCGATAGCGGTCGTTCCATTCCGACCATTGCGATGGAAATGCGCCGACCTGATAGCCGCCCATGCCGAGGTCCCAGGGTTCTGCAACCATCTTGACCGTTGCCAGCACGGGATCCTGCCGCACGGCAGTGAGGAAAGCGGCGTTGCGGTCGTAACCGTTCGGCCCGCGCGCCAGCGTGGTCGCGAGATCGAAGCGGAAGCCATCGACGTGGCAGACCTCGACCCAGTAGCGCAGCGAATCCATCACCATCTGCAGCACGCGCGGATGGTTCAAATTGACGGAACTGCCGCAGCCGGTGAAATCGTCATAGAAGCGTGGGTTTTCCGGCTTCAGCCAGTAATAGGAGGCGTTATCGATGCCGCGGAATGACAGCGTTGGACCAAGATGGTTGCCCTCGGCGGTGTGGTTATAGACGACGTCGAGCATCACCTCGATGCCGGCATCGTGCAGCCGGGCTACCGTGGTGCGAAAGGCGTCGAGCGCATTGTCCTGTGCGTAGCGCGCTTCCGGTGCGAAGAACGCCAGCGTGTTGTACCCCCAGTAATTGACCAGCTTTTTTTCGACCAGCACGCGATCGTCGATCAGCCCGTGGACCGGCAGCAATTCGATGGTGGTGACGCCGAGACGCTTGAGATGATCGATCATCGCGGGTGAGGAAAGTCCGCCATAGGTGCCGCGTAATCCCGGCAACACGTCATCGCGTTTCTGCGTCAGGCCCTTGACGTGCGCCTCGTAAATGATGGTGTCTTCCCAGGAAATGTTGGGGCGCATCTCGCGGCGGCCCCAATTGAAAGTCTCGTCGACGACGACGGCCTTCGGCATGCCGCGGGCATTGTCGCGGCGGTCGAACGAGAGGTCCTCGCGCGCGCTTCCGGCGCGGTACGCGAAATGTGCGTCGCTCCAGACCAGCCGGCCGGCGAGCCGCCGGGCATAGGGATCGAGCAGCAGCTTGTTGGCGTTGAAGCGGTGTCCGTGCTCGGGCTGGTAGGGGCCATGAACCCGATAGCCATAGAGTTGCCCCGGCGAGACGTCGTTGAGATAGCCGTGCCAGACATCCTCGGTACGCTCCGGCAATTCGATGCGTTCGAGCTCGCGGCGGCCCTGGCCGTCAAACAGGCAAAGCTCGACTTTCTCCGCATTGGCCGAGAACAGCGCGAAGTTGGTGCCCCTTCCGTCCCAGCTTGCGCCGAGGCGTGACGGGCTTCCCGCGGTCAGTCGCATGCGTCAGCTTTCCGGTACGAGAAAGATCGCGGCCAGCGGCGGAATGGTGAGATTGAGCTCGGGGATGTTGCCCTCCAGCGTCCGGACCTCGCCGATATTGCCGACATTGCTGCCGCCGTAATGCGCGGAGTCCGAATTGAACACCTCTTTCCACTTGCCGGCAAACGGCACGCGAACCCGGTAATCGTAATAGACGTTGGGCGAAAAATTCACGACCACGAGGCAGCGGGCCCGCGCATCATTGCCCTTGCGCACCCAGGCAAAGACGTTGCCGCCGGAATCATGGGTGATGACCCATTCGAACCCCGGCTGGGTGCAGTCGAGTTCATGCAGCGCCGGCACCGTGCGATAGAGGTGATTGAGATCCCGTACCAGGTTCTGGATTCCGACATGCCTCGGCTGCTGCAGCAGGTGCCAGTCCAGCGAGTGATCGTGATTCCACTCGCGCTCCTGGCCGAACTCGCAGCCCATGAACATCAGCTTCTTGCCGGGATGACCGAACATGAAGCTGTAATAGGCGCGCAAATTCGCAAAGCGTTGCCAGTCGTCGCCGGGCATCCGTCCCAGGATCGAGCGTTTACCGTGCACGACTTCGTCATGCGACAGCGGCAGGATGAAATTTTCCGAGAACGCGTATTGCAGGCCGAACAGGATATCGCCGTGATGGAATTTGCGGTGGATCGGATCCTTGCCGATGTATTGCAGCGTGTCGTGCATCCAGCCCATGTTCCACTTGTAGCCGAAGCCGAGCCCGCCATATTCGACCGGACGAGACACTTGCGGCCATGCGGTGGATTCCTCCGCCGCCGTAGTGGCGTCCGGGAAGCGCCCGAACACTTCGGTGTTGAAGCGGCGCAGGAAGCCGATGGCTTCGAGATTTTCCCGCCCACCATGCTGGTTTGGAATCCATTCGCCCGCGGGCCTGGAGTAGTCGAGATAGAGCATCGAGGCCACCGCATCGACGCGCAGCCCGTCGATGGCGTAGCGCTCCAGCCAGAACAGCGCGTTCGAGACCAGGAAATTCACCACTTCGGTGCGGCCGTAATTGTAGATCAGCGTGCCCCAGTCGAGGTGGCGGCCCTGCAGCGGATTGGCGTGTTCATAGAACGCCGTGCCGTCGAAATGGCCGAGGCCGTGGGGATCGTCGGGGAAGTGCCCGGGCACCCAGTCCAGCAGCACGGCGATGCCCTCGCGATGAAAGGCATCGACGAGTGCGGCAAAATCCTCCGGCGTGCCGAACCGGCTGGTGGGAGCGTACATACCGGTCGGCTGATAGCCCCATGAGCCGTCGAACGGATGTTCGCTGACGGGGAGAAATTCGACATGGGTAAAGCCGAGATCCCTGACATAGGCGGGCAGCAGCTCGGCGAGTTCGCGGTAGGTCAGCCATTCATTGCTGCCCTTGCGCCGCCATGAGCCGAGATGGACTTCGTAGATCGACATCGGCGCGTCCAGCGCGTTCATGCCGACCGGCGCCGGGCGCGGACGCGGCAGGTTGGCCTGATCGAAAACGATCGAGGCGGTCTTGGGACGCACTTCGGCGGCAAACGCAACGGGATCCGCCTTCAACGGCAAATGCTGCCCGTTGGGTTCGATGATGTCGAACTTGTAGTGGTCGCCGACGTGGGCGTGCGGAATGAACAACTCCCAATAGCCGACGCCACGTACGCGCATCGGATGCCGTCGCGGATTCCAGTAATTGAAATCGCCGACCACGCTGACGCCGCGCGCATTGGGCGCCAGCACGACGAAGGCTACGCCCTCGACGCCCTCCAGCGTCAATGGATGCGCGCCGAGCTTGTCGTAGATGCGCTGATGGGTGCCTTCGCCAAGCAGATAGAGGTCGAAGTCGCTCAGGACAGGCGGAAACCGGTAGGGGTCGTCGAGTTCGACCAGCTTGTCGCCAAACCGGGCGCGCAGCTGATAGCGCGTCGAGCCGTTCGGCAGCGCGCCGGCGAACAGCCCGGCATCATGGATCCGCGCCAGCGGCGCCCGTTCACCATGTTCACCGATTGCCTCGACGTTGGAGGCTTCCGGCAGGAAGGCGCGCACGATTTTCTGGCCGCCCTCGGTATGCAGCCCGAGATAGTGGAAGGGGTCGGTATGATTGCCCTGGATGATCGCATAGGCCTCTGCGGGTAGCTTGGTCATGAGGCCTCAAGGGACTGTTGCGACAAAATACGAAGCATTCCGGTCATGGCCAGGCGCAGCCAATCCGGCCGGTAGGATAGTTCATATTCGATCTCGTAGCATGCCTTCTCCAGCAGGAAGAAGGTTAGCATTGCTTCGGCAGCCTTGGTGTCGTCCGGCCACAGGCGCTGGTTAACCATGCCTTCGCGATAGGCGGCCAGGAATGCGGCGATCGCCCGGTCGCGCCATTCGGCGAGGGCAGCCGCGAGCCTGCCGTCTTCATCGTGGGTCACTTTCAACGCGCGCTCCAGGGCGGCGGTCGTCGAATAATCGATGGAGCGGATCAGGCTGGCGACGTCGCGCGCCGCGGGCGCCTTGCGCCGGCGCTCCGCGATGGGCCGCCGCGGCTCGCCGTCGAAATCGACGATGAAGATGTCGTCCTTGACGATCAGCAATTGGCCGAGATGGAAGTCGCCGTGATGGCGGATATTGAGCCCGCCATTTTCTTGCGGCAGCAGGGCCTTCAGCCGATTGGGCAGGCCGGACTGCTGGGCCAGCAACTGATCGACCAGCGCACGATCGGCCTCCTTTAGCGTATCGCGCCTTTGTCTCAGCGTGTCGAAGACGCGCTCGGCGCGGGCCAGGGTGTCGCCGAACCAGCGCTGGACATCCTCACGCTTGATCGGCTCCGGAACGAAGTCGGCAAGCTCATTGTTGCTGGCCAACGCGACGTGCATCTCGGCGACGCGCCGCCCGGCCTGCGACATGTAGCGCAGATAGGAGACCTGATCCTCGCTTTCCCTGACACGCTCGCTTGCCGCCAGCAGGCGCTGCTCATCGACGAAGCGGTCGAGATAGGCCGCAGTCACGGTCCACGCATCGCCCTGGTTGGCGACGAAAGCATGCAGGACACCGATTGCGTTTCGCTCGTCGCCTTCGATCAGTTCGACGCTGCCGAGCAGCGCCGGCGTGTTGGCAAAGCCTGCGACCTCGGTCAGGAAACGCCCCATCTCGATCTCGGGACTGATGCCGGCCTGCAGCGTCCGGTAGATCCTGACGACATAGTCATTGTCCACCAGCGCGGTGCTGTCGGCCCGATCGTTTTCGATGGTGCGGATATGCTCGGGCTGCTTGATCACTTTGTCCGAAAAACGGCTGGTCGGCCGGAATTCCAGCTTCAGGCCCTGCTCGCTTTCGTCGACGGTGAGCGACTCCTTCAGGTTTCGCAGCAAGAGCGCGATGAATATCTGATCGGTGGCGACGTCGAGCAGCGTGCCTTCGCGGGCGCCCTGACGGACGGCAGCCAACGCGCGCGGGTTATAGCGTTCGCGGTCGAAGCGCACCCACTCGATCTGCAGCGGCAGCACATAGCGCGTGGTGACGCCGCGCTGCGTTGACTTGAAGAAGGCGAGCCACGGCCGATTGTCGCCGATGTCGCAGAACGGGATCGCCGAAGTCACGGTCGGCTGGATCGCCTTGGCTGATCGCTCCGGATACCAGCGCGTCCGCGCCAGATGTCCAGGCAAGACGTCGCGTTCGAATACGCCGCGGGTGCGCGCCAGCGACACCCAGGTCGCGCCCAGCGGCACCACCAGCGTCTCGAATTCGGGGACGGCCCTTGGCACCACCGGCTCCGACTTGTCGCGCTCCTGGAGTTCAAACCAGTAGAAGCCGAAAGGCGCCAGCGTGATCATGTAGGGCAGTTCGCCGATCGCCGGAAAACGCGTGCGGCCGAGCATCTCCAGGGGAATGCGGTCCTTCCAGGCGGAGAGATCGAGTTCGGTGGCCTGCGCCGATCGCGACAGATTGGCGACGCAGAGAATGGCCTCGTCTTCATACTGGCGCACGTAACACAGCACCGAGCGGTTTTCCGGGCGGATGAACGTCATGGTGCCGCGGCCGAAGGCCAGCGTCGATTTGCGGACCGCGATCAGCCGCTTGGTGGCTGACAGCAGCGACGACAGGCTGCGCGACTGCGCCTCGACATTGACGGATTCATAGCCGTAGACGGGATCCATGATGGTGGGCGCATAGAGCCGCGCCGGATCGGCGCGGGAGAAGCCGCCATTGCGGTCCGGCGTCCATTGCATCGGCGTGCGCACGCCGTTGCGATCGCCGAGATAGATATTGTCGCCCATGCCGATTTCGTCGCCGTAATAGATGATCGGCGTGCCCGGAAACGACAGCAGCAGTGAGTTCATCAGCTCGATCTTGCGCCGGTCATTGTCCATCAGCGGCGCCAGGCGCCGGCGGATGCCGACATTGATGCGGGCGCGGGGATCGTTGGCGTAGGTCGACCACAGATAATCGCGCTCGACGTCGGTGACCATTTCCAGTGTCAGCTCGTCGTGATTGCGCAGGAACAGCGCCCATTGGCAATCGGCCGGGATGTCGGGCGTCTGCCGCAGGATGTCGGTGATCGGAAAACGGTCCTCCTGCGCGATCGCCATGTAGATGCGCGGCATCAGCGGGAAATGATAGGCCATGTGGCATTCGTCGCTGCGGCCGAAATATTCCTGCACGTCCTCCGGCCATTGATTGGCCTCGGCCAGCAACACCTTGTCCTTGGCGTAAGCGTCGAGTTCGGCGCGCAGCCGTTTGATGATGCCGTGGGTCTCGGGCAGGTTCTCGTTGTTGGTGCCGTCGCGCTCGCACAGATAGGGGATGGCATCGAGACGGAAACCGTCGACGCCGGTATCGAGCCAGCGCTTCATCACCTTGACCAGCGCACTGACCACGCGCGGATTGTCGAAATTGAGATCCGGCTGGTGCGAAAAGAAGCGATGCCAGTAGAACTGGCCGGCTTCCGGATCCCAGGTCCAGTTCGACTTCTCGGTATCGGTGAAGATGATCCGCGTGCCCTGGTATTTCTGGTCGGTGTCGCTCCAGACATACCAGTTGCGCGCACTCGAATCCGGATCGCTGCGTCGGGCGCGCTTGAACCAGTCGTGCTGGTCGGAGGTGTGGTTGACAACGAGCTCGGTGATGACGCGCAGGCCACGCTTCTTGGCTTCCTGGATGAAGCGCCTGAAATCCTTCATCGTCCCGAAATCGGGATTGATGTCGCCATAATCGGCGATGTCGTAGCCGTCGTCGCGGCCGGGCGAGGGGTAGAACGGCAGCAGCCACAGCGTGGTGACGCCGAGGTCCTGCAGATAGCCCAGCTTCTCGGTCAGCCCCGCGAAATCGCCGATGCCGTCATTGTTGCTGTCGGCGAAGGCCTTGACGTGGAGCTGATAGATGATGGCATCCTTGTACCAAAGTTCATCGCTGCCGGCCTCGACGGCTGGCACCTCGCTTGCATCGATCGCAAAGCTGCCGCCGTTATTCGGCGGATAGTCAGCATCGAATCGAAAGGAGACTCCGGCCTTGGTGCTTTCGCCGGTTTGGACTTTTTTGTTCACGGTGATGCCATTGCCATGGAAACGACGCCCCCATTTCCCTTGCGAGAGAGGAGACGTGCCGGACATATGTAAAAAGCCGCTCGCCGGACTTTGGTTCCCCTGGAACCGATCGAGGGGCTGAGCGTTAGACACCGTCTATCCCCTTCCTGTATTTGGACAATTTCGCGACGCCTCTGAGACGTTTGCGTGCAAACCGCGTGCCGAATGAACCTTTTCGCTCAAGCTAAACGCCAGGGAATCCAGACCGAATTCGTGGACGGTCAGGGTCACCGCCGTGTGACTGATACGGCAGCCCTTAAAATTATCCTCGATGCCTTGCCGCCGCAGACGCCGGGGCCGCTCATTGGCGGTCCGGTCGTGGTCCGCTCCGGGCTGCCCGCGCGCACCGAACTCTCGGCGGCGGCGAAGCTCCCGGTCCGATGGAAAATCGTGGGGGATCACGGGGTTATCGCGGAGGGTGCGGCCTCCGACAGCGTCATTGTCTGGCCGCTGGATCTGCCGCTGGGCGTCCACCGGCTGCAGCTGGCAGACGCCGCATCCGCTACCGAAGACGTGCCGCTGCTATCGGCACCACCAAGGGCGTTCGGTGGGGATTTCGACCGCTGCTGGCTGCTCGCGGTCCAGCTCTACGGCGTCCGGTCGGCGCGCAACTGGGGGATCGGCGATTTCACCGATCTCGCGGGCCTGATCGAACTCGCCCATCATCTGGGGGCCGAGGGTGTCGGCCTCAATCCGTTGCATGCCCTGTTCGACGACCGCCCCGGCGATTGCAGTCCGTATTCGCCGAACAGCCGGCTGTTTCTCAACGCGCTCTATGTCGATCCGGAGAACATCCCGGAATTTCGCATCGATGCCGAGACAAAGGACGCGCTAGCGCGGGTGAGGGAAGGCGACAGCATCGACTACGTTGCCGCCGCCGGATTGAAATGGCGCGCGCTGCGATCGGCATTTGCTGCCTTCCAGACTGGTGCGACACAAGGTCGCCGTCAGGAATTTGAAAAATTTCGCGCTGAGCGCGCGCCGCTATTGTCGCACTTCGCCTGCTTCGAGACGCTCCGGCACAAATTCAAGAAGCCGTGGTGGGAATGGCCGGACGAGTGGCGGCAACCGGACGACGCGAAATGCGCTGAACTGCGGAGCGGCGCGGACGCAGCCGAAATCGCGTTCGTCGAATTCGTGCAATGGACGGCCGACCGGCAACTGGCTGCCGCGAAAGATCGTGCAGACAAGCTTGGCATGAAGGTCGGGCTCTATCTCGACGTCGCCGTCGGCGTGCAGGCCGACGGTTTCGATGCCTGGAACGAGCAGGTCGCGATCTCGCGCCATCTCGGCGTCGGCGCGCCGCCCGATCCGCTCAACACCGCCGGCCAGAGCTGGGGCCTCGCCGGCTTCAACGCCACCGGGCTGGAGCAAAAATCCTTCGCGCCCTATCGCGACATGCTGCGCGCTTCGATGCGGCACGCCGGCGCGATCCGGCTCGACCACGTGCTGGGTTTGAAGCGGCTCTATCTGGTGCCGCAGGGTTTCAGCGCCGCCGACGGCGTCTATGTGCCGATGCCGTTCGAGGCGCTATTGGCCGCGACCGCACAGGAGAGCGTCGCGAACCGCTGCGTCGTGATCGGCGAGGACCTCGGCACCGTGCCGGAAGGGTTTCGCGACCAGATCGCGGGCTGGGGCATCTGGTCTTATCTGGTGATGATGTTCGAGCGCGACGATCAGGGACTGTTTCGCGGTCCCGATCATTATCTGGCCAACGCGCTCGTCACCTTCAACACCCACGATCTGTCGACCTATGCCGGCTGGCGTTCGTTCGGCGACCTCAAGACCAAGCGCGCGCTCGGCATCGATCCCGGCGAGAGCGACGACGCACGCTGGCATGCGCTGGCGATGCTGGACAATTTGCTGCGTCACAATGGCATCGACAAGAATGATCTCTATTCCGTGGCAAATTTCCTGGCGCGGACCCCGTCACGGATGCTCGCGATCGCGCTGGAGGATTTTTTGGGCCTGGTCGACCAGCCCAACATTCCCGGCACGGTCGACGAACACCCGAACTGGCGGCGCCGGCTTCCGGTGCCGCTCGAGCAGATCGCGTCCACAATCGACATTGCCGCGCTGAAGGCCGCGACACGCGAGCGGTCGCGCGCTTAAGGTCCGATCGAGGGTGGTCACAAGCCTTGTCGTGCAGGATAGAAGACTACGGACTGATCGGCGATTGCGAGACCACGGCGCTGGTCGGTCGTGACGGCTCGATCGACTGGCTGTGCTGGCCGGCCTTCGATTCCGACGCCTGCTTCGCCGCGCTGCTTGGCACCCACAAGCATGGCCGTTGGCTGATCGCTCCTGCCGATGAGATCATCAGGACTTCGCGCCGCTACCGCGACAACACGTTGATCCTGGAGACGCGGTTTGAAACCGCTGATGGCGTGATCGACCTGATCGATTTCATGCCGCCGCGTGGCAATGCGTCCGACGTGGTCCGGCTGGTGCGCGGGGTCAGCGGCCGGGTGAAATTGCGGATGCAATTGGTGATCCGGTTCGGTTTTGGCGCGGATGTCCCCTGGGTCAAGAAGAACGCCGATGGCGACGGCCTGCTTGCGATTTGCGGGCCTGACATGACCGTGCTGCGCACGCCGGTGGAGACCCGCGGCGAAGACCTGACGACAGTCGCCGATTTCGAAGTGGGCGAAGGCGAAACCGTGCCCTTCGTGCTTACCTACGGACCCTCGCATCTGCCGGTGCCGGCGCCGATCGATCCTTTGTTGGCGCTGCAGGAGACCGAAACATTCTGGAACGAGTGGAGCGCCCGCTGCACGTATGAAGGCGAGCAGCGCGATCTCGTCATGCGTTCGCTGATCACGTTGAAGGCGCTGACCTATGCGCCGACCGGCGGCATTGTCGCGGCGCCTACCACCTCGTTGCCCGAAAAACTCGGCGGCGCACGCAACTGGGATTATCGCTTCTGCTGGTTGCGCGATGCCACGTTTACGCTGCTGGCGCTGATGAACTCGGGCTATACCGAGGAAGCCCTTGCCTGGCACAATTGGCTGTTGCGCGCCGTGGCGGGCTCGCCAGCCAACATGCAGATCATGTACGGCATCATGGGCCAGCGACGGTTGCTGGAATGGGAGGCCGGATGGCTACCCGGCTACGAAGGCGCGCAGCCGGTCCGGGTCGGCAACGCCGCACACGCGCAGCTGCAGCTCGACGTCTATGGCGAACTGATCGACGCCTTCCATCAGTGGCGAATGGCCAAGCTCGAACTCGGTGAAGGAAGCTGGGCGCTGGAATGCACCGTACTGGAGCATCTCGCCGACCAATGGGATCGGCCGGATCACGGCATCTGGGAACGCCGCGGCGACGGCAAGCACTATGTCTCATCGAAGGTGATGACCTGGGTGGCATTCGACCGCGGCATCAAGAGCGCCGAAAAATTCGGCTTCAATGCGCCGCTCGAAAAGTGGCGGACATTGCGCGACACCATCCGTCGCGATGTCTGCGACAAGGGTTTCGATCGCGAGCTGAATTCGTTCGTCGAATCCTACGGTTCGAAAATGCTGGATGCCAGCATCCTGTTGCTGCCGTCGGTTGGATTCCTCGAGCCATCGGATCCCCGCGTGCAGGGAACGCTGCAGGCGATCGAGAAGTACCTGATGCGGGATGGCTTTGTGCTGCGGCACGACCCGCGCGAAGTCGAACAGCAGCCGGCCGAGGGTGCGTTTCTGGCCTGCAGCCTTTGGCTGGCGGACGCTTATGTGCTGACCGGAGAGTTCGACAAGGCGCGGGCGTTGTTCGACCGCGTGGTCGCGGTCGCCAACGATCTCGGTCTGCTGGCCGAGGAGTTCGACACCGGCGCAGGCCGCCAGACCGGCAATTTCCCGCAGGCGTTGACCCACATCGCGCTGATCAATACCGCGCATAACCTCAGCGCGGCGAAGATGGCGGCCGAGAAGCCGGCGATGCAGCGGTCGAAGTAACGCGCCGCCGGCGTGGGTGAGGGGGCTCAGACTCAAAATTTCGAAAACAACCCCATGCAAAGATAGAATGGGACCCCTCTCGGCCCGATGTTGCCTGCGTTCGGACACAAAGTAAGGAAAATAATCCTATATCGATGCCGAACCTGATCCCACCCCCGCTTTAGCCGAGCTTCAGGACCATCTCCATGGCGCGGGCAAAGCCGTCGCGCTCGTTGGTATCTGTGACATGGGTCGCGCGCTTCCTGACGTCGTCGGTCGCGTTGCCCATTGCGAACGAGAGGCCGCTTTTGGCAAACATTGGCAGATCGTTCTGCATGTCGCCGATGGTGGCGACGGCGTCGATTGAAATGCCGAGCCGCCTGGCGATGTTCTCGACGAAGGTGCCCTTGTCGTGGCCGGCCGGTGTGACGTCGAGATAATAGGTCTGTGAGCGAACCGCGGTCGCCTCAGCGCCCACCGCCTGCTGCATCGCCGCTTCGCAACGCGCCAACAGCGCCGGGTCGGAACTGGCGCCGACGATCTTGCAGGCTTCGGACAGATGCGGCGTGAAATCCCTGATGATGGTCGGATCGGCCTTGATCGCCCGCTTCTCGTGCGGAACGTACTCGCCGTCGGGATTGCGTGTGTACCAGCGCTCGTTGCTGAACAGCCAGATGTCGACGCCGAATTCATTGAGTAGGTCGATACTGCGCTGCGCCACGTCAGGGGCGATCAGATGCTGCTCGATCGGCTTGAGCTGTGCATCGACGATCGAACTTCCGTTGAAGGCCCCGATCGGCAGCGTGATCGCCAGCGGTTCGATCAGAAAGCCCATCCCGATCGTCGGCCGGCTGGAAACGATGGTGAAGCCGATGCCGGCGGCGCGCAGTGCGCGCACGGCGCTCTTCGCGTCGTCGGTGAGGGTCTTGTCCTTGGTCACCAGCGTGCCATCGACATCGGAAACGACAAGCGCAATACGGCTCATGAGGGCACTTTCAATTGACTGATAATGTCGTCCACGATGGTCTCGACCGGCGCGTCGATCGATACGGTAATGGGCCGTTCGCCCGGCTGCGGCGGCTCCAGGGTCTTGAACTGGCTGACGAGCAACCCCGGCGGCATGAAATGCCCCTTGCGGGCAGCTAACCGGTCCGCGATCAGGTCCTGCGTTCCGTTCAGGAAGACGATGCGGATATCGTCGCGGCCATGCACCAGGATATCGCGATAGGTGCGCCTCAATGCCGAGCAGGCGACGACGGCGCGTTGTCCGGTCGCCGAGAGACGATCGATCTCGTCGGCAATCGCCTGCAGCCAGGGCCAGCGGTCTTCATCCGTCAGCGGCTGGCCGGCGCTCATTTTCGCGACATTGGCCGGCGGGTGAAATCCATCGGCGTCCTCGTAACGCCAGCCCAGCCGTGCGGCCAGCCGCTCGGCGATGGTGCTCTTGCCCGAGCCGGAGACGCCCATCACCACCAGCGCGCAAGGGCCTGTCGCATCACCCACGAAAATTCTCCGGCAGCGCCGCCTGATCCACCAGCCATGTCGTTGCGCCGATGGATCGCGCGCGGTTCGCCGGCAGGTTCTCGCCTGCGAACACCCGCATCAGGATCGCATGCTTGTCGGCGCCCGCGACCTCGAACAGCATTTCGCGGCAGGAGGCGAGCGTCGGCAGCGTGAGTGTGACCCGGGGAACGAAAGGCTCGACATTGGCCTTGGGGACGCCGACGACCCAGCGGGTGGTCTCGTCGAGGGCGGGGTAGCCGGGAAACAGCGATGCGGTATGGCCGTCGGGGCCGACGCCCATCAACACCAGATCGAACAGCGGCCGGGCAGGGTCCAGTTCATCCGCGCCATAGAAGGATTTCAATTCGTGCTCGTAGAGAGCGGCGCCACGATCGGGATCGGTGGGATCGGCGGTACTGGTCGGGATCGGATGGATGTTGGCTGCCGGCGCGCATTGGTCGAGAAAAACTGCGCGCGCCACGCCCATGTTGTTGAGCGGATCGTCCGCAGGCACAAAGCGTTCGTCGCCGATGAACCAGTGCACGCGCTCCCACGGGATTTTGCTTCGCCAGGCTTCGGTGGCAAGTAATTGATAAAGCGCTCTTGGGCTCGATCCGCCGGTCAGGCAGATCGCGACGCGGCCGGGATTTTCCGATATTCGCGCGATGAGGCGCTGGGCGGCGGCCTCGGCCATCGCGGCCGGATAGGCCACTGGTATCACAAGGCGATGGTCATGCGGGGCCATCGCTAACTGAGCTTCCGCCAGCTTCGGCCGTCACGCTCCAAGAGGTCGTTGGCCTCTTCGGGGCCTTCGCTGCCGGGTTCATAGACCTTCAGCCCCTTGCCGCCGGCGTTCTTCCAGGCGTCGAGAAATGGCTGCACCGCGCGCCAGCCGGCCTCGACGCTGTCGGCGCGCTGATACAGGATGTTGTCGCCGATCATGCAGTCGTAGATCAGCGTCTCATAGCCGGTCGACGGCTCGGCCTTGAAGTAATCCTTGTAGCGGAACTTCATCTCGACGCCGTCGATATTGATGGTCGGGCCCGGCACCTTGGTATTGAACTGCAGCGCGATGCCTTCGGTCGGCTCGGTCGAGATGATGAGATAGTTCTGCGACAGCCGGTCCACGGGCGTATCGCGGAACATCGCGAACGGCGCCTGCTTGAACTTGATCGCGATCTCGGTGCGCTTGATGCCGAGCGCCTTGCCGGTGCGCAGATAAAAGGGCACGCCGGCCCAGCGCCAATTGTCGATGGTCAGTTTCAGCGCGGCATAGGTTTCGGTGGTGCTGGCAGGCTTGACGTCGGCGGTCCTGCGATAGTCTTCGATCTCGGTATCGCCGACCATGCCGGCGCGATATTGCCCGCGCACTGAATTTTGCAGCGCCTCCTGCTCGCTTTGGGTCTGGATCGCCCCCAGCACTTCGGCCTTTTCCGAGCGCACCGAATGCGCGTCGAATTTTGCCGGCGGCTCCATCGCGACCAGCGACATCAGTTGAAACAAATGGTTCGGCACCATGTCGCGCAACGCACCGGTCGCGTCATAGAAACTGCCGCGATGGCCGACGCCGAGCTTTTCGTCGACCGTGATCTGGATGTGATCGATGTGGTTGCGATTCCAGATCGGCTCGAACATGCCGTTGGCAAAGCGCAGCACCAGAATGTTCTGGACGGTTTCCTTGCCGAGGTAATGATCGATCCGATAGATCTGCTGCTCTTCGACGAGTTTCAACAACTCGCTGTTGAGGGACATCGCGGATTCGAGATCGGTACCGAACGGTTTCTCCACCACGAGCCGCCGCCAGGCGCCGTTTTCGACCAGCATGCCGGTGCGGCCGAGCTCGCGGCTGATCGGCAGGAACGCGCTGGGCGGCGTCGCGAGATAAAACAGGCGGTTGCCGCCGGTGTTCTGTGCGGCTTCCACCCGGTCGAGCTGCTCGCTCATGGCGTCGAACGAGGCGGGATCTTTGGGATCGGCCTCGATGCAGGTGACGCAGGCCAGCAGGCGCATCGCGATTGCGTCGTCCACCTGGCGGGTGGCGTATTGATGCAGGCCCTTCATCAGGCTGTCGCGCAATCCATCGCTGGTCATGCCCTTGCGGGCGATGCCGATGACGCAGAATTTTTCCGGCAACAGATCGGCCGCCGCCAGATTATAGAGGGCAGGGATCACCAGCCGGTGCGCGAGGTCGCCGGTGACGCCGAAGATGACGAAAGAACAGGGATCGGGTTTCTTCTGTGCCAATTTTCCGACCGCCATGGGCGTTAAGCCTTTACGCCCGGCTTCTTCGGCGGTTCCTTGTGGCCGCCGAAGCCTGCGCGCATCGCGGACAAGATCTTCTCCGCGAACGTATGATCCTTGCGCGATCGGAAGCGCGCAAAGAGCGCCGCCGTCAGCACCTCGGCCGGGACGGCTTCGTCGATCGCGGCATTGACGGTCCAGCGGCCCTCGCCGGAATCCTCGACATGGCCGGAATAATTATCGAGCGTGTGGTTCTCCGCGAGCGCGGAAGAGGTGAGATCCAGCAGCCATGAAGGGATCACGCTGCCGCGTCGCCACACCTCGGCAATGTCGGCGATATCCAGATCAAAACGGTGCTCGGGCGGCAACGCCTCGATATTGGCGTTCTTGAGGATATCAAAACCCTCGGCATAGGCCTGCATCAGGCCGTACTCGATGCCGTTATGGATCATCTTGACGAAATGCCCTGCGCCGCTGGGGCCGGCATGGATATAGCCCTGCTCGATGCGCGGATCGCGCCCGTCGCGGCCGCCGGTGCGCGGAATGTCGCCGATCCCCGGCGCTAGCGTCTTGAAGATCGGATCGAGCCGGGCGACCACGGATTTTTCGCCGCCGATCATCATGCAATAGCCGCGCTCGATACCCCAGACGCCGCCGCTGGTGCCGACATCGAGGTAATGCAGGCCGCGCTCTTTCAACGCCTTGCCGCGGCGGACGTCGTCCTGCCAGAACGTGTTGCCACCGTCGATGATGACGTCGCCGGGCTCCATCAGCTTCGCGAGCGCGTCGATGGTGGCCTCGGTGATCTTGCCGGCCGGCAGCATCACCCAGGCGGTGCGCGGCTTTTCCAGTTTCGCCACGAAGACTTCCAGCGTATCGGCGCCGGCTGCGCCTTCCGCGGCCAGGGCTGCGACCGCCTTTGGATCCTTGTCGTAGACCACGGCGGTGTGGCCATTGTTCATCAGCCGCCGCACGATATTGCCGCCCATCCGGCCGAGGCCGATCATGCCAAGCTGCATTCCAGACTTCCTTAGTTGAGCGCTTCTGATATCGCCGCATCCAGCGCGGCAAGCGCCGGCTTGAGGTCGCCCTTGAGGTGAACCCGCAGCGCGCGCCGGCCGCGTTCGGTCAGCACGTCGAAATCGCCGCGCGCCTGAGCTGCCTTGACGACGCCGAAACTGGCTTTCTGGCCGGGTACGGCGAGATCCTTGGCGTCGTCCGCGGTGATCTGCAGGAACACGCCGCTGTCGGGGCCGCCCTTGTAGGCCTGACCGGTCGAATGCAGGAAGCGCGGACCGAATTCGGCGCAGGTCGCGACATGTCTGACGTCGCGCACCGCCAGCCGCATCTTTTGCAGCGTGTCGATCGAGCCGCCGTCGCGCGCGATATAGGCCAGCAGCGCAAAATAATCGCCGCTGCCGGGACGCGAGAGATGCGCCTTGATCCATGAGCCGAGTGTACCATTGGCGCCGGCCTTGCGTAGCGCGGCGGCATTGGCCTCATCGGTGTAGATATCGGCCTCGGCGGTGGCGATCACCGGCTCTTCCGCCGGCAATGCGCCGGTCTTCTCGAACGAAGCGGTCAGTTCGCGGGTCTTGATCTTGGCTGCTTCGACGTCCGGCTGGTTGAACGGGTTGATGCCGAGGACGGCACCGGCGACGGCCGTGGCCATCTCGAAGCGGAAGAATTCCTGGCCGATATGGTCGATCGATTTCATCACGATGCGCACGACCGGATGTCCGGCCGCCTCAAGCGCGGCGAGCTTGGCGTCATGCGCCGCGTCGTCTTCGCCTTCGGTGCGGATGTCGATGAAGAAGCGGTCGCTGCCATAGATCGCGGGGTCGGCGAGCGGTTCGCCGTCGATTGGAATGAGGCCCTTGCCGTCCTTGCCGGTGGACTCCGCGATCAACTGCTCGGCCCAGGCGCCGAAATCGGCGATCTTCTTCGACGACGAAATCGTCACCTTGTCGCGCCCTTCGAGCGCGGCGAGACCCAGGGCCAGCCCGAGCTGCACGCCGGGGTTTTCATGCGGCGGCACGTCGGCGCCGCAGGAGCGCACCATCGCCAGCGTATACTTGATCAGGCTGCGTACATCGATCCCGGCGGCAGCCGCCGGCACCAGCCCGAACGGCGACAGCACCGAATAGCGTCCGCCGATTGTGGGATCGCCATGGAAAATCCGCGCAAAGCCCTGCTTGGTCGCGACCTTTTCCAGCGAGGAGCCGGGATCGGTCACGGCGATGAAGCGATGGCCGGCCTTGTCGGCGCCGATGGTCTTGGCAACGCGGTCGAAGAAATAATCCTTCATCGCGTTCGGTTCGGTGGTGCCGCCGGATTTGCTGGAGACAATGAACAGCGTTTTTGCCAGATCGACCTTCTTCTCCATCGCGCGCACCTGCGCCGGGTCGGTGGAGTCGAGGACATGCAGCTTCGGGAAGCCGGACTTCTTGGGGAAGGTTTCCGCCAGCACTTCCGGACCCAGACTCGAACCGCCCATGCCGAGCACCACGGCGTCAGAGAAATTCTGTCCCTTCACGCGCTTGGCAAAATCCTCATAGTCGGCGACATCTGCGGCGGCAGCGCTGCTGAGCCAGCCCAGCCATTTGTTCTCGTCGTCATTGCTCCAGACCGACTTGTCCTTGTGCCAGAGCCGGCGGATTTTTGCCGACGCGCGCCAGTCCTCGGTGCTTTTCTCGACGGCTTTCTTGATGCCGTCGCCGAGCGCCAGTTGCTGACGGTCGATGCCGCCGCCGAGCGAAGCCGCGCGCTTGTGCGCGACGGCACCGTAGAGCTTGTCGGCGGCGTCGGCGAACTGCTTGACGCCGTCCTTGACGAGGTCAGTCGTGATCGCATCGAGCGAGATGCCGGATTTTTCCAGCTCCTCCAGCACGCGGCTTGCGTCCTCGATATTTTCCTCGAGGCTGTTGCGCGGGGTGCCGTGGTCGCGGAAAGCGTCCAGCGTCGCCGGCGGCACCGTGTTGACGGTGTCGGGGCCGATCAATTCCTCGACATAGAGCACGTCGCTATAGTCTTTGTTCTTGGTGCCGGTCGAAGCCCACAGCAGCCGCTGCGGTTTGGCGCCCTTGGCCTTGAGCTTGTCCCAGCGCGCGCCGGAGAACAGGCGCTTGTAGTCCTGGTAGGCGATCTTGGCGTTCGCGATCGCGACCTTGCCCTTCAGCGCGCTCAGGCGTTCCTTTTCGCTGGGATCATTGGCCTTCGCGATCTTCTCATCGAGCTGCTTGTCGACGGCGCTATCGATGCGGCTGACGAAGAAGCTGGCGACACTGGCGACATGCGAGGGATCGCCACCGCCGGCGACGTATTTCTCCAGGCCGTCGAGATAGGCTTCCGCCACCTGGCGATAGACCTTTTGCGAGAACAGCAGCGTGATGTTGATGCTGATGCCTTCGCCGATCAGGTGTTCGATCGCGGGCAGGCCTTCCGGCGTCGCCGGCACCTTCACCATCAAATTCTTGCGCTTGACGTCCTTCCACAGCCGCTCGGCCTCGACGATGGTGCCTTTGGTGTCCATGGCCAGATAGGGCGAGACTTCGAGGCTGACGAAACCGTCTTCGCCCTTCAGCTGGTCGTAGACCGGCCGCAACACGTCGGCGGCGTTCTGGATATCTTCGATGGCAACATGTTCGAACAGGTCGGCAACCGGGCGGTCGCCCTTTTTCAGCGCCTGGCCGATCGCCCCGTCATACTCATCGGAACTGCCGATGGCTTTCTCGAAAATCGCGGGGTTCGAGGTGACGCCTTTGACGCCGTCGGTATCGATCAGCTGCTTGAGGTCACCCTTGGCGACGAAGCCGCGGGCGAGGAAATCCAGCCAGACGGCCTGACCATGGTTTTCGAGTGCTTTGACGGGATTCATGATGCCTGTTCTGTTCGGTCGTCGGTTTTCAGGTTCCCCGGCAGCTTTCGGGGGCGAGGCGGGAATGTCAACACGTCGTTGGAATGGCTGCCGGTCGGAATAGGTGTATCCCACTGGATAACGCCGCTTATGTCGGTTCGATCCCCGGGATGGGCGCCCAAGGAGTTGCCGGAATCCAGCACAATTTTGTGACGGGAAAGCGGACGCCGCGATCACGATCGCAAACCGCGATCACGATCGCAAACGGCGATCAGGGCCGCAAATAGAGATAGCCCTGCGATTGCAATTCGGCGATCCGCACCACGCCACCCTGGTCGGCGGCAACGAAGCCCGGCAGCAGATCGGTGAGGCCGACTTTCTGGGACTTCATGGTGTTGCCGCAAACGGCAAGTTCAAGGCCGGCTTTGGAGAACTGGCCGATATGCCTGGTCAGATCGGGATTGGCCGCGGAGGCGTGGAACGCCCGCAACGCCTGGCCGTGAACGACCAGCGCGATGGTGACGTTGTCGGGTCCGCCGACCCCATCGAGGTGGTTCTGGATATTGCCGACGACAAAGCTGACCTTGTCGAGGTCGTTGAGGTGATAGACGACCTTCAGCTTTTTCGTCGCTGGCGCCTCGGTCGCCGCGCTGGCGCGGGAGGCGCTGAAGGCGGCACCTAAAGCTGAAGCCGCGGCCCACAAGATGCTGCGTCGATGCATGGGTCCTCCAGCTCGATTGCTTGTTACTTATGCCTGAGCGCCGCCAGTTCCTTGCGGTCGGTCACGAGCTCGGCACATTCGCGCAATTCGGCGCGATCGACGCGGAAAATCTTGTCGTCGGCGCCAGCCACCAGATCATTGCTGGCATCGTCGTCGGGCTTGTTGCGCTCCCAGATCCGGATCCGCTCCAGCCGGATCAGGGCGGATTTGTCGTCTTTCATCGCGACATCGATGCCGCCGCCCTCGCAATCGACGCCGCAGCCGAAGCGGATCTCATGGCCTTTGTCTTGGTCCTTATCTTGGCCCTTATCTTGACCCTTATCTTGACCCTTATCTTGGGCGACGACATGGCTGCAATAGCCGCTGGAGTCGAAATTGCCCGGCCGATGGCGATATTTGATGCCGATGCGGAACGAATAATTGGTGGTCTTCTCTTCCGGCGGGTTTTCCGCGGTGACCAGCAGTTTCATCGCGCTGACCTTTTGCCTGGGATGCTGCGCCAGATGGTTGGCGTCGTAGCGGCGGATGAAGCAGGCATAGGTCTTTTGACCAAGGGGGCCGGCGAACATTCTGTTGTCGAAGGCGGCAGCCTTGGTCTTGTCGACACCGTCCTGGGCAAGGCTGGGGCCGATGCCAGCGAGGGCGACCGCCGCGGTCGATGCCGCCAGCGTGAAAGCAAACAGGCAGGTGCGCTTCATGATCGTCCCCGGAACACATGACACATCGATCGGCCCACCCCGCGTGCCAAACCGACGCGGCGCCAAGCGCCGCCGAGTTGCGGGGGCGATCTGTTGAGTTGGTCGCCAGTAGCCGCGGTGGCGTTCAACGGTCTCAATTTGCCCAAAAAATAGGCGGAAGGCTCGTTAGTGACCCACGTTTTGCCCTCGTTGTGCCTTGCACAATAAAGTCCGGCGGGTGTCCAATTCATCGAATGACGTGGAGCAGGCCAGAGCCAATTGGCTGCAACGTGGTTTTCGTTTTTGCGCCGCACGCAGGAGGAACCGATGAATTGGTTGCGCCGGACTAATCCAAAAGTACTAATGCGCGAGCTCCTCGTATCGGTTCGCCGCTCTCGGGACTCGATTACAATCGCAATGGACGTCGCCTTGACGGCATTCATGCCGACGCGAACGCGAACGTCACTCGTCGCGGTGAGAGTCATACGCCCGAGAGATGGAATTCGCGCGCGGTTTCGGTGAACGACATCGAGCAGCGAGATGAAGCGACCAAGGGTGACGCAGCCTGGAGTGATTTGAAATTCCGATCGTTCGCGGAAAGATCGTTCAGGAAGTTGAGCGGGCGCCAGCTGCGGTCTGTTGCGACGGCGCTTTCGGCGTTGATGCTGCGAGCGCGCGGGCCAGCGCGGCCGTTAATGTCTCGTTCATCTACCTGACAAACCAGTACTTCTCCGGATGCCGCATGTTGCACTCCGGTTACAGATTCGGCGGATTCCATAACAATTTTGCGACGCGGAGTCCTTTAGCATGACTATTGCATTGCGTGATGGAGTCAGTCGCGTGTCAGATAAGCACATCTGCTGTTGGTGATTCGCGATTCGATACGAAGGGTGCGGCTAGGCCTTGGAACTTGGTCAGCACATCCTACGTTAAAGCTGAACCATGAGGAGATGAATCCATGTACAACGATTCTCTGTTCAACGCGTTTGCTCGCTCCTTCGAAGCCAGAAGTCAGAGCGACATGTCGATGGGCGAATATCTGGAATCGTGTCGAAGCGATCCGCTTAAATATGCAAATGCGGCCGAACGGTTGCTTGCTGCGATCGGCGAACCACAGATGAGTGACACGGCCAAGGACCCTCGCCTTGGCCGTATTTTTTTGAACCGCACCATGCGCACCTATCCGGCCTTTGCCGGCTTCTACGGCATGGAAGAAACCATCGAGCGCATCGTCGGCTTCTTCCGGCACGCGGCGCAGGGCCTCGAAGAGCGCAAACAGATCCTCTATCTGCTCGGGCCGGTCGGCGGCGGCAAGTCATCGCTGGCCGAGCGTCTCAAGGCGCTGATGGAAGTCCATCCCATCTACGTGTTGAAGGCCGGTGACGAACTCAGTCCCGTCTTCGAAAGTCCGCTGAGCCTGTTCGATCCGGAAACACTCGGGCCGATGCTCGAGGAAAAATACGGCATTCCGCGCCGCCGTCTCAGCGGGTTGATGAGCCCATGGTGCTACAAGCGGCTCGAAGCGTTCGGCGGCGACATCTCGCAGTTCCGTGTCGCCAAGATCCAGCCGTCGCGGCTGCGGCAGATCGGCGTCGCCAAGACCGAGCCGGGCGATGAAAACAACCAGGACATCTCCTCGCTGGTTGGCAAGGTCGACATCCGAAAGCTGGAAACCTTCGCCCAGAACGATCCTGATGCCTACAGCTATTCCGGCGGCCTGAACCGCGCCAACCAGGGCATCCTCGAATTCGTCGAGATGTTCAAGGCGCCGATCAAGATGCTGCATCCGCTGCTGACGGCGACGCAGGAAGGCAACTATATCGGAACCGAAAATATCGGTGCGATCCCCTTCACCGGCGTCATCCTGGCTCACTCCAACGAGTCCGAATGGCAGAGCTTCAAGACCAACAAGAACAACGAAGCCTTCATCGACCGCATCTGCGTCATCAAGGTGCCGTATTGCCTGCGCGTCACCGAGGAACAGAAGATCTACGAGAAGCTGATCCAGGGTTCTGAACTCGCCGCCGCGCCCTGCGCGCCGTCGACGCTCGAAACACTGGCGCGCTTCTCCGTGATGTCGCGGCTGCGCCGTCATGAAAATTCGACGGTGTTTGCGAAGATGCGGGTCTATGACGGCGAAAGCCTGAAAGAGTCCGATCCCAAGGCGCGCAGCGTCCAGGAATACAAGGATGCCGCCGGCGTCGACGAAGGCATGGACGGCGTCTCGACCCGCTTTGCCTTCAAGGTGCTCGCCGCGACCTACAACCACGATACGTCGGAGGTCGGCGCGGATGCCGTTCACCTGATGTATGCGCTGGAACAGTCGATCCGTCGCGAGCAGCTTCCCGATGAAACCGAAAAGCGGTACCTCGAATTCATCAAGGCGGAACTCGTGCCGCGCTATGCCGAATTCATCGGCAACGAGATCCAGAAAGCCTATCTCGAATCCTATTCGGATTATGGCCAGAACCTGTTCGACCGTTACGTGGATTACGCCGACGCCTGGATCGAGGATCAGGACTTCAAGGATCCCGACACCGGCCAGTTGCTCGATCGCGAACTGCTCAATCAGGAACTGACCAAGATCGAGAAGCCCGCAGGCATCGCCAACCCGAAGGACTTCCGCAACGAGGTCGTCAAGTTCTCGCTGCGGTCGCGGGCACAGAACGGTGGCAAAAATCCGGGCTGGACCTCTTACGAAAAAGTTCGCGAGGTGATCGAGAAGCGGATATTCTCGCAGGTGGAAGATCTGCTGCCCGTCATTTCGTTCGGCTCGAAAAAGGACGGCGATACCGAGAAGAAGCACGACGATTTCGTCGCGCGGATGGTGGACCGCGGTTACACCGAGCGCCAGGTCCGCCGGCTCGTCGAATGGTATATGCGTGTGAAGCAAGCCGGCTGAGGCGGATGCGAAAGTGGTTGCCATTCACATCGTCGACCGGCGGCTGAATCCGGGCAGTAAGAGTCTCGAGAACCGTCAGCGGTTCCTGCGCCGGGCGAAGGCGCTGGTTCAACAGGCGGTCAAGAAATCGTCGCACGAGCGGGACATCAAGGATGTCCTGGAAGGCGGCGAGGTCAGCATACCCCTGGACGGCATGGACGAGCCGCGGTTCCGCCGTGAGGGCGGCACCCGCGACATGGTGCTTCCCGGGAACAAGAAGTTCATCGAGGGCGACATGCTGCCGCGCTCGGGCGGAGGCGGCGGCAAGGCCGGCGGCGCGGGTGAGGGCGATAGCGAGGATGCGTTCCGCTTCGTTCTGAGCCGCGAGGAATTCGTCGACCTGTTTCTCGACGATCTCGAACTGCCTGATCTGGCCAAGCGCAAGCTTGCCGAGGTGGAGAGCGAAGGCATCCGCCGCGCCGGTTATGCGACCTCCGGTTCGCCCGCGAACATTTCCATTCCCCGTACCGTGAGCCGCGCGATGGCGCGGCGGGTGGCGTTGCGGCGGCCGAAGCCGGAGGAAATTGCAGCGCTGGAAGCGGAACTGCTGATTTGCGGCGACGAGGCGCGCCGCGTCGAACTGATGGCCGAGATCGAAGCCCTCAAGGCCAAGGCGAAGCGGATCCCGTTCATCGATCCGATCGACATCCGATACCGGCGGTTCGAGACCACGCCGAAGCCGATAGCCCAGGCCGTGATGTTCTGCCTGATGGACGTCTCGGGTTCGATGACCGAGCACATGAAGGATCTCGCCAAGCGCTTCTACACGCTGCTCTATGTGTTCCTGAAGCGGCGTTATCGCCATGTCGAGATCGTCTTCATCCGGCATACCGACCGCGCCGAAGAGGTGGATGAGGAGACATTCTTCCACGGCCCGGCATCCGGCGGCACGCTGGTGTCGAGTGTGCTGCAGGAAATGCACGAAATCGTGCGGTCGCGGTTTCGCCCGGCGGACTGGAACATCTACGCCGCGCAGGCTTCCGACGGCGACAATTCCACCTCCGACGGCGAGGTCGCGGGCCGGCTGCTGACCGAGAAAATTCTCCCCGTCAGTCAGTTTTTTGCCTATCTCGAAGTCGGCCAGGATGCCGGCCTGACGTTCGAAATGCCTGACTCCTCGCTGTGGACGCTGTATGAGCGCCTGCGCCTCGCCGGTGCGCCGCTGTCGATGCGCAAGGTCTGCGAGCGCAGCGAAATCTTCCCGGTATTCCACGATCTGTTCCAGCGTCGCGTAAGACAGGAAAGGGCACCATGACGGACAAGCGGCTGTTTCAGGGCGCCGACTGGGATTTCCCGACGCTGCAGCGGATCCATGACGCCTGCGAGGAGATCGCGGAATCCGAGCTCGGGCTCAACGTCTATCCGAACCAGATCGAGGTGATCACGGCCGAACAGATGCTGGACGCCTATTGCTCGGTCGGCATGCCCTTGTTCTACAAGCATTGGTCGTTCGGCAAGCACTTCGCCTATCAGCAGGCCTCCTACCGCAAGGGCCTGATGGGCCTCGCCTATGAGATCGTGATCAACTCATCGCCGTGCATCTCCTATCTGATGGAGGAGAACACCGCGACGATGCAGACGCTGGTGATCGCGCACGCCGCCTTCGGCCACAATCATTTCTTCAAGAACAATTATCTGTTCAAGCAGTGGACGGACGCCGACGGCATTCTCGATTATCTCGAATTCGCCAAGACCTACGTCGCGCAGTGCGAGGAGCGCCATGGCCGGCTGGCGGTCGAGCAGACGCTCGACGCCGCGCACGCGCTGATGTCGCATGGCATCAACCGCTATCCCGGCAAGAAGCTGCCTGATCTGCGCGTCGAGGAGAAGCGGGCCGAGTTCCGCCGCCAGCACGAAGAAAGCATGTTCAACGATCTGTGGCGGACGGTTCCGACTGGGCCGGTCAAGAGCGTCGCCACGCTGAGCGCCGAGCGCCGCCGCGCGCTGCTCGGCCTGCCGCAGGAAAACCTGCTGTACTTCCTGGAAAAGACCGCGCCGCGCCTGGCGCCCTGGCAGCGCGAGTTGCTGCGCATCGTGCGCCACATCGCTCAGTATTTTTACCCGCAAAGCCAGACCAAGGTGATGAACGAGGGCACCGCGACCTACGTTCACTACCGGATCATGAACCGGCTGCACAAACAGGGGCGGCTATCCGACGGCAATTTCCTCGAATTCCTGTCCTCGCATACCAACGTCGTGTTCCAGCCCGATTTCGACAATAAATATTATTCGGGCTTCAACCCGTACGCGCTCGGTTTTGCGATGATGCAGGATATCGAGCGCATCGTCACCAAACCCGATGACGAGGATCGCGAATGGTTTCCCGATATCGCCGGCAAGGGCGATACGATGGGCGTGCTCCGCGACGTCTGGACCAATTACCGCGACGAGAGCTTCATCAGCCAGTTCCTCAGCCCGCGGCTGATGCGGCACTTCCGCATGTTCCATTTGCATGACGATCCGGCCGAGACCGCCGGCATCAAGGTCGATGCGATCCACGACGAGCGCGGCTATCGGCGCGTGCGTCGCGCGCTGTCGCGGACGTATGATGTCGGCTTCATCGACGCCAATATCGAAGTTGTCGATGTCGATCTCGCCGGCGACCGCCATCTGATGCTGCGCCATACCGTGCTGGCCGGGTCGCAATTGAACGACACGGATACCAAACGCGTGCTGCAGCACCTCGCCGACCTCTGGACCTACAACGTCTCGCTGGTCGAGGTCGACGCGACCGGCAAGACGCTGAAGGAATACGTCGCCAACCCGCGCGGCCTTGCCGCGGTGGCGTAGGGATTCCGAAGTGCCGGTTTCCAGGGGCTCATAAAGTGAGCGATGTCCCCGCAAATCTCGTTCCTGCTGCGAACTGGCTTCTTAAAATCGAAGGTCCCTGCAATGCTGCTGGTCGGGGTAAACCGCTCACCATTTACGCGGCGGGTTGCAATCACTCTCAATATTTATGGTGTGCCCTTTGAGCAGCGTGCGCTCTCCGGTTTCGATAATCGCGCTGAGGTGCGGGCCAGCAATCCGCTTGGTCGTATCCCGGCGCTGGTGCTCGATAGCGGCGAAACATTGATCGATAGCGGCGCCATTATCGACTATCTCGATGAAGTTCACGGTGACGATCGGCCGCTGACACCCCGCGGCGGCGCCGATCGACGCGCGGTGCTGAAGGTCGCGGCAATGATGATGGGGACGTGCGAGAAGTGTCTTCACGCCGCCTATGAGCGTAACCGGCGCCCGTCTGAGAAATTGCATCAGCCGTGGATTGACGACTGCATGGCTCAGGCTAAAAGCGCCCTTGTGGCTGTCGATGCGATGATAGACCCGAAGAAACCTTACTTGCTGCTTGAGCGTCTCACCCAGGCCGATGTGACCGCGGTCGTCGCCGAACGCCTCGCTCGCGGGCTCGGCATTGATACCGACATGCAGATGCCCCGCCTGCGCGCATTGACCGGGAAATTGGCGGAGCAGCCCTTCTTCCACGTGAAGGAACCCTGACCCTTAAAGTCGGGTAGGGGCTGCATCGCATGTCATTTCGCGGATGTCCGCTCCGCGGTTAAGGCGCACATCGCCAAGGACGTTCCGGATTTTTAGATTCGCGCCCTACCGCAGGCTGGCGTTGATCTTGTCCAGCGCTGACATGCCGGGGCACAGCTCCTTGGCTTCCAGCCTGTTGAGCGGCGTTTCGACGGTGTCGAGATGGGTGTGCATGTCTTCGGCGTCCGGATCGACATAGAGCAAGCCGGTTACCACCTGACCCTTGGCGGCGTGCTTTTGCAGGAAGGTCATTGCGCCCAGCCGGTCGTGCGGATCGTAATCCGCGTCGAGCTTGCGCAGCGCCAGCCGCGTGCCGTCGTGCTGCTCGACCACCTGCACGGTGCCCGGTGCGTAATCGACCGAGATCGGATCGCGGCTAGAGATGACGTCGAGGCGGTTGACCGCGTCATTATGCTCGCGGACGTAATCGAAACTCTTGGTCGAGCCGGCGTGGTTGTTGAAGGCGACGCAGGGGCTGATGACATCGATGAACGACGCGCCCTTATGGCGGATCGCGGCCGCGATCAGCGGTACCAATTGGGTCTTGTCGCCGGAGAAGCTGCGCGCCACGAAGCTGGCGCCGAGCTGCAGCGCGATCGCCACCAGGTCGATGGCGTTGTCGGTGTTCATCACGCCCTTCTTGGACTTCGAGCCGCGGTCGGCGGTGGCGGAGAACTGGCCTTTGGTGAGGCCGTAGACGCCGTTGTTCTCGACGATATAGGTCATGTTGACGCCGCGCCGGATCGAATGCGCGAACTGGCCGAAACCGATCGAGGCGCTGTCGCCGTCGCCGGAGACGCCGAGATAGATCAAATCGCGGTTGGCGAGGTTGGCGCCGGTCAGCACCGACGGCATGCGGCCGTGTACCGAATTGAAGCCGTGCGAATTGCCGAGGAAATAATCCGGCGTCTTCGAAGAACAGCCGATGCCGGAGATCTTGGCGACGCGATGAGGCTCGATCGACAGCTCGTAGCAGGCTTCGATGATCGAGGCGGTGATCGAATCATGGCCGCAGCCGGCGCACAGCGTCGAGACCTTGCCTTCGTAATCCCGGTGGGTGAAACCGAGATCGTTCTTCGGCAGCCCGGGGTGGTGGAATTTAGGCTTGGCGATATAGGTCATGACTTCACCTTGCGGAGCGGGGTCACCTTGAGATGATCCTGGTGGTCAGCGATCGAATTGGCGATGAAGCGCGCGGTGATTGGCGAGCCGTCATAATGGAGGATCGGCACCAGCCGGACCGGATCGATACCGTTCTCGTTGACGATCAGCTGGCGAAGCTGGCCGTCGCGGTTCTGCTCGACCACATAGACGAAGTCGTGGTCGGCGATGAAGCTTGCGACGCTCGAGTGGAACGGGAAGGCGCGGATGCGCATGCGGTCGAGCTGGTGCCCCTTCGCTTCCAGCAAACCGATCGCTTCGTCCATCGCCGGCGAGGTCGAACCGAAATAGATAACGCCGGCTTTGGTCGGCTTGGCGGCGTTGGCCTGCAGCGGCCGCGGCACCATGTCCTGCGCGGTCTCGAACTTGCGCACCAGCCGCTGCATGTTGTCGGCGTAAACAGCGCCTTCTTCCGAATAGCGCGCATAGCGGTCGCGCGAGGTGCCACGGGTGAAGAACGAGCCTTTGGTCGGGTGCGTGCCCGGATAGGTGCGGTAGGGAATGCCGTCGCCGTCGACGTCGAGGTAGCGGCCGAAGTCGCGGCCGGGCTCGTCCAGCATCTCTGCCGTCATCACCTTGCCGCGGTCATATTGCCTGGAATCGTCCCACTTCAGGGGGCGGCACAGCCGGTGGTTCATGCCGATGTCGAGGTCGAGCATCAGGAAGATCATGGTCTGCAGCCGCTCGGCGAGATCGAACGATTGCGCCGCGAATTCGAACGCTTCCGCCGGATCTTCCGGGAACAGCAGGATGTGCTTGGTGTCGCCGTGGGAGGCATAGGCGCAGGCGATGATGTCGCATTGCTGGGTGCGCGTCGGCATGCCGGTCGAGGGGCCGGCGCGCTGGATGTTCATGATCACGCCGGGAATTTCGGCAAAATACGACAGCCCGATGAACTCCGTCATCAAGGAGATGCCGGGGCCGGAGGTTGCGGTGAAGGCCCGCGCGCCGTTCCAGGAAGCGCCGATCACCATGCCGATCGAGGCGAGCTCGTCTTCGCCTTGCACGATCGCGTATTTCGCCTTGCCGGTCTCGGGGTCGTGCCGCAGCTTCTTGCAGTGGCTGGTGAAGGCTTCTGCCACCGACGATGACGGTGTGATCGGATACCAGGCGCAGACGGTGGCGCCACCATAGACCGCGCCAAGCGCTGCCGCGCTGTTGCCTTCCATGAAGATGCGGTCGCCGACCTTGTCGGCCTTCTTGACGCGCAGCCCGAGTGGGCATTTGAGGTTTTGCAACGCCCAGTCGCGGCCGAGATGCAGCGCGTGGATGTTGGAGGACAGCAGCTTTTCCTTGCCCTTGTATTGTTCTGATATCAATTGCTCGACGATCTTGGGGTCCATGTCGAGCAGAGCGCACATCGCGCCGAGATAGATGATGTTCTTGAACAACTGGCGCTGGCGCGGATCGGTATAGGTCGAGTTGGTGATCGCGGTCAGCGGCACGCCGATCACGTTGATATCGGCGCGGAACTTCGACGTCGGCATCGGCTTGGTCGAATCGTAGAACAGATAGCCGCCGGGCTCGATCGAGGCGACGTCCTTGTCCCAGGTTTGCGGGTTCATCGCCACCATCATGTCGACGCCGCCGCGGGCGCCGAGATGGCCTTCCTCGGTCACCCGCACCTCATACCAGGTCGGAAGCCCCTGGATGTTGGAGGGGAAGATGTTGCGTGGGCTCACCGGTACGCCATGGCGCAGGATCGAACGCGCGAACATTTCGTTGGCGCTGGCCGAACCCGAGCCGTTGACGTTGGCGAAGCGGACGACGAAGTCGTTTACGCTGCTGATCGGGCTTTGGTCTGGCATGTTGATCCCGCGTGAGTCATATCGATGAGGTATTTCTGCATGTCCCAGGCACCGGTGGGACAACGCTCGGCGCAAAGCCCGCAATGCAGGCAGACGTCTTCGTCCTTCACCATCACGCGCCCGGTCTTGAGGCCCTCGGCGACATAAAGCGCCTGGTCGGGACGCGGCGAGGGGGCTTTCAGCCGCTCCCGCAGATCCTCTTCCTCGCCATTCTCTGTAAACGTAATGCAGTCCATCGGGCAGATGTCGACGCAGGCATCGCATTCGATGCAGGCCGGCGCGCTGAATACAGTCTGGATATCGCAATTCAGGCAGCGTTGCGCTTCACCGAGCGCAAGCTTGAGGTCATAGCCGAGCTCGACCTCGGTGCGGATGTCTTTCAGCGCGATCACCTTGTCGCGGTGCGGCACCTTGTAGCGCTTGTCACTGGAGATGTCGTTGTCATAGCTCCACTCGTGGATGCCCATCTTCTGCGAGGATATCTGCACTTCGGGCAACGGGCGCTCGGTGATGTCTTCGCCCGAGCACATCTTGTGGATCGAGAGTGCGGCATCATGGCCGTGCGCCACCGCCCAGATGATGTTTTTGGGACCGAACGCCGCGTCGCCGCCGAAGAACACTTTCGGGTTGGTCGAGGCAAAGGTCTTGGTGTCGACCTGCGGCATGTTCCACTTGTCGAACTCGATGCCGCAATCGCGCTCGATCCAGGGGAAGGCGTTCTCCTGGCCGACCGCGACCAGCACGTCGTCGCAGGGAATGGTCTGGTCCGGTTCGCCCGCGGGCACCAGATTGCGGCGGCCCTTGGCGTCGTATTCCGCCTTCACCTTCTGGAAGGTGACGCCGATGAGCTTGCCGCTTACATGCTTGAATGCCACCGGCACCATGAAATTGAGGATCGGTATGTCCTCGTGGAGGGCGTCTTCCTTTTCCCACGGCGAGGCCTTCATTTCCTCGAAGCCGGAACGTACGACCACCTTGACCTCTTCGCCGCCGAGACGGCGGGCGGTGCGGCAACAGTCCATCGCGGTGTTGCCGCCGCCGAGCACGATGACGCGGCGGCCGATCTTCTCGACATGGCCGAACGAAACCGAGGCCAGCCATTCGATGCCGATATGGATATTGCCTGCTGCTTCCTTGCGGCCGGGGATGTCGAGCTCGCGGCCGCGCGGCGCACCGGAGCCGACGAAGATCGCATCGTAATTCTCAGCCATCAGCTTCTTCAGGCTGTCGATGCGATGGCCGCCCTTGAACTCGATGCCGAGGTTGAGGATGTAATCGGTTTCCTCGTCGATCACCGAATCCGGCAGCCGGAATTTTGGAATCTGGCTGCGCATCATGCCGCCTGCCTTGGGGTCGGCATCGAACACGGTGCAGTGATAGCCGAGCGGCGCGAGATCGCGCGCAACCGCGAGCGAAGCGGGGCCGCCGCCGACCAGCGCGATGCGCTTGCCGTTCTTGGTGGATACTTTCGGCATACGGTGCTTGACGTCGTCCTTGAAGTCGGCGGCGACGCGCTTGAGGCGGCAGATCGCAACCGGTGTTTCCTCGACGCGGCCGCGGCGGCATGCCGGCTCGCATGGACGATCGCAGGTGCGTCCCAGAATTCCGGGAAACACATTCGATTTCCAATTGATCATATAGGCGTCGCTATAACGCCCCTCTGCAATCAACCGGATGTATTCAGGAACTGGCGTGTGAGCGGGACAGGCCCATTGGCAATCGACCACTTTATGGAAGTAGTCCGGCGCCGAAATATCAGTCGGTTTCATTCCTACCTTGTCCGCGTGAGCAATGAGAACGCGGCCTTGTTTGCCTGAACGCTCAGTAGGCGTTCTTATGGTTTTTGAATTGGATCATAGGCTTATCTTATCGGAGCTTAGAGCCATTCCAGATGAGTCACAAAGGCAAATTTGCGCGATCTCCAGCTTTCAATGCATGGCGCGCATGTGAACGTTAATGTTCGCAAGAATTATGTGGCGGTGCAGCATGATCGCGCTGCATCGTCACCAATGTTACGCACGCGGCAGGTCGCTCTTGGCGAGGTCCCACATCAGCCGGTAGACGCCGCTCGTAACCCCAGCGGCTTGATCGCGGCGTTACCGGTGAAGTCCGCGACCGCCGCAGGCACCACGCTGACATCGGTGGCGTCGATCAGCACGAACCAGTCGCCGGCGCCGGGATTGGGCGCTGCGGGATCGTCGGTGATCGGTTTCGACAATGCTGGATCGTTCTCCAATAGATGCATGGAGATGATGCCGTCGCGTTTGGCCGGATCAAGTTGATCCCGCAGTGCGGTACGCAATTTGTCGTGACCGCCGGCCGGCGGACGCAGCCGGACGATGCCGAGGGCTGAGCCGCGGCCGGTGCCGCGGCTGATGGTGATGCGCGAAACGCCGCGGATCATATCCTTGAATTTGGCGATGTTGGCCTTCGACCAGGCGGTCTGGTTGGCGAGGGCGGTGCGGTAGGTCGGGCTGTCCAGCACCTCGAAGGTTTCGGTGGAATAAAGGCCGAGATATTTCGGGTTGCCGTCATGCGCGACATAGCGCCGCGCTTCGAGGAAACCCGGTATCGCGACGCGCTCTTCGAGATGTTCGCGGTCGTACCAGCGGTTGAATTCAGCCTCATGCGCGGCATCGATGTTCATCGACGTCAGCAGCATGCCTTTTCCGGCCATCGGCATTTTCTCACTCCTTCCGCTATCAGACCCTCATGGTGAGGAGCCGCAATGCGGCGTCTCGAACCACGAGGCCACAGACGAGCCCACATCCTTCGAGACGCTTGCTGCGCAAGCTCCTCAGGATGAGGGGATCTTCGACGCCATGTCCGCGATCGCTCTCATGACGGCATCGCGGACGCCGGGATCGTACAACGTATGGCCGGCGCCTTCGATCAGGCGAATCTCAGCCTCGCGCCATATTGCGGCAAGCGCATGCGAGGTCGCCGGCGGGCATAACAGATCATAGCGGCTCTGCAGGATGATGCCGGGAATGCCTTTGAGCCTGCCGGCCTCTTCCAGCAACTGGTTCGGCCTCATGAAGCAGTCGTTGGCAAAGTAGTGCGCTTCCATGAACGGCGTCGCGGGCATCGCGCGCGACGAAATGCCGGGATCGAGGCGGCCGCGGTTCGGCGTGTGCTCGGAAAGAATACGCTCGGTTTCGCCCCAGGCCCGCGCCACAGGACCATGCACGGCGGAATCCGCATCCAGGATGCGGCGGAAATAAGCGTCGATCGGTTGCGTGCGTTCGCCCGGCGGCAGCACATTCATGAAGTCCGCATGCAGCGCGGGATAGAAGCGCGGCAGCACGTCGAGGAATCCGCCCTCGATTTCCTTGCGGGTGCCGAGAAACGTCGCGCGCAACACGATGCCGGTGACGCGGTCGGGATGTGCCTGCGCATAGGCCAGCGCCAGCGTCGCGCCCCAGGAGCCGCCGACCACCATCCAGCGCTCGAAGCCGAATTTCTCGCGGATCAACTCCATGTCCGCGATCAGATGCGGCAGGGTATTGTCTTCGCGGCGGCCCTTGGGGCGGCTGCGGCCGGCGCCGCGCTGGTCGAACAGCACGGCGTGGAAGCGCTCAGGATCGAACAGCCGGCGGTGATCGGGTTGGCAACCGCTGCCGGGGCCGCCATGCAGATAGACTGACGGGATGCCGCCGGTGCGGCCGACGCTCTCGACATAGATGTCGTGGCCGTCGCCGACATCGAGCTGCTCCGAGGTCAGCGGTGCAAAGGGATCGGCGCGCTTGGCGGATTTTCCGGCGTCGGCGTCAGGCGCCATGCTCGCCTTCCGTCTCCAGCGTGCCGCCGGCGAAATTGCGATAGAGGAAACGGGAGTTGCCGGAGGCCGCTTCCTGCTCGGCCTGTTTGAAGATCTGCTCGTGCATCGGCGACAGCGTGCAGGCGGGATCGGTATTGCCGGCGTCGCCGGTCAGCGCAAAGGCCTGGCAACGGCAGCCGCCGAAATCGATCTCCTTGAACTCGCAGCTCTGGCAGGGCTCGGGCATCCAGCCGGTGCCGCGATAGCGGTTGAAGGCCTCGGAATTCTGCCAGATCCAGGCGATCGAATGATTGGATCGCACCGAGAGGAATTCAAGCCCGGTGATGCTCTCCGCGGCATGACACGGCAGGATCTTGCCAGCGGGGGAGATGTTGAAGAACTGCCGGCCCCAGCCGCCCATGCATTTCTTCGGCCGCAGCGCGTAGTAATCCGGCACCACATAGTCGATCGCGAGAATGCCCTTCAGCCGAACCAGGGCTTCCTCGACGATGCGGCTGGATTCCTCGATCTGCGCCATCGTCGGCATCAACGCGGCGCGGTTCTTCAGCGCCCAGCCGTAATACTGCACGTTGGCGACCTCGAGCCGGTCGGCGTCGAGATCGACCGCCATCTGGATGATGTCGGATAGCTGGTGCAGGTTCTGGCGGTGCATGACGGCGTTGACCGTCAGCGGCAGGTCGAGTTCGCGCGTCCATTTCGCGACTTGTAATTTCATCTCATGCGCGTTCTTCAACCCCGCGACGCGGTCGGCCACCCCGGGCTCATTGCCCTGAAAACTGATCTGCACATGGCACAGCCCGGCATCGGCCAGTGCGGATAGTTTCTCGCGCGTCAGCAGCACCGCCGAGGTAATGAGATTGCTGTAGAGTCCTACATCGCTCGCGTGCTGCACCAGTTCGACCAGATCCTTGCGCGCGGTCGGCTCGCCGCCGGAGAAATGGATCTGCAGCACGCCGATCTCGGCGAGCTCGGTCAGAACCTTCTTCCATTCCTCAGTGGTCAGTTCGCTGCCGCCACGATCCAGCTCGAGCGGGTTGGAGCAATAGGGGCATTGCAGCGGGCAACGATGCGTCAGCTCGGCCAGCACCGCGAGCGGAATGCCAAAGGTCTCCGCCGTCGAGCGCCGCGCTTCCAGCACCGAGAGCCCGTCTTGGGGTGCGGTCGTCGCTTTGCCGTCGGTGAGAAGGTCGCTCATGACGTCTTCTCGCGCGCTTCGGTCAGAAAACCCTTGTCGGCGAGGTCCTGCAGCATGGCGACGACGTCGGTCGCGATCGCCTCGCGCGGTGCGGCGTATTTGGTGGCCAGCTGATCGACCATGTCGGAGACGCTGCGGACGCCGTCGCAGAGATGCAGCACTTCGACGGCGATTTCATCCGGCGCCAGCACGCGCTCCGGCGCCAAGATCACCCAGACCTGCCGCGTCTCATCGAATTTCAGCTTGGCGTGCCGCGGCAATTTCGGCCGGCTCGCCTCGCTGACACTGATGTTACGGCTTGCTGCCATCGGTCTCTAGTTCCGGTTTTTAGTTTCCTTGCGGCACAAACGCGCCGGGCGGTATGTGGCCGTCGACATACGCATGATACAGCGCATCGAGCTGAACCCATAGCACATTGGTCTTGAAGATCAGCGCGTTGCAGACCGCCTCGCGTTCCGCCGGCGTCTTGGCATGCGCCTTGACGTAGTCGAGCGCGAAACCGGCGTCGCGCGGCGCCTGCTGCAGGCGGCGGCTGAAATAGCTCATGATGTCAGGGTTGACGAAATCATAGTGCTGCAGCATGCCCGAGATGCGCTCTTCGTGCAGGTTCGGCGCGAACAGTTCCGTCAGCGAGGAGGCGATTGCTTCCAATGGCGTCTTGTCGCGGCAGAAATGCACATAGGCCTCCACCGCAAAGCGCGTGGCGGGAAGGATGCCCTCGGTCGATTCCACATAGGCGCTGTCGAGCCCAAGGCCCTCGGTCAGCTTGAGCCAGCGCTCGATACCGCCTTCGGAGCCGAGATCGCCGTCATGGTCCTCGATCCGGTGCCGCCATTCGACGCGGGTGGCGCGGTCGCGGAACCGCGAGATCACCATCGCGTCCTTGAGCGGGATGGTGCTCTGGTAAAAATAGCGGTTCAGTGCCCAGGCCTGCACCTGGCCCTTGTTGAGTTTGCCGCCATGCAGCAGCCGGTGGAACGGATGCAAATTATGATAACGCGTCGCGCCGATGTGGCGCAGCGTTGCCTCCAGTTCCTCGGCGCTATGGAGCGCGATGCCTTTGCCGATCGATAGCGCGGTCATTCTGGTTACGGGCACGACGCTCACAACGTGATCTCCATTCCGTCAGCGGGGATGTGCCAGCCGGCTTCTTCGGCGGTTTTGCGCTCGTCCGAGCCGTGCAGCAAGGCAGGGTTGGAGTTGTTGATATGCAAAAACACCTTAGCCCCGATATCGAGGCCTTTGAGGCTTGCGATGGCGCCGTGTTCGCCTGACATCGAGATGTGTCCCATGCCCTGTCCGGTCTTGTTGCCGAGGCCCGCCACGATCAGTTCGTCGTCGCGCCACACCGTGCCGTCGAAGAACACCAGCGCGGCGCCATTGAGCCGTGACTTCAGATCGTCGGTCACCCGTGCGCAGGCGGCCAGGAAATAGAGATATTTGCCGCTTGCTCTGTCCAGGATCCGAAGCCCGAGCGTATCGCCTGCGCCATCGCCGCCTGCGGGGTGCGCCTTGCCTTCGAGATACCAGGCGCCCTTGCCGGGAACCTCGAAGGGAAGGATTTCGATGCCGGATGGCGAACCATCGGGCAGGGCAGGTTCGAACGCCTGGTCGACCGCGATCGGTTGCCGCTTCACGTTCTTCTCGTTCAGCACATTAAAGATGCTGTTGGATTTGAGGATCGCAAGCACCCGTTCATGCGCATAGAGGGTGAAGGGCGATCCCTCGCGCATCGACAGCAACCCTGCGACCGCGTCGATCTCGCCGTTGGTCAGGATCACGCCCGCGATCGGGCTGTGACGGAGCTGGCCTTGTTTGGGATGAAGTTGCGGGGTTGCGATCAGTTGCTGGCGCAGATCGGGCGAGGCGTTGATCAGGAACCAGTGCTCGCCATCGGCGCTGACCGCGATCGATGCTTGCGTGCTCTGGAGTTCGGGATGTTCGTTGCGGGCCGTCCGGCACACCGGACATCCGCAGTTCCACTGCGGAACGCCGCCACCAGCCGCGGCGCCCAGGACGACGACGCGAAGCATGATCCGTCTCCTGGCGAATTCGAACTTGGGTACAGATTCGGAACAGCAAAAACGCCGCGAGGTGGATCCGGGCCACAAACACAGTTCCGCTGTCGGAACGTGTCAGGCCCGGAGGTCCACCTCGCTAAACTCTTGGCGGTAGATGCCGGTTACTTGCGGGCGGCGCACGCATACATGTTGATTTCCATGCCGACCGGCACTTCGACGATTTTCGGTGCTTTCCAGGCCATTTAGGCGCTCCTTTTGATACCGGACGAACTCCGCCCTCAGGACAAGGTACTGCGGATCAAAAAGTTCGCCAGCAAAATCTTTCTGCCGGAAGCCAGCTGCGCCCATGTTGCATCGCAAAAGAATTCACGGTTTTGTGCAGGGACGCAGGGTCAAAACGGCGTGGGATCAAGCGTTTCGCGGTTGCCCGCAACGCCGTGAATGCCGATCTTCCCGTCATCGGGACAGTATTGGCTTTCCGATAAAGAACTTGTGAGTTTCGCCTAAAGCCTCTGATTGAGGGGCTTCACCGGAGTTGTCGCCGCCGATGCCACGCTATTACTTCAACACCCGTATCGGCGACGAGCTGATTTCCGATCCCGATGGCGAAGTGCTGCGGGATCCCGACCGCGCCTGGGAAATGGCCCGCGCCATGATCCGGGAGCTGCTCAAGACCGAAGGTGCCGACGGCGCGCTGCTGAGCGCGACCATCGAAGTCACCGACGATGAGGGCGAGATCGTGCTGGAGTTTCCGTTTTCCGAGGCCATCCTCGACGTCCCGGATCGCTCCGTCACCCGGCATTGATCCATCCACCGTTATGTCCGGTCCTTCGGGGCCCCGGAATAACGATGGATGATGGGTCAGCGCTGTTTTCCGATTGCAAATGTACGGACAAATATAAGAGAGTGCCGCCCGGGAGGCCACCGGCGCCGGAATCATGTTGCCGCGCGAGGATAAGGCTTCCGCCAGGGAGAAACGCCATGATGAGCTATTCGTCGGCGCCGCGCAGCCTGTTGCTGGCCGGTGCTTTCTTCGGTGCCTTTACGTTGAACGCTGCAGCGCAGCAGCCCGCCACGCCACCCGCCGCCGCACCGGCCGCCGCGGCACCGCTACCGCCGGGTTCGCCCTTGATCGGCCGGCCCGCGGACAGCGAAGCCGCCGCCAAGCTGGCGCCGGTCGCGCCGCCGCCGCTGGCCGCCGCAGCCGACAAATTGCCGATCGCCAAGCTGAAGCTGCCGCCCGGCTTCAACATCGAGGTTTACGCCGCCGGCATTGCCAACGCCCGTTCGCTGATCGAGGGCGACAAGGGCACCGTGTTCGTCGGCAGCCGTCTCCTCAAGACGGTCACAGCCATCATCAACAAGGACGGCAAGCGCTCGGTCAAGGTGATCGCCTCGGACCTCTATCGTCCGAACGGCGTCGCGTTCAAGAACGGCACGCTCTACATCGCCGAACTGTCGAAGATCTCCAAGATCGACAAGATCGAGGACAATCTCGACAACCCGCCGAAGCCGACCGTGATCTACGACAATCTGCCGAAGGACGAAGCCCATGGCTGGAAATTCATCGGCATCGGTCCGGACAACAAGCTGTACATCCCGGTTGGGCAACCCGGCAACAACGTGCTGCATGACGACGCCCACGGCCAGATTCGCCGCATCAATCTCGACGGCTCCGGCGCCGAAGTGATTGCGCGGGGCGTTCGCAACACCGTCGGCTTCGACTGGAATCCCGAGACCAAGCAGCTCTACTTCACCGACAACGGCCGCGACTGGATGTCGGAAGACGTGCCCGAGGATGAGCTCAACCGGGTGACCAAGGTCGGCGAACATTTCGGCGCGCCGTATTGCCTGCAGGGCAATATCGTCGACCCCGAATTCGGCTGGGGCAAATCCTGCAGCGACTACACGGCACCGGTGACCTTGCTGGGCCCGCATTCCGCAGCGCTCGGCATGCGCTTCTATACCGGCAACATGTTCCCGAAGGCCTACAAGAACGCGATCATCCTGGCCCGGCACGGTTCCTGGAACCGGTCCAAGAAGGTCGGCGGCGATCTCATGGTGGTCAAGCTGAACAAGGACGGCAGCGTCAAGTCGACCGAGCCGTTCCTCACCGGCTTCCTTGAAGACAACAAGTATGTCGGCCGTCCGGTCGATGTGCTGCAGATGAAGGACGGTTCGCTGCTGGTCTCCGACGACTGGAACGGCGCCGTCTATCGCATCACCTATGGCAAGCAGAAGGTGGCTGCCGGTAAGTGATCGAAGTTCGTCATTGCGAGCGAAGCAATCCACCTTCCACAAAGGAAGAATGGATTGCTTCGTCGCTTCGCTCCTCGCAATGACGTGAATTCCTGGAAATCCCGATGCGTAAAACAATAACGGCGCTGGCGTTTGCTTTGATCGCTTCGTCCGGACATGCCGAAACCTTCCAGGAGCGCATGGCGCCGTGTCTGGCCTGTCATGGCGAGCGCGGACAATCCGAAGCCGAAAACACGCCCTCGCTCGGCGCGCAGCAGTCGCCTTACGCGCTGATCCAGCTCTTCATGTTTCGCGAGAAGCTGCGCAGCTTCGAGCCGATGAACGAGATGGCGAAGGCGCTGACCGACGACGATCTGCGCACCTTTTCCGATTTCATCGCCAAGATGCCGAAGCCCGCGCCACCAGCCGATGCCGGCGATCCCGCCCGGATGCAGCACGGCGAGGCGCTGGGCAAGCAGCACCGCTGCAGCAGCTGTCACAACCCCGATTATTCCGGCAAGGAAAACGTGCCGCGCATCGCCAACCAGCGCGAGGATTATCTCGCCAAGACGCTGGCCGAATACAAGGACAACAGCCGCCACGGCTATGACGGCAGCATGGCCGACGTGATGGGCCCGATCAGTCCGGAACAGATCGCCGATCTCGCTTATTTCATAGCCCGGGTGCGCTGAATCTTCGTTCAGATGCCCCCGCTGGCGTTGCCGTTCGCGCGGCGCTACAAGGGCGGCGATCAAACGGAGTTTTCAATGCAAGATCTCTGGCGCCTGTCGGCTACGGACCTGGCCTCGCTCATCAAGTCAAAAAAGGTCTCGGCGAAGGAGGCGGCCACGGCCGCATTGGCGCGGCTGGATGCGGTCAATCCAAAGATCAATGCCGTGGTCGACCACAAGCCCGAGGAGGTGCTGGCGCAGGCTGCAGCCATCGATGCAGCGATCGGGCGGGGCGAAGATGTCGGCCCTCTGGGCGGCGTTCCCGTCACCGTGAAGGTCAATATCGACCAGATCGGCTTTGCCACCACCAATGGCCTGAAAATGAATCGACAGGCCATTGCGTCGACCAACAGCCCGGTGGTCGACAATCTGTACAAGGCCGGCGCCGTGATTCTGGGGCGCACCAACTGCCCGGCGTTTTCCTATCGCTGGTTCACCACCAATCTCGTGCATGGCGACACCAAGAACCCCCGCGATCCCGGCATCACGCCGGGCGGCTCGTCCGGTGGCGCGGGTGCCGCGGTCGCGGCCGGTATCGGGCATATCGCCCACGGCACCGATATCGCCGGTTCGATCCGCTATCCCGCCTATGCTTGCGGCGTCCACGGCCTGCGGCCGACGCTAGGCCGGATCCCGGCGTTCAATGCCGCGCTGGCGGAGCGCACCATCGGTCCCCAGATCAGCGCCGTTTCCGGCCCGCTGGCGCGGACCATCGGCGATATCCGAATTTCCTTGGCGGCGATGTCGGCCGGGGATTCCCGCGATCCCTGGTGGGTGCCGGCGCCATTGGAAGGCCCGCCGATGCCAAAGCGCGTCGCGATGTGCCTCAACCCGGACGGGCTCGATCCCGTGCCCGAAGTGAAGGCCGCCGTTGCCGATGCCGGCAAGCGGCTGGAACAGGCAGGCTGGATTGTCGAGGAAATCACCAACACGCCGCCGCTGCGCGAGCCCGCCAATCTGCAAACCAAGCTTTGGCTCGGCGACAGCTATGAAGCGCAGCTGGAGGCGGCCGAACGCGAGGGCGATCCCGGCGCGCTGGCCTGCCTGCGCGGCAACCGGAACAAAGTGTTTCCGTTCGATGCCGCGGCGTTCTCGAAGGCGCTGACGCGGCGCGCGACGCTGACCCGCGAATGGCTGGCGTTCTTCGAAAACTACGCGGTGCTGCTGATGCCGGTGTCTGGCGAATTGCCGTTCCCTGACAACCTCGACCGCGAGGATGAGGCCTCCTTTGCCCGGGTCTGGCACGCCCAATTGCCGCAGATTGCCATTCCCTTCATGGGGCTCCCCGGGCTAACGGTCTCGACGGGGCTGGTGGGACGGATTCCGGTCGGCGTTCAGCTCGTCTCCGGCCGTTACCGCGAAGATCTCTGCCTCGCCGCCGGCGAGGCGATCGAGGCCGGGGGAACACCGTCGGCGGCGATCGATCCCGCCGGCTAAACCGAAGGAATGCGATGTCAGCCATCTATGAGTTCACGGCGCAGTCGCTGGCCGGCGAAGAGGTTCCGCTAAGGCGGTTTGAAGGTCAGGTGCTGCTGATCGTCAACACCGCCAGCGCCTGCGGATTCACGCCGCAATACAAGGGCCTGGAAGCATTGCATCGCGACCTCTCGGCCCGCGGCTTTGCGGTGCTCGGCTTTCCCTGCAACCAGTTCGGCGCGCAGGAGCCGGGCGACGCCAAACAGATCGAGGAGTTCTGCGAGTCAAAGTTTCACGTGACGTTTCCGATGTTCGCCAAGATCGACGTCAACGGCAGCAAGGCGCATCCGCTGTACGAATATCTGCGGCGTGAGAAAACCGGCCTGCTGGGCTCGTCGATCAAATGGAATTTCACCAAATTCGTGGTCGATCGATCGGGCAAGGTGGTGGGGCGCCATGCACCGACCGTGACACCCGAAGCACTGAGAAGAGAAATCGAGGCACTGCTATGAACGAGAAAACCGAAACCACGGGCGATGCGTTTCCCGACCGCCTGTCGACCAACCCGAGCAGCCCCTATTACAATGAAGAGCTGCTGTCGCGCGACGTCGGCATCCGCTTCAAGGGCGCCGAGAAGACCAATGTCGAGGAATACTGCATCAGCGAGGGCTGGATCCGCGTCACCGCCGGCAATGCCAAGGACCGTTTTGGAAATCCGCTGACGATCAAGGTACATGGGCCGGTCGAGCCGTATTTCCGGGATCAGAAGTGACGATATAGCACCGTCATTCCGGGGCGATGCGTAGCATCGAACCCGGAATCTCGAGATTCCGGGTCTGGTCCTTCGGACCATCCCGGAATGACGTGCCCAAATAATTCGAAAGCCACCCACATGTCCGTCCGCATCGTCGATGTCTGCGAGATAACAAAGCCGATCTCCTCGCCGATCCGTAACGCCTATATCGACTTCACCAGGATGACGACGAGCCTCGTCGCCGTCGTCACCGACGTGGTGCGCGACGGCAAGCGGGTGGTCGGCTATGGCTTCAATTCCAACGGCCGCTACGGGCAGGGCGGCCTGATCCGTGAGCGCTTTGCACCGCGGCTCAAGGAGGCCGATCCCACGACGTTGCTCGATGCCAGCGGCAACAATCTCGATCCAGACAAGGTCTGGGCCACGCTGATGTCGAACGAGAAGCCGGGCGGCCATGGCGAGCGCTCGGTCGCGGTCGGCACCATCGATATGGCGGTGTGGGATGCGGTGGCGAAGATTGCGGAGAAGCCGTTGTTTCGGCTGCTCGCCGAACACCATGGCCTCAACGCCAATCCGCGCGTGTTCGTTTACGCCGCCGGCGGCTATTACTATCCCGGCAAGGATCTCTCCGCGCTGCGCGGCGAGATGCGCGGCTATCTCGACCGCGGCTACAACGTCGTCAAGATGAAGATCGGCGGCGCGCCGATTGCGGAGGATCGCGAACGCATCGAGTCGGCCTTGAAGGAAATCGGCAGCCAGGCGCAGCTCGCGGTCGACGCCAATGGCCGCTTCGATCTGGAAACCGCGATCGCGTATGCAAAAATGCTGCGGGAATATCCGCTGTTCTGGTACGAGGAGGCCGGCGATCCCCTCGATTACGCGCTGCAGGCGGCATTGGCCGAATTCTATCCGGCGCCGATGGCGACCGGCGAGAATCTGTTCAGCCATCAGGATGCGAAGAATTTGATCCGCTACGGCGGCATGCGGCCGGACCGCGACTGGCTGCAATTCGATTGCGCGCTGTCCTATGGGCTTTGCGAATATCAGCGCACGCTCGGCGTCCTGAAGACCCATGGCTGGTCGGCCAGCCGCTGCATTCCGCATGGCGGCCACCAGATGTCGCTCAATATCGCTGCCGGTCTCGGGCTCGGCGGCAATGAGAGCTATCCCGATCTGTTCCAGCCCTATGGCGGTTTCCCGGACGGCGTTCGCGTCGAGAACGGCCACATCACCATGCCGGATTTGCCGGGCATCGGCTTCGAGGGTAAATCCGATCTCTACAAGGAAATGAAGGCGCTGGCGGCGTGAGCGTGGTTTTCCAGGCCGTCAATCTACCGATCAACTATCTCCAAAGGACGTCGCGATCTTGACCAGCAAACTTCCCCTTCCCCAGCTCTCGCTCGCCAAGGACAAGATCCGGGTCCTGCTCCTCGAAGGCGTCAATGACAGCGCCGTGCAACTGATCGAGACGGCGGGCTATTCCAACATGACGCGCCTGTCCAAGGCGCTGGAGGGCGATGCGCTCAAGGAAACCCTCAAGGGCGTGCATCTGCTCGGCATCCGTTCCCGCACCCAGATCACCCCGGATGTTCTGGAAGCCGCGGACCGGTTGATCGCGATCGGATGTTTCAGCGTCGGCACCAACCAGGTCGATGTCGACGCCGCGCGCCGGGTCGGTATTCCCGTGTTCAACGCGCCGTTTTCCAACACGCGAAGCGTCGCGGAGCTGGTGATCGGCGAGATCGTCATCCTGCTGCGCCGGATCGTCGCGCGTTCCAACGCGGCGCATCAGGGCCAGTGGGATAAATCCGCAGACGACAGCTATGAGGTGAGGGGCAAGACGCTCGGCATCATCGGCTACGGCAATATCGGCTCGCAGCTCTCCAATCTCGCCGAAGCGATGGGCATGAAGGTCATCTTCTACGACCATACGGACCGGCTTCGTCATGGCAACACCGAGCCGACCGCGACGCTGCATGAGCTGCTGGCACAAAGCGACGTCGTGACCTTGCATGTGCCGGAAACCGCCGCCACGCATGGGATGATGGGGCGCGAGGAGATTGCTGCGATCAAGCCTGGTGCGTATTTCATCAACAACAGCCGCGGCACGGTCGTTGATCTCGATGCGCTCGCCGACGCGCTGCGCGCAGGTAAGTTGCGTGGCGCCGCGATTGACGTTTTTCCGGTCGAGCCGCGTTCGAATGCGGACCGCTTCGTATCGCCGCTGCAGGGCCTGGAAAACGTTATCCTGACGCCGCATATCGGCGGTTCGACCGAGGAGGCGCAGGAGCGCATCGGCGCCGAAGTGGCACGCAAGCTGGTCGACTACAGCGATTCCGGTGCGACGATGGGTGCTGTCAATTTCCCCCAGGTCCAGCTGCCGCCGCGGCCGTCGGGCACGCGGTTTATCCAGGTGCAGCGCAATGTGCCGGGCATGCTCGGCCGCCTGAACGAAGTGCTCGCGCGTCATTCGGTCAACATCGCCGCGCAATATTACGAGACCGACCACGACGTCGGCTATGTCGTGCTCGACGCCGATGCCTCCGCGGCCGACGGCCAGCGCGTGCTGGCGGACATTCGCGCACTCGAAGGCACCATTCGCGCCCGCTTGCTCTACGAATACAAGATCTGAGCCCGTCGCTACGCCGTCAGCCGCATCGGCTGCGCCTCGCCATACATCAGCGTGCGCCACAGCCATTCGACCGGCCCGTAGCGGAAACGGCGCAGCCACCATTTGCTGAACGACACCTGCGCGACGTAAACCGCGATGCCGATCGCGAGCGCGGTAGCGGCACCGAGACGGCCGAACAGCCCGAGGCCGTAGCCGTAGAAGACCCAGCCGAAGATGATGGATTGTGCGAGGTAGTTGGTGAAGGCCATCCGCCCCAGCGGCGCGGCCCAGCCGAGCAGCCGCTGTCCGCTCCTGAGACTGGCGATGCCGATGATGGCCGCCCCGTAACCCAGCGCCAGCAGGATGGTGCCGAGGGGTTCTGCCAGGGCTCCGATCCGGCCGCTGCCCGCAGTAAAGCCGCCGGCATGAGAAAGAATCAACGCTGCGCCAAGGCTGATACAGGCGGCGGCGATCAAGAGCAGCAGATGATGCGGCGAGTTTCGCAGTATGCCGGTGCGCCAGGCAAACGCGCCGAGCAGAAACAACCCGATCGTGCGCGGAAAGATATAGGCGTGCAGGGAAGCGAGAAGGGGAATCTCGCGGAGCCGGAACGCCAGCACGTCGAGGAAACCGCCCGTGGCATAGATGCGATGCGCTTGCGTGACATCCTGCGCCATCGCCGCCGCGCCAGGCCACAATCCCGGCGGCGGAAAGGCCTGCATCGCAAGATAGAGCCCGAGAGACGCCAGCGCGGCGACAGCCAGTAGCCAGCGCGGACCGAACAGGAATGGCAGGACGATCAAGCCAGCGAGCGCATATTCGGTGAGAATATCGCCGTTCCAGATCAGGCAAAGGTGAATGAGTCCGAACGCCAGCAACACGGCGAGTCGGCGCACGAGGAGCGCGGTGCGGCGCGGGCTCTTTGAAAGCCGCTCGAACTGGATGGCAAGGCCGACGCCGAACAGCAGCGAGAACAGCGCAAACGCCTTCAGGTCGATCGCCAGCTTCAGGACCGTTTCCACCGTGTGATCGAGTGGCGATGTCGGTGCCTTGGGGAAGAGAAACTGTTCGAAGATCGAAATGCGAAATATTGTCGTGACATTCATCGCCATCACGCCGAACAGCGCGACGCCGCGCAACACGTCGATGGCATCGATCCGCTCCGACGGGTTGATTGGCGCGGGCGGTATAAGTTCATCCGCTGTCGCTCCAACGTCATTGCCTGCGACAAACGCGAAGCGTTTGCGCAAGGGAGCGATAGCGACGAAGCAATCCATTCTCTCTTTTTGCGGCCCCATGGATTGCTTCGCTTCGCTCGCAATGACGGCGGACGACGACGACTTGTAACCCTACGACAGCCGCATATCCAATAACCGCCGGCCTTCGGTCTTGAGTAGTTTCTTCACCGCGCTGGAGGCGGCGATCTCGCCCTGGTTGGCGTAGGCCTCGTGGTTCTTTTCGATATCGTCGAGCCGATAGAGGTAATTGACCATCACGCCCGCGGACTCGCGAATGCCCTTCGGCGAGAGATCGCCGAGCCAGTCGATCCGCTCCAGCCGCGCGCCGTTGCCGATATGGAAGCGCGCCACCGAGTCGATCAGCCGGCCTTTTGACGTCCGCGCTTTGAGGAAATAATGCGCCGCCAGCGGCTCCAGCACCGCGCGTAGTTGCGAGGTGGTCTCCGCGTTCTCGAACCAGTCGGGTGTGTTGAGCTGCTCGAGCAGCGTGCGTTCCTCGTCGGACAAGGGAACGTCGCCCGCTTCCTTCAGCCATTGCATGAAGCCCGGCACCGGCGACAGCGTGATGAACGTGTCGAGCTTGGGCAATTCGCGCCGCAATTCCTCGACCACCTGCTTGATCAGGAAGCTGCCGAACGAGATGCCGCCAAGGCCCTTCTGGGTGTTCGAGATCGAATAGAACACGGCGGTGCGCGCGCGTTCGATGGCCACGGGCTGGCGCTCGGCGGCGAGCAGCGGCGCAATCGCGGTCGGGATGGTCTCGGTCAGCGCGACTTCGACGAAAATCAAGGGCTCGTCGGTCAGCTGCGGATGGAAGAAGGCGTAGCAGCGGCGGTCGACCGGATCGATGCGGCGGCGCAGATCGTTCCAGTCGTGGATTTCGTGCACCGCCTCATACCGGATGATCTGTTCCAGAATGTTCGCTGGCGTCGACCAGTCAATCCTGCGCAGCACGAGAAATCCCCTGTTGAACCAAGAAGACAGCAAATGCACCACGTCGCGGTCGAGCGCGGCCAGATCCTTGTTGCCCTTCATCAGTGCAAGCAGATCGGCGCGCATCGCCACCAGATCGCTGGTGCCGCCCGGGGCGCGGTTGAGCCGGCGCACCAGTTCCTGGCGCCGCGGCTCGGAAGCAAAATGAAGGTCGCTGGCGTCGGCGTCGCTCGGCTGCGCGCGCCAGCTCTCGATCGCGCGCGAAAGCTTTTCGCGGTCCGGCCCGTAGTCGCGGGCCAGCGCCGCGAAGAAGGACACCCGGCCGGCCGCATCGAGATCGCGATAACGATCAAGCACCTCGCGGGCCATCGCGGTGCCCGAAGCCTCGCCGCGGCCCGACAGCAGTGCCTCGCACAGTTCGAGCAGTTCGGAGGCGTCTTCTCTGGTGTCCGATGAGCCGCCCCGCCGAAGCAGGGTGCGGCCGCGCTCGGAAATCGTCGAAAGCAGGTCGGAGAAAAAGGCGTTGGCCATGGGCGGGGCGTTCCGAAGGTGATGCCGAACCTTATACGGAATTTAAGGCGAGGCCGATCATATTCAAGCGCATTCCTCAGTCATGCCCCGCGCATGCGGGGCATCCAGTACGCCGCGGCTCCTCGGTAAATCACAGGCGTTGCGGAATACTGGATTACCCGCTTTCGCGGGCAATGACGGCAATGTCGTGGCCTCACGCCTTCTCGGCGAATTCCGTCGGCGTCTTGCCGGTAACTTGCCGGAAGGCATGGGAAAACGCCGGCACGCTGGCGTAGCCGAGGTCGGAAGCCAGTTGCTTCACCGAAACATTGGCGTCGGTCGACAGTTTTTCTATCGCGGCCGCAACGCGGGCGCGCTGGCACCAGCTCTTGAAGCTTAATTGCGTCTCCGCCGAGAACAGCCGCGACAGCGTTCGCGCCGAGGTGCCGACCTCGCGCGCCAGCGTATCGATCTCATGATCGCCGGTCGGATCCGACAGCACGATGTCGGCGGCGCGCCGGCAGCGCGGCTCATGTGGCAGCGGGATGAAGGTCGCGGAATCCTCCGCCTGATGCAGTTCCAGCATCGCGAGCCGGAGGAGCAGCGCGGTGCGCTCCGCCGTCGTGTGGTCGTCGAACAGCGCGAGGATCGCCTGATGCAGCAGCGGGGATACCCGCACCACGAATTCCGCCTCCAGGCTCTCGCTGCGCTCCTCGCGTGCCAGCCAGGCGAGGTCGAAATACAGCGTCCGCATCTGGATGTCGGCGAGCACGTCGATGGCATGTGGCAGCCGCGCCGGCACCCATACCGCGCGGTCGGGCGGCACCAGCCAGCGGCCCTTCGGGGTGGTCACCTGCATGGTGCCCCGGGCCGCGTAAACGAGCTGCGCCTCGCGGTGCATATGGGTGTCGAGCCGCACGCCCTTCTCGTAGCTGTTCGCGATCAAATGGACGCCGTCGCCGGTCGAGGAGAGGCGCCCGACAATGGCGGCGATTGGCTTTTCGGCGATATTCATTGGCGACATCCCGTCAGGACAACCCCCTATAACCCATTTCCAGGGATATGAGGATTCGACCAGGGACCAGACCATGAACAGCCCCAGCCGGGTGATCAGCTTCGTCAACGCCGCCCATTTCATCGACCATTACGCGATGCTGATTTTTGCCGCCGCCGTCATCATCATGGGCCCGGCGTTCGGCATGGCCTATTCGGAACTGCTGCCGTACGCGACGCCGGGCTTCGTCGCCTTCGGTGCGGGATCGCTGATCACCGGTTGGCTCGGCGACCGCTGGAGCCGCCGCCACATGATGGTGATTTTCTTCGCGGGCATCGGCGCCTCGATGATCGCGGTCGGCTTCGTGCAGACCCCGTTGCAACTCGGCGCGGTGCTGCTGTCCATCGGCCTGTTCGCCTCGATCTATCATCCCGTCGGCACCGCCATGATCGTGTCCTATGCCGACAAGCTCGGCCGCGAGATGGGACTGAACGGCGTCTGGGGCAATCTCGGCGTGGCCTCGTCGGCGCTGGTCACCGGCGTGATCGGGCAATATCTCGGCTGGCGCTGGGCCTTCATCGTGCCTGGAATCGTCACCATCGGAATCGGCATCGCCTTCGCGCAGATGGTCGTTCACGAGGACCGTTCCGGCTTCAAGCAGGCGGCTGCCCAAGCGCGCATCGCCAAAGAGGACATGTGGCGGGTGATCCTGGCCTTGCTGATCGTCGTGATCGCGATCTCCACCACCTTCAACGCCGTCACCGTGGCGCTGCCGAAACTGTTCGCGGAGCGGCTGGCCGACGTGACCAAAAGCCCGGCGCTGCTCGGCGTGATCGCGGCCGGCGTCTATGTGTTCGGCGCCATGACGCAGTACACCATCGGCAAGCTGATCGATCATTACTCGCTGAAGACGGTGATGCTGCCGCTGTCGTTCCTGCTGGCGCCGTTTTTGTATTTCGCGGCGACGCTGTCGAACCTGCCGCTGATCATCGCCTCCATCGGCATCGTGATGGGCGCGTTCGGCCAGGTCACCGTCAACGACGCCATGGTCGGCAAATACACCACCGATGAATGGCGCTCGCGCGCTTACTCCGTGCGCTACTTCATCGGCTTCACCGCGGCGGGCGCCTCGGTCGGCCTGGTGGCGTGGCTGTACGAGCGGGGCGGCTTCGTCACCATGTTGCAGGCGTTCGGCGCGCTGTGCCTGCTGGTGATCGTCGCCGCCATTATCCTGCCGCAGGAGATCAAGGTGCCGGCGGCACAGGCGAATTGATCGCGGTTGCTGCCTTGCGCTGGCGTTAGTTGGCCAGCGCGTTGGCGATGATATCGGAGCTCTTCTCCGCGACCATGATCGTCGCCGGGTGAATGTTCGGCGAGGGCATCGCCGGCATCACGGACGCATCGACGACCCGCAGGCCGTCGATGCCGCGAACGCGGAGCTGGCTATCGACGACGGCCCCGTCATCCTCGCCCATCCGGCAGGTGCCGCAGGGATGATAGACGGTCGAGCCGATGTTTCGGATGTAGTCGGCGATCTGCTCGTCGCTGGTGACCTCCGGACCGGGCCTGATCTGTTCGACCACCAGCGACCGGAATGGTTCGGTCGCGACGATTTGCGCCGCGATGCGAAAGCCCGCCAGCATGATGCGCATATCGTCGGGATCGGTTAGGTAATTGGCGCGGATGCGCGGTGGCGTGCGCCCCTCCGCGTCGCGCAGCGTGATTTCACCCCGGCTCTTCGGCCGGCAGACGCTGAAGATGAAGGTAAAGCCGGGCCAGCGATGCAGGCCGGTCTTGAACCCGTCCGTCGAAAAATTGAGGCACTGGTACTGGATATCAGGCACCGGCTCGGAGAGGCTCGATTTCGCAAACAGCGTCGCTTCGGTTGCCCCCACCGAGAGCTGTCCCGATCCCCTGAGCAGCCATTCGAGCGCGAGTTTCACCGACTTGGCCGGGCTCATCACGGCTTCGTTCAGCGTATCCGTCGCGTTGGTCTTGAAGGTGAAGCTCGCCTGATAATGATCCTGCAGGTTCTTGCCGACGCCGGGAAGATCGCATTTCACCTCGATGCCAAGCTTTGCCAGTTCGGCGGCCGGACCGATGCCGGAGGCCAGCAACAGCACCGGAGAATTGATCGCGCCGCCCGATAGGACAAGCTCGCGCCGCGCGCCGATGCGCTGGATCTGGCCGTCGCGTTCGATCTCCACGCCGCTGGCGCGGCTGCCGTCGAACAGGATGCGGCGGACGCGGGTCTTCATCATCAGCTCGAGGTTTTTCCGGCTGAGGTTCGGCTTGAGATATCCGGTCGCCGTCGAGCGGCGCCAGCCATTATGGACATTGAGCGGCGCGAAGCCGACACCGTCAATGCGTTCGCCGTTGAAATCAGGGTTGCGCTGATACTGCAGGCGCTCGCAGGCCTCGACGAAGGCCCTCGCTGCCGTCGAGGGGCGCTTGATGTTCGACACCGTCATTGGGCCGCCGGTGCCGCGCCATTCGTTGGCGCCGTCCACGCAATGTTCCATCCGCTTGAAATAGGGCAGCACGTCATTGTAGCTCCAGCCACGCGCGCCGAGCCGCTGCCATTCGTCGTAGTCGCTGGGCGCGCCTCGCAGGAAGACGAGGCCGTTGATCGAACCGGAGCCGCCCAAAACCTTGCCGCGCGGCCAGATCACGGTTCGGCCACCAAGACCCGGTTCGGGTTCGGTTTCGTATCCCCAGTTCATCTTTGGGTTCGGGACCAGTTTGCCGAAGCCCATCGGAATGTGAATCCAGGGATCGCGATCGCGTCCGCCGGCCTCGATGACGCAGAGCGACACTTTTGGATTTTCCGTCAATCGCGCCGACAGCACGCAGCCGGCGGAGCCTGCGCCCACGACGACGACATCATATTCCGCATCAAAACTGGATTTGTTCATGAAGACGCTTCGGTTGATCTACTTTGCGGTTGAAGATAGCGGTCGACCGACGGACTGGATAGGCTCATGAGAACGGCCGATCGCGCGGATAGCTGTACGCCCGGTCATCCCTGCGCTAAAAGCAAACTTCAAGAACTGACCGGGCAAAGACCCGGCGTGGAGGAAACCGATGTCCCGTCAAATGCCGATTCTTGCCGGCCTCGTCCTTGGAGCCATGATGATAGCCATGCCGGCGAACGCCGATGCCCTGAAAGATGAAATCGCGCCGACCGGCAAGCTGCGGGTGGCGATCGCGATCAGCCCGGCGGGCGGCGCGTTCTGGTCGACCAAAACCGAATCCGGCGGCTATGCCGGCGTGCCGGTCGATCTCGGCAAGGCGATGGCGGCGCAACTCGGCGTTGGCGTCGAATATGTCGTGCACAACAATTCCGGCCAGATCGTCGAGGCCACGTCGAAGGGGACCTGGGACGTCACCTTCTTGCCGAAGGACCCGGAGCGCGAGGGCAAGATGTCGTTCGGCCCGATCTACGAGGTCGCGGACGCCACCTACATCGTCAAGCCGGGTTCGGCGGTGACGAATTTTGCGAGCCTCGACCAGCCCGGCGTCAAGATCGCCGCCGTCAACAACACGACCACCATGCGCGGCGCGATCGTGCATCTGAAGAATGCCAAGGTCACGGGCTATCAGACCTATAACGAAATCGAAGCCTTGCTCAAAAGCGGCGAGATCGACGCCTTCGCGTTGTCGCGCGAAACGCTCAACGACATGGCCAAAAAGATTCCGGGCACGCGCGTGCTCGACGAAACCTTCAAGCAGACCGTGACCGCGGTCGCGGTGCCGCCCAACCATCCGCAGTCGCTGGCGTTTGCATCGAAATTCCTGACCGAGGCAATCACCAACGGCACCTTGCGCAAGGCCTATGACAGTAACGGCCTGAAGGACTCGCCGATCCGCACCCAGACGAAGTGAGTTGCTAGCTCACGGCTGCGCCGCAGATTTCACCTGACGGCCACCGCGCAAGCGTGCGTTGGCCGTTTTCGCGGCGTGCGCTACATCTGTGCAACTGCACAAATACAAGGCATGTCATCCCTGCCTTTTGGTGCGATCGGGGACATTTAACCCTGTAAAATCACGTGGTTTTTGGCGGTTTTCCCTTTGGGCCCCTGTTGGCACATCGATTGCTTAAATGCTTCTCAGTCAATGACGACTGCCGTCCTACGGATTGCCAAAGCCAGTGTTGGCCACGGCGCAGGGATCAAGCGACCTCAATGAGGCGTTTGGAGCAGTCATCGGGACCACTCCAAAAAACCTTGTGCATCTCTGTCTCCGATCAAGCGTGACCGCGTGACCCGCGGCGCCCGATGGAAGCGTTTTGCTTTCCGTTGATGGCGTTCGTTCCGGCATGCGCGCGCGAGGACGGCCTGCGGCTCTCAGGCATCGGCGCGGCGATTTAGCCGCCGGCGCTTTTTGTTTTTTGCGAAAATAAGGGGAACTGGAATGGCCTATCTCGTGCCTTCGGAATTCGTGACCAAGATGGTCGACGCCGGAGAATCCAAAATCTTCATGTCGACGCGCGACACCATCATCCGCGCCTATATGGCCGGCGCGATCCTGGCGCTGGCCGCGGCCTTTGCCGTCACCATCAACGTCAATACCGGCGTGACGATCGTCGGCGCGGCGCTGTTTCCGGTCGGCTTCTGCATGCTCTATCTGTTCGGCTTCGATCTTCTGACTGGCGTGTTCGTGCTGTGTCCGCTGGCGCTGATCGACAAGCGGCCGGGCGTGACCATCGGCGGCGTGCTGCGCAACTGGAGCCTGGTGTTCGTCGGCAATTTCGCCGGCGCCTTCACGGTCGCCGTGATGATGGCGATCGTCTTCACCTTCGGCTTCACCTCGCCCCCCGACAAGGTCGGCCAGGTCATCGGCACCATCGGCGAAAGCCGCACGGTCGGTTATGCCTCGCATGGCTTTGGCGGCATGCTGACGTTGTTCGTTCGCGGCATGCTCTGCAACTGGATGGTCTCGGCGGGTGTCGTCGGTGCGATGATCTCGACCACGGTCAGCGGCAAGGTGATCGCGATGTGGATGCCGATCATGCTGTTCTTCTACATGACCTTCGAGCATTCCATCGTGAACATGTTCCTGTTCCCGTCCGGTCTGCTGCTGGGCGGCCATTTCACGATCATGGATTATCTGCTCTGGAACGAGATCCCGACCGTGGTCGGCAACCTCGTCGGCGGCCTCGCCTTCACCGGCCTGACGCTGTACGCCACCCACATCAAGACGGCGCCGAAGCGCGCCGTGGGTTGACCCCATTGGGCTCATCAGCGCGTTCACGCGCGTCTTTGACGCGCTATGGGGTCTCAACTCCTGATATGCTCAGGGTTTGAGACCCTCATTTCCTTTGACGGGACAGATGCCGCGTGAACTGAAAATATCGGTCGGGCAATATTCCGACAAAGGTCGGAAAGAGACCAATCAGGATTTTCACGGCGTCCTGATTCCGGCCGAGCCGCTGTTGAGCCTCAAGGGCATCGCCATCGTGCTGGCGGACGGCATCTCCAGCAGCAATGTCAGCCGGGTCGCCGCTGAGTCCGCGGTCAAGGGCTTCCTGACCGACTATTACTGCACGTCGGAATCCTGGTCGGTGCGGACCTCGGCGCAGCGCGTGCTGGAGGCGACCAATTCCTGGCTGCACTCGCAAACGAGAAGAAGCCAGTATTCCTATGACAGGGATCGCGGCTACGTCTGCACGCTGAGCGCCATCGTCCTGAAATCGACCACGGCGCATCTGTTTCACGTCGGCGATAGCAGGATCTATCGGGTTTCCGGCAACTCGCTGGAGCAGCTCACCAACGACCATCGCGTCGTCATTTCGTCGGAGCAGAGCTATCTCGGCCGCGCGCTCGGGGTGAATCCGCAGGTCGAGATCGACTACGTGATGTCCAGGGTCGAGAAGGGCGATACGTTCGTGCTGGTCACCGACGGCATCTACGAGCATGTCGCCGATCGCCATATCGCGCGGACGATCCGGGACAATGCCGGTGATCTCGACCAGGCGGCGAAGGCGGTCGTCGAACTGGCCTTCGAGCTCGGCAGCAAGGACAATCTCACCATCCAGATCGTTCGGGTCGAGGAACTGCCCGAGAGTGGCGCCAGCGAAGTGTTCGGGCAGCCGCGCGAACTGCCGCTGCCGCCGCTGCTCGAAGCGCGCCAGGTGTTCGATGGCTACCGCATCGTCCGCGAACTGCACGGCTCGAGCCGCAGCCACATTTATCTCGCCGTCGACGTCGAGAGCGAGGATGTCGTCACCATCAAGATCCCGTCGATCGACCTGCGCGACGACCCGGAATATTTGAAGCGGTTCATGATGGAGGAGTGGGTGGCGCGGCGGATCGACAGCCCGCATGTGCTCAAGCCCTGCCTGCCGTCACGGAAACGCAATTTTCTCTACGTCGTGACCGAATACATCGACGGCCAGACACTCACACAGTGGATGATCGACAATCCCCGGCCGACGCTGGAAACGGTGCGCGGCATCGTCGAGCAGATCGCCAAGGGTTTGCGCGCGTTTCATCGCAAGGAGATGCTGCATCAGGACCTCAGGCCCGACAACATCATGATCGATCGAACCGGCACCGTGAAGATCATCGATTTCGGTTCGACCAAGATCACCGGCGTCATCGAGGCCGCGCCCTCCGGCAACCGCAACGACATCCTCGGCACCGCGCAGTACACCGCGCCGGAATATTTCCTGGGCGAGCCGGTCTCCTCGCGCTCCGACCTGTTCTCGCTCGGGGTCATCACCTATCACATGCTGACGGGAAAGCTGCCCTACGGCGCCGCGGTGGCGAAAGCCCGGACGCGGTCCCAGTTCAACAAACTCGTCTATCGCCCGGCTTCGCACCGCGACCGCGAGGTGCCGGTATGGGTCGACGGCACGCTGGAGCGGGCGGTGCATCCCAATCCCTTCAAGCGGTACGACAGCCTGTCGGAATTCCTGCACGATCTGCGGCATCCCAACGCGAACTACGTCAGCAATTCCCGCACGCCGCTGATCGAACGCAACCCGCTGCTGTTCTGGAAGAGCACCACAGTCGTGCTGGCGCTGGCGGTGGTCTTGCTGCTGGCGATGCAGCACGGGATGCATCGGTGAAAGTAGTTTCTCCGTCATCCTGAGGTGCGAGCGTAGCGAGCCTCGAAGGATGAGTATGCCCGCGGCCCATCCTTCGAGGCTCGCTCCGCTCGCGCCTCAGGATGACGTCTGAGCCATCACGCCCCTAATTCGTCCCACCCACCACAATCGGGTCCATCCCGCTCTTGACGATCTCCGGCCGCGCCGCCGGCGAGGCCAGGAACTTGATCAGCGCCTTGCCGGCGACGGGTTCTTTCGAGACCGTGGCGATCCCGGCGGAGAACACCGTGATCTTCTGCAATTCGTCCGGCAGCGGGCCGACGATGTCGATGCCTTCGACCGTCCGCAACTCGCTGACCTGCTGGAAGCCGATCTCGGCTTCGCCGTGGGCGACGATTTCGCCGACCGGGGTCGCCGGAATTTTCCGCGCCTTGTCCTTCATCGCGTCCTTGATGCCGAGCTTGTCGAACATCTCGGTCGAGACATAGACGCCGCTGGCGCTGTCGGAATAGGCGATGGTTTTCGCCGCCAGCAGCATGCGCTTGACCGCCTCCGCGTTGCTGATGTCCGGCTTGGCGGCGCCTGATTTCACCGCAATCCCGATCGGCGATTTGACCAGAGCAACGCGGCTGCCCGCAATCACCTTGCCATTCTTGGCAAGATCGTCGAGCGCATAGCCAACCATGATCAGGACGTCGGCGGGCTCGCCGCGCTCCAGCCGCACCGGGATCGCATTCGCTGTCGTGCCCATCGACGGGCCGTAGGCCGTCAGCACCTTGTGGCCGGTGGCGCGCTCGAATTCGGGCACCAGCGCCTTGTAAGCCGCGGTCAGCCCGCCGGAGATCATCACCCGGACTTCCGCGGCAGAGGCCGTGGCGGAAAGCAGGAAGGCGCCAATGACGCCGAGCGCAGTTGCGCGGAAAATAGTTGAATTCAGCCGCATGGTAATTCCTCCCGGGGCGCTTCTTGAGTGGACGTCCTTGTGCCGACGTTACTGGGCAGAAAGCGAAACTGCTAGCGCAAATGTCTCCTCCGTCATTGCGAGCGAAGCGAAGCAATCCATGCTTCCGCCTTGGCGACCATGGATTGCTTCGTCGCTTCGCTCCCTTGCCCAAACACTTCGCGTTGTCGCAGGCAATGACCCGATGCTCAAGGGCACGATTGGCTTTCCCGGACCGGGTGGTACGATGTTTCGCCTGATCTCGTATCCGCCGAAGCGGCCCGAAGGCTACAAGCCGCCGGCCGGCGTCACGTTCGAAAGTGCGCTGAAGGAAATGTCGGACAAGGTCCCCGGCATGGGCGATCATTTCGAACGCAGCGCGCCGGGCATGCACACGTCGGACACCATCGATTACGGCGTCGTGGTTCGCGGCGAGATGACGCTGGAACTGGACGACGGACAGAAGGTCCATCTGCGCCAGGGCGATTGCATCGTGCAGAACGGCACAAGGCATCGCTGGCGCAACCCGTTGACGGAGCCCTGCCTGATGGCATTCGTCTCGGTTGGCGGCAAACGCGGCTGAGACGCACCCCGTATTTGCCCGGAATCCACAATCGTCCGGTCCTGCGCTATCGAATGGCCAGGGCGGGATTTCATACGTAAAAATTTAGGCGAGGCCGCTGACATCACTCAGCGGCCTTTTTATTTTGGGAACCTGCGCCGGCTTTATTTCACCTTGCCCTGCGACAGATCCATGATCATGCGCGCCGACAAATAAAGCCGCGGCACGATGGTCTCGATCGTGACGTATTCGGCGTCGTTCGAGTGGGCGCCGTAGCCGCTGAGACCAAAGCCCTCGATGACGGGCGCCATGGTCTTCACCGCCGCAAACGCGGCGTCGGTGCCGCCGCCGGTGGCGACGTCGAGCACCTTCAATGGCAATCCCAATTCCCCGTAGATCGTGGCGCAGTGGGCAGAAAGGTGGCGCGAGGCCGGGGTGGCTTCGAGCGGCGGGCGGCGCATCTCGAACTTGAGCTGCACCTTGGCGTCGGCAATCCGTTGCGTCTTGATGCGTTGCTGCAGCGTGGCTTCGAGCTCGGCGAAATCGGAAACCTTCAGCGCCCTTGCGTCGCCTTGCGCGGTGGCCTGCGCCGGGATCACGTTGCGGTTGGTGCCGGCTTGCGCGACCGTCCAGTTCAGGCTCAAGCCTTGCTCGCGCCGCGACAGGTCGCTCAATTGCAGCATCTGGTGGGACAGTTCGTACAGCGCGTTCACGCCCTTGTCCGGCGCAGCACCCGCGTGCGAAGCCTTGCCGTCCACCGTCAGGTACGCCGCGCCGATGCCGCTGGTGGCCAGGCGCAAATTGCCATCCGTTCCGGCGCCCTCGTAGGAGAACACGGCGTCCTGTTCGCTCGCCATGCGGGTGATGGTGCTGCGCGAGCCGGGCGAGCTGATCTCCTCGTCGCCGTTGATCAACACGGTCAGCGTGCCGTAATCCCGGAACTGCAGTTTTTGCAGCATCGCCACGGCGTGCAGAATGAGCGCTACTCCCTGCTTGTCGTCGTAGATGGCCAGCCCGTAGGCGCGATCGCCGTCGATGCGGAAGGGCTGGTCTTTCAGCATGCCGGGCAAATAGACGGTATCCATGTGGGCGATCAGCATGATCTTCTTGGTGCCGGTTCCTTTGAATTCGGCGTGCACCATCGCGCCCGGCTTGGGCGGCGTGTCGTCCATCCGGTAGACATCGGCCGGCTCGATGATCGCGACCTTGCCGCCGAGCTTCGTCAGCCGTTCGCCGATCAACGCCGCCAGCCGGGCCAGGCCCTCGGCATCCTTGCTGCCGGATTCGATGTCGACGAGGTCGCGCAGCGTGTCGAGCAGCGGCGCCTTTTCCTGCTGCGCCAGCTCGTGAATGCGCGCCTCCGGCGCGGCCCGCGAAGGCGCGGCCGACAAGACCAGAGTGTAGGCGGCGATACAGGCCAGGGTGAAGCGGGAGCGGCGCGACATGGCGAGCCTTTCGAATGACGATTGGAGGATGGTGACGGTGTGTGCTTGATTCACGGTTCAGATCGACAATAGCGCCGAACGCTCAATCCGTCCTGTGGGTTTTTTCTCCTGCCCGCTCGATTAATCTTCTCTATTCACGAAAAGTTAGGGCTCGCGCCTCATTCCCGTTTACAACCCGTGGATGCGATGCATAACTTTATTCTAGAGCAGCGAATCGGGTGTTGGTACTCCCCGTGCCGCGCAATTCCTAAGCGGAGCGTTGGGAGACAAGCTGCGAAACGCCAAATGTGCCTCGGGCTGGGGTTTGAAAGAATGTCGCGTGGTTGAGGCTTGAGGGGTGACCATGGCACAGATTTTCTTCGATGTATCTTCCCTGGGCTGCGCGGCGCAATGACCGGAAAACTCAAACCGATCAGGACTGCAGGCGTGGTGCCTGCCGGGTATCGCGGGCCGGTCTATTGGCGACTGGTGCAATACCACCCACTCACCGGCAAGAGCGACGAGCCGATCGAGTTCCTCGACAGCTGCGAGCGCCGGGATCGTCTGTGGATTGATCGTTAAAAAAGCCGGGTAAGGATATTTTTACTTCCGGAGTAGTGTTCGATGCAGACGGTTGCCCGAGTGCCGCTACCAAACGCCGTTGTGGATTACGGCTGCGTCGGCTGATGAAGACCATTTTGATTATTTGGACCGCGAAACCGTTCGCGATCATCAGTGGTTCAAGGGGAGCGACACCAACCACATCTTCTCGCCGGCGTTGTTCGAAAAGCTCCGGTTCTTCGGCGACATTTTCGAAAAATGGGACGTCGCTCTTCCCATCGGTATGGCTGGTTGACGCGCGATCATCCACTAGCCCGGCTGCTAGCGACCGAAGAAATCTGGATCAGAAAAATGGCCTACATCATTCGCAGCAATCTCGCATACAGGCTCGGCAAATCTGAAGTCGGGTATTTCGACGATGACCTGAAGGCCTTGGATGCTTTTTTTGATCGGACCGATGCCTATCCCGGCACGTTCGTTCGGGCGACATGGTCCAGTGGAACCTATCTTCTACCCGAGGTGATGCCCCGCCGGTTGCGCCTCACCAGAGGCAAAACGATGTACGACTGGCTGGATTTGCGTGGCGGCGGTACTTTGGTTAGTTCGCGGATCAGGGACGCGGTCGAGGAGCTCGATCCCGGACGGCATCAATTTTTTCCGGTCGTTGTCGAAGACAAAAAGGGCGCCGCCCAGCCCGGGGATTTCTTCGTGTTCAATGTCGTCGGGCGGATCGATTCAATCATTGAAGACCGAAGCAATCTCAAGGCAACCGGACGCGGCGATGTCGCAAACTGGATCTACGAACGCCGCGTCGGGCCATGGCAGTGCGCGCTGGACGCGGCCGTGATCGGCGGCAGGGCGTGCTGGGTCGAACATCGCTTTGCCCAGGGCTGGTTCATTTCTGACCGGTTGGCCGCGCTGCTAAGGGAACGCAAGCTGAACGGGTTCGATCTGGACCAGCACAGCGACGAAATCTCGTGGAACACATGAAACCCCTCGCTTTCATCGGACGTGGCCTTGCTGCGGTTCTGCTGACGGGAATAGTGTCGCCATTGATATTTGCAGCGGGGTCTGGGGCAGCTGCGTTTCTCCAATCTGGCATCGCGGAATTCGTTTCGATAGTATGGTTCGTCGGCGCCTTCATCGCACTGCCCTGCGCGATGGTCATCGGCCTGTGCATCGAGTGGCCGAAATCGTACTGGATGATGAAACATCGTTCGGGAGGATTGTGTGTGTTTTTCCTGATCAGCCTGCTCGCTGCCGAGGTTCTTCTTCATTCAATGCTTTTCATGGACATCGGGCGAGGGACCCATCAAACCTCCGATCTCGCAGGCAATCTCATTTTCTTTACCTTTATCGCCGCCATCGGCGGCGTTTGTTCCGCCGCGTTCTGGTGGGGGCTCGTGGTGCGGCCGGGCCGGAAGTGGGCGCATCGAACGTTATGAGTTGACTGGCGCGGTCGGCAATGCCGCCCCACATTTCAGGACCGCGCACCGCACCATGAATTCAGTGGTCCCGAAAAGCGCAAATGGGAAATCGAGATGGATGATGAAACCGTGCGGGCGGCGCTGCAGCGCCATTGGGATGCGTCGGACGCGAGCGACTTCGAGGCCGAACACGAAATCTACCGCGAGGATGCTGTGCTCGATTATCCGCAATCTGGCGAGCGGATCCGCGGCCGGCGCAACATTCAGGAGAGCCGGACCGTTCAGCCGAACAAGAAGCGTTTTACGATCCGGCGCATGATCGGTGGCGGCGATCTCTGGATCACTGAATTCGTGCTGACCTATGACGGCATTCCGTCTTACGTGGTGAGCATCATGGAATTCCGCGAAGGACTTGTGGGCCACGAAACGCAATATTTCGCCGAGCGGTTTGAGCCTGGAGCATCGCGTGCGCACCTCGTCGAGCGGGTGGGGCCGTAGGTGCGCACGCTTGTGCGCCCCCATGCGCATGCCCGGGGTCTCCGCAATCACACGGACGAAAATCGCTGGCCGCGCCTCGTTGCCGCCAATACGGTACGCGGGCCGCCAAACCAACAAGACGGCGTGAAAGGGGTTCAAATGAACGCCACGATGCGAAAGATCAAAGAGCATATTTGCGCGGCCTGCAATGGAACGGGATTCCCCGTTGTGAAGCAGCCCGTGCTGTCAACCCGCAAGATCTATCCGGCGAAGTGCGAGGCTTGTGCCGGCAAGGGAAGAATTACGGACGCCGACTGAACTCAGCGCAAAATGAGACGGGGAAGGCGCAATCCGCCGTCCCGTGCCAACCGCGCCCCAAGCTCCGTGTCAGGCGTGACGGCGGCTGAACAACAACAGGCCGCCCATCGTTGCGAACAGCCCGCCTGTTGCCCTGTTGATCCAGCGCATGTGCCAATTGGAGCGCAGCACAGGGGCGATCGCGGAGACGCCGAAAGCGCACATCGCCAGCACGCTGAACTCGCATGCAATGAAGGTGAGCGCGAGGATCGAATATTGGGGAACGAACGGTTCGGTCGGAGTCAGAAACTGCGGAAAGAACGCGGTGAAGAACAGGATGGCCTTGGGATTGCTGGACCCTACCAAAAGGCCTCTGACATAATGTGCGCGCAAGCGCCGGCCGCCATCCGTTGCGGCATTCTTGATATCGACGGTTTCAGCGTTGTTGCAGAACGTCTTGATGCCCAGCCAGATGAGATAGACGGCCCCGATCACCTTGACCACGGTGAAGGCAAGCTCCGATGCCGCGAGCAATGCGCCGAGGCCCAGGGCTGAAAGCGTCATGACGCCGAGGGCAGCGCTGATGCTGCCAACAGCAGCGGCGAGGGCGGCCGACTTGCCGTCATTCAGCGCCGTCGTCATGCATGTGAGCATGGTCGGTCCGGGTGACAGCACCAGCACGGCGACGGCGGCCAGGTATAGCGAGTAGGTCGTCAGGCTCATGGTTCGAATCCAAATGCGTCGTGAGTATAGGCGACATGCGAAGGCGTGCGCCACACCCCCGACTGTCGTCACCCGCGCATGCGGGTGACCCAGATGCTATGGGGGAGAAGCGGCGGCGAGGGAGATCCTCGGGCGCCGTGATCACGCAAGGGAGCCTCCCATGTCGCAATCGTTTGACGCCAGCAAGTCCCTCACCGCCTTCGAGCAGGATAG
>Ga0307517_10000249_pt1 | contig 91911 bp, 95 predicted proteins | sample 23_EM_MG_FD_194515 | JGI IMG/M metagenome (GOLD analysis project Ga0307517, IMG submission 194515) | Populus trichocarpa ectomycorrhiza microbial communities from riparian zone in the Pacific Northwest, United States - 23_EM | ecosystem: Host-associated > Plants > Roots > Unclassified | place...
CGATGATCACGGGACTGGCGCGCCTCGAAGGCCGCGCGGTGCTGCTGCTCGCCAGCGATCCCTTTCACTATGGTGGATCGTGGACCGCGGAAGCGTGCCAGAAGGTGGTGCGCTGGGTCGACTTTGCGGAAACCTTCCATCTGCCGGTGGTCTATCTGATGGATTGCCCGGGCTTCATGATCGGGCTCGAAGCCGAGAAGTCGGCCACCATCCGTCACGGCGTGCGCGCGATGGCCGCCGTCAACCAGAGCACCGTGCCCTGGTGCACCATCATCGTGCGCAACGCCTTCGGCGTCGCCGGCGTCGTGCATCAGCCGGCCAACCGTTATTCGATGCGTTACGCCTGGCCGTCGGCCTATTGGGGCTCGCTGCCGCTCGAAGGCGGCATCGAGGCTGCCTATCGCGCCGACATCGATGCGGCGGAAGATCCGGCGGCAAAACTCAAAGAGATCGAGGATCGCCTCAACAAGCTCCGCTCGCCGTTCCGCTCGGCCGAAAAATTCTGGGTCGAGGAAGTCATCGATCCCCGCAAGACGCGTTCGCTACTCTGCGAATTCGCGCGGTTGGCGGAACCGATCAGGACGACGGGGCCGGCGACGAATATGGCGATCCGGCCGTAGGTGGTGGCCCTCATGGAGGGCATCCAGTTAGCCGTCATTGCGAGCGAAGCGAAGCAATCCATAGTGCGGCGAAGCAAGTGTGGATTGCTTCGTCGCTACGCTTCTCGCAATGACAGTTGAGAGATTGGGCCTCCGGCGACATCAAACTGTAACAAACAAATTATTGAATCGCCCCTGTGTACTGGTGGTGAAGCAATCCCTGCTGGATTGATCGCGCCGGCCTGATGGGGGTGGCATGTCCAGCATTGATGTTGATGAACCGACAAGGCTGGACGGTAAGGCATCGGGACTCACGTCGGCGATCCCGGGGCTGGTGTGGGCGTTTCGTCTGCACAGCGACGGCAGCGCCGAGCCGTTGCCGATCAATGCGCCGATCGAATTCACCCACGATGGGCGGCTGTGGCTTCACTTCAACCTGACCGACGCGCGGGCGCGGTCATGGCTGGCGGATGTCGATGTTCCACTGCTGGCGCGCGAGTTGTTGCTGTCGAAAGACAATTATCAGCAGCTCCATACGTCGGACCATTGCGTCTACGGCGTGTTCTCCGATCTCGTCCGTGCCATCGATACCGCGACCGAGGAAACCGGATTTCTTCGCTTCGCGATGACCGAGCGTCTGCTGATCAGCGGCCGTCATCAGGCGCTTTGCGCTGTGGATGCCACCCGCCGCGTGCTGGAGAGCGGCCATCGCGTCGATACCGTCGCCGCGTTGCTGGAGAAGATCGTCGACGAGGTCGCAGACACCATGGACCGCATGGCCGACAAGATCGGCAATGAGATCGACGATATCGAGGAAAAGATTCTCGCGGGCGAGACGAGATCGGATATGCGCGCGGCGCTCGGCCGGTCGCGGCGAACCTGCGTCCGGCTGCACCGACAATTGGCCGGCTTGCGCGTGCTGTTTCACCGGCTCGAGCAGAAGAACATCGATCACCTCGCACCGGAGTTGCGGCTTCAAGCCGGCAAACTGGCGCAGCGGCTTGACGGCCTCGACCACGACATCGTCGAACTGCGCGAGCGCAGCCGCCTGCTGGAGGAAGAAATCCATTTCAAGATGGAGGAGGAGAGCAACCGGCACCTTCACACGCTGTCCATCGTCACGACGATGCTGCTGCCGCCGACGCTGGTGACCGGCATCTTCGGCATGAACACCAAGGGCCTGCCGCTCACCGACACTGAAGCCGGATTTCTGTGGGCGGCGGCAATCATGGTTGGCGTCGCCGGTGCGGCGTATCTGGCCATGCGCCGGCTCGGCATCGTCAAATAGGGCTAGCGGCGGCGGTATCGATACCATGTGCAGCGTTCTTTCCCGCGCCGTCATTTTGCTCGCGACGGTGGCCTGTCTTGCGTTCGCACCCATTGCGCGCGCGGACACGCCGGTGGCAAAGTCCAAGGAACCAACAAAGGACACGCGTGAAGTGCTGGCGGATGCCGGCTATCAGTTCAGCCTGATCTATATCGGGGAGGGGCTCGCCAATATTTCCGGCGGCATGCGCATCGGCGCAATCTATACCGGGCGGCTCGATCTCGGCGCCACGATCGATCTGGAAAAAGTGGCGGGATGGACCGGCGCCACCTTCCACGCCAACATGTTCCAGATCCATGGCGATGGGCTGTCGCGCAGCCATATCGGCAATCTGATGCTGGTCAGCGGCGTCGAGGCGTTACCGGCGACGCGACTTTACGAGTTCTGGGTCGAGCAGAAGCTGCTTGGCGGCAAGCTCGCCGTGCGCGTCGGACAGCAGGCATCCGATATCGAGTTCATCGATAGTTCCTATGACGACATCTTCGTCAATTCGGCGCTGGGCTGGCCGGGCCACGCCGGCATCAACCTGCCGAGCGGCGGGCCGTCGCCGCCGCTTTCGGTGATGGGTATCCGGGTGAAGGCCGAACTATCGGACCGGCTCACGGCCTACCTCGCGCTGTTCAACGGTGACTCGGCGCCCTCAGGACCGGAAGATCCGCAAATCAAGAATCCGCACGGGCTGCTGTTTCGCGTCAGCGATCCGCCGTGGTGGATCGCGCAGCTCAAATACAGGTTCGAGCTCGGCGAAAGCCAGTTGCCGGGAACGATCACCGGCGGCGGCTGGTATCACATGAAGTCGTTTCCCGATCAGCGGTACTCCGTCGACGGCCTGTCGCTGGCCGATCCCAACAGCAATGGCGAGACCGCATGGCGGCGGCGAAACCCCGGCGTGTTCATGGTCTATGAGCAGCTATTGATGCGCGCGGCGCCGGGCTCGGACAAGGGGATTGCGTTCTTCATGCGCGCGTCCACCAGCCCGTCGGACCGTAATCTGGTCAGCGCCTATATCGATGGCGGTTTCCTGTTCAGCGGTTTCAGCGCGCGGTACCCGAACGACAGGTTCGGGATCGCGGCGACCTATGCGCGGATTTCCGACCGCGCCCGTGCGCTCGATCGCGACACGCAATTCTTCACCAGTACGCCGTATCCGATCCGCGACTATGAGGCGATCCTGGAGATCACCTATCAGCACGAGGTGAGGCCGGGTTTCCTGCTGCAGCCGGTGGTTCAGTACGTCGCCCATCCCGGCGGCGGTGCGCCCGATCCGAATGATCCAACGCGGACCAAGCGGATCAAGGACGGCGTGATGGTGGGGGTGCGTACCACCATCACTTATTAATTTACGCCGGGGCCGCGGCCACCGCCGGCTTCGGCGCCGGCCGTGAGATCGCCAGTGTGATCAGCGCGGCAACGATGCACAGCGCCCCGGCGACGAAGAAGGCGGGCAGGTAGGTCGCATATATCGTCCGTGACAGCCCTGCGCCGAAGGCGGCGACGCCGGCGCCCAATTGATGGCCGGCGAAGATCCAGCCGAACACCATGTTGGCGCGTTCCGGCCCGAACCGCTGTGCCGTCAGCCGCACCGTCGGCGGCACGGTGGCGATCCAGTCCAGCCCGTAGAACATCGCGAATACCGACAGGCCGTAGAACGAGAAATCGGTGAAGGGCAGGAACAGCAACGACAGGCCGCGCAGGCCGTAATACCAGAACAGCAGCCAGCGATTGTCATAGCGATCCGACAGCCAGCCGGAGGCGATGGTGCCGACGAAATCGAAGACGCCCATCGCGGCGAGCAGGCTCGCGGCCTGTACCTGCGGAATGCCAAAATCGAGGCACATCGGAATCAGATGCACCTGGATCAGACCCGCGGTGCTGGCGCCGCAAATGAAGAAAGTGCCGAACAGGATCCAGAACACCGATGACTTCGATGCGTCACGCAGGGTGCCGAGCGCCGCCGCCATGATTGGCGCGTTGTTCGGCGGCGGTGCCGAGATCGGCTCGGTCCCCGTATCGCCGAATGGCCGCAAGCCGAGGTCGCTCGGACGATCACGCATGATCATGAGCACGGCAAATGCCGCGACCCCCAACATCACGCAGATCAGCGCCAGCGCGATCCGCCAACCATAATGATCCGTCAGCGTCGCCACCAGCGGCAGGAAAACAAGCTGGCCGGTCGCCACACTCGCAGTGAGAATACCGACCACGAGGCCACGCCGCGCCGCAAACCAGCGCGCGGCAATGGTCGCGCCCAGCACCAGGGCGGTCATGCCGGTGCCAAGGCCGATGACCACGCCCCACAGCAGCATCAGTTGCCAGACTTGTGTCATGAACAGCGACGCGATGAGGCCGGAAACGACGACCAATAGCGCTGTCAGCGTCATATTGCGCAGGCCATAACGATTGAGGAGTGCCGCCGCGAACGGCGCCATCAGTCCGAACAGGATGAAGCGGATCGACAGCGCGGAGGAAATTTCGGCGGTAGTCCAGCCGAACTCCTTTTGCAGCGGCACAATGAATACGCCGGGCGCGCCGACGGTGCCGGCAGAAACCAGCGCGGTAAAGAACGTCACGGCGACCATCGCCCAGCCATAATGGATGTTGCGGCGGGCGAGGGCGGCGGACAGCCAGTTCGAAATCATTGAGCCTCTGGAAAAATCAGTTGGAAGGTCTATGGGATGTGCCCGACCGGCACATCCTGACACAATCGCATAGCGACATAAATGCTGAACTTCCCTCGTTTTCGGACATCCGTGTCAAGCTAATGCACGATGCGCTCGACCGCGATCGCGGTGGCTTCGCCGCCGCCGATGCAGAGTGCTGCCACGCCGCGCTTGAGGTTTTGCGCTTCGAGTGCATGCAGCAGCGTGACGATCAGGCGCGCGCCGGTGGCGCCGATGGGATGGCCGAGCGCGCAGGCGCCGCCATTGACGTTCAGTTTGTCACGAGGAATCCCAAGGTCCTTCTGCGCCGCCATTGCCACTACGGCGAAGGCTTCGTTGATCTCGAACAGGTCGACGTCACCGACGCTCCAGCCGACCTTGTCGAGCAATTTTCGGATCGCCGGGATCGGCGCCGTGGTGAACCATTGCGGTTCCTGGCTGTGGGTGGCGTGGCCCTTGATCTCGGCGAACGCCCGCAAGCCTTCGCGATCGGCGAGCGAGCGCCGCGCCAGGATCAGCGCCGCGGCACCGTCGGCGTTCGCCGAGGAGGTGGCCGGCGTGATGGTGCCGTTGGAACGGAACGCCGCCTTTAGCCCGGGAATCTTGGCGGGATCGACCTTGAGCGGATGCTCGTCATTGGCGATCAAGCGCGGACCGGCTTTCTCGGCGACGGTAATTGGCACGATCTCGGCTTTGAACGCGCCGCCTTCGACCGCCTTGCGGGCGCGCGTCAGCGTCTCGATCGCAAAGGCGTCCTGATCGGCGCGGGTGAACTGGTAGGCCTCCGCGGTGGCCTCACCGAAATCGCCCATCGAGCGGCCGGTCTCGTAGGCATCCTCAAGCCCGTCCATCATCATGTGGTCGATGATGCGGTCATGCCCGGCGCGATAGCCCGCGCGCGCCTTGCTCAGCAGATAGGGCGCGTTCGACATGCTCTCCATGCCGCCGGACAGCACGATCTCGGCCGAGCCTGATTTGATGATGTCGTGGGCCAGCATGGTGGCCTTCATGCCGGAGCCGCAGACCTTGTTGATGGTGGTGGCGCCGGTGGCGTCCGGCAGTTTGGCGCCGCGCGCGGCCTGACGTGCCGGCGCTTGGCCCTGGCCCGCCGATAGCACATTGCCCATGAAGACTTCGTCGATCCGCTCGGGTGCGAGTTTCGCGCGTTCCAGCGCCGCACCGATCACATGGGAGCCGAGCTTGTGGGCACTGAAAGGCGACAATTCGCCCATGAAGCGGCCAAGCGGGGTGCGGGCGGCGGAGAGGATGACGACGGGATCGGAGGCGGTAGCCATGGCGGTACTCCCAGGGGCATTGGGTTTGTAAGATTATGACCATCATATGATGCGCTGCAAAAATTGCAATGGATGATCTCATGAAAATGAGTGGATCACTGCATGAGAAAATCTCGCCTTCGGATGAGAAGAATTGATCCGTTCGCTGGATAGGCCGCCGCACGGCGGCGGTGCGTTATTCCAGCCCGTCGAGCGCCGTCTTGATGGCGTTCTGGAACACGGCTATGTCGCCCAGTTCATGGCCGAGCACCAGCGCCAGCCGGGTCAGGAACAGCGCCTCGCGCTCCGGTCCTGCCGAATCGATGGCCGTCGCCAGCGTTTCATAGGCGGTCTCGAAATCCGATGATGGCATTGTGCTCATGCTCTGGCCTTCCCGAGGCACAGGGCGGCGGTCCGCAGCACCTCATTTGATGAGATCGCTTTCCATCGCCCGGCGACATGCAGGTCCGGACGCAACAGATAGAGCGTGCCGGGAGCCGCCGCGTACAGGCGAGCAATCTCTCCGTCGGCGTCGCTGACGTGACTGGTGCCGATCAAGAGTGCCGCAAGGCGCTTGTCCGTGTTGCGAAGGCGGTCGAGCAGCATGATGTCGTCGGTGGACGGCGTCCCCTGGCAGAACAGAATGGCAGTCAGGCCGATCCCGGCTTGATCCAGCAGGTAGCTCCCATCGGGTAGTTCAGCGTTCGGCGCGACGCTGCCGCAGACGGGCCCCCCCGTAAACTCGGCATCGCGGCCGGCATAGGGCGTCAGCGGGCTCTCGGAATATGTGTAGGGCTGCATCTGCCGGGGATTGGCGAGGCCGCGCGGGAACTCGTGCTTCAGACTGAGCGACAGCGCAGCCTCCCGCGCCAGCCGCCAGCCACGCGTCGGCGGCGTCATGAAGCGCGTGCTCTTGGTGGCATTGGCGAACACATCGAGCGTGGCGCCGCGGCGCTCCGGCGAATAGCTGTCGAGTAGCCGCTCATCGGCCTCGCCGTTGAGGACGAGCGCCAGCTTCCAGCCGAGATTTTCGGCATCGGCGAGGCCATTATTGAGCCCGCGCACGCCAAAGATCGGGACGATATGCGCGGCGTCGCCGATGAAGAACACGCGGCCGTGCCGGTAATCGTCGAGGCACAGCGTGTTGGCGGAATAGACGCTCCACCATTCCAGTTCCCACTGCTTGGTGTGGCCGATGTCGCCAAGGATGGCGCCGACGCGGGCGCGAATGTTTTCCTCGCGCATGGCCTCTTGCTCGCTTTCGCCTTCGCGAAGCTGGTAGTCGACGCGCCAGATGCCTTCCGGCTGCTTGTGGATCAGCACGGTGCCGCCGGGGTTGCCGCTCGGCTCGAAGAACGCGCGGCGCTCGGTCGGAAAATCGTGGTCCATGCGGATATCCGCGATCACGTAGCGGCCTTCATAATTGTCGCCCTTCATGCGCAACCCGAGCTGCGAACGGATCGGCGAACGCGCGCCGTCGGCGGCGAGCACGTAGCCGGCGTCAAGGCGGTAGTTGCCGGCAGGCGAGGCGATGTCGATCGAAACGCCATCCGTGCCGGGCTTGATGTCGGAAAGCTCGCTCTGCCAGCGCATATCGATGAGGTCGCAGGCCGCGACTGCGTCATGCAGATATTGCTCGATGTATTGCTGCTGCAGATTATACATCGGCAGATACTTTTCGTTCGGCGGATGCGGCATCTCGAGCCGGAAAATCTGCTCGCCGCGGTAATAGCTGCGGCCGTAGCGCCATCCCAATGCTTTCCCGAGGAAGGGCGCGACCGCGCCGATCCGCTCCAGAATATGCATGCTCGGCCGCGCGATGCAGAGCGCCCGGCTGCCGTCGTTGAACGTGTCCTTGCGATCGATCAGCACGCTGCGGATGCCGTACCGCGCCAACACCAAGGCCGCGGTCATGCCGATCGGACCGGCGCCGACGATCGCGACGGGATGGCGCGTCACTACGCCGTCCAGCTCCAGGACGTGCCGGGCCGGAAAGATCGGATAGTTGAAATAGAGGGAATCCAGCGGTCCCTTGCCAGCAGGTCTCATGAATCCCTCCGCCTATCGCTTCCGGTCGAGAAAGGCCTGCATCAACAGTTGCGGTTCGCCGGTCAGGAAGGATTGCCCGAACACGCCGACGCTGAGATTGACGGACTCCGTCAGCGGCAGTTCTTCCCATTGCCGCAGCAGCGCCTTCTGCGACCGCAGCGCTTCGGGGCCGCATTCGAGCAGGGCCTTTACGGTGTGCTCAACCGCGTCATCGAGGCCGCCGGCCGGCGCGACCTTATCGACCAGGCCCCAAGCGAGTGCCGTCGGCGCGTCGATATTTTCCGCCGTCATGACAAGCCAGCGGGCGCGGCCCCAGCCGATCAGCCGCGGCAACAGCGCGGCGTGGATTACGGAGGGGATGCCGACCCTGACCTCGGGCATGCCGAAATGGGCATCGTGCGCGGCAATCCGGAAATCGCAGGCGGCTGCAACTTCAAGCCCGCCGCCGAGGCACCAGCCCGGCAGCCGCGCGATCACGGGCGCGGGGAAGTTCCGCACGGCTTCGCAGAGGTCGCGCAGCCGGGTGATGAAGGCTTCGGCGGATTTCTGGTCGAGTTTTGCCATTTCCTTGATGTCGGCGCCGCCGATCATGCTCTTCTCGCTCTGCCCGGCGAGGATCACCGCGCGGATGGTTCGATCATCAGCGAGTTTCTCAAGGCCCTCGCGAACGCCGTTGGTGACGGCCGAACTCAGGATATTGAGCGAGCCGGCATTGCAGATCGACAGCCGCACCACGCCGCGCGGATCGCGGTCGATGCCGCAATGCGGATTGAGCATTTCCATCTGGTTTTCTCTGTTTTTGGTTGAAGCGGTTCACGCCACTTCCCGGACAATGCGCGGGAATGTCAAGGGCAGGCGGGGAGAGGGGCGTTGCGAAACGCCGGTCGCTCGTATAATATTACGATCGTAATATAAAAGGAGCCGTCATGACCATGATCGATACTGCCGACCTGTTCTCATCAGCTACGCGCCGGGAGCGTGTGGTGGACTGGCAGGCGCCGGGGCCGGCTGCGAAGGCCGCCGCCGGGATGACCGGCATGGAGGCAATGTGCGCGATCCGCGACGGCGTGCTGCCGGAACCTCCGATGGCGCGCCTGATCGACTTCCGGCTCCGTGTCGCGGAGCCGGGCCGGATCGTGATGGAACTCGAGCCGCATGAGAGCCTGGAAAACACCATCGGGCTGTTGCACGGCGCGACGGCGGCGGCACTGCTCGACACCGCCATGGGCTGTGCGATCTCGACCATGCTGCCGGCGGGGCAGGGCGCGGTGACCCTCGATCTCAAGCTGACCTACCTGCGGCCGCTCTCGGTCAAGTCGGGCAAGATCTCGGCCGAAGGCAAGATCATCAAGCTCGGCCGCCAGACCAGTTATACCGAGGGCTTCGTCCGCGATGGCGCCGGCAATCTTGCAGTGCACGCGACCGCCACCTTCTCGATGATCAGCGTGGGTCCAGCAGCGAAATAGATGCAGCTTTTTCGTGCCTCAACTGCTATTATATGACTGCAAACATCTAATGGTTACGGAATCACGATGCGGTATTCGAAGGAGCACAAGCAGGAAACCCACGCGCGGATCGTGAAGAAGGCGTCAGTGCGGCTTCGCGAGAAGGGCGCACATGGCATCGGCGTCGCCGACCTGATGAAGGAGGCCGGCCTGACCCATGGCGGCTTCTACGCGCATTTCGATTCCCGTGAGGCGCTGGTGATCGAGGCCTTTGCCTATGCGATGGACCGTTCGACCGAACGCTGGCGCAAGATCGCCGAAGAAACCCCGCCGGAGAAGCGGCTGGCCACCATCGTCGAGACCTATTTGACGCCGCTGCATCGCGACGATCCCGGCCATGGCTGCGCGGTGCCGACGTTAGGTGCCGAAATCGCGCGCGAGAGCCCGAAGACGCGGAAAGCCTTTGCGGCCAAGCTGGAAGCGATGATCGACATGATGGCCGATCAGGTGCTCGACGTGCCGCGCAAGGTGGCACGCAAACAGGCGGTCGCGGCGCTGGCGACCATGATGGGCACGCTGGTGCTGTCGCGGATCGCCGGCAATGGCGAGTTTTCGGATGAGATTTTAGCCGCGGGCCGTGAAGCCGTGGTCGGCCGCGCGGCGGCGGCAAAGAAGCCTGTGGCGAAGTCGAAGCCGAATTAGCAGCCACACCCACCGCCGTCGTCCCGGCCTTGAGCCGGGACCCATACCGCGTTGTGCTATCGATGAAGGAAGGTCACCGCTACCGTCCGCCAAATTAGGGCTGCGGCGTATGGGTCCCGGCCTTCGCCGGGACGACGTAGTGGTTCACCGCCCGCTAAACAGCGCGCGCTCGTTTTCCACCGTTTCATAGATGTAATCGGCAACCGCGCGAATCCGCGCCAGATCCTTGCTGTCGGCGTGCATCAGCAGCCAGAACGTCCGCGAGATTGTGATCTCATCCCGTAGTACGGGGCGCAACTCAGGATGCGCCGTTGCCATGAAGTGCGGCAGCACGGCGATGCCGAAGCCGGCGATGGTGGCGTTGAGCTGGGCGATCAGGTTGGCGCTGCGGAACTTCGCCGAGATTTTTGGGCTCACCTGCGGCAAATAATCCAGCTCCGGCGTGAACAGCAGTTCCTCGATGTAGCCGACGAAACGATGCGCGGCGAGGTCGCTGCGCCCGGCAATCTTGGGCGCGCGGTCGAGATAAGCAGGGGCGGCATAGAGCCCGAGGCTGTAATCGAGCAGCTTGCGCCCGAAGACCCGGCCTTCCTTCGGCATCGTCAGGCTGATCGCGATATCGGCCTCGCGCTTGGACAGGCTGAACAGGCGGGCGGTGGCGACCAATTGAAGATCGAGGTCCGGGTAGCGCTCGACGAACTTCACCAGCCGTGAGGCCAGGAAGTGGCTGCCGAACCCGTCGGGCGCCCCGATCCGCACCGTGCCGGTCAGATGGGCGCGCGAGCCGCCGACCGCCTCCTGGTTGGCAACGATGGTCGATTCCATCGCCTCCGCGCTGTCGGCGACGCGCTGGCCGGCCTCGGTCAGCAAATAGCCGGTTTTGCGCCGTTCAAACAGTTTTGCGGACAGATGCCGCTCCAGCCGGTCGACACGCCGGATCACTGTGGCATGATCGACCCCGAGCTGCTTTGCGGCAGCGGATACCGTTCCGCCGCGTGCGATGGCCAGCAGAAAACGGAAATCATCCCAATCGATTGTACCGCCACCTTGATCCAGCATTTCCGCACATCTATGGTGCAATTTATCGCACTTGTATCCTAGGAAATGCAGGTCAAAAAGGGGCGGTAAAGCTAAACCATAGCGTTTTCAAGCGAAGTGGACCCCGGCTCGCGTGAAGAAAATGCGTTAAAAGTTAAAGACCAGAGCCTCGGTTCAATTAAAACCGAGGCTCTAGTGGATCCCTCAAGGAGAAGATTTATGCGTTCAATCGGACATTTCATCGGCGGCAAAGAGGTTCAGGGCACGTCGGGCCGGACGGCCGAAGTATTCGAGCCGATGACCGGCGACGTCCAGGCCAAGGTGGCGCTGGCTTCCAAGGCCGAACTGCGCGCCGCCGTCGAGAATGCCAAGGCGGCCCAGGTCGAGTGGGCCAACACCAATCCGCAGCGCCGCGCGCGCGTGATGATGAAATTCGTCGAACTGGTGCAGCGTGATTACGGCAAACTCGCCGATCTCCTGGCACGCGAACATGGCAAGACCGTTCCCGACGCCAAGGGCGATATCCAGCGCGGACTTGAAGTCGCCGAATTCGCCTGCGGCATTCCGCATCTGATGAAGGGCGAATACACCGAAGGTGCCGGCCCCGGCATCGACATCTATTCAATGCGGCAACCGCTCGGCGTCGTCGCCGGCATCACGCCGTTCAATTTCCCGGCGATGATCCCGATGTGGAAATTCGCGCCCGCGATCGCCTGCGGCAACGCCTTCATCCTGAAGCCATCCGAGCGCGATCCCGGCGTGCCGATGATGCTGGCGGCCCTGATGATCGAGGCGGGTTTGCCGCCCGGCGTCCTCAATGTCGTCAACGGCGACAAGGAAGCCGTCGACGCCATCCTCGACGATCCCGATATCAAGGCGATCGGCTTTGTCGGCTCGACGCCGATTGCGCAGTACATCTACGAGCGCGCCGCGCAGACGGGCAAGCGCTGCCAGTGCTTCGGCGGTGCCAAGAACCACGCCATCGTGATGCCTGACGCCGACATGGATCAGGCCGTCGATGCCCTGATCGGCGCCGGCTACGGCTCGGCGGGCGAGCGATGCATGGCGATTTCGGTCGTGGTGCCCGTCGGCAAGACCGCCGCCGACCGCCTGATGGAAAAGCTGATCCCGCGCGTCGAGTCGCTCAAGATTGGCACCTCGATCGATCCGTCGGCCGATTACGGCCCGCTGGTGACGCGTGAAGCGGTCGAGAAGGTGAAGGGCTACATCGATATCGGCATCAAGGAGGGTGCTACGCTCGCTGTCGACGGCCGTGGCTTCAAGATGCAGGGCTACGAGAAGGGATTCTATCTCGGCGGTTCGCTGTTCGACAACGTCACCAAGGACATGCGCATCTACAAGGAAGAAATCTTCGGTCCCGTGCTGTCGGTGGTGCGTGCGCACGATTACAGCGAGGCGCTGGCGCTGCCGTCGGATCATGATTACGGCAATGGCGTTGCGATCTTCACCCGCGACGGCGACGCCGCTCGCGATTTCGCGGCCAAGGTCAATGTCGGCATGGTCGGCATCAACGTGCCGATCCCGGTGCCGATCGCCTATTACACCTTCGGCGGCTGGAAGAAGTCCGGCTTCGGCGATCTCAACCAGCACGGCCCGGATTCGATCCGCTTCTATACCAAGACCAAGACCGTCACCTCGCGCTGGCCGTCAGGCGTGAAGGAGGGTGCGGAGTTCTCGATTCCGACGATGAACTAATTCCGATAGCCGTCATTGTGAGCGCAGCGAAGCAATTCATATTGCCGCGAAACGGAAGAATGGATTGCTTCGTCGCTTCTCTCCCTTGCGCAAACGCTTCGCGTTTGTCGCAGGCAATGACGACAGGTAGCCTTCAGAGAAACGCGGGCAACGAATGCATTTCGCTCTCAATGAGGACCAGATTGCGGTTCGCGATATGGCGCGGGAGTTCGCCGCGGAAAAAATCGCGCCGCATGCGATCCGCTGGGACGAGGAAAAGCATTTCCCGGTCGATGTGATGCGCGAGGCGGCCACGCTCGGCATGGGCGGGGTCTATATCCGTGACGACGTCGGCGGCTCGGCGCTGACGCGGTTCGACGCCGCGCTGATCTTCGAGGCGCTGGCCCAGGGCTGCCCGACGGTGTCGGCGTTCATCTCGATCCACAACATGGCGTCCTGGATGATCGATGTCTATGGCAACGACACCCAGCGCCAGAAGTGGCTGCCTAAACTCTGCACCATGGAGCTGCTGGCGAGCTATTGCCTGACCGAGCCGGGCTCCGGCTCGGACGCGGCGGCATTGCGCACCCGCGCGGTGCGCGACGGCGATCACTATGTGCTGAACGGCCAGAAGCAGTTCATTTCCGGCGCCGGCAAGGGCGATCTTTATGTGGTGATGGTGCGGACCGGCGGCGATGGACCCGGCGGCATCTCGACCATCGTTGTCGAGGGCGACACATCAGGCCTCTCGTTCGGCGCCAATGAACGCAAGATGGGCTGGAATGCGCAGCCGACCCGCGCGGTGATTTTTGAAAACGCCCGCGTGCCCGTTGAAAATCGCCTCGGCGATGAGGGAATCGGATTCAAGATCGCGATGGCCGGGCTCGATGGCGGCCGCATCAACATCGCCGCGTGCTCGCTCGGCGGTGCGCAGAACGCGCTCGACAAATCGCTCAGCTATATGAAGGAACGAAAAGCCTTCGGCAAACGCCTCGACGAATTCCAGGCGCTGCAGTTCCGCCTCGCCGACATGGCGACCGAACTGGAAGCGGCGCGGACCTTTGTGTGGCGGGCTGCAGCCGCACTCGACCGCAAGGATGCGGACGCGACCATGCTTTGCGCGATGGCCAAGCGTTTTGGCACCGATGTGGGCTTCGAGGTCGCCAACCAGGCGCTGCAACTGCATGGCGGCTACGGTTACCTCAGCGAATACGGCATCGAGAAGATCGTGCGCGATTTGCGCGTGCACCAGATCCTGGAAGGGACCAACGAAATCATGCGGCTGATCGTCTCGCGAAAACTGATCGAGGCTGCGCGATGACAGGTACCGCCGTCGAGCCGCCCGAGGGCGACCTGATCGCGCGGCGCGAAGGCGCCGTTGGCGTGATCCGGCTGAATCGTCCGAAGGCGATCAACGCCGTGACGCTGGAAATGTTTCGCGACGTCGACAAGGCGCTCGATCAATTCGAGGCCGATCCTGACGTGGCCGTGATCCTGCTCGAAGGGGCAGGCGAGCGGGGCCTCTGCGCCGGCGGCGATATCCGCGCGCTGTGGGAAAGCTCAAAAGTCCGCGGCGATCTTGGCAAGATCCTCTGGCGCGAGGAATACATCCTCAACGCGCGGATCAAGAAGTTCCCAAAGCCCTATGTCGCCTTCATGGACGGCATTGTGATGGGCGGCGGCGTCGGGTTGTCTGCCCACAGCAGCCATCGCGTGGTCACCGAACGCACGAAACTCGCGATGCCCGAAGTCGGTCTCGGCTTCTTCCCTGATGTCGGCGGCACCTGGCTGCTGTCGCATTCGCCGGGCGAAATAGGAACGTATTTTGGGCTGACCGGGCAGACGATGAATGGTCCCGATGCGATCAATGCGCGGTTTGCCGATGCGGTGGTGCCGTCGGGTAAATTGGCTGAATTGCGCGAGGCGCTGACCAAGGTCCGCGCCGGTGCGACATCAGCCGAGATCAAAACCCTGATCGACGGCTTTGCGACGGGCGAGACTGCGGGTCCCGTCGCCGCGATGCAGCCAAAGATCGATCGCTGGTTCGCCCATGACCGGATGGAAGATATCGTCGCCGCCCTGCAGCCCGATGGCTCGGAACTGGCGCAGGCGACGCTGAAGACGCTCGGCGAAAAATCGCCGCGCGGCATGGTGGTGACGCTGAAATTGCTGCGGCTGGCGCGGGCGTCAACTTCGCTCGAGGAATGCCTGGTGCGGGAATATCGTGCCGCGCTGGAAGTGTTTGCCAGCGACGATTTTCGCGAGGGCGTGCGCGCCGCCGTGATCGACAAGGACCGCAGTCCCAAATGGTCGCCGCCGCGGATCGAGGACGTGACGCCGGCGATGCAGGCGCCTTATTTCGCCGAGATCGGCACCGACGAACTCAGGTTTAACTGAATCAACAAGAACGACTTATCCGGAGGATTCGAGATGGCAAATATCGCATTCATTGGCCTTGGCAATATGGGCGGGCCGATGGCGGCCAATCTGGTCAAGGCCGGCCACAAGGTCACCGCCTTCGATCTGGTTGAGGCCTCGAAGAGCCAGGCCAGGACCGACGGCGCCACCATCGCTGAAAGCGCCGCGGCTGCCGTGAAGGGCGCCGACACCGTCATCACCATGCTGCCTGCCGGCAAGCATGTGGTCTCGGTCTGGACCGATGTGATCCCGGCGATGGCCAAGGGCGCGCTGATCATCGATTGCTCGACCATCGATGTCGAAAGCGCCAAGCAGGCCCATGCGCTGGCCGCCAAGCACGGCATGGCCTCGGTGGATGCGCCGGTGTCCGGCGGCACCGGCGGCGCCAGGGGCGCGACACTCACTTTCATGTGTGGCGGCGAGGAAAAGGCGTTCGGGGCGGCTAAACCCGTGCTGGAGAACATGGGCAAGAAGATCGTGCATTGCGGCGGCGCCGGCGCCGGGCAGGCGGCCAAGATCTGCAACAACATGATCCTGGGTATTTCCATGATCGGGGTCGGCGAGGCCTTTGCGCTCGCCGAAAAGCTCGGTCTGTCGCATCAGGCGCTGTTCGACGTCGCCTCGACCTCATCAGGCCAATGCTGGGCGCTGACGTCCTATTGCCCGGTGCCGGGCCCGGTTCCGGCCTCGCCGGCCAACAACGGCTACAAGCCGGGTTTCGCGTCCAATCTGATGCTGAAGGACCTGACCCTGGCGCAGGACGCCGCCAATGCTGCCGGGGCTGCGACCCCTCTGGGCAAGCACGCGCAGGAGATCTACAAGGCGTTCGATACCGCCGGCCATGGCGGGGTGGATTTTTCCGGGATTATCCAGCACGTTCGGAGTCTCGCCGGGAAATAACGGAGAGCCGATGACGAGTTTCCAGGAAGCGCGCGCCTTTCTGCTCAAGCACCGAACCCACTACGATACCGCGGTCAAGGGATTCCGCTGGCCGGACCCGGTTCCGTTCAACTGGGCGCTGGACTGGTTCGACGCCGAACTGGCTGTGAATGCCGACAGCAAAGACCGCGCGGCGTTGTGGATCGTCGATGTCGGCAGCGACAAGCAGACAAAGCTCTCCTTCGAAGCGCTGTCGCGCCGCTCCAATCAGGTCGCCAACTTTTTGCGCGCGCAGGGGCTGAAGCGCGGCGATCATTTGCTGCTGCTGCTCGGCAATGTCGTGCCGCTGTGGGAGACCATGCTGGCGGCGATGAAACTCGGCGTCGTCGTGATCCCCGCGACCACCTTGCTCACGCCAGATGAATTGCGCGACCGGCTCGACCGTGGCCGCGCCAAGGTGGTGGTGGCCTCGCAGGACCAGGTTGCGAAATTCGCGTCCCTCGGTGCCGAGGGGCTGGTGCGAATCGTGGTCGGCGCGACGGCGAAGCACGGCGGCTGGTTGCCGTTCGAGCAGGCGGCTGACGCCTCCGAAACATTTGCACCTGACGGGCCGACCAACGCCGACGACCCGATGTTGCTGTATTTCACCTCGGGCACGACCGCAAAACCGAAACTGGTGCGGCACAGCCAGCGCAGCTATCCCGTCGGCGCGTTGTCGACGATGTTCTGGCTCGGGCTGCAGCCGGGCGACGTCCATCTGAATATCTCTTCGCCAGGCTGGGCCAAGCATGCCTGGAGCTGCTTTTTCGCGCCGTGGAATGCCGGCGCTACCGTCTTCGTCGTCAATCAGCCGCGCTTCGATGCCAAGGCGTTGCTTGCAACCGTCGGCCGCTGCGGCGTCACCACGCTGTGCGCGCCGCCGACAGTATGGCGGCTGTTCATCCAGGAGCGGCTCGCCGACTTCAAGGTGAGCTTGCGCGAAGTCTGCGGCGCGGGCGAGCCGCTGAATCCCGAGGTGATCGATCAGGTGAAGGCGGCGTGGGGCCTGACCATCCGCGACGGCTACGGCCAGACCGAAACCACCGCGCTCGCCGGCAACTCGCCGGGCCAGAAGGTCAAGGTCGGATCGATGGGCCGCCCGTTGCCCGGCTATCGCGTGCAGATCACCGACAATGACGGCCACGCCACCAAGGAAGGCGAGGTCACGCTGGTGCTCGGCGCCGACAGACCGGCCGGCCTGATGCAGGGCTACCAAGGCGAGGACGGCAAACTCAGCGGTGCCGATGGCGATCTCTATCGCAGCGGTGACGTGGTGTTTGCCGATGATGAAGGCTATCTCACCTTTGTCGGCCGTTCCGACGACGTGTTCAAATCGTCCGACTACCGCATCAGCCCGTTTGAACTGGAAAGCGTGCTGCTGGAGCATGAATCGGTGGCGGAAGCCGCTGTCGTGCCCAGTCCCGATCCGATCCGGCTGGCGATCCCGAAAGCCTATGTGCTGCTGGTCGCGGGCGTCGAGCGTTCGCCGGAAACCGCGCTGTCGATCTTCAACCATCTGCACACGCGCCTCGCGCCGTTCAAGCGCATCCGCCGCATTGAGCTCGTGACCGAATTGCCGAAGACGATTTCCGGCAAAATCCGCCGCGTGCAGTTGCGTCGGTTGGAACACGACGACAACCGTAGCGATGCGTTGCGCGGAACCGAATTCCGCGAAGAACAATTTCCGGAGCTGCAGAAGGTGCGCACCGCCGGATTGGAGAGTTAATCAATGAATGAAGTCTGGAAGAAACCGCCGGTGTCGTTTGGGGCTTATCAGGCCATGGTCGGCAAGGAGGTCGGCGTCTCGTCATGGCATCTGGTCGATCAGGCCAGGATCAACGTCTATGCCGACGTGATCGAGGACCATCAGTTCATCCATGTCGATCCCGAGCGCGCCAAAAAGGAAACCGCGTTCGGCACCACCGTGGCGCACGGTTTCCTGACGATGTCGCTGCTGTCGATCATGTCCTATGAGGTGATGCCTGTCATCGAAGGCACCACGATGGGCGTGAACTATGGTTTCGACAAACTGCGCTTCATCTCGCCGGTACGATCGGGCTCGCGCGTCCGCGGCCGCTTCACGCTGGCCGAGGCCAAGCTGCGCAAGCCGAAAGAGCTGTTATCGCGCACCAACGTCACCGTCGAGATCGAGGGCGAGGAAAAGCCCGCGCTGGTCGCGGACTGGATCGGGCTGATTTATTTCGCGTAACCCCTCCGTCGTCATGGCCGGGCTTGACCCGGCCATCCACGTCTTGTTGATACAGCAATCAAAAAGACGTGGATGCCCGGCACAAGGCCGGGCATGACGAGGAATCCCACAGGAACTGCAATCATGACAATCAGGTTCGACGGACGCGTCGCTATCGTCACCGGCGCGGGCAATGGTCTGGGGCGGGCGCATGCGCTGGGGCTGGCGAGCCGTGGCGCCAAGGTGGTCGTCAATGATTTCGGCGGCGCGCGCGACGGCACCGGCGGCTCGCTGAGCCCGGCCGAGACCGTGGTCGAGGAAATCCGCAAAGCGGGCGGCACGGCAATGGCCGATGGCGCCGACGTCTCGAATTTCGAGCAGGTCACCGCGATGGTCGAGCGCGCCACCAGGGAATGGGGCAGCGTCGATTTGCTGTGCGCCAATGCCGGCATCCTGCGCGACAAGTCTTTTACGAAGATGGAAGTCGCTGATTTTGCGAAAGTGCTGGATGTCCATCTCACCGGCACCTTCTATTGCTGCAAGGCGGTGTGGGCCGGCATGCGCGAGCGCAATTACGGCCGCATCGTCGTCACCACTTCGTCGTCGGGCCTGTTCGGCAATTTCGGCCAGGCCAATTACGGCGCGGCCAAAGCCGGCATGATCGGCCTGATGAACGTGCTGGCCGAGGAGGGCCGCAAGAACAACATCCGCGTCAACACGATTTCGCCGACCGCGGCGACGCGGATGACCGAAGAACTGCTGCCGCCGCAGGCGCTGGCGCTGATGCGCCCCGAGGCGATTACCCCTGCGGTGGAATTCTTGCTCAGCGACGACGCGCCGACCCGCACCATCATGGGCGCGGGCGCCGGCTCGTTCGCGGTGATCAAGGTCGTCGAGACCGAAGGCATCAACTTGGCGCAGTCCGACTGGACGCCGGATGCGATCGCGGCGAATTTTTCCGCGATCGGCGATATGTCGACGGCCAAGGCGCTGCAGGGCGCGTTTGAGCAGACCCAGAAGTATGTCGGCCAGGCGGCGGCAAGGGCTGGGATTAAGCTGTAGCCGTAGCGCGTCACGTCCAATTCCCTCGTCATGGCCGGGCTTGACCCGGCTATCCACGTCTTAGTGCAGCATCGTAAGTAAGACGTGGATGCCCGGGACAAGCCCGGGCATGACGGTCATTTGTGACTGAGCAATAGGAGACTACACTCGCGTCATGTCTCCATCTCTCACAAACAATACCGCCATCATCGGCGCCGGACCTGCCGGGCTGATGGCGGCCGAAGTGCTGGCGCAAGGCGGTGCTGACGTCACCGTCTTTGACGCGATGCCGTCCGCCGGCCGCAAGTTGCTGATGGCCGGGCGGGGCGGTCTCAACCTGACGCACAGCGAACCGCTGCCGGCGTTTCTGGCGCGATACGGCGGCGCTCAGCCTCATCTCGCATCGGTCATCGAAGCCTTTCCGCCGCAGGCGCTGCGCGACTGGAGTGAGGCGCTGGGACAACCGACCTTCATCGGTTCCAGCGGGCGCGTCTTTCCGAAGGCATTCAAGGCCTCGCCGCTGCTGCGGGCGTGGTTGCGCCGGCTGGATTCGCAGGGTGTGCAGCTAGCGCTGCGGCATCGCTGGACCGGCTGGAGCGAGAACGGCCGGCTCGAGTTTGAAACACCGGATGGGCCACGCGAGATCGAAGCAAACGCCACCGTGCTGGCGCTTGGCGGCGCAAGCTGGCCGCGGCTCGGCTCGGATGGCGCATGGGCGGAAATGCTTGTGGCGAAGGGCGTGACGATATCGCCGCTGCGCCCGGCCAATTCCGGCTTCACCGTCGCCTGGTCCGACATTTTCCGCGATCGTTTCGAGGGCCAGCCGCTCAAAGGCGTTGCGCTGACGTTTGGTACGCACAGCGCTCGCGGCGAAGCCATCGTCACCCGCACGGGCATCGAAGGCGGCGCGGTCTATGCGCTGTCGGCGGATTTGCGCGAGGCTATCCTCAGCGAAGGACAGGTGACATTGAACGTCGCGTTGCGGCCCGATCTGACCATTGAGGAATTGACCGCGCGGCTGTCCGTGCCAAAGGGCAAGCAGTCGTTCTCGAATTTCCTGCGCAAGGCGGCGCATCTGTCGCCAGTCGCGATCGGATTGCTGCAGGAGACGGCGAAAATATCAGGCGTGTCGCTGGCATCGTTGTCACCGTCCGACCTCGCGCGGTTGATCCAAGCCGTCCCAATAAAACTTAATGGTGTCGCCCCGATCGTGCGCGCCATCTCCACCGCAGGCGGTATCGCCTTCGATCAACTCGACGCTAACTTCATGATCCGCCGTTTGCCCGGCGTATTCGCTGCGGGCGAAATGCTGGATTGGGAAGCCCCGACCGGCGGCTATCTGCTGCAGGCGTCGTTTGCGACGGGAGCCGCGGCAGGCAGGGGTGTGCTGAAGTGGCTGGGGCCCGAATGAACGCCGTCGCCCTTCGAGGCCTCCGCTACGCTACGGCACCTCAGGGTGACGGCTGCGAGAGAGCGTCACCCCCGCGCAACGGTTTGCCGTTGTCGCTGGAGGTGCGCGTACTTGCGCGCCTCGAAGGGGGCGCGGGCGCGCCTACCGCAGCTTCCCCCGCGCCGCGACTGGCAGCGTCCCCAAAATCTCCTCGCCGCGCACCATCACCACCTCGTCCATCATGTTGACGACGACGCAGACGTGATTGGGCACGATCCGCACGACGTCGCCGACGTTGGGGCGGGTGTTGCTTCTGATGAGGTCGAGGAATCCATGCTCCTCCGCGAAGCGTGCGATCTTGGCTTCGGGATGTTCGAGGATCAGGCCGTGGCCTTCGAGGCCGCCGCCGGTATCTGAGGTCAGCGTCTTGGAGCCGGCGTCGAGAATGCCGCGGTCCGGACCGGCGCGGCTGACCACGGTGGAGTAGATGTTGAGCGCGCAATCGTCCCAGCCGGCGACGCCGGCGGCGACCTGCATGCGGTCGTTGTAGATGTAGGTGCCGGGCCGATGTTCGGTGGCGCCCTTGAGCTTGCCGACATTCTTCAAGTTCGGCGAGCCGCCGGTTGAGACCATCGTGACGTCGAGCCCATGCGCGCGAACGCCCGCCAGCGCCTCGTCGAAAAATTTCTGCGCTTCAGCCCAGCCGGTTTCGGTCGGGTACAGCATGAAGCCGGCGAACGTCAGCCCCTTGGAGCCTGCGATCTCGCGCGCGAGCGCAATGGCTTCGGCAGGGGTCTCGACGCCCGCGCGCTTGCGGCCTGTGTCGCATTCGACGACCACCGAAAGCGGGCGGCCCGATGCGGCGGCGGCCTGCGGCAGGCCTGCGACCACCACGGAATTGTCGCAGGCGACCGTCATGTGGGCCTTGCCCTGCAGCGCGCCGAGCCGCGCCATCTTTTCCTCGCCGATCAGGTTGTAGCTGATCAGGATGTCGTCGATCCCTGCGTCTGCCATCACTTCGGCTTCGCCGAGCTTCTGGCAGGTGATGCCTTTGGCCCCGGCCTTGATCTGCATCGTGGCCAGCAGCGGGCTTTTGTGGGTCTTGATATGCGGCCGGTTGGCGACGCCTGCGGCATCGCAGGCGGCCTGGATGCGCGCGATGTTGGCCTCGACGCGGTCCATGTCGATGACGGCGGCGGGCGTGCCATATTCGCGGGCGATCTTGGCGGCGAGGGGTGTGGTCATGGGTTATGCCTGCTCTATCTCTTCCCGAAGGACTTCAAGTTCCAGCCACTTGTCCTCGGCTTCCTGCAATTCCTTCTGCGCCTTTGTAAGCGCATCGGAGGCGGAATCAAACTTCTTGCGGTTCTTCTTGTAGAGATCGCTGTCGTCGAGGATGCGTTGCTGCTTGGCGATTTCCGCCTGCAACTTCGCCATGGCCTTCGGCAGGGTTTCCAGCGCGTGCTTTTCGTTGAAGTTCAGCCGCCGTTTCGATGCCGCTGAAGGCCCTCCAGCGGCGACCCTCGCTTCCCGTTTCTCGTCGGCGACCTTGACCGCCTCGCGCTTCAGGTCGGCGCCGCGCTGCGCCAGCATGTCGGTATAGCCGCCGGCATATTCGACCCATCGTCCGTCGCCTTCGGGCGCGATCACCGAGGTCACGACGCGATCGAGGAAGTCGCGGTCATGGCTGATCAGGATCACGGTGCCTTCGTAGTCGCCGAGCATTTCCTCGAGCACGTCAAGGGTTTCGAGGTCGAGATCGTTGGTCGGCTCGTCCAGCACCAGCAGATTGGAAGCCTTGGCCAGCGAACGTGCCAGCATCAGCCTCCCGCGTTCGCCGCCGGACAGCACTTCCAGCGGCGTGCGCATCTGCTCCTGCGCGAACAGGAAGTCCTTCATGTAGCTGACGACATGCTTCGGCTTGCCGCCGATCATGACATGGTCGCTGCCGCCGCCGGTCAGGGCATCGGCCAGCGTCGATTTGGGGTCGAGGCTTTCGCGGTGCTGGTCCAGCGTCGCCATTTCGATATTGGCGCCGAGCCGGATGGTGCCGCTGTCGGGCGGGCTGCCGCCGGTGAGCATATCAATGAGTGTGGTCTTGCCGGCGCCATTCGGGCCGACGATGCCGATGCGGTCGCCGCGCTGGACCCGGATCGAGAAGCCGTCGACAATCTTCCGGTCGCCAAAGGACTTGCTGATGTTCTTGGCTTCGATGACGAGCTTGCCGGATTTGTCCGCTTCGGCGGCGGCGAGGCTGGCGTTGCCGGTCGCGCCCCGATAAGTGCGCCGCTGGTCGCGCAGCGCGTGCAGATTGCCGAGCCGCTTGACGTTGCGCTTGCGGCGGCCGGAGACGCCGTAGCGCAGCCAGTGCTCTTCATTGACGATCTTGCGGTCGAGCTTGTGCTGGTCGCGTTCTTCCTCGGCCAGCACCTCGTCGCGCCAGGCTTCGAACGCGCTAAAACCGCGATCGATCTGCTTGATCTGGCCGCGATCGAGCCAGGCGGTAGAGCGCGAGAGATTGGAAAGGAAGCGGCGGTCATGGCTGATGATGACCAGCGCGCAGCGCCGGCTCGTCAGTTCGCCTTCCAGCCATTCGATGGTGGTGAGGTCGAGATGGTTGGTCGGCTCGTCCAGCAGCAGGATATCGGGCTCGGGCGCCAGCACCCGTGCCAGCGCCGCACGGCGCGCTTCGCCGCCCGAGACATGCGCAGGGTCTTCATCGCCGCTTAAGCCCAGCTGTTCGACGAGATAGCGTGCCTGATAATGGTCGTCGCCGGCATTGAGGCCGGCCTCGACATAGGCCAGCGTCGTCTTGTGCTCGCCGAAGTCGGGCTCCTGCGGCAGATAGCGGATGGTGGCGCCGGGCTGCACGAAGCGGCTGCCGTTGTCGGGCTCGACGAGGCCGGCGGCGATCTTCAGGAGCGTCGATTTGCCGGAGCCGTTGCGGCCGATCAGGCACACGCGTTCGGCCGTCGAGACGGATAATTCGACGCCGGACAACAGCGGCGTGCCGCCAAAGGTCAGCGCGATATCTTTCAACTGGATCAGCGGCGGCGCCATCGTTCAACTCAATTCTGGCTCGGCGCAGGCAGCACAGCCCGCTGACGCTGGATGCGCCGGATAGTCTGGTCGAGCGCGGAAAGAAACGCCGAGCGGTCGCGCGGCGCAAACGATCTCGGCCCGCCGGTGACTTCGCCCGACGAGCGCAGATCGGTCATCAGATTGCGTACCGCGAGCGTCATGCCGATCGATTGTTCGCTGAACGGCTTGCCGTTCGGTGCCAGCACCTCGGCGCCGGTCTTCACGCAACGGCTCGCCAGCGGAATATCCGAGGTGATGACGATGTCGCCTTTGCCGGCGCGCTCCGCGATCCAGTCGTCGGCGGCATCCATGCCCGAACCGGCGGCGATGCGCTCGATCAGCGGATCCTGCGGCACGCGGATGAAATTGCCCGCGACCACGCTGACGGGCAGGCCATGCCGGGCCGCGATCTTATAGATCTCGTCCTTGACCGGGCAGGCGTCGGCGTCGACATAGATGCGGGTGGTGTTCAAGTCAGGCAAGTCTGAACCAGGCAAAATCGGGTTGGATTCGGTCACGTCGTCTCGTCCGCGCGTGGTACTCCACCGGGCGGAGAAATGCGAGGGAAACAGGCCGGGGAACACGCTTGCCACGGCACTTTCTTTGCGTACGATAATGCCCGGAAAGAACAAGAAAACAGAGGAAACGGGCATGACAAGCCGCATCGAGCCCCATCGGGTCTCGGCCTATAACACTTCCAAGCATTCCGAGAACAAAATGCACGATGACACCGTAGCAAAGCGCTATGGGTTCAGCGGCGGGCTGGTGCCCGGTGTTGATGTCATGGCCTACATGATGCACCTGCCGGTCGCCAAATGGGGCCGGGCCTTTCTCGAGCGTGGGCTGATCGAGGCGCGCTTCGCCAAGCCGGTCTATGACGGCGAGCTGACCGATGTCATGGGCGAAGAAAGCAGCGGCATGCTGGCGATCCAGGTCGAGAGCCGGGGAGAGCTGTGCGCCACCGGCACGGCATCGTTGCCACCGGCAGCGCCGTCATTTTCCCTTTCCGACTTTGTCGAGGTCGCGGCGGCGGCCGAACGCAAGCCGGTGGATGCGACGTCCTATGCCCAGGACAAGTGGCTCGGCGCGGTGCCGCGCAGCTGGGCGGCGGATGCGGCCAAGGAATATCTGGCGGATATTCGTGAGACAGAAACGATTTACGCCCGGGAAGGGCTCGGCCATCCTGGCCTGTTGCCACGGGTGATGAACAAGGTGCTGGTCGACAATGCCAACATGGGCCCATGGATCCATGTCGGCACACGGATGCAGCTGTTGTCCGCGGCCCGTATCGGCGATGAATTGACGGCGCGCGCGAAAGTTATCGGCAATTACGACAAGAAAGGCCATCGTTTCGTCGAGCTCGACGCGCTGGTCGTCGCCAACGGCGAGACGCCGCTGGCGCATTGCCACCACATCGCGATCTACCAGCCACGCGAACAGGCAGCAGCATGATCATGGCCATTACCATCGACTACTATTTGTCGCTCAACTCGCCCTGGACCTATATGGGCAGCGCGCCGTTTGCCGAGATCGCGCGCCGCTATGGCGCCGAGGTCAACGTCAAGCCCGCCAAGTTCGGTCCCATTTTCGAACAGACCGGCGGGCTGCCGCTGCCAAAACGCTCGCCGCAGCGGCAGGCTTACCGGATGATGGAGCTCAGGCGCTGGCGCGAGGTGAGGGGGCTTCCGCTCAGCGTCGAGCCCAAATACTTCCCCAGCGACGACGCGGCAGCGACACGCCTCGTGATCGCAGCCAAGCTGCAAGGCAAGGACGCCCACAAATTGTCGCTGGAACTGGGGCGCGCGATCTGGGAGCGCGAGGAATCGTTTGCCGAGACAGCCGTGATGGCATCGGCTGCGCAACGCGCCGGTCTCGATGCGGTGGCGCTGCGCGCGGGTGGCCCGTCGGACGCGGAGCTCGATGCATTGTACGAGCAGTTCACGCAGGAGGCGTTGAAGGCGGGCGTGTTCGGTGCGCCGAGCTACGTGCTGCCGTCCGGGGAGATTTTCTGGGGCCAGGACCGGCTGGAGCTGCTGGAGCGGGCGTTGAAGATGATAGCGTGATTGTCGCGCTGTTGCGCCATCCTCAATTGTCGTCCTCCGCGAAAGCGGGGGACCCAGTACGCCGCGGCGGTGAGACAAATCGCTGGCTTCCCGGCGTACTGGGTCGCCCGGTCGAGCCGGGCGATGACAGTTGTGTGGGTGGCGGGCTCTCGAACGCTACGCCGCCTTCGCCTTCGCATCCCTTATCGCACGCCACACCCGTTCCGGCGTCAGCGGCATGTCGATCGCTGAAATACCATATTCCGACAGCGCATCGATGACAGCATTGACGATGCAGGCAAGGCTGCCGGCGCAGCCGGCTTCGCCGCAGCCTTTGGTGCCCAGCGGATTGGTTTTGGCGGGCGAGGGATGGTCGCCCGTCGCCATCAGCGGAACATCGCTGGCGCGCGGCATTGCATAATCCATGAACGAGCCGGTGATCGGCTGGCCGCTCTCGTCGTAGCTGACTTCCTCCATCAATGCCTGGCCGATGCCCTGAACGACGCCGCCATGTAACTGGCCGTCGACGATCATCGGGTTGACGATGGTGCCGAAGTCGCTGATCCCGGTATAGCGCACGATTTGCGTCACGCCGGTGTCGGGATCGATTTCCACTTCGGCGACGTGGCAGCCATTGGGGAAGGTCGACGGCGTGTCCTTGGTGGCGTGGTCGACATCGAGCGTATCAGGCACGCCCTCGGGGACCTTGCCGTCGCGCAGCCGCTGCGCCAGCTCCATGATGCCGATCGAGCGGTCGGTGCCGGCGATGGTGAAACGGCCATTGCCGAATTCGATGTCGCCTTCGGAAGCTTCCATCAGGTGCGCGGCCGCGTGCTTGCCCTTGGCGACCACCAGCGCTGCGGCTTCGACGATCGCCTGGCCGGTCGCGGTGATCGAGCGCGAGCCGCCGGTGCCGTTGCCGAAGCGCACGAGATCGCTGTCGCCCTGTTCGAGCGTGATCTTCTCAAAGGGCACGCCGAGCTGCGCGGAGAGCACCTGCGCGAACGGCGTGGCGTGGCCCTGGCCGTAATCGAGCGTGCCGGTGGTCAGCTTCACCGAACCATCCGGCTCGAAATTGATCTTGCCGAGTTCGCCGCTCGGCGGAGCCGTGACTTCGAGATAGGAGCCGACCGCGATGCCGCGCAGTTTTCCCTGCTTTTTGCTTTCCTTCTTGCGCCTGGCGAAATTGGCGTGATCGGACAGCTCCAGCGCCTTGGCGAACACGCCCTGGAAATCGCCGCTGTCATAGGTGACGCCGGATGCGGCCGGGAAGGGCAGTTGCGCCGGCTTGATGAAATTGCGCTTGCGCAAGGTGAGCCGGTTGATGCCCATTTCATCGGCGGCGCGGTCGATCAGCCGCTCCATGTAGTAATTGGCCTCGGGCCGGCCGGCGCCGCGATAGGCGCCCATCAGCGTGGTGTTGGTCAGCACCGTCTTGATGTCGACACCGAGCAGCGGCGTGCGATAGACGCTCGCAAGGTTCTTGCCGGTGTTGAGCGACAGCGGGCCGGGGGCCACACCGGTGATGTAGGCGCCGAGATTGCCGTAGCCTGTCAGGCGCACTGCGAGGAATTTGCCCTCGGCATCGAGCGCCAGTTCGCAATGCATGATCTGCGCGCGGCCATGGCTGTCGGACAGGAAGCTGGTCGAGCGCTCATCGGTCCACTTTACGGGCCGGCCCAGCAGCTTCGAGGCGTGCGCGATGCAGGTATATTCCGGATAGTTCATGTTCTTCATGCCGAACGAGCCGCCGACATTGGCGGTCAGGATGCGCACCTTGTCGTTCGGCACGTTCAGGATCTTTGCGAATGTGACCTTGTTGCCGGAAACGCCCTGGGTCGGCACCTGGATGGTGAAGCGTTCGCTGGTCTTGTCGTAGGACGCCAGCGCTACGCGCGGCTCCATCGACACCACGGCGACGCGGGTATTGAGGACATCGAGTTTCGTCACATGCGCGGCGCCGGCGAACGCCGCATCGATCTTGGCGGCATCGCCATAGTGATAGTCGAGTGCTGTGTTGTTGGGGATGTGATCGTAAAGCTGCGGCGCGCCGGGTTTTGCGGCGTCCTCGGCATTGGTCACGGCCGGCAGCGGCTCGATATCGAGCTCGACGGCTTCCGCCGCGTCGCGTGCCTGCGTCAGCGTTTCCGCGACCACGAAGGCGACGGGATCGCCGACGAAGCGCACCTTGTCGGTGGCCAGTGCCATGCGGTTGGTCTGCAGCAACGGCGAGCCGTCGCGGCTCTTCAGCGGCAGGCCGCAGGTGAAGGGATTGTAGCCGGCGGCGACCAGGTCCTTGCCGGTCCAGACGCCAAGCACGCCCGGCATCGATTGCGCGGCTGCCGTGTCGATGCCGCGGATGATTCCATGGGCGTGGCTGGAACGCACGATCCAGGCATAGGCCTGGCCGGGCAGGCTGAAATCGTCGGTATATTTACCCTTGCCGCGGACCAGCGTGTCGTCCTCCTTGCGGCGGACCGGCTGTCCGACCCCATATTTTTGCACTGCGATGGCGTTTTCCAGCGACGACGGCGACGTGTGATCTTGCATCGAAAAATACCTGAAATGCCGGGATTTCCGCTTGGTTGGCGGGTTTGGAACCAGATAACGCACCGATCCCCCTGCGACAACGCCTGTTTGGGCATGGTCCTATGTGATGGGATGTTGCGTAGGCCCTTGGCGCTGCTAAAGTTTCCGTGAACGCTCATTCTTCGGCGGCAGCCTGCCGCGGAAAGACAGTTTTGATGAACGAGGATACGCGGCTTCGCGATGGCCTTCCGGGCCGCGCAAGCCCGTCAGGGTCGGTTGCGGCAGGTGTCGAGGGCGGCGTCTACGCTGCGCTCGACCTTGGCACCAATAATTGCCGGCTCCTGATCGCCTGTCCCTCCGGCGACGGATTCCGCGTGGTCGATTCGTTTTCACGGATCATCCGCCTCGGCGAGGGCATCTCCACGACCGGTTCCATCAGCGAAGCGGCGATCGACCGGGCGATTGCGGCCCTGAGCATCTGCAGCGACAAGATCCGCTACCGCAAGGCCCGGCGCCTGCGGCTGATCGCGACCGAAGCCTGCCGCGCGGCTGCCAATGCCGAGATGTTCCGGGAGCGGGTTGCCAAAGACACCGGCATCCGGCTCGAGGTAATCGACCGCGAGACCGAGGCGACGCTGGCCGTGATCGGCTGCTCGCCGCTGCTCGACCCCAAAGGGCGGGGCGCCATCCTGTTCGATATAGGCGGCGGATCGACCGAATTGGTCCGGATCGAGCGCGATCCTGCCGAAGAAAACGCCGCCCCGCGGATCAAGGCATGGATGTCGATCCCGCTCGGCGTCGTCACCATCGCCGAGCATCATGGCGGTAAGGACGTCACGCGCGAATCCTATGCGCGGATGGTGGCGGAAGTCGCGCAATATATCGCGCCGTTCGCGGCCGAGCATGGCGCGGATTTGCGCGATATGCATCTGCTCGGCACGTCAGGCACCGTGACGACGCTCGCCGGCGTCTTTCTCAATCTGCAGCGCTACGACCGCCGCCGGATCGATGGCATCTGGATGAGCAGTTCGGAAGTCACGTCGGTGATCCAGCGGCTGCGCGCCATGAGCTATCAGGAGCGCGCCAACAACAATTGCATCAGCGTCGAGCGCGCCGATCTGGTGCTGGCAGGCTGCGCAATTCTCGATGCGATCCGCGACGCATTCCCGCTGCCGCGGCTACGCGTCGCCGACCGCGGCCTGCGCGAAGGCATGCTGGTCGAAATGATGCGGGAGGACGGGGCGCTACGGTCGTGCTAAGGCAATTTTCAGTACGGCGGCTTCATCCTTCGAGACGCGGCTTGCGCCGCTCCTCCCGAGCGAACATAAGCGTGTTCGTCCGGGAATGAGGTCTAGACCCTCATGGTGAGGAGCGTGGCGAAGCCGCGCGTCTCGAACCATGAGGCCGTTCACGAAACCATCAAGTAAGCACAGACATGGCTAAAGACACCACCGGCCGGTTGCACGTCACGGTCAAGAGCGGTGGCAAGCGCAAGCTGTCATCAAAGCTCTGGCTGGAGCGGCAACTCAACGATCCCTATGTGGCGCAGGCCAAGAAGGACGGATGGCGTTCGCGCGCGGCCTACAAGCTGATTGAGATCGACGACAAGCATCGTTTCCTCAAACAAGGCATTTCGGTGGTCGATCTCGGCGCCGCCCCCGGCGGCTGGAGCCAGGTCGCGGCCAAGCGCATTGGCGCGGCCAACGGCAGGGGCAAGGTGGTCGCGATCGATTTTCTGGAGATGCCGGAAGTGCCGGGCGTCACCTTTGCGCAGCTCGATTTCCTGGCTGACGACGCGCCGGAAAAACTGCTGGCGATGATGGGCGGCCGCGCCGACGTCGTGCTGTCCGACATGGCGGCGAACACCACAGGCCATCGCAAGACCGATCAGCTGCGCATCATCGGGCTGGTCGAGAACGCCGCGGCCTTCGCCACCGACGTGCTCAATCCCGGCGGCACCTTCGTCGCGAAGGTGTTTCAGAGTGGCGCCGAAGGCGAGTTGCTGGCGCAGCTGAAGCGCGATTTTGCCACCGTCAAACACGTCAAGCCGGCCTCGAGCCGCCAGGACTCGTCCGAACGCTACGTGTTGGCGATGGGCTTTCGGGGACAGCCGAAGATATAGTTTCATCGTCATTGCGAGCGGAGCGAAGCAATCCATACCTCCGATCGGGCACGATGGATTGCTTCGCTTCGCTCGCAATGACGGAAGACTCTCAATAAAAGAGGCCGCCTGATTGGCGGCCTCTTGGGGATCCGATGTCGCGATGATCAGAAGCGGAACGGACCAAACGGAATCGGGAACGGAAACGGGTTGGTCGGAAAGGTTGGGCCGGTCCCGGTCGGAATGATCGGCCCGGGGCACCGCTTGATCATGCCGCCGGCCACCTTGTTCAGTTCGTCGAGGTTCAGTTCGTTCGTGTTCATGTCAGTCTCCTGTCCCTTCGCGGATGATCGTTAGCCGATGGTCCAGCGGGCGAAGACGTCCTTGAACGTCCAGTCGCCGGTCGGGTACGGGGGCTTCGGCACCGGGCGTCCCGGAATGCAGCCGCCGTCCTTCACGCCGCCCGCCACGATTTCCAGCGCCGCATCGTCGAGCAGGCTGACTGAGTTACGATCCAAATTCTTGAAATTGATCATTGTCGTCTCCCGTTGATCTCTGGGCGCGGGACCATTCCCGCCATCCGTGATCACAGGGATACGACACGGGCCGGGCCTCTGCCGTGACGGATGTCACACAGCCAATCAGGGCTCCCGAAGCGCACTATCCCTTGATGAACTGCCTGAAATCCGGCTCGCGGTGAAACCAGAATTCGTAGCCGCTGATATTCTTTTGCATCGCGACGTCATGGATCGGCTGGTTCAGCGGAATGACGGGAACGTCGCGGATGCACTGCGTAATGAACGCCTTCACGCAGGTTTCATATTCCGCCGCATCGGTCGTGAACCGCGCCTTGTCGATCAGCGCGTCCATCTCCTTGTTCTGGTAGGACGAGATGTTGAAGATCGAGTTGTTGCCGTGAAGATTCCAGTAAAAGTAATATTCGGGATAATCGAGCCAGCCGCTGAACCGGTTGAGCGCCAGCGGCAGCTCTTTCTTGTTCAGCGTCGTCCGCCAGTTCGCGCCCGGAATCTTGTTGATGCCGGCCTTGATGCCGATTTTGGCGAGGCTCTCCTGAATCAGCACGATCGTGGGCTCGCCGACCGTCGCCGTGCCGGTGTCGAGCGATAGCGTCGTTTCGAAGCCGCTCTCGAGGCCGGCCTCTTTCATCAGCGCCTTGGCCTTGTCGAGGTCGGTGACATAGGGAAACGGCTGCGGCCATACCGGCTTTGCGACCTCGGCGGGGCCGCCATACATCGGAACGGCGCGGCCGAAAAAAGCGCTGCTCTGGATCTGCTCGTAAGGCATCGCCCAGGCCAGCGCCTGGCGCAGTTTGACATTGTCGAACGGCGGCTGGGCCGTATTCAGCGCCAGCGACCAGAGCGCATTCGGGATCGGCACGCCCGAGACCTTGACCTTGCCCTCCCTAATGACCTGATCAAAATCGCGTGGCGCAAAGCCGCTCGACAGATCAGCATCGCCGCGTTCCAGCGTGGCCCGCCGCGTCCCGGCGGAGGGGATGTCCCGCATGATGATGCGCTTGATCTTCGGAAGCGGGCCGCTCTTCCAGTCGTCGAAGCGGATCAGGATCGTCTCGGTGCCAGCCTTCCAGCTATCGAGCTTGTAGGCGCCGCCGCCGGCCTCGTTGTTCTTCAGCCAGGTCAGCGCCCAGGGGTCCTCCGGTGTCGCGTTCTTCTTCGCCAGTTCCGAATTAATGATGAAGGGGACGACGACGGCGACATTGAACAGCAGCAGCTTGTCCTTGCGGACATAGTCGATCCGGAAGGTGTGATCGTCGACGGCGACGAACTGCTCGGGTTTCTCCAGCGAGCCCGCCGACATCTGAAACGTCGGGAAGCCGCCGACCTTGACCGCACGATCGAACGACCATTTGACGTCGTGCGCCGTGACCGGCGTGCCGTCGTGGAATTTGGCATCCTTGCGCAGCTTGAAGGTGCAGGACATGCCGTCGGCCGCGACCTCCCAGCTCTCGGCCAGTTCAGGCGCAAGCTTCTCGCGATCATAGGACAGCGTTCCGTCGGGCAGCGTCTTCGATGCATAGGTCAGCAGCCTGTCGTAGCAATTCCACGACAGCCCGTTGACGGTCTGGTTCGAGCCGACGCCTTGCATGTCCAGTGAATTGGGACCGAGCTCCTGAACTACCAGCAATGTTTCCGAGCGGCCCTGTGCCTCGGCGTCCGAACCGCCGAATGCGGCGGCCGTCGCACCTGCCAGCGTGGTCTGCAAAAAGTGTCGGCGGCTTGGGAAAAGCGATGAAGGCGACATGGGCGGCGATCCTCTGCAGAGCAATGACGCCCATTTTGCAGGCAAGGTCTGTGCCACAAGCGCTTGGGATCGCGGTACTGGAATTGGCTTGATCGAGGATGACGCAAAAAAGCCCCGGCGTGACGCCGGGGCTTTTCATTTAGAGAGCTGCGCCGTGACTAGCGTCCCGAACCCGGAGCAGGAGTTATCGTCGATCCACTGGGGGAGGGATTGATATAGGTGTTTCCCGACGGGTTGCGCGCGCTGTTCGCGCCGGCGGCGGCACTACCGGCATCGTTGCTCATGCCACTGGTGCTGGAGCTGCCTGTGGAACTGCCGGTCGTAGTTCCGGGTGTCGTCGTGGTTCCGGGTGCCGATGACCCAGTGCCGGTGCTGCCCGGTGCCGATCCGCCGACAGAACTTGTACCACTCGTACCTCCGGTCGAACCGGTTCCGGTTTGCGCGATCGCAAGTGTGCTCGCAAACGTAAGGGCTGCAGCCAATCCGAGTGTTCTGAGTTTCATGGTCTTTTCCTTTCCAGGTACGAAAGGAAGAACGATTGCGGCTGGCTATGTTTCCAGTGTCGACATCAACAGGGTGTGACGGATCTGATGCCACCTGCGACAAGGCAAAAATCAGGCTATCGAACGCTGCTCGAGCCAATCATTCACGAGACCAAAGGCGGGACGAATTGCGACCTCGCCCAACTCATCGTTTGCGAACATGGGATTGAGCAGGTGCTGCAACACCAGCATGTCGGCATAGAAGCGAAGTGGTCGGTTGGTTCCACGTATCCGCGTCCAGGCGATGCTGTCGACGTAGTCACGAAATACAGCCATGCATTCGGCTTGCTTGGCTTCCTTCGACAATGGCCGATCGACAATGGCTCGCCACTGATCGACGAGCCTGTAATAGGCCAGATGTGCACGCGGCATTTTCATGCGCAGCTCCGGGTTGTGACCGTGGGAAGTTACTTCCCGTCGCCACAATAGGCCACGGCATCAAGCAAAATCGAAGCAACGAGGGTTAAGAGAGGTTTTATCGGGACGAGAAATTTTCCCGGCGCTATCCCAGCCGCTGATCCCGCGCGTCCTCGGTGCCTTCACTGGCGGCTTTTGTCGCCGCTTTTTCCGCACCCTTGCGGCTGGAAATCTCGACCGCCTTGCGCCCTGAAATTTCATGGCCGGCATCGTCGGGCATCTGCCAGAAGAACCAGGCCGACACCGCCGAGATGATCGCGACCACGAGGAAGGCGGGAGCGAACATCCCGGCGTCCAGTTCGGTCGCATGATGCCACAGCATCGTCGTTTCCACCGTGAACGCGCCGACGGCGACGCCGGCCGACGTCGCCAGTTGTTGGTTGACGCTGACAAGCGTGGTGGCGCGGCTCATCTGCGCCGGCTCGACTTCGGCATAGGCCACCGTATTGATTGCGGTGAATTGCAGCGAGCGGAAGAATCCGCCGACCACCAATATGAGGAAGATCAGCGTCAACGGCGTCGTGATCGTGAACAGCGCGCAGGCGGCGAGAAACACCGAGCTGACGACGGCATTGACCGTCATCATATTGCGGAAGCCGAAGGTGCGGATGATGCGCGCGGCCAGCGTCTTCATGCCCATGGCGCCGACCGCGGAGGAGAACGTCACCAGGCCGGACTGGAACGGCGACAGGCCGAAGCCGACCTGCATCAGAAGCGGCAACAGAAACGGCAGCGCGCCGATGCCGAGCCGAAACAGGAAGCCGCCATAGATACTGGCGCGCAGCGTCGGCAGCCGCAGCATGGAAAAGTCCAGCACCGGCGAGCCCGTCTTCCTCGCATGGATCACATACAGCGCCATCGAGATCGAACCGATCGCGACCAAGCCGGCGACAACGGTCCAGTGCAGCAGACCGAGGCCGGCGACCGAGAGACCGAAGGCGATGCCCGCTAGCCCAATGCCGGCCAGCACCAGCCCGTAGAGATCGAAGCGCTCCGGATTCTCGCTGCGGATCGGGTCGATGTACTTCATCGCCATGAAGATGCCGAGCAGCCCGATCGGGATGTTGATCAGGAAGATCCAGTGCCAGGAGAAATAGGTGGTGATGAAACCGCCGAGCGGCGGCCCGATCACCGGGCCGATCAGCGCCGGCACCGTCACCCAGGCCATCGCCTGGACCAGTCCGCTCTTGTCGATCGAGCGCAATAGCACCAAGCGGCCGACCGGCGTCATCATCGCGCCGCCGAGGCCCTGCAGGATGCGCGCGATCACGAAATGCGTGACGGACTGCGACATCGCGCAGCCGATCGATCCCAGCATGAAGACGCCGATCGCGATCGAGAACACCATCCGCGCGCCGAAGCGATCGGCGGTCCAGCCGCTGGCGGGAATGAACACCGCGAGCGACAGCAGATAAGAGGTGATCGCCAGTTTTAGCGTCAGCGGGCTGGTGCCGATATCGGCCGCGATCGCCGGCAGCGACGTCGCGATGACCGTCGCGTCCATGTTTTCCATAAACAGGGCGGTGGCCACGATGAGCGGGATCAGGCGCTGTTTATCCATGGGAATCAGGGCGCGGGAGGGCAGATGGGGCAAATTCGGCTGTATCACCGCGCTGCCAGACAAGCCATTGCGGAACCGCGCAAACCACCTAAATCCTGCGTGACGCCGCTGTCTGGCGCCGCCGGAGACCGACGATGATCTACCTGCTTGCCGCGCTGTTGCCGCCGCTCGGGCTGCTCCTGAACGGGCAGCCGTTTTCGGCGATCTTCAACCTCGTTCTGCTGGTGTTTTGCCTGATTTTCGGCCTGATTTTCCACGTCCTGCTGCTGGTGCCGTCGGCGCATGCGCTGATTGCGGTCTACATGAAGCGGGAAGACCGCCGGCACCGGGAGGTCGTGGAGGCGATCCGCCAGCATGGCCCACCGCCCGGATATCAGCGGTAAAGTCCTTCAATTCCGGGGCTTTTCGCGAAAAGCCTGTGCATAGCGGCCAAACGCTTTGATTCGGCCGCGTGCCATGCTATCGACCACCGTCAACCCCACCGATGGGCTTCGATTCGACGGCAGCGCCGCTGGCGCAGCCGAAGGCGACGTTCATCTCAAATAATATCGCGGCGAAAGGCCGCCGAAAGGAGTTGGCAAATGGCGCAGGGACTTCAGGGTATTCGCGAAGCCTACACGTTCGACGACGTGCTGCTCAAACCTGGTCTCTCGGACATCCTGCCCTCAGAGGCGGATATCCGCTCCCACGTCACCCGCGCGATCCCGCTCAACATCCCCATCATCGCCTCCGCGATGGACACGGTCACTGAAGCGCGCATGGCGATCGCGATGGCGCAGGCTGGCGGCGTCGGCGTCATCCACCGCAATTTCGATGTCGACGGCCAGGCTGCCCAGGTGCGCCAGGTCAAGAAGTATGAATCCGGCATGGTGGTCAATCCGTTGACCATCGGGCCCGACGCGATGCTGTCGGACGCCATGACGCTGATGACCGATCACGGCTTCTCCGGCATTCCCGTCGTCACCGGCGCCAGCAAGGGCGTTCCCGGAAAACTGGTCGGCATCCTCACCAACCGCGACGTGCGGTTTGCGACCGACCCCAGGCAAAAAATCTCCGAGCTGATGACGCACGAAAACCTCGTCACGGTGCGCCAGGGCGTCAGCCAGGACGAGGCGAAGCGGATGCTGCACAAGCACCGCATCGAAAAGCTGCTGGTCGTCGACGATCAATATCGCTGCGTCGGCCTGATCACCGTCAAGGATATGGAAAAGGCGGTCGCGCATCCCCTGGCCTGCAAGGACGCGCAAGGGCGGCTTCGCGTCGCCGCGGCGACCACGGTCGGCGAGGGCGGCTTTGAACGCACCGAGCGGCTGATCGACGCCGGCGTCGATCTCATCGTCGTGGATACCGCGCATGGCCATTCTTCGCGGGTGCTGGAAGCGGTCAACCGCATCAAGCGGCTTTCCAACGCCGTGCAAGTGATCGCCGGCAACATCGCCACCAAGGAAGGCGCGCAGGCGCTGATCGATGCCGGCGCGGACGCGATCAAGGTCGGCATCGGGCCGGGCTCGATCTGCACCACGCGCATCGTAGCCGGTGTCGGCGTGCCGCAGCTCACCGCGATCATGGATGCGGTCGAGGCCGCCAAGAAAGCCAACGTCTCCGTGATCGCCGATGGCGGCATCAAATACTCCGGCGATCTCGCCAAGGCGCTCGCCGCCGGCGCCGACATCGCCATGGTCGGCTCGCTGCTGGCCGGTACCGACGAGACGCCGGGCGAAGTGTTCCTGTGGCAGGGCCGTTCCTACAAGGCCTATCGCGGCATGGGTTCGGTCGGCGCGATGGCGCGCGGCTCGGCCGACCGCTATTTCCAGCAGGACATCAAGGACACGCTGAAGCTGGTGCCTGAGGGCATCGAGGGCCAGGTGCCGTACAAGGGCCCGGTCGGCAACGTCATGCATCAGCTCGCCGGCGGTCTTCGCGCGGCGATGGGATATGTCGGCGCGCGAAACCTCGCCGAATTCCACGAGAAGGCGCAGTTCGTGCGCATCACCGGCGCGGGCCTGCGCGAAAGCCACGTCCACGACGTCACCATCACCCGCGAAAGCCCGAACTATCCGGGCGGAGTGTAAATTTTTGGTCCGTCATTCCGGGGCGCGAAGCGAACCCGGAATCTCGAGATTCCCCGATGTGCAATTGCACATCTGGGGTCTGGTCCTTCGGACCATCCCGGAATGACGGCCTCGCCATTGAAAGAAATAGAACATCATGGTCGATTGGTCGGAAGACAGGATTGCCGCGCTCTCAAATCAGGATTTGAAGAATCTGCTCGTCAACGCGGAGCGGAAAGCTGCGGCCGATATCATCGCGCGCTGCAACGCCGAGATGGAAAAGCGCGATGCTGCCAAGCCGCGCAAGGCGTCGAAACCGCGCACCGAGGTGAAAGAGTTCGAGCACGCCATGTCCGAGCAGCTTGCCGAAATCGGTAAGGCGGTGGCGGCAAAATTCGACCTGTCGGAAGAGACCGCGAAAGCAAAGTCGGTGGGCATCAAGGGCTTCAAGGCCCACAAGCTGCTCGACGCCAAAGGCTTCGCCAAGCTCGGTGGCATGCAGCGCGACGGCTCGGTCGCGGTCGATCGTTACATTTCCTATCGGCGTGGTACGGATATCGTTTCGCTCAGCGTCTTCCTGCTGAAGGACGCGTCCGTCGAAACCCATGAATTTCACGTGATCGCGCCGCTGGCGCTGCTCGATGGCGGCAAGCCGATCGCGGAGATTCGTCCCACCGCGACCGCGGACCAGAAGCAGACCGCGGATAGCGGGCTTGCCTTCCCGGATCTGCCGGCTGCTGCGGCGGCGTTTGAGGCGACGCTGGCAAAGATTGCGGCCTGATCGTCATTCCTAGTCGTCATTCCGGGGCGACGCGCAGCGTCGAACCCGGAATGACGTGGCATCATCGCTACGCTCGCAATGATGAAAAGCAATAAAACCGGAGGAAGCCATCATGTCCCAATCCGCAAAACGTATCGTCCTCGCTTCGCGCCCCGTCGGGGAACCCAAGCCATCCGATTTTCGCATCGAGGATTGCGCGGTGCCGACGCCGGGCGAGGGCCAGGTCCTGCTGCGCACCATCTGGCTGTCGCTCGATCCCTATATGCGCGGGCGGATGAGCGACGGACCGTCCTATGCGGCGCCGGTGCCGATCGACGGCGTGATGGAAGGCGGCACGGTCAGTGAGGTGATCGCGTCGAACAATCCCGGGTTTGCGAAAGGCGACATCGTGCTGTCGCGCGCCGGCTGGCAGACGCATGCCATCTCGGACGGCAAGGGTCTCGCCAAAATCGATCCGAAGATCGCGCCGATCTCGACCGCGGTCGGTGTGCTCGGCATGCCCGGCATGACGGCCTATACCGGCTTGCTCGACATCGGCAAGCCGCAGGCGGGTGAGACCGTCGTGGTGGCGGCGGCTTCCGGCGCCGTCGGTTCAGCCGTGGGCCAGATCGCGCAGATCAAGGGCGCACGCGCGGTCGGCATCGCCGGCGGCAAGGACAAGTGCGAGTACGTCAGACGCGAACTCGGCTTCGACGATTGCCTCGATCACCGCGATCCCGATCTCGCAGCCAAATTGAAAGACGCTTGCCCTGGGGGCATCGACGTCTATTTCGAGAATGTCGGCGGCGCGGTGTTCGAGGCGGTATTTCCTTTGCTCAACGCGTTCGCGCGGATGCCGGTCTGCGGCTTGATTGCCGAATACAATAATTTCGGCGAGACCTCGCCGAAATGGGCCGGCAAGATGATGCGCGCGGTGCTGACCAAGCGCCTCACCATCCGCGGCTTCATCGTCAGCGATTTCGCCGCGCGCCACGGCGACTTCCTGCGCGACATGTCGGCGTGGGTGCGCGAGGGCGAGGGCAAGGTCAAGCACAAGGAGTTCGTCACCGAAGGCCTCGACAGCGCGCCATCGGCGTTCATGGGCCTGTTGAAGGGCGCCAATTTCGGCAAGCAGCTGGTGCGCGTCGGACCGGACAAGGCTTAAGCCGCCGAACGATCTCCCGAGATCCTCAGACTTTCGATGTCGGGCGCAACAACTCGTCCAGGTCGACATCGACCTGGCCCGGCGCGCGGATGTGGCGGACTTCAAAGCTGTCCGGCGTGAAACGATATTCCACCAGTCCGGTTTCCTTCAGCGCGATCCGTTCCTGCCGCTTGTCGGACATGATGAAGCCGGCCGACGGCGCCCAGACCTGGCGGATACGGCCATAGGTGAAATCACGGCGCTGGTGGACGTGACCGGAAGCGACCAGGCGCAGATCGACCGCGCCGAACATCTCGATCAGCCGCTGGCGCGCTGGCTGCGGCACGTAGCGGATCGCGGACGCCTCAAGCTCGGGATCATCGGGTGCGTTGAGATAGAGCGGCTTGTGCACGAACAGCGCGACCGGCTTGCCGTTGGTGCGCGACAGCTCGGACGCGAGCCAGTCGAACTGCTCGGCTTCACTCGCAAGTCCGGTGTTCATGATCAGCGAGTTCAATCCGATAAAGCACCAGCCGGCCTCATTGAACCGCCAGCGGTCTTCGCCGATGACCGTGCGAAAGTTTTGCAGATGCTGCTCGCTCGCCGGATGCGACGGCGCCGGGCCGACCGCCGTCGGGTTGTCGCCGATATCGTGATTGCCGGGCAGGTACCGGCAGGCCACCGGCAGCGCGTCGTGCAGCGATTTCGCAAAGGCAAGATCGTCCGGGCTGGTCGGGGCATCGAAGGCGAGATCGCCGCTGTTGATGACGAGATCCGGCCGCGTCGCGTCGATATGCGCAGCTACGCGATGGAAATTATCGGTGAGCTTTTGCAGGCGGCGGGCGAGGTGGGTGTCGGAAATCTGGGTCAGGCGAAACGGGCTCATGCGATGTTCCTTTTGGCGCCGATTATATATTTGTGCGCGAAGGAAACATGAAATTCTCGTTGTCATCGCCCGCGAAGGCGGGCGATCCAGTATTCCAGAGAAGGTTGTTTGAATCGAGAAGCCGCAGCGTACTGGATATCCCGCATGCGCGGGGTATGACGAGCGCCTATTCGCGGTTGCTCAGAGCACGCGGTAGCGGATCGCAAACGCGTCGTGCGCCTGCGATGTCACCGTGTCGCCCTTGGCCGGCACGATGCCGTCGGCCAGATGCCAGGGGCTGAACGCATCGGAATGCGACGGGTTCGCCGGCAGCCGCAGCTTGAACTGGGTCTGTACTTGTCCGGGCAGATTGAGCACCACAACGCGTTCGGTGGTGCGGTAGTCGAGCGTCACGGTTCCCTTCAGCACGCTGCGGCCGTCGGCTGTCGAGGCCAGCGCATCCTGCACTTTGGCGAGTTTCTGGTTCCGGTCCGTCAGCAGTTCCACCTGGGTGTCGGCGATAACAGTCAGCGCCGTCTTGGGCAGCCGGATTTCGAACTCGACCGCGGGTTTGGTGGGATTGATGCCGAGATAGGCCAGCGCGGCATGGCGCATGTCGTAAACAACGAACGCGACCAGCGCGACCACGAGGCCTGCGGCGAGCCCATGCTTGAAGAGGTCGCGCGGGCTGCGGTAGCCGCTGCGGAAGTAGACCGACAGGACGATGGCCACCGCAAGTGCGGCGGCAACGCCCGATAGCGCCGACATGGCAATCCCAAGCCCGCCATCGACGCTGTCGTCGAACCAGCCGGTTCCAGCCCCGATCAGCCTAAGCAGGGAGGTCACGGAATCGCCGGGCACTTCGGCCACGCGGGCCGCACCGGTCAGGAGCGGGGAGGTGATGTTCATCGGGCCATCTCGAAAGGATCGGAGCCATCCAGGACCGGAATGACCTGAACCCTCCAGCAATTGGTCACCCCAGCGCCGATTGTGGTTCAAGCGGGCCAAAAAGGGCCCATTTGTCAGGCGGCGGCACCCCCGCTATTGGTGAGCCCGGTGGCTCGCGCCCCGGGGGGAGATTCTCATGTCGGTTCAAATGGTTTTGCTGCCCGTCTTCGTCCTGGTCGGGCTCGCTTTCTTCCTGCTGCTGTGGATGGCCACGGTGCGCACCAAGGCGCTGAAGGCCCGGGAAACCAGCCTGAAGGACATCGCGCTGCGCCAGCCAAACTGGCCTGAAAAAGCCACCCAGATCGGCAACTGCTTCAGCAACCAGTTCGAAATCCCGGTGCTGTTCTACATCCTGATCGCGCTGGCGCTGCCGCTGCACAAGGCGGACCTGTTCATCGTGCTGATGTCCTGGGTGTTCGTGGTCACGCGTTTCATCCATGCCGGGATATTCACGACCTCGAACGATGTCCGCCAACGTGGCCTCGTCTGGTTCGCCGGCGTGCTGGTGCTGCTCGCGATGTGGATCTACTTCGCGCTGAAAATGCTGTTACTCATCTAGAAAGTTTTGAATGACCCCCGCCGCCAGGCTGTCCGCAGCCATCGAACTGATCGACACCATCGACACCCAACGCGTGCCCGCCGCCAAGGCGCTGAAGGAATGGGGCACCGCGCACCGCTATGCCGGTTCCGGCGATCGCGCGGCGATCGCGGGCCTCGTCTGGGACGTGCTGCGTCGTCGCGCCTCGACCGCTTGGCTGATGGACGCTGACACGCCGCGGGCGCGCGTTCTCGGCATGTTGCGGCTTGAGCGCGCCATGGATACCGAGGCGATCTCCAATCTATGCCACGGCGAGCGCTTTGCACCCGAACCGCTCAGCACGGCGGAGCGCTCGGCGCTGACCTCGCGTTCGCTCGATGGCGCGCCGCCGCACATCGCCGGCGATTATCCGGAATGGCTGGATGCGCATCTGGCTGACATGTTCGGCGACGACCGCGTCGCGGAAGCCACGGCGATGGCGAGCCGGGCGCCGCTCGACCTTCGCGTTAACACCCTAAAAGCCAACCGCGAGAAGATGTTGCCGCGGCTTTCTCATCTCGGCGCGCAGCCGACGCCATGGTCCGCGATTGGCCTGCGCATCGAACTCGGCGCCGACGCCCGTAATCCCGGCATCCATGCCGAGGAGGATTTCATCAAGGGCGCGGTTGAAGTGCAGGATGAGGGCTCGCAGCTCGCCGCCTTGTTGTCGGCGGCGAAACCCGGCGAGCAGGTGATCGACCTCTGCGCCGGCGCCGGCGGCAAGACGCTGGCATTGGCCGCGATGATGCAGGGTAAGGGCCGGCTGATTGCAACGGACCATGACAAGCGCCAGCTCGCGCCGATCCACGAACGGCTGTCGCGCGCCGGCATCCATAACGCCGATGTCCGCACGCCGAAAGGCGACGCCGATCCGCTTGCCGACATCCACGCCTCGGCCGATCTCGTCGTGATCGATGCACCCTGCACCGGCACGGGGACGTGGCGCCGCAACCCCGACGCCAAATGGCGCATGCGCCCCGGCGCGCTCGAAGTGCGGTTGAAGGACCAGGCCGAAGTGCTTGATCGCGCGGCCGCTCTGGTGAAACCGGGCGGCCGGATCGCCTACATCACGTGTTCCGTGCTGCCCCCGGAAAACGGCGCGCAGGTCCGCAGCTTTGTCGGCCGTCACCCGGAGTTCGCGGTGGTGCCGCCGGAGCAGACCGCGTCGGTGCTGTGGGACAAGGCGGAAGATTTTGCCAAGGCCGCGCTGGAGACACCCGAAGGCTGGTTGATGACCCCGCGCCGCACGGGCACGGACGGGTTTTTCGTGTCGGTGCTGAAAAAGGGGTGAAGCTGATGTAACCGTCATTCCGGGGCGATGCGAAGCATCGAACCCGGAATCTCGAGATTCCGGGTTCACGCTTCGCGTGCCCCGGAATGACGGACTGCTCAATCCACAATAAACAGCTTCGCCCCGGTCTGCGTCGACGACCTATGCGCCGCGTCGCCAAAATCCGACACCTGGTAGCTCATGCCCGGCAGCAGCTTGAATTTGCGCCCGTCGCGCAATTCGGAATCGAGTTCGCCCTCCAGCACATAAAGCACATGGCCGCGGTCGCACCAGTGATCGGCGAGGTAGCCCGGCGTGTACTCGACCATCCGCACCCGCAGATCGCCAAAGTTCAGCGTCCGCCACGTCGCCTGACCGGTTTCGCCCGTGTGCGTTGTCGGCTCCACCTTGCTCCAGTCGGTGACGGTGAAGGGGAGGGTTGGGATTTTCATGGGCGGGATATCCTGTGGTTCCGCGATGGCGGTGTGCTCCCTCTCCCGCTTGCGGGGGAGGGCGGGGCGGGGGTGTCTCCGCGAGTCGAACTGCCCAAGTGGAGAGAGCCCCCACCCGTCGCTTCGCGCCGACCTCCCCCGCAAGCGGGAGAGGTGCAGCGAGTGTGCCGCCGCACCTCCCTTACCAATGCACCGAAAGATCGGCCAAGCTCTGCCCAATCCAAAGGCGCAAATTAGGTCAATAATACTTACCTAATCCCACCCTGTCCATGCCCCTCATAAGAATGTGCATCCCCGCTTTGTGCGGTTGCGAGCGCGGCCCCCGTCGCGTAATTCCTGTCCATGACAGCAGCACAGCCCGCAGCAGAGTCGACGCCTTCAGTGGCCTCGGCGCACGACAAGATTCTGATCGTCGATTTCGGCAGTCAGGTGACGCAACTGATCGCCCGCCGCGTGCGCGAGGAGGGCGTCTATTCCGAGATCGTGCCGTTCCAGAAGGCGGAAGCCGCCTTCAAGGAGATGAAGCCGAAAGCGGTGATCCTCTCCGGCGGTCCGGAATCGGTGCATGAAGCCGGCTCGCCGCGCGCGCCGCAACTGATCTTCGATTCCGGCGTTCCCGTGCTCGGCATCTGCTACGGCCAGATGACCATGGCCGCCCAGCTCGGCGGCGAGGTCGAGGGCGGCCACCACCGCGAATTCGGCCGCGCCGATGTCGAGGTCAAGGCATCAAGCACGCTGTTCGAATCCATTTGGGGCATGGGCGAAAAGCATCAGGTCTGGATGAGCCATGGCGACCGCATCACCAAGATGCCGCCGGGCTTTTCGGTCGCGGGCGTCTCGCCCAACGCGCCGTTCGCGATCATCCAGGATGAGAAGCGCAAATATTACGGCCTGATGTTCCACCCCGAAGTGGTGCACACGCCCGATGGCGCCAAGCTGATCCGCAATTTCGTCCGCAAGGTTTCCGGCCTCACCGGCGACTGGACCATGCGCGCGTTCCGCGAAGAGGCGATCGAAAAAATCCGCGCGCAGGTCGGCAAGGGCAAGGTGATCTGCGGCCTTTCCGGCGGCGTCGATTCCGCCGTCGCCGCAGTGCTGATCCACGAGGCGGTCGGCGACCAGCTCACCTGCGTGTTCGTCGATCACGGCATGCTGCGGCTCGATGAAGCCAAGACCGTCGTCGACCTGTTCCGGCACCACTACAACATTCCGCTGGTTCACGTGGATGCCTCGAAGCAATTCCTCGGCGAGCTTGAAGGCGTCACCGATCCCGAAGTGAAGCGCAAGACCATCGGCCGCCTGTTCATCGACGTGTTCGATGTGGAAGCCAAGAAGATCGGCGGCGCGGACTTCCTCGCGCAGGGCACGCTCTACCCCGACGTGATCGAGAGCGTCTCCTTCACCGGCGGCCCGTCGGTGACGATCAAGTCGCACCACAATGTCGGCGGCCTTCCGGCGCGCATGAACATGAAGCTGGTCGAACCGTTGCGCGAATTGTTCAAGGACGAAGTCCGCGTGCTCGGGCGCGAACTCGGTCTCCCCGAAATCTTCGTCGGCCGCCATCCGTTCCCCGGCCCCGGCCTCGCCATCCGCTGCCCCGGCGACATCACCAAAGAAAAGCTCGACATCCTCCGCAACGCCGACGCCGTCTATATCGATCAAATCAGGAAACACGGCCTCTACGATGCGATCTGGCAGGCTTTTGCGGTCCTGCTGCCGGTGAAGACCGTCGGCGTGATGGGCGACGGCCGCACCTACGAATTCGTCGTCGGCCTTCGCGCCGTGACATCCACCGACGGCATGACTGCGGATTTCTATCCGTTTGAGATGAAGTTTTTGGGTGAGACCGCGACGCGCATTATCAACGAGGTGAAGGGAGTGAATAGGGTGGTGTATGACGTGACGTCTAAGCCGCCGGGGACGATTGAGTGGGAGTAGGGGGCTCCGATAGTTCGGGATGTGCTTGGCGCTTGACACAATCGCGCTACCGTCGGACTGAGAGGAAGTGGCCGCGCAGCGGCGCCCGGGGACACGATTGATGCATCGGCGGGACTTGTTGGGATGGCTTCTTGCCGGAGCGTTTGCTGCTGGAGCGCGAGGATCGAGCGCGATGACGCCAGATGAATTCCGACAGAAGGCTCTGGCGAACTTTCCACTCAAGCTGATTGAGACGACCGGCGATCAGGCACTGGCGAAGTGGCAGGAGCTGAAATCATCCGGCGCAGGTTGCCCGGTGATTCTCGGAGGTGATGCTTTTGACAATCTGCTCACACCGTTCGGTCCGGACGTGCCAAATGTCCAGCCGCCCCTCTCCGTCGAAGCAATACTCAAGTTGGCTGCTGACATCAGCTTTCCGGAGGATATCGCCAAGCGCGGGAAAGAAAAAAGGGAAGCAGCTCTAGAGCGGCTGAAGGCCGCTCTCGCTGCCAATCCCAACATGCCGCTTCCGCAAATCACCGAGACGAACAATGGAAGCACGCGGACCCTCTCGCGGGAGGAAACGACTGCCGCGATGCTGCGAGCGCACCGCGATCCTCCGGTTGGAGACTGGCCGGCCTCACCAGAACCATCCATCGGGCTTTCAGTTGCAAGAGATCTATCAGGCCGACCGTTTTCGAAGGTCTTCATTGGCGTTGCACCGACAGACGATTGGACCACCATTCCGGCGTACCTTCGTTGGGGCAATTGGAATGCTTGTCCGGCGGCCGAGTATCATGTTGCAGCGATGAGGACTTGGCGCGACCGCTACGGCGCGGAACTAATCGGCATGAGCTCCGACACGCTGAATGTGCGGGTGGCTACCAAGCCAGCAACGCGGGAGGAGGCACTTGCGCTGGCTCGCGATCAATACATCTACTGCGCGGACATAGTCGATCAAGGCGCTCAGACTTACAGCGCGTTAGCTGCTTATCTTATGGCGAACGACTGGTGGTACTTTTGGTGGGATTGAAGAAGCGAGTCTGAGGGTGGATTAACGCGAAGGCGTAATCCACCGCATTGTTCCAACTAGGACGAATCGGCGGGTTACGCTTCGCTAACCCGCCCCGGACCTCAAGTTTTGAAGCAGTTTTCGCGATGCCATCGCAAGAAGTGTGGGTGAGGTTGATCGGCTGCGCGGACAGGTGGCAGAATCCGCCCCGTTTTGCTGATGATGGCACGCACGCCGGCTTCATCGTTCACGTGTCTTGAGATTAGTATCTCATGATCGTCCGCGATGCTGATCAAGCCGCGGTCAAACATCCAGTGTGCTGTCCCCGATAAGGCAAGGCCGTTGCTTACAATATCCGGTCCACTGGCCTCGACCGGCCGAATGTGGGCGGCTTCGACCTCGGCCCGTCCGTGGCCGTTGATCAATTTTAATGAAGTGATTGCACAGCGGGCATCGTAGGCTCGCAGGACAACTCGGCGAAAGATACGATCCCTGACAATGCGGGAAGTCAGATAAGCGACGCGACTACGTTCCTGCTCGTATTGGAAAGGTGACTGCGGCTCCTGCATGCCCGGGTGAGGGGAGGGCACGTCGGTGCGCGGCAGTAAGGTCGTTTCCTCGGCGAGCCCGAGCTCAGTAATCCGATTGAAGTCAACCGCAGAAATTGGTCGTACGGCGGATTGAGCGCGCCCGGAAATTTTACCCTGTTCGTTCAGGAGACCCCGCTCGAGGAGCCCGTCGGGGTCACGGAACGGAACTGGATTGGCAAAATCCAAATAGCTGTTTGGTTCGATGACCGCGACATACATACCCGATGCGCTTGGGTCGGGAACGACTTGCTGGACCCTGGCGATGGCAAAATAGCCGCGCGATTCCTGCGCTTTCGTGGGCTCGTAGTAAATAATCCAGTCACCTATGCATGACTCTACGCGAGCAAGATATTGACTGGGAAACTGGTACTGCTCAGCGGGAGTATCTTTGTAAATTGAATCCGACCGATGGATGAAGACACCGAATGCCACAGATGGCCCCCTGGGAGTCAACACCACCATGCGCGTCGACAAGCGTTACATCCTACGCAACACGGCTGTTGAGTAAAGCGTTGTTCCGACGACGATTTCGAATCTTGCGGACCGCCACCCGCTCACAACGACGATCACCCAAGCTCAAATGCGGGATGTCCACTGATTGGTGTCATGCTACGACCCGTTTCAAAATATCCCAGACCCCATGTCGGCTCGATCAAGCCTCGTTCGTCCTGGGGGCATAAACCTGCAATCCAAGAGGTCCATCAGCATGCCCAGCACCATCCGTTTGCACCGTGTCCTGACAACCAGCCCGCAGAAGGTCTATCGCGCATTCCTCGAAGCGGATGCGCTTGCGAAATGGCTTCCGCCGAACGGCTTTGCCTGCACCGTGCACCATCAGGAGCCGACAGTCGGCGGTACGTTCAAGATGTCCTTCCGGAATTTCACGACGGAAAAAAGCCACTCGTTCGGCGGCAAATATAACGAACTCGTTCCGGGCGAACGTCTGCGCTACACCAACACATTCGATGATCCCAACCTGCCCGGCGAGATGCAGGTGACGGTGACACTGAAGAAGGTGCTGGTCGGCACGGAGGTTAATATCGAGCAGGCCGGCGTGCCGGACGTCATTCCAGCCGAGGCTTGTTATCTCGGTTGGCAGGAGTCGCTGCGAAACCTGGCGAAGCTCGTCGAACCCGAGATCAATCAGTAGCTTGCCGGCTGGATTGGCCCCGAAACTCGCAGGGTGGATTAGCCGACTTGTCCGACGTAGTTCGCAGAGCGAAGGTGGAAGGCGTAATCCACCGCATTGTATCACCTCGGAGTGCGGCGGGTTGCGCTTCGCCAACCCGCCCACGGGCCGGGCGATCCTTGCAAAACCAAATGCCAGGGACTATATGACTACAGTGGTCATATTAAAGAGGCGGCGATGCGCGAAATCCAGTTGCGAGACGCCAAGGCCAGCCTTTCTGCGGTCGTGGATGAAGCGATGCGGGGCGAGCCTGCAGTCATTACCCGGCACGGAAAGCGGCAGGCCGTAGTCGTAAGTTATGAAGAGTGGGAGCGGCTATCCGCCGTTCCGAGCTTCGGCCGCCTGCTGATGTCGGCGCCGCTGGCGGCGGACGATTTGCCGGTCCGCAGCAGTTCGCGCTTACGGAAACCAGCTCTCTGATTTCGCGGTGTATCTCGTCGATACCAACGTCATCTCTGCTGTCGGGCCATCCCGGCCGATATCCACCGCGCTCGCTCGGTGGATGGATGATCACTCATCTGAATTATTCATGTCGGCCGTCACGGTTGCAGAGATCGAGGACGGAATAGCCAAGCTGCGTCGCGAGGGCGCTACGCGTAAAAGTGCCGATCTAACCGCTTGGCTCGATACGGTATTGCATCTCTACGGTGATCGCATTCTGGCTTTCGATGCAGCGACGGCGCGGATCGCGGGGGCGCTATCCGATCGGGCACGTGGCCGTGGGCAGGCACCGGGGCTGGCCGACGTCATCATTGCCGCAACGGCGCGTCATCATGAACTAACAATTCTCTCGCGCAACATCAGGCACCTCGAACCATTGGGTGTCGCGGTGCTCGATCCATTCGCAAAGCTGCCTTCTCGTGAATGATTGCGCTCGCAATGACGAGTTGCCTCGTCACCTGCGACAACGCAGTTTCCAATTCCTCCGCATATGCTAGAAGCCTCCGCGCAGGGGGGACGCCATGTTTCGTACCGCAAATGATGCGCAGTTCTGGGACCGCATCGCGCGCAAATATGCCACCGATCCGATAGCCGATATGCCGGGCTATGAGCGCACGCTGGAGCGGACGCGACATTATCTCAAGGGCAATGAGACGGCCTTCGAGTTCGGATGCGGGACGGGAACGACGGCGCTCAGACTTGCGCCATCGGTCGGGCGCATCATGGCGACCGACCTGTCCGGCGAAATGATCGCGATCGCGCGCGAGAAGGCCCACGCCGAAGGCTGCGGCAATATCACGTTCGAGGTGGCACGGCCCGAGGCGGCGCAGTGGCCGGACGGGAGTTTTGACGTCGCGTTCGGCTTCAACGTCCTGCATCTGGTGGCCGACCGCGCCGCGGCCTTGCGAGGCATCCATCGGCTGCTGCGGCCTGGCGGGCTGTTCCTTTCGAAGACGCCATGCCTGAAGGAAATGAACCCGCTGCTGCGTATCGCGGTGCCCTTGGCGCAACTCATCGGCAAGGCGCCCCATGTGACGTTCCTGTCCGCGGAGGATCTGGAGCGCGAGATCGCGTCGGCGGGATTTGAAATCATCGAACGTGCGCGCCACGCCTCGCGCGGCAAGGATGCGCGGCCGTTCGTCGTGGCGAGAAAGGCGATGATTTGAGCTCGCAGGGCGGACAAGTCGCCTTAATCCGCCCTGACTCTGGTAGGGCCTCCGGAACTGCGCCGCTTTACATGTAATGACGACGTTCGATCGTCCTGTGCGACAAAACAACCCGACGGGCAAATCAATTCTGATTTACAGAAATCGCGTCAAGCCCCAAAATCAAAAATATTTCTGTTTTCATTGACCCCAAATCAGCGGCACATCTTGTCCATCCCGTCCTGCTCAGAGGGGCGTTGGCCATCGTCACGAACGTTGGGCGGGTCGCGGTGGACGCCGATGTTGCGACTGACGAGCGCGGCTGAGGCGTACGGCGAAGTCGTGTGGTCCTGACGTCGCGGTGCTGGCGTCAATGCACCTGGAGGCAACTGCTTCCGAGGGCGCAACGGAGGCAAAAGAGCCGTTCTCCGGGGAGAGCACGAAGTAAGCCGTAAAGCCATTGCGCAGGGAAGGCCGGATGCTCTCCGCTGAACCTGTATGCTCGTGTGCGCATTTCCTTGTGCATAATTGCGCGCGAGATCGCGGGTGCAGCGCGCACCCGGTCTTCCCTGCGCCCTCTGTCTTTCGGGGGCGAAACGTAATTGCAAGGCTCGGGCATTTCGTGTCGCGAGAATGCGGACGTGTATTCGGTGTCGTCACCCGCGAAGGCGGGTGACCCAGTATTCCAGAGACGCCGATGACAGAACCGATAAGCCGCAGCGTACTGGATCCCCCGCTTTCGCGGAGGATGACGGCGGAAATCGCCGATGGGGCTGAAAGGGCCTGACTCTAGGGGGCCCCGGAAAGTCGAGGGCCGGTGGCGACGACGGAAGGGCGCGCGAAAAAAATAACCGCGAGCTGTCGGAACTCGCCGTTCTAGCTCGTCCTCAGGCCAGGACCGCCACAAGGAGACAGACGATGCGGGTTATGGTGTTTGGAAAAGCGACTGACGGCAGCGGAAAAAGCGCGCCGCCGACGAAAGAGGCATTCGCGGCGATGGACGAGTTCACCGAGGAACTGGTCAAGGCCGGAATCATGGTGGCCGGCGCCGGCCTCCAGAACAACGCCCAGGCCAAGCGCATCACGTCAGATGGTTCGAGCGCTGAGGTCATCGACGGGCCGTTCGCCGAGACAAGCGAGCTGGTCGCCGGCTTCATGATCTGGCAGGTCAGGGATATGGACGAGGCCGTGGCCTGGGCCAAGCGCAATCCCATGTTGGGCACGAGCGAGGTCGAGATCCGCCCGTTCTACGAGGCGGCGGATCTGGCCGAGTTTGTGACATCAGAGGAACTCTCGACGCCCCGTGACGGCGATCGGGGGAAGCTCGGCGTCGCCTGATACCGGGAGAATCGATATGGCGAAGATCGTATTTGGAATGAACCAGTCCCTGGACGGCTACGTCGACCACGACAAATTCGGGCCAAGCCCCGCGCTGTTTCAACACTTCATCGAGCAGGTGCGCGGCCTGGCGGGCAGCGTGTACGGCCGCCGCATCTACGAGGTGATGCGTTATTGGGACGAAGACCATCCCGAGTGGGACGCCGCGGAACACGACTTCGCAGCAGCGTGGCGGAAGCAACCGAAGTGGGTCGTGTCGCGCTCGCTGAAATCAGTCGGCCCCAACGCCACGCTTGTCGCTGAAGATTTCGAGGCGGTGATACGGGGGCTGAAGGCTGAGCGCGCAGGCGAGATTGACGTCGCCGGACCAGACCTGGCGCGAAGCCTGACCGATCTTGGTCTTATCGACGAGTATCGACTCTACCTCCACCCCGTCGTGCTCGGTCGCGGCAAGCCATTCTTCGCCGGTCCCCGGCCGCCGCTGCGCTTGGCGGCCAGCGAACGAATGGACGAGGACGTGATCAGGTTGACGTACGTTCCTGCATGATGACGGGACTCGCCCGATCAGGCTTTATCGGCCGCAGCAAAATGGGCCATCTGGTCTGCGTGTGCTTTCGCGAAGGCCGGCCGCGCGGTGGCGCGCGCGACATAGGCCCGGCAGGCGGGATAGTCCGCCAGCCCGTCGAACCGGTGCACAAGACGCAGCACATCGGCCATGAGGATGTCGGCGACGGAGAAGGTCCCGGCCAGCCATTCGCGTCCAGCCAACACCGGCTCTAAATGCTTGAGGCGGTGCTGGTGGAGGAACCCGTCAAAGAGTTTCCAGACCGGCGTGTCGCCGGTGTTGCCGGAAAAGACGAGCAACGACCAGGGCAGGCTCGCCATCTCGACCGAATTGAGCGCCGCGAACAGCCATTCCTTGGTATCGCTGCGACCGCGCGGATCGCTGGGCATCAGCGCGTCGCTGCGTTCGCCGAGATGCAGCAGGATCGCGCCGCTCTCGAAGATCGAGATGTCGCCATCGGTCAACCACGGCACCTGGCCGAAAGGCTGGTGGGCGAAATGCTCGGCGTTCCGATCGCCAAACGGCACGCTCGCGACGCGATAGGGCAGGCCTGCCTCTTCCAGCGCCCAACGAATCCTGATGTCGCGCACATGGCCGCGCGGCGGTTCGGGTACCCAATCGAAGGTGGTGAGGATCAGTTCGCTCATTCGGCAACTCCAAGAAAAGCCTCGAGGAATATGGGCAGCTTGTCGAGGAGGCCGCTCCAGCCATGCTCATGACTCTTGCGCGCCTCTTCGTCGGGAAGATGCTCGTGGCGGAGCGTCAGCCTGGTGCCGCCGGCAATCGGCTCGAGCAGAAACGTCACCAGCGACTCCGGTTCCGATATGCCGGGCAAATCCCAGGTGAACACCAGCTTCTTCTCGGGAACCACTTCCTGATAAACTCCGGTGGGATTGTGCTCCTCGCCATTCAGCAACCGGAACACGACGCTAAAGCGACCTCCGGGTCGCACGTCCGCCTCGGCGCGCAGCGTCGGCCCGGCATCAGGACCCCACCACTGCATCATCTGTTTGGGCTGCGTGATAGCCGCCCAAACCCTGGCGGGCGAGGCCTTGATTTTGCGGACGATGGTCACGCTCGGAAGGTTCCTGGTCATCGCTCGCCATCCTCTTCCACCAGCGCAACAAGGCGATCGAGGCTTACGGTCCAGAGGCTTTCATACCGTTTGAGCCACGCCATCGCCTCCCGCATCGGCCGGACCGAAAGATGCACCGACACCGTGCGACCGGTTTTGGCGCGTGTGATCAATCCCGCATCGGACAGGACATCGAGATGCTTCATCATCCCGGGAAGCTTCAGCGAAAAAGGCCGAGCGAGCTCGCTCACCGAAAGCCCGGGCTTCTCCTTCAGCCGCAGCAGGACGGCCCGCCGGGTAGGATCGGAGAGCGCGGAAAAAGTGCGGTCCATACGCGATGCTTGATACTTCACCATGTAGCGAAGTATTGCTTTTGGTACGGGCGGTGTCAACCGTTGCAGTCATTCACCGATGCGCAATTGCGCATCTGAGGACGCGCCACGACGGGGAGCGGTGGATGCCGATGTTGCGACTGACGAGCGGGGCTGAGGCGTGGCGCATCGCGCCGCGAGATCGCGAGCACTTGTTTGGAGGTGGAAGCGAACAGGCGACCCGCTTGCCTTCCCGAGCGACCGGCGCGAAACTCTCCGTCAGAATCGAGTTCCCCTGCAACTCGCGGGAAGTTTCCGCTGTACTGAATGTTTTTCAAATGAAATCCGAGCGCCGAAAACCGAACCTGGTTGCCAAGCAGAGCCGGGAACCTAAACTTTCGCGCACCCATGCTCCGGCCGATCTGGCGCCGGTGGACTGGCAGCGCGGTTTGCGGCGCCAGTTCGGCCGCGAGCAGGCCTTCGGGCTCGAAAACCTGACCGGTGAACCGTTTTTCTCCGAGTTTCGCGTCAGCAATCCGGTGTCGAAATCCAGCTATCGCGTCGCGATTCGAGGCTTGGGGCCGGGCGGCAATTTCTGTTCGTGTCCCGATTACGCCACAAGCGAACTGGGGACCTGCAAGCACCTCGAATTCACGCTTGCCCGGCTGGAAAAGAAACGCGGCGCCAGGGCGGCGTTTGCGCGCGGCTATCAGCCTGCATTTTCTGAACTGTACTTGCGCAATGAAGGCAAACGCCGCGTGCATTTTCGCGCTGGAACGGATTGCCCGCAGGCGGTGAGAAAGGCTGCTGCCGGCCTGTTCGATTCCGAGCACGCTGGAATGCTGCCGGAGGGGCGTTTCGGCGAGCTGGAACGCTTCATGACAACGGCGTCAAAGTCCGGTCATGAGCTGCGCGCTTATGACGATGCGCTCGATTTTGTCGCGGGAAGACGGGACGCGGATCGGCGGGCCTCGAAGCTGGAGCAGCTATTCCCGCGCGGTGCGGCCGACCCAAAGCTGCGGACGCTTCTGAAGGTGCCGCTCTATCCCTATCAAGCCGAAGGTGCGCTGTTTGCAGTACGGACTGGTCGGGCGATGATCGGCGACGATATGGGGCTTGGCAAGACCATACAGGCCATCGCTGCGACGGAAATACTGGCACGGCATTTTGGCGTCTCGAAAGTTCTGGTGATCTGCCCGACCTCGCTCAAATACCAGTGGCAAAGCGAGATTGCGCGCTTCGCGGGACGGAAGAGCAAAAATGCGGCGCGCATTATCAATGGTGGCCGCGCGCAACGGCAGCAGGACTATGCCGCAGATGACTTCTGCAAGATAACAAATTACGAGAAACTCAAGCCCGATCTCGACCTGATAGCCGCCTGGGCGCCGGAGCTGGTCATCGTCGATGAAGCGCAACGGGTCAAGAACTGGAACACGATCGCAGCACGCGCCTTGAAGCGCATCGATAGCTCCTATGCGATCGTACTGACCGGGACGCCCCTGGAAAACAAGCTCGAGGAACTGATTTCCATCGTCCAGTTCGTCGATCAGCATCGACTGGGTCCCACCTGGAAGCTGCTGCATGAGCATCAGGTCAAGGACGAATTCGGGCGTGTCACTGGTTATACCGGACTGGAGAAGATCGGTCAGACGCTGGCTTCGGTGATGGTCCGCCGGCGGAAATCCGAGGTGTTGCGGCAATTGCCGGCCCGGACCGACCAGAACCTGCTGGTGCCGATGACCGAGATGCAAATGGATTATCACAAGGAAAACGCCGACGAGGTGGCGAAGATCGTCCGGCGCTGGCGCCGGGTCAAGTTCCTGTCGGACATGGATCAGCGGCGGCTTATGATTGCCCTGCAGAACATGCGGATGTCGTGCAACAGCACTTATCTGCTGAACCAGGAAACCGACCACGGCGTCAAGGCCGACGAACTGGCGGCGCTGCTCGATGGTTTGTTCGCCGATCCCGAGGCCAAGGCGGTGGTGTTCTCGCAATGGACGCGCACCCATGACATCGTTATCCGCCGTCTAGAAGCGCGTGGGCTCGGCTATGTCAGCTTCCACGGCGGCGTGCCGTCGGACAAGCGGCCGGCGCTGATCGAGCGGTTTCGCGACGACCCCGCTTGCCGCGTATTCCTGTCCACCGATGCCGGCAGCACCGGTCTCAATCTGCAGCATGCTTCGACCTGGTGAATATGGACATGCCATGGAATCCGGCAGTCCTCGAACAGCGGATCGCACGCATCCATCGCATGGGGCAGACTCGGCCGGTGCGCGTCATCAATTTCGTGGCAAAGGGCAGCATCGAGGAGGGCATGCTTTCGGTGCTGGCGTTCAAGCGCTCGTTGTCGGAGGGGATTCTCGACGGTGGCAGTGGCGAGATTTCGTTTGGCGGTTCGCGCCTCAACCGCTTCATGAAGGACGTGGAAAGCGTCACCGGGCACATGGGCGAGGGCGAAGCGGTGACGCCGGCCGAGGAGGTGGGGAGGAACGCGGCCGCCGATGCAGAATCGGTGGAAGACATCGATGCCGGTCCGAATATCCGTGCCAGTGAGATGACGCAGACGATTGGGGGCGGGGCGCCACCTCGCGATACAGTTCCCGATCCGTGGCAAGCTTTGGTGCAGGTCGGTGCGCAGTTTATTGCGGCACTGGCGACTGCCAACGATCCCAAGGCGCCGACGCATCCCTGGATCGAGCGCGATCCCGCAACTGGCGCGCAAAGCATCAAAATGCCGCTGCCGTCACCGGAAGCCGCCCGACAACTTGCGGATGCGCTTTCTGCGTTCGCGGACGGTTTGCGCGGCAGCATTGCGTGACGACGATCCGTCCCTGGCTGCGGGCGACCTTGGCGTTCCCGGAGCCCGGGTGATCAACCGTGAGCGCGAGTCCGGGTTGATCGTCCCGACCATCTCGTCTTAAGGGCGCGCAAGCGCGCAGGGGTCGATCGAGTGGGAGGAGGGCGGTCCTGGATCAGGGCTTCGGAAATTGCCCTGCAGCGGCGCTTGGCATAACAATGCCGCCACAAGAAACGTACGGGAAAGGGAGCAATTTCATGCGCGGAATCGTGATCGCACTGGGGACGGCCATGATGGCGGCAACGCCCGCCGCGGCCGACTATCTGGTCAAGGAAGTCGGCAGCTTCCATGTCGGCGGACACACCGAAACGCTGAACGGACTTGCTTCTAAGGAAATCGTGTTCTCGCCCGGCGCGCCGCCGATCAAGGTCGATCCGAACGGCGAGTTCGAGGTCGAGCAGATGTATGTCCAGTTCGTCAAGCAGGCGCAACCGAAGTCCAAACTGCCGCTGCTGTTATGGCATGGCGGCGGCCTCTCGGGCGTCACATGGGAGACCAAGCCCGATGGCAAGCCGGGCTGGCAGCAATTCTTCCTCAATGAGGGTTATGACGTTTACGTCTCGGATGCGGTCGAACGTGGCCGCGCGTCCTGGGCGCGCTATCCGGAGATCTTCAAGAGCGAGCCGTTCTTCCGGCCCAAAAAGGAAGCCTGGGAGCTGTTCCGGATCGGGCCGAGCTACGAAGTCGGCGGCAAACGCGAAGCGTTCGAGGGCGAGCAGTTCCCGATCGAGGCGTTCGACCAGTTCGCCAAGCAGGGCATCCCGCGCTGGGCCACCAATGACGCGGCCACGCAAAAAGCCTATGACGCTTTGGTGCAGAAAATCTGCCCGTGCATCATCCTGGTGCACAGCCAAGGCGGCAATTTCGGCTTCACCGCAGCGCTCAATGCTCCCGACAAGGTGAAGGCGCTGATCGCGCTTGAACCGTCGGGTGCGCCGGACTCCGCGAAAGCCGACGCCGCCAAACTCAAGGGCGTGCCGCATCTGATCGTGTGGGGCGATTTCATCGACCGCGTCCCGGTGTGGTCGAAGCTCGTGGTCAATCCGACCAAATGGGGCCAGGCGATCGCGGCTGCGGGCGGCAAAGTCGATACGTTCGAACTGCCCAAGATGGGGATCAAGGGCAACACCCACATGATGATGATGGACCGCAACTCCGATGACGTGGCCAAGCTGGTCAACGACTGGATCGGTAAGCAAGGCTTGTTGAACTAGGCGTATTGCCATGACCCGCGTGCTGATCGATTGCGACCCCGGCCATGACGATGCGATGGCCATCCTCTATGCGGCGAAGCATCTCGACCTGGTCGCGATCACGACGGTCCATGGCAATGCGCCGCTGGCGCACACCACCCGCAATGCGCTTGCCGTCTGCAAGCTGGCGGGGCTGAAGATTCCAGTTTCGTCCGGCGCCGACCGGCCGCTGGTCCAACCGCAACTGCAACAGCAGACCCTGCATGGCAAGAGCGGCATCGACGGCGCCGAACTGCCCGAGCCCGACCGCGACGTTACCGGTGAGCATGCCGCGCTGACCATCATCCGCGAAGCCAGGCGCTCGCCGGGCGAGTTGGTGCTGATCGCCGTCGGCCCGATGACCAACGTCGCGCTTGCGTTGCGGCTTGAGCCGAAGCTGCCCGAACTGCTCGGGAGCCTCAGCATCATGGGCGGTAGCACCACGACCGGTAATGTCACCCCGACCGCGGAGTTCAATCTGTGGGCCGACCCGGAGGCCGCCGCCATCGTCTTCGCCTGTGGCATTCCCGTGATGATGGCGGGGTTGAACGTCACGCGCCAGGCGCTGATCCGCGAGCCGCACGTCGCGCGCATGCGGGCCAGCAGCGGCCCGGTCGGCAAGGCCATGGGCGATCTGCAGGAGTTCTATGCCCGCCGCTCCAACGCGATCTCCGGCCTGGGCGGCGCGCCGATGCACGATTCCTGCGCGGTCGTTCCCTTCGTGCACCCGGAGTTGATCAAGCACCGCGCGTGCCACGTCCACATCGAGCTGGCGAGCCCGCAAGTGCGCGGCACCACGATCTGCGACCTGCGCACCTTCCTCGGCGAGCCGTCCGGCGCCACTCGCCGACAACTGCCGGCCAACGCGCTGGTCGCGCTGGAGATCGACGGCGCGGCGGTGGTCGACAAGGTCGTCGATGCGGTGACGGGCTACGACAAATGAGAGGATTGAAGGCGCGGGAGGGCGTGCAACAAAGCGGAATCAACCCCGCGACAGCTTCTCGAACCGCTTGATCAGCCGCTCGCGCTTGAGGCGGCTCAATCGCCTGATCCAGAACAGGCCGTTGAGTTGATCGATCTCATGCTGGTGGCAGACCGCGCGCAGGCCCTGCGATTCCTCGGTTTGCGGGTTGCCATTGATATCGTGATAGCTGACCCGGACGCGGGCATGACGCTCGATGTCGTCGTTGATGCCGGGCATCGAGACGCTGCCTTCCTGATGCATGATCATCTCAGGCGAGGCCCAGACGATCTCCGGATTGACATAGGTCCGCTCGCCATCGATCGGGTCGAGGTCGAGCACGACGACGCGCAAGGAGACGCCGATATGCGGCGCGGTGATTCCAATGCCTTGTGCGGCGTGCATGGTCTCGAGCAGGTCTGCCGCCAGCTCGCGCAGCGCGCCGTCGAATAGGGTCACCGGCTGTGCTGCGAGCGCAAGCCGCGGGTCGGGATAACGGACGATGGGGCGGATGGTCATGATCTCGATCGTGTGTTCAGTTCAGGAGCACCCATGCGTCGAACCTCGACGCCACTCGCTCCGGACAGGTCTGCCATACTCGGCGAGTAGCGCCAAATCAGCCGGGTTGTGGCAACATCACCTCGAAGTGGACGCACCGTCGTCCACCGACTTTCCGCCAGGGATGAACCCAAGGAAAACCCAAGGAAAATTCATGTCACGCGTGTCGATCAAGACCAAGGACGATCTGCCGGCCGAGTTGCAGCCGTTGTGGGAGAAGATGACGACCTATGGCGCGTTCGAGAACCAGGCGGGCGTGATGGCGCACCGGCCGCCGATCTTCAAGCATACATGGTCGCTGCTGGTCGATCTCGCCGATTCCGGCACCTTGTCGAAGCGCCATCTGGAGATCGCGCTGGTCGCGGTGTCCTTGTTGAACAGATGCGACTATTGCGTTTCGCACCACGCGCCGAAACTGGCGATCCAGGGCGTATCGGAGGAGGGCGCCGAACGGCTGCTCGACTACAAGGATCATCCGGAGCTCGACGACGTCGACAAACTTGTCGTCGAATATTCCATCGCGGTGAACAATAACTGGAGCAAGACCCGCGACGAGGTCTTCACCCGGCTTCGCGAACATTTCGCCGAAGCCCAGATTGTCGAACTCACTTGGCGCATCGCGCTCTGTGGCGCCTTCAACCGCTTCACCGATATCCTGCAATGCGATATCGAGCAGGGCGTCCCCGCGCGCGAAGCGGCCGAGTAACATACGCGATGCCAAACGATTTGAACTGGCTTTCCGCCCGCGAAATGACACGGCGCTTCGCCAAGCGCGATTTGTCGCCGGTCGATGTGCTGGAAGCCACGCTGGCGCGACTGCACGCGGTCAATCCGGTTCTCAATGCCATCTGCCTGCTGGATGAGCCGCAGGGCCGGCGCATGGCCGCCGACTCGGCGGAGCGCTGGCGTCGCGGTGAACCGATCGGACCGCTCGATGGCGTGCCCGTCGCCATCAAGGACACCGCGCATGTCACGGGTTGGCCGATGCGCATCGGCTCGCACTCGACCGCAACGACGCCGAGTGCGGAGGATACGCCCGGCGTCGCCCGCCTGCGCGAGGCCGGCGCCGTGTTCTTCTGCAAGACTTCGACGCCCGAATTCGGCTGGAAAGGAATTACGCACGGCCCGCTGACCGGCATCACGCGCAACCCATGGGATATTTCGCGCACGCCCGGCGGCTCCAGCGGCGGCTCGGCTGCCCTGGTCGCGGCGGGAGTCGTGCCGCTGGCGACCGGCGGCGATGGCGGCGGCTCGATCCGCATCCCCGCGGCATTCAGCGGCGTGTTCGGATTGAAGGCGAGCTATGGCGTGGTGCCGAATTTGTTGGGGCCGATGGGTACGCTCGCGGTCTATGGCGGCCTGTCGCGCGATGTCGGCGACAGCGCGCTGCTGCTCAACGTGCTGACGCGGCCGGATGCGCGGGATTCCTTCGCCATTCCCTATCGCGGCATCGACTATCTCGATGGCCTTGAGCAGGGGGTGGCGGGAATGCGCATCGCATGGTCGCCCGATCTCGGCTTCCCGGTCGCTGATCCCGCCGTCGTTGCCGGCATGCAGCCGGCCATCGATGCGCTGGTGAAGGCCGGCGCGGATGTGCAGCCTGTTGAACTGGATATTTCCGGTGCGCAGCCCGCGCTGGAAGTGATCTGGGGCGCCTCGCATGCTGCGGTCGTGCGTGATTTCGACGGCGCGCAACTGGCGGCGCTCGATCCGGGCCTGTTGCGATCGGTCATCGCCGCCCAGGATATTTCCGCAAGCGAATTACAGGTGGCCTATGCCGACATGCGCACGCTCAGCCAGCAGATGCATCACTTCCATCGGGAGTACGATCTGCTGCTGACGCCGACCATTCCCATCACCGCCTTCGCGGCCGGCATCGACACGCCCGATCCGGCGCGGTTTCCACAATGGTTCGATTGGACGCCATTGACGTGGCCGTTCAATCTCACCCGCCAGCCCGCGGCCTCGGTTCCCTGCGGATTTGTCGAGGGCTTGCCGATCGGCCTGCAGATCGTGGGTCCGATGTTCAGCGAGGAGAAAATCCTCCGCGCCAGCCGCTGCGTCGAGCAGGCCTGCGCCACCGGCGCGCGGCCGGGCCTTGCCGATCGGACCGCGCCGGCTCACTCCCGGTAACGGGAACAACTGCCGCTCACAGCGGCAGCGGCTCGCCGGCCTGTTCCTTGGCGATGTACTCGGCGTACCAGTCCGGCCAGTTCGCATCGTGCTGGCCGCCGTTCCGCTTTTCGTGCTCGCCATGCGCGGTCGCCGCGCGACGCAGCGCGCTTGCGATGTCAGCCGACGACGCGAACGTCGTGTCGCCTTCGACGCGGCCGGGCAGGCGCGTCGTGACTTCCTGGAACAGCCAGCCATTGCCATCGGGATCGCTGAAGGAAGCATAGGAGCGATAAGTGCGATGCTCGGGATCCGCACCGCTGACGCGGTTACGCCCAAACAGGAAGGGTTCGTGATTGCCGGTGAATACGCCGTCGGCGGCGTGGAACAATTCGCTGACGTCAACGCCGCGGTCGCGCAATTCCTGGCGCGCGGCTTCGATGTCGGGCACGACGAGATAGAGACCCTGCGCGGAGCCGGGCGCCGCCGCGGTGACATTCTTGCCGAAGATGACCGAAGCGCCCGAGCCGGGCGGGGTGAACTGGATGACGCGATAGTCCTTGCCGTCGGCGAAGTCGGCATCGAGCCGCCAACCGAGGCTGGCATAGAACGCCTTGGCGCGATCCACATCGGAAACCGGGATAACGACGACCTCGAGCTTCATGGCGGGGGTCGCGGTCTTGCTTGCATTGGTCATGGCCCTTCTCCTATGAATAATAGATCGGATGCGATCTAATCGTGTGGATGCTATAAAGTCCCGGCGGGGTCGGAAGTCAATGAGTCCGATTTAATCGTATGCGATATATTATTCACATATCCGTGTCCGGACATGCACCGCCGGTGGGGGCCTTAAGGAGAATTCCCCAGACAATTCAAACGCGAAGCAGGACAACATGCCGGAAACCTCCGGGAGCCGTGTAAGCTGGCGGGCGCACGGGTGCGAAGTTCGGCGACGTGTTCGCGAGGATAAAAGCGCTCAATTCCGTATTGCTGCGATCAAAGGTCCGCTGGTGGCTCCCGTTAAAATCAACCCCGATAACATCCGCGAGTTCAAGGACGCCGAGAGTTTTTACAAATGGCTCGGCAAACAACACGACAAGGAGGACGAGATCTGGATCAAGATCCACAAGGTGGATTCCGGATTCAAGTCGATCACGCCGAAGCAGGCCATCGACGTGGTGTTGTGCTGGGGCTGGATCGACGGGCAGCGCAAGGGCTTTGACGACAAGAGCTATCTGCAGCGCTACTCGCCGCGCACGAAGAAGAGTATCTGGAGCCAGATCAACGTCGATAATGTTGCGCGGCTGATCGAAGAAGGCCGCATGACCGAACACGGGTCAAGGGAAGCCGATCAGGCCAAGTCCGACGGGCGCTGGGCGCGCGCCTATAACAGCAAGGACATGAAAATCCCCGATGATCTGCAGGATGCGATCGATGCCGAGCCCAAGGCAAAGGCGATGCTGGCGAAGCTCAGCGCGCAGAACCGTTTTGCACTGGCGTTCCGGACCCACAACATGAAGACCGAAGCCGGACGCAAGAAGAAGGTCGAGACGTTCGTCGCGATGCTCAAGCGCGGCGAGACGATTTACCCGCAAGGAAAGAAATGACGCTTAAGATGGTCACTCCGCCAGCGCCTCCTGCCGGCTGCGCCTGATCGCCGGGAACACCATCAGCAAAAACAAGACCGCGACGATGGCGAGCAGCGTGGCGCTGATCGGGCGGCGCAGAAACACCGACCAATCGCCATCCGCCAGCAGCATCGCGCGCCGGAAGTTTTCCTCGAGCTGCGGGCCGAGCACGAGGCCGAGCAGCAGCGGCGCCGGCTCGACGCCGACCTTGATGAAGAAGTAGCCGAGCAGCGCGCAGCCGAGCATCAGCCAGACATTGAACAGATTGTTGGCGATGCCGAAGGTGCCGATGCAGCAGAACAGCACGATCGCCGGAAACAGCAGCCGGTAGGGAATTTTCAGCATCGAGACCCACACGCCGATCAGCGGCAGGTTGATCACGAGCAGCATCAGATTGCCGACCCACATGCTGGCGATGACGCCCCAGACCAGTTGCGGTTGCTCGCGCATGATCTGCGGCCCGGGCTGGATGCCCTGCATCATCAGCGCGCCGATCATCAGCGCCATCAGCGCATTGGCGGGGATGCCGAGCGTCAAGAGCGGAATGAAACTGGTCTGCGCGCCGGCATTGTTGGCGGCCTCGGGTCCAGCGACGCCCTCGATCGCGCCCTTGCCGAAACGGGAGGGATCGCGGGCGAGCTTTTTCTCCAGCGCATAGGATGAGAACGGAGGAAGTGCCGCCCCGCCGCCGGGCAACACGCCGAGGACGGAACCGAGGATCGTGCCGCGCACCATCGCCGGGAATGCGGCGCGCAAATCTGCCCGGCTCGGGATCAGGCTGCGGATCGACTGGCTGACGACGCGCATCATCGCCGGGCGTTCCAGATTGGCGATGATCTCGCCGAGGCCGAACATGCCCATCGCCACCGGCACGAAGTCGAGCCCGTCGGAGATTTCAGGAATCCCGAACGTCATCCGCGGCGCGCCCGAATTGACGTCGATGCCGACGAGGCCGAGCAGGATGCCGAGCAGCACCATCGCCAGCGACTTGGCGACGGAGCCATGGGCGAGCACGACGGCCGCGATCAGTCCGAGCACCAGCAGGCTGAAATATTCGACAGCGGTGAATTTCAGCGCCAGCGCCGCCAGCGGCAAGCTGAGCACGGCGATGACCACCGTCGCGACGGTACCGGCAAAGAACGACGCGATGGCGGCGATGGCGAGCGCCGTGCCGGCCTTGCCCTGCTTGGCCATCTCGTGGCCGTCCAGACACGTGACGACCGAGGATGTCTCACCGGGCACGTTGACAAGGATGGCGGTGGTCGAGCCGCCATATTGCGCGCCGTAGAAGATGCCGGCCAGCATGATCATCGCGGATGGAGGTGACAGGCCGAAGGTGAACGGCAGCAGCAGCGCGATCGCCGGGATCGGCCCGATGCCGGGCAGCACGCCGATCGCGGTGCCGATCACGACGCCGATCAGGCAGAACAGCAGATTGTTGGGCTGCAGGGCGGTGGTGAGCCCGATCAACAGATTGTCGAACAGTTCCATGTCAGAACCACGCTCCCGGCCAGATCGGCACCGGCAAGGCCAGCGCCTTGACGAAGAGCAGTACGGCCGCCGCCGTGAGCCCCAGTGCGAACAGCACGGTTTCGACCGGCCGCGCTTCGCGCGTCGCGAGGCTTGCGATCAGGATTGCGGCGAACGACGACAGCGCAAGACCGAAACGCGTGGCTGTCAGCGCGAACACGGCAACCGACGCCGTGATCGCGAGCAGGGGCTGCAGCCGTACCGGTGCGATTCCGACGAAGGGACGGCGGAGCCCGCGGATGCCAAACCAGAGCCCGAAGGCCAGCAGCATGATGGCGATGGCGCGCGGCACATAGCCGGGCCCCATGTCGGCGGCAGTGCCGCCCGTTAAAGTGCGTGTTGACGCCAGCGCGATGCCGGCGACCGCGATCAGGAACAGCCCGAAGAGCAGGTCCTGCCAGTCGGTTCGGCGGACGTTCATCGCAAGCCTCGCATCGCAAGCCCAGACTCAGATCCCGTCATTCGCCCTTGATGCCGGCTTCGCGGATGATGTCGCCCCAGCGCTTTGTTGAGTCCTTCAGCCAGGTCGCCATCGCATCCGGGCTGCCGGCGCGGACTTCGCCGCCCTGTTCGGCGATCTTGGCTTTGAGCTCTGGTGTCTCCAGAATCTTGCCGATCTCGGCATTGAGCCGTGCAATCACTGCCGGCGGCGTACCGCTGGCCACGACGATGCCTTGCCAAGTGCCGAATTCGCCGCCGGGCAGCTTGGCTTCCTTGAAGGTCGGCAGGTCGGGCGCGGAGGGGACGCGGTGCTCGCCGGTCACGGCAAGACCGACCAGCTGCTTGTTGGTCACGAAGGGAAGCGTCGCCGACGCGCCGTTGATGAGGGCGCCGCTCTCGCCGGCGACCACGGCGCGCGTGGCCGCAGCACCGCCCTTGTAGGGCACATGCTTGAACTGGATGCCGAGTTCCTTTTGCATCACCACGGCGGTGATGTGATTGGCGCCGCCCACGCCGGAATTGGCGACGGCGAGCTTGCCGGGATTGGCTTTGGCATAGGCGATCAGTTCTGCCGCCGTCTTGACCGGGATCGATTCATGCACGGCCAGCACATAAGGGCCGAACATCACCATCGTGACGGGGGCGAGGTCCTTCTCGAGATTATAGGTGAGGTTCGAAAACAGGCTGGGCGCTGTCGTGAGCGAACCGAGATCCGTCAGCAGCAAGGTCGTGCCGTCAGGCGTCGCTTTGGCGACGGCGTCGGCGCCGAGATTGCCGGACGCGCCGGGCTTGTTCTCGATCACCACGCTCTGGCCGATCGCCGCCGATAGTTTCGGGCTGATCAGCCGCGCCAGGATGTCGGAGGTTCCGCCGGGCGCGAACGGAACGATGATGCGCACCGGCCGGTCGAAGTTCTGGGCGTGAGCGACGCCGGGCAGTTGGCTGAACAGGATGGCGGCGGCAAGGGCGGCGTGGCGTCCGAAACGTGGAAACATTGCTTTTCCTCCCGGTCGAAGTCGCGCAAGCGCTCGGCGGCGTCGCGCATCGCGGTCTTTGGCCGCGCTGATGGCACGATAGGCGATGACCGATCCAATAGCGAACCAGAATGAGGATGGTCCGATACCAATTTTGGATCAAACTGCAGAGATGCGCTAGGCTGGCCGGGCGGAAGCCGTCATGCGGCCAAGAAGCTGCAAAGAAAAAAGGGAGCGGGATGTTCGAATTGAGTCAGGTGCGCTGCTTTGTGGCCGTGGCGGAGGAACTGCATTTTGGTCGCGCCGCCGCCCGGCTGAACATGACGCAGCCGCCACTCAGCCGGCAAATCCAGATTCTCGAACGGATATTGGGTGTGAAGCTGCTGCAGCGCGGCAATCGCCTGGTCCGGCTGACGCCGGCCGGACAGAGTTTCCTGACCGAGGCGCGGCTGATCCTCAAACTCACGGAAAGTGCGGCGCTGCTGGCGAGGCGCGTCGCTGCGGGCAAGGCCGGCTCGGTCAATATCGGCTTTACCGCCGCGTCTTCCTACAGCTATGTGCCCGAGTTGGTCGCGGCCTGCCGCCAGCAATTGCCGGATGTCGAATTGATCCTCAAGGAGATGGTCAGCGGCGACCAGCTCAAGCGTCTTGGCGCCGGCGAAATCGATATCGGTCTGCTGCGGCCGCCGATCCCGCGCAGCGGCCTACAGTTTTTCCGGGTCAAGGCCGAACGGATGATCGCGGCCGTGCCGGCCGGGCACAAGCTCGCAAAGTCGGCGACGATCGATCTCAGGGAACTCGCGGCCGAGCCCTTCATCGCGTACGCGCCCTATGAGGCCCGCTACTTCCACGATCTGCTGGTGGAGCTGTTTTCGCGCGCCGCACTGGCGCCGGTCTATGTCCAGCACCTCGCGCAAATCCATTCGATCCTGGCCATCGTGCAAGCCGGTGTCGGCGTGGCGCTGGTGCCGGAAGCCGCGGAAAAACTGCAGTTCAGCGGCGTCGCGCTGCGGCCACTGGCCGACCCGCAGCAACGGGCCGCCGAACTCTACTTCGTCTGGCGGGACGATAACGACAATCCGCTATTGCCGGTGATCGCAGCGATCGCCCGCGATCTGGCGGGCAAAGCGTTTTCCAGCGAAGTGGATACCGGTTCGCGTTAAGAAAACGCGTCAAATCAAGAATCCAGAGCCCCGTTCCGATTACATCGGAACGGAAGAGGCTCTGGCGCCTGAGCCATCCAATCAATGGATCATTCGATCCAGTAATTGGTCTGCCGCGGCATCGGTCCTGCGTTTACTCCTGAGGTCTTCACAGCGAGGACCGCAGCGATGAGCAGAATGACCCCGAAGGAAATGGCCCTGACGATCGGCAACGGATTGCTGTCGTTTCCCGTCACGCCGTTCGACGCCGCGGACAAATTCGACGCCGCGCGCTATCGCTCCCATCTCGACTGGTTGTGCGGCTATGAGGTGGCCGGTCTGTTCGCGGCGGGCGGCACCGGCGAATTCTTCTCGCTGACCCCTGCGGAAGTGGTCGACGTCGTCGCGACTGCCGTGCAGGAAACTGCCGGCCGCGTGCCGGTGTTGGCCGGCGTCGGTTACGGCACGGCGATGGCGACCGAACTTGCGGCCGCAGTCGAGCGTGCCGGCGCCGACGGCATCCTGCTGCTGCCGCCCTATCTGGTGTTCTCCGAGCAGGCGGGGCTTGCTGATCATGTCGAGGCAGTGTGCAAGGCGACCAGCCTCGGCGTCATCGTCTATAACCGCGACAATGCCATCCTCACCGAGGACACCATCGCAAAACTCTGCGAGCGCTTCCCGAACCTCGTCGGCTTCAAGGACGGCGTCGGCGACATCGAACAGATGACGCGCATCCACCTGCGCATGGGTGACCGGCTGACCTATATCGGCGGATTGCCCACCGCCGAAACTTTCGCGCTACCTTATCTTGAAATGGGCGTCACGACCTATTCCTCCGCCGTATTCAATTTCGTGCCGGAGTTCTCGACCAAGTTCTATGCGGCCGTGCGGCGGCGCGACCGCGAAACCGTCCAGGCGGGCCTCCGCGATTTCATCATGCCGCTGCTCGCCATCCGCAACCGCAAGCGCGGTTACGCCGTCTCGATCATCAAGGCCGGGATGAAGGTGATCGGTCGCGACTCCGGCCCGGTGCGTTCGCCGCTGACCGACCTGACACCAGGAGAGGTCGAGGAACTGTCGGCGCTGGTCGGCCGGTTGAAGACAAGCGAGTTTTCAAGCCGGTCGCTCGCCGCGGCGTAGGTCCGCGCGGCTGCGTGCCGGGGCGGTAACTATCGACCAGAACCATTATGCGACGATGAACATGTTCATCGCCAAGACGCAGGGGAGCGAACTCGTCACCGTCCGCGCGTTGGGCGCGATCGCGCCGCAGCCGGGATGCAAACTGGCGGATCGGTGAGGGCGGAAGCGCTACGCGCTTGGGTCGCTACTGGCCATAGCCCACAAGCAGCTTCGGCAACCACAATACCGTCGCCGGAAATAGCGAGATGATGATCAGCACCACGACGCCGGCGCCCAGGAAGGGGCCGAGTTCGCGGCTCTCTTCCTCCAGCTTCACGCCGGCGAAGTTGGCGCAGATGTAGAGCAGGATGCCGACCGGTGGCGTGATCAGCCCGAGGCAGAGGTTGAATACCATCACCAAGCCGAAATGGACGAGGTCGATGCCGACGGCCTGGACCACCGGGACCAGCACCGGGATCAGGATGAACATCGCCGGCAGCGGCTCCATGAAGATGCCGATGATCAGCAGGAAGACGTTGATCATCATCAGGATGATGGTCGGATCCGAGGAGACCGAACCGATCCAGACCGCGAGCGCGCGCGGGGTGCCCGAGACCGCGAGCAGCCAGCCGAAACCCGATGACAGCGCGATGATGAACATCACCAACGCCGTGTCGAGGGCTGTCTGGATCAGGATCGGCCAGATCGTTCTGAGGTTGAGCTCCTTGTAGACGAAGAAGCCGATGAACGCGGCGTAGACCACGGCGATGGTGGCGCTCTCGGTGACCGTGACGACGCCGCCGGTGACGCCGATCAGGATGATCACCGGCATCATGAGCGCCCAGCTTGCCGGCAGGATGAGCCGGGGAATCTGCCGGATCGGCACGGCTTCCGAAACAGGGTAGTTGCGCTTCACCGAAATCCAGTAGGCCGCGACCATCAGCGACAACGCCAGCAGGACGCCCGGCACGATGCCGCCGAGGAACAGCGCGATGATGGAGACGCCTTTTCCTGCTGATAGTCCGTAGATGACCAGCGGAATCGAGGGCGGAATGATCGGCCCGTTGACGCAAGCGGACGCCATCAGCGCCGCGGCGAAGCCGCCGCCATAGCCCTGCTTCTTCATCGCCGGGATCAGCACCTTGCCGAGCGCCGAGGCGTCGGCCGCCGCCGAGCCCGACAGGCCGGAGAAGATCATCGCCGCGGTCACCGAGGTCAGTGCCAGACCGCCGCGGAACCGGCCGACCATGGCGTTGGCGAGGCTGATGATCTGGTTGGTAATGCCGCCGCCGTTCATCAGGTTTCCGGCCAGGATGAAGAAGGGGATCGCGAGCAACGCGTAGGAATCGGCGCCGACCAGCGTGCGCTGGGCCAGGATCGACATCGGCAGCGAGCCATGGGTCAGGATCGCGCCGATGGTGGCGAGCCCCATGGCGAAGGCGATCGGCACGGACAACGCAAGCAGCAGGAAGAAACTGCCGATCAGAACGGCGCTCATCTCAAAAATCCCCCGCGACGCCGTCAGGCTGCCGCTTGGAGGGATCGACGATCTTCTCGATGAAGTAGAGCATCATCATCGCGCACGAGACTGGCGCTGCGAAATAAAAGAAGGCCGGGGAGATATCCAGCGCGCCATAGGTATTGGGCAGGACGTCGATCGAGAGTTTCAGGCTGTAGATGAACAGCACGATGATGAAGGTCAGGTTGGCGAGTTCGATCACCCAGAACATCACCTGCTGGGTGGCTCCCTTGAGCATGCCGATGAACATGTCGACGCCGATATGCAGCTTCTGCCGGTAGAGCACGGCAGCGCCAATGAAAGTAATCCAGATGAACAGGATATTGGACACCTGTTCGATCCAGGCAATCGGGGCGTTGATGACATAGCGCCACCACACCGCCGCGAGCGTGATCAGCACGATTGCTGCGACGCAGGCACCGAGCGCGAACTTGGCGATCTCGGTGGTGACGTCCGATAACCTGCCGATGATCGCCTTCATGCAGGATGCTCCGCCGTCTTACAGGAATTGCGCGCTGGAGCGCTCTCGCGCCGCCTCGGCCATGGACCGAAGCGGCGCGCGCGCAGCAAGTCTGAACGCGTCAGGAGATCTGGCCAATGCGGTCGGCCCATTTCTTGCCGGCCGGAAACTCGGTGGTCAGGTTCTTCACCGTCGCGGTGAAGGCCGCCTTGTCGACCTCGGAGATCACGATCTTCTTGGCCTTGATCAGTTCGAGGATGCGGACGTCGTCGCCGATCACCTTCGGTCGCATCTCCGCTTCCATGTCGCGCGCGGCCTGGTCGACGGCCTGGCGCAGCTCCGGGCTCAGCTTCTGGTAGGCGGCTTCGCCAATCAGGACGCAATTGTCCTGCATCATGTGCTCGGTCAGCGAGAGATGGGTGTTGGCGTCGAAGATGCCGGAATTGTAAGTCAGGCCCATCGGGTTCTCCTGGCCGTCGATCACGCTCGACTTCAGGGCCTGGAACACCTCGGGGAAGGGGAGCGGGGTCGGCGAGGCGCCGAACAGCTCGAAGGTGCGGCGCCAGAGCGCGGTTTCCGGTACGCGGATTTTGAGCCCCTTCATGTCGGCCGGCGCCTTCACCACCCGGTTGCAGGAGAGCATGCGCGGCATGCGCGGGATCGCGCCGAGCGGCCGCAGCTTGGCGGCCTTGGTGATGTCGTCCTGGTATTCGGCGCGCATCGTGTCCCAGACGCGATCTTTATGGGCGACGTCCTTGAACACATAGGGATGGGTCCAGACCTCTGCCGGGCGGTACCAGCCGGCGACCACGCCCTGGCCTGGCGTCGCGATCTGGATCGCGCCCTGCAGGAGCGCCTCGACATGCTCGCGTTCGCCGCCGAGTGCGCCGCCATGGTGACTGGTGATTTCGATCTGGCCCTTGCTCAATTCGGCGACGCGTTTGCCGAAGAAGTCGAGGCTGATGCCGATGAAATCCTGCTGTGAGGCTGCGTTGGCGCCGATCCAGCTGAGCTTCTGGGCCTTGAGCACGCCCGGCATGCCGATCAACGCCGCAGCGGTCGCGAGCCCGCCGAGCATGGCGCGGCGGGATAGCAGGCTTCGTCCCTTGGTCGTCATGGTCTTGTCCTCCTCGGTTGTGGTTCGGCCCGTTGTTCGGGCTCTGTGGCGATGGCGGGGCGCAAAGGCGCGCCCCGCATAAAGTCGTTATGCGACGCGTGTGTTGGGGCGCGCGAAGGCGGCCTCCATCTCGCGCCGGACCTTGACGGCGAGATTGGCGGGATCGTAAGCGACATCGCTCCATTTCAGGCGCTGGCCTTCGGCGATGTCGGTCTTGAGCTTGACGTTGTGGGCGAGCCCGAGCGGCAGATAGCCTTCATCGAGCGAGGCCGAGGCGGGCGTCTGCTTGCCCCAGACGCAGAAGCCGCCTTCGCCGTCGAGCATCTCGCCGGCCTTGAGCGTGCGTTTGGCGGTGGCGACGACATCCGAGTTGAACATGATCGGCGCGCCCGTCGGCTCCTTGCGCAGGGCGGCCGACGCGACGGAGATGCCGAGTTCCAGCCCGATCATGTGGATCGGCCGGTACAGGCAGGCATATTTGCCGGTCTTGTCCGGCAGCATGCTGTACTCGCGGAAGCACTCCTCGCTATAGGCGCTGTCGCTCTCGAAGACGACATAGGTACCCATGACGAGGCTGTTGGGAACATCGGTGCCGTCGCGATAGACCGAAGACGTGACCTCGGTAACGCCGCTGCGTTCCAGAACGCCGCCGTCCGATTTCGGCTTGCAGATCTCGGCATGCTCGAAACGTGTCGCCGGCGGAAAGGACAGGCCCTCGGCCTGCGAATGAAGACCCGTCGCATTGCAGACCGCGGTCATCTCGATGCCCGATTTGGTGCCGTCGACGAAGCTGTTGAACATCTTCGGATTGATCGAGTTGCGATCCTTGATCTTCATGTACTTGTCGAGGATGTCCCAGACCGTGTCGGGCGTCGACTGATGGTAGGTCGGGTGGTAGCGCGTGCCTTTGCCGGCCGACACCACCTTGAAGCCGGCCGCGCGCGCCCAGTCGACATGGTCGGCGATCAGTGCCGGTTGGTCGCCCCAGGCGAGCGAATAGACCACGCCGGCCGCGCTTGCCTTGCGCGCCAGGATCGGGCCGGCGACGGCGTCGGCCTCGACATTGACCATGATGATGTGCTTGCCGTGCTCGATCGCTTTCAGCGCGAAGCGGATGCCGGCGCCGGGATCGCCGGTCGCCTCGATGACGACTTCAACGCCGGGGTGGGTGACGAGCTTGTCGCCATCGTCGGTGATATGCGTCGCGCCATTCTTGAGCGCGTCCTCGATCGTGGCGGCGGCATATTGCTCCTGCGGCCAGCAGGCGAGTTTCAATTGCGAGCGGGCGCGCGCGGTGTTGAGGTCGGCGACGCCGACGATGTGCATGCCGTCGGTGTTGCGGGCCTGCGAGAGGAACATCGTGCCGAACTTTCCGGCCCCGATAATGGCGACCGTGACCGGTCGTCCGGCTGCTTTCCGTTCCAGGAGCATACGATTCAGGTTCATGTCGTCGTGCCTTCCGCCTTCGGCCGATCGATGATCGGCCAGCCTCATCCAGTGAGGAATCGACGGAAACAGCGCGTGCCGCGCCGCGTCCTTGGGCGGCGTGCAGCGATCACCAGGCGGGCTTGCGCCGCCTGCTGATTTCGCCCCCCGCTATCGCGGGTGACGTCTCTTCCCGGTCGTAAGCAGCTTCTTTTGATGAGCTGCATTCCTCATTCTTGCGTGCTAGCATGAGGAAATGGTGCTGCAAAAGCGAATAAGGATGCTTGAATCGATGAGCTGTATTCGTCAATGATCGGCGAGCTACCGCCCCTGCAGTGGCTGCTGACCTTCCGCGCCGTGATGGAGGCGGGCAGTTTTGTCGGCGCGGCCAGGCTGTTGAACCTGACCCCATCTGCGATCAGCCATCAGATGCGCGCGCTGGAAGGCATGCTGGAGCGTCCGCTGTTCCTGCGCGTCAAGCGAACCGTCATCCCGACGGAGGAGGCGCTGACCTACAGCGCATCGATCGCGGAGAGTTTCGCTCGTCTCGTGACCGCAACCAGCCGCGTCGCCTCCGGCGCCGGTGTGCGCCGGCTGCCGATCCATGCCTCGCCGAGCTTCGCGACGCTTTGGCTGGTGCCGCGGCTTGGACAGTTCCTGCGCGAGCATCCCGCGATCGACATTGCGCTCTACGCCAGTCACGAGCCGGCGCGGCTCGGCCAGGACGGCATCCTGGTCGATATCCAATATGCGCGTCCGGTGCCGGAATCCTGCGAGGCGGTGCCGCTGGTCGAGGAGTTGATCGTGCCGCTGGCGAGCGCAAGCTTCGTCGCCGAGCATCGGTTGACGAGCCCCGCCGATATCGCCCGCGTGCCGCTGATCCACTCGCTGCGTTGCGTGGTGCCGTGGGACCAGTGGTCGGCGAGGCACGCGCGGCTCGTCCCGCTCAATCCGCGCGGCCTGCAGTTCGACCGCGCCCATCTTGCACTCGCGGTCGCGGCAGACGGGCTTGGCCTCGCGCTGGAATCGACCTTGCAAGCCGGCGATCATCTGCGCCGCGGCGCATTGACCATGCCTTTCGGGCCGCTCGGCATTCCTGCCGTCGCCCACCGCTTGCTCTATCGCCGCGAGGATCGCGCCAATCCGGAAATCATCGCCTTTGTCGACTGGATCACCGGCATGCTGGCGCAGGAGCGTCATTCCGAGTGGCGCTGATGGCGAAACTCGGTGCGCGTCACCGTTTCGCGCTGGCATTTGGCGCCTATAATGCGAAAATCGAGGAAGCGGAAAAGCGCGTTTCGAACGCAAGCGTAACTTCATGAAGTTGTTGGGTTGAGCCGATGCGGCGGGCAAAGATCGAGGAACAGAACGGCTTCATGCTGAGACGTCAGCACGAATTCCGGATGGCTGCGGACGTGGTGACGGATGCCTGGATGGCATTTGCCGAGGTACAGGCCGTAGCCGTGATCGGCTCGGTCTCCAAGATGCTCTGGAAGGAGGTTCCGAGGTTTAGTGAGTTCCGCCGCGCGGGCATCGAGGTTTGGCATGAATGCGGCGACCTCGACCTGGCGCTCTGGCTGGACTCGCAGGAGCGGCTCAATGAATTGCGCCGCGCTACCAGCCGCGCCTTGCGATCGGCGTTCGAGGCGGGGACTGGCGTCAGTATCGTCGACCACCAGCTCGATGTCTTTCTGATCGAGCCGGGCAGCGATCGCTACCTCGGCCGGCTGTGCTCATTCAGTCAGTGTCCGAAGGGTAAGCGCGATTGCCTTGTTCCGGGTTGCGGGGCCATTCCGTTCAACAAGCGTATAGAGGAGTTCAAGGCACACGACGATCTGCTGGCTCCAGCGCGCTATGCGATGCTCTATGAGCGGGGCGCAGGCCGTCTGCGCTCGGCGCTTGATCTTCCCCTGCCTGAACAGGATCATGCACCTTCCGCGTCGCGGGCTGCGCCGCCACGACGAGTGTAACAAGCACCGAGCGAGTTCGCTTGTATCGTGCTAACCGTCACACTTGCGCGTGCCGCTCGGTCCACGATCGGGACCGGGATCTTTACCGGCGGCGGCTGATGTCAGCCGGCTGAGATAATGCGCCCAACCCTTGTCGTGGCTGGCGCGGGTGGTTTCGTTGGGAAGGCCGCTATGGGTCATGCGCAGCAGCGTGCCGCCATCCTTCTCGATCAAATCGATTTCGATCAGGCTTGATCCCGGCGGCACCTCGTCGTTGGTCTCCCAGCCGAAGCTGTAGGCGAGGCGGTGCACCGGCACGACCTCGCGGAAGGCGCCGCGGGCCGTGGCGCTGCCGACGCCTTTCAACAAATAGAGCCCGCCCGGATGCATCTCCGTCGTTGCCTCCGTCCCCATCCATTGCACGATCTTGTCGGGATCGGTGAGGAAGGCGAACACGCTGGCGCGTGGCGCCGCAATGTGGGTCTCGCGCTGGACGACGAACGATTCAGTCATCGAAAACCTCGTTGCTCGTTTGGCATGACGGATGGTGCAACCGATGCCAACATATGCCCGCGCGCGGATTTACCAAGGGCGGTTGGTGACAATCCATCGCCGCTGCCACATGATCGGGCCATGCAATTGAATGCGACGCTGACATGGCTGGTCGATGCGGCGGGCAATTCGCCGGGCGCGGACCGGTTCCTCGCCGAACTCGGGGCGCATCTGATCGCCGACGATCTGCCGCTGGCCGGCGGTGCCCTGACGCTCGCCGTGCCGCATCCGATCATTGCCCGCCGCACCTGGCTGTGGCGGGCCGGGAACGGCGAGGTGATCGAGGCGGTGGGGTTTGCGCCGGCGGGATTTTCGAATGCTGCACAGAAGGACTCTGGCGATGCCGGGCGCCGCTGGCTGGCGGGGCTCGCAAGCGGGGCGGTGCATGAAGACGTCGTGGGCTCAGATGGACCGGTGCTTTCCTGGATCGGTCCGCGCCCGTTCACGGAAGCTGAACTCGATCGTCTGCGCGAGGTCGCCCGCTTTGCCGCGGCACCACTTGCCGCGCTTTCGGCGCGCGCGACATTGACCGCGACGCTCGAGGCCTATCTCGGCCGGCGCAGTGCGGCGCGCGTACTGGCAGGACCGCTGCGACGCGATGTCGGCGAAACCATCCGTGCCGCGTTGCTCTATGCGGATCTGCGCAGCTTCACCGCGCTGTCCGAATCCACGCCGCCGGCTTCCGTCATCGCTGCGCTGGATGCCTGGTTCGATTGCATGGCTGGCTCTGTTCATGCCTTCGGCGGTGAGGTGCTGAAATTCATTGGCGATGGCATGCTGGCGATCTTTCCGGTCAGCGGCGACAAGCCTGCCGATGCCTGCAACGCGGCGCTGCGTGCGGTCACGTCGGCGCAGGCCGGCATGGCGCATCTCGATGTGGCGCGGCGAGAGCAGGGGTTGCCATCGCTCTCTTTTGGCGCGGCGCTGCACCTTGGCGAGATACTGTGGGGCAATGTCGGCGCGGCGGACCGGCTGGATTTCACCGCGATCGGTCCCGCCGTCAATCTGGTCAGCCGGCTGGAAGGGCTTTGCCGGCCGCTCGGCCGGATGGTCCTGATTTCCGGTGCGGTTGCCGCCGAGAGCACCGAAAAGCTGATCCCGCTTGGAGCGCATCCTTTGCGTGGCATCGCGGCGCCCTGCGACGTCTACACCGTGCCGGGCGGCCAGTAGGCCGCCCAGACTCAAAATATCGAAAACAACCCCATGCAAAGAAACGATGGGATGTCGGAACCCCCAAACCCGATCACGAAGAAGTTAAACCGATCGGTTGACAATCTGCTTCGGGCGGCTATGTTAAACCATATGGTTGAGCAACAAGCCCATCTCGATGCCGTCTTTCATGCCCTGGCCGATCCGACCCGGCGGGCCATGCTGGGCCAGCTCGCGGAGCGGGAACTCACGATCGGGGAACTGGCGACCCCGTTCAGCATGAGTTTCGCGGGCGCCTCCAAACACGTGCGCGTTCTCGAGAGTGCCGGCCTGGTAACGCGCACGATCCAGGGCCGCACGCATCTTTGTCGTCTGCAAGCGGCGCGGCTTGCCGAAGCCAATGAGTGGCTGCGGCGTTACGAGCGCTTCTGGAACGAACGACTCGACACGCTGGAATCCCTGCTGCGCGCCGAGGACGAAGCGGCGGCAAAGAAAAGCAAGACGTGAAGGAGTAGAGCGATGGATACGAATGTAAGTCCCGATGCCTATGGCGAACTGATCGAACCGACCACGCTGAAGATCCAGCGGCTGCTGCCCGGTCCGATCGAGCGCATCTGGGCCTATCTCACCGATAGCGAGCTGCGCCGCAAATGGCTGGCGGCCGGTGCGATGGAGTTGAAGCTCGGCGCGCCCGTCGAACTGGTCTGGCGCAACGATGAACTCACCGACCCGCCGAGCGCGCGGCCGGCCGGTTTCCCCGAAGAGAACCGCATGCAAAGCCGGATCACCGAACTCGATCCGATGCGCAAGCTTTCGATCGCCTGGAACAACAGCGGCGACGTGACGTTTGAGTTGGAGCCCAAAGGTAAGGGCGTGCTGCTCACGGTGATCCATCGCCGTCTGCCCGATCGCTCGACCATGCTCAAGGTCAGCGCCGGCTGGCATATGCACCTCGATGTCCTTGTCGCCCGCGCATCCGGCAACGAACCGGCGCCGTTCTGGGAAGGCTGGAGCCGGCTGCAGAAGGAATACGACCGGCGGCTTCCGGCCTGAGGCCGCCGCACGGCGCGGAACGCAACAAGCATCGCAACAAACAAGAGGCTAGCCATGACTCAGGCAATGAAGACGCATGTCGTATCGGCAAAGGAGTGGGAAGCTGAGCGTCAGCAACTGCTCGTGAAGGAAAAGGCAAATACCCGCGCGCGTGACGCGCTGGCCGCCGAGCGCCGGCGGATGCCGTGGATGGAAGTGGAGAAGACCTACGCGTTCGAAGGACCCGGCGGGAAGGCGAGTCTCGTCGACCTGTTCGACGGCCGCCGTCAGCTGATCGTCTACCGCGCCTTCTTCGAGCCCGGCGTGTTCGGCTGGCCCGACCATGCCTGCCGCGGCTGCTCGATGGTGGCCGACCAGGTTGCCCATCTCGCCCATCTGAACGCCCGCGATACCACGCTCGTATTCGTCTCGCGTGCGCCGCAGGCGGACATCGCGCGGCTGAAGGCGCGAATGGAATGGGAGATGATACCCTGGTACACGGTCACCGACAGCTTCGACAAGGATTTCGGCGTCGACGAGTGGCACGGCACCAACGTGTTCATCCGCGACGGCAACAAGATCTTCCGGACCTACTTCATCAACAACCGTGGCGACGAGCAGATGGGAGGCACCTGGAACTACCTCGACATCACGCCGCTCGGCCGCCAGGAGGTCTGGGAAGATTCTCCGGAAGGCTATCCGCAGACGCCAACATACAAATGGTGGAACTGGCACGACAGTTACGCCCCGGACGCAGCACCCGACAAAAGATGGGTCGAGGTGTCGGACGCAGGCGAGGCCGCCATGCGGAAACAAGCCGGCTAATGAGGTTGTTGCTCGCGCAGAGAATGCTGCGCGAGCGGGCCCGAGGCAGGGAGCAGCAGTGCGTCAGCGTTTTGCTGCGGGAGAAAAACCATGCGTGAAACCCATGCCGTCACACGCGGTGCCGGTGCGATCCCTCGTGAAGACCGCAACGCAGCAGCAATCGGCGGCGCCGATTTTCTGTATCTCGCGGCGTCGCCGACCTTCGCGATCATGGCGCTGCTGTGTGTCCTTGGCGGCGGATCGCCGGATGCGTTGTGTTCGGGCACGTCGCCGCTGAGCGGAATGGTCCCGATGTATGTGCTGATGAGCGCCTTCCATTTGGCGCCCTGGCTGAAGCTGATTTCCAGCCGGCGAAGCGGTGTCCGCCGGTGCTGAACCTGCGTTTGAATTGCGTGTGTTTTCGTAACCATCCACTGAAAGGAATAACATGAGCGAAGCCTTTAAGGGCGGCTGCGCCTGCGCCGCGATCCGTTACGAAATTTCCGCCGAACCTGTCTTTATGAACCACTGCCAATGCGGGGATTGTCAGCGCAGGAGCGGCACCGGGCACGGCTCCTATCTGACCTTCGCGGGCAGAAAGAGCGTCAAACTCGAAGGCAAGGCGGCGCATTGCGACGTCGTTGGCGATAGCGGCAATGTGAAGACGCACAGCTTCTGCCCGGCCTGCGGGTCGCCGGTCTATCTGACGTTCGCGGCGATGCCGGAACTCTTCACCGTGCATGCGGCCAGCCTCGACGATCCCGGACGGTTCAAGCCGCAAGTCGTTACTTACGGGATGCGCGGCCACGCCTGGGACGATCTCGATCCGGGCTTGCCGAAATTCGACAAGATGCCACCTGCTGCCAGTTCCTGAACCGACCAAAAACCTTAAAAAAATTATCCTGATCATGTCGCCTTTGGCGCTTCTCGAACGTCTTGAACGGAGAAGCGCCAAAACGGAGATTTGTAATGGACCATTCTCGCTATCGCTGGGTGATCGTCGCGGCCGGCGGCACGCTGGGCTGCGTCGCGATCGGCGCGATGTTTTCGCTGCCGGTGCTGCTGCAATCGATCACGCGCGATACCGGCTGGTCGGTCGCCGGCGTGTCGAGCGCGATGACGATTGGATTCCTCGCCATGGCGTGCTGCAGCATGCTGTGGGGCAACCTGTCCGACCGGTTCGGGCCGCTGCCGGTGGTGCTGACGGGATCATTGGTGCTGGCGGCAAGCCTTTTTCTCGCAAGCCAGGCGACATCGCTGCTCGCGTTCCAGTTCATCTTCGGCGTTCTGGACGGCGGCGCGATTGCCGCGATCTTTGCGCCGATGATGGCCTGTGTCACCGGCTGGTTCGATACTCATCGCAGCCTCGCGGTCTCTCTGGTGTCGGCCGGCATGGGGATCGCGCCCATGACCATGGCGCCGCTGGTGGCCTGGCTGGTCTCGATCCATGATTGGCGAACGACGCTGCAGATCGTCGCCGCGATCGTGGCCGTCATCATGATCCCGGTTTCGCTCTTGGTGCGGCGCCCGCCGGCGCTTGCGGCGGCCAATGCGGCGGCGTCCGAAAACGGCGGGCCGCAGGCGGAGATGTCGGTAGGCGAGGCGGTGCGGTCACCCCAATTCGCGATCCTGCTGCTGACGAATTTCTTCTGCTGCGCCACCCATTCGGGGCCGATCATCCATACGGTCAGCTATGCCGTCAGCTGCGGCATCCCGCTGATCGCTGCGGTTTCGATTTACAGCCTCGAGGGGTTCGCAGGGCTCTTTGGCCGCATCGGGTTCGGCATCCTCGGCGACCGGCTGGGCGCCAAGCGCGTGCTGGTGGCGGGACTATTGGTGCAGGCCTTCGGCGCACTGTCCTATGTGTTCGTCCGCGAACTGGCCGGCTTCTATGCGGTGGCGGCGGTGTTCGGCTTCATCTATGCCGGCACGATGCCGTTATATGCTGCGATCGCCCGCGAGAACTTCCCGTTGAAGATGATGGGCACCGTGATCGGTGGCACGGCGATGGCGGGCAGCCTCGGCATGGCCACGGGGCCGATCGCCGGCGGTCTGATCTACGACACCTTCGCCAGCTACACGTGGCTCTATGTCGGCTCCTGGACCATGGGACTTGGCGCGTTCCTGATCGCGATGACGTTCAAGCCGTTCCCCAAGGCGAAGCCCAACGCGCAGGTGGCGTCGGTGCCGGCTTCGGCGTAGTCCGATAAGTAAACCCGGGAGCGCGTGGCGCCCCGGGGAACCGGTTGAAGCACTCGTGGTGCTTGGTGTCGTGCCCTGATTCCCCGAGCGTCAACCGGTAGACACGCAGAACGTGCAAACGCCGATCGCGGCTTCCCGGACTACCATGGGTGGAATATAATACGGCAACGGTGTTCCATCGCCGTTGTTGATGTCATTCCACTTCATCGAAAGTGTTTCCGGGAGGATTTTCGTGCGAAAATCGATTGCTGCTGCCGGCGTCCTGTTGTTTGCGCTGTTTGCCTCGCTTCCCGCCTTCGCTCAAGCCGCCCCGCCAAGCGAAGCCGAGCGAAAAGCGGAGATGGTTGCCGCGTGGGACGCCGCCAGCAAGGCCGGCAGCGCCGGCCCCGGCGACATTGCGCTGATCGATCAGGCCACGCTGAAGCTTCCGGCCGATTATTTCTTCGTGCCGAAGGCCGAAGGCGCGCGCGTGTTGCGTGCGCTCGGCAACGTCGTCAACGATTCAACCTACGTCGGCCTTGTCGTCGGCACGCAGCAAAGCGATCAGTGGATTGTCGTGATCCGCCATATCAAGGAAGGCTACATCAAGGACGACGAAGCCAAGAACTGGAATGCCGATGAACTCCTGAAAGGCATCAAGGAAGGCGTCGAGGAGAGCAACAAGGACCGTACCGCGCGCGGATTTCCCGAAATGCAGGTGATCGGATGGGTGGAGCCGCCGGCCTATGATGCGGCGACCCATCGTCTGGTGTGGTCGCTCTTGGCCAAGGACAAGGACCAGCCGGACAACACGCAGAAGAGCGTGAATTACAATACCTACGCGCTGGGACGCGACGGTTACTTCAGTCTCAATCTGCTATCCGGGTCGGAGCGGATCGCCAGCGAAAAAGCGGTGGCGCATAAGCTGCTCGCCGAGCTCTCCTACAACGCCGGCAAACGCTACGAGGACTTCAGCGCCTCGACCGATCGCATCGCCGAGTATGGAATCCTCGCGCTGGTCGGCGGCGTTGCGGCCAAGAAGCTCGGTCTGTTTGCACTGGCGATCGCTTTCGTCCTGAAGTTCGCCAAGGCATTCATCCTGGGCGCGGTCGTGTTGGGCGCTGGTGTGATGAAATTCTTCCGTCGCAAACCGGGCAGCGGTCCGGCCGACGGCGCTGCATGAAAACGTTTCTGATCGTTCTGTTCTCCGGCCTCAAATGGGGCAAGCTTGCTACCACCGGCGGCAGCATGCTGCTGTCGTTGGTGGTTTATGCCACGATATGGGGCTGGCCCTATGCTGCCGGCTTCATCGCGCTGCTGTTCGCGCACGAGATGGGCCACTATATCGCCGCGCGGCAATGCGGCCTGAACGTCGGAGCGCCGGCTTTCATTCCATTCGTCGGCGCATGGATCGCGCTAGAGGACCAGCCGGTCAATGTCGAAACCGAAGCCTATGTCGCTATCGCGGGGCCGGTAATCGGGACGATCGCTGCACTGGCGGTGTATCTGTGGGCGAGGTCGGAAAGCAGCAACCTGTTGCTGGCGATATCCTATTCCGGCCTGTTCCTCAATTTGTTCAATCTGCTGCCGATTTCGCCGCTTGACGGTGGCCGGGTGACGGCTGTCCTCAGTCCGCGGATCTGGTTCCTCGGTGCGCCGATCCTGCTGGCGCTGATGCTTTACCGGCCGAGCCCGATGCTTATTCTCGTTGTGATCCTGGCGGTGCCGCAACTCGTGAAGGCATGGCGTTACGATCCCCAGGCGCCCGAGAACGTCGCTTATTATGGCGTGCCGCTGCAGACCAAGGTGGAGTATGGCGGCGCGTATCTGGCGCTGGCGGCACTCCTTGCTGTGATGACTTACGACGTCCACGAGATGTTGAGCCGTGTGACGCATCCTGCGTGACAGCCCACGCAGTGAAGGAAGAAACATCGGCTCAGGATTTCGTCAGCACGACATGCATGGCGGCGGCGCTGCTGACGTGCTCGCTGCAGCGGTATCCGAGTTGCACCAGGTCGATATCCGACAGCAGGTTTTCGCCGCTGCCGAGCAGGACCGGCGAGATCGCCAGGTGCAGGCTGTCGACCAATCCCGCTTTGAGATATTGCCGGATCGTTGCGGGGCCGCCGCCGATCCTCACATCGCGCGTTCCGGCGGCTTGCTTCGCCCGTTGCAGCGCGGCGTGGATGCCGTTGGTGACGAAGTGAAATGTCGTGCCGCCTTCCATCTCGATTGGCGGCCGGGCGTGATGGGTGAGCACGAAGACCGGCGTGTGATAGGGCGGGATGTCGCCCCACCAGCCCTTCCACTGATCGTCCGTCCAGGGCCCGCGAATGGGTCCGAACATGTTGCGGCCAAGAATCCAAGCGCCGAGCCCTTCCATGCTGCGTGCCGCAAAGTCGTCGTCGATACCGGTCGTGCCGCCTTCCTTGCCGAACATTGCCTGAAAAGTGCGCGTCGGCAGCACCCATTCGTGCAGCTGCATGCCGCCTACGCCCATCGGATGCTCGAGAGCCTGGCCGGGACCGGCGCCATGTCCATCCATCGAAACGCTAAAGCTGTTGACGCGAAGTTTGGCCATTCAGTTTCCTTTGCGGGGATCAGCCGGCGAATGCCTTGTCGAGATCGGCGATAACGAGCTTTTGCATCTTCATCATGGCCTGCATGGCTCGATCGGCCTTTGTGCGATCGGGATCGCTGAGGTAACGGCCCAGCGCCGTGGGGATCACCTGCCACCACAGGCCGAACTTGTCCTTGAGCCAGCCGCATTGCGATGCCTCGCCGCCGTCGGCGGTCAGTCTGTTCCAGAAATAATCCACCTGTTCCTGGGTCTCGACGCTGATGAAGAAGGAGACCGCCTCGTTGAATTTATACCTGGGGCCGCCATTGAGGGCGTTGAACTTCTGCCCCTCGAGCTCGAAACTCGCCATGAAATCATTGACGACTTCCACCTTGGCATTGGGAAACACCGATTTGTAAAAGGCGACCGCCTCGGGGACGTTGTTGTCGAACCAGAGGAACGGCGTGATCGAGGTCATGAGGGATGTCCTTTGTGGTTGGGTTCAGGTGAATCGGCGGAGATCGAAGGCGGTAATGCGGGCAAGCTCGGCGACAGGCGAACCAACGGGGATCGTTGGCTCTCATGCCCTCCGTTGGCGTGGACTCGTCTGGAAGACGAACGAGCGGACCGGATTCCGACAACGGTCTGTTTCTTTTTTTCGGCCGGTTTCGCAATGCCTTAATCCAGTACGATGGGTAGAGCCCTTCGCGAAACCCATCAACTTTCATCAACGGCAATTGATGTGGTATCGCTTCCGCCTTCCTTTCGTTTGCTACTGGATGGGCCATGTCCATTGATCTTGAACGCCTTCGCGCTGAAACACCCGGCGTTCTCCACCGTGTCCATCTCAACAACGCCGGCGCCGGCCTGATGCCCTTGCCGGTGCTGCAGACGATGACGGGCTACCTCCGGCGCGAGGCCGAGATCGGGGGCTATGAAGCGGCGGCCGAGGCGGCGGCGCGCCTTGACGGCATTTACGACAGTGTGGCCGGTTTGATCGGGGCCGCCAGGGACGAGATTGCGCTGACCGAGAATGCCACGGTTGCATGGCAGATGGCCTTTTACGCCCTGTCCCTGCGCGCTGGCGATCGCATCCTGACCGCTCGGGCTGAATACGCGGCGAACTACGTCGCGTTTCTGCAGGTCGCAAAGCGCACCGGGGCGGTGATAGAGATCATCCCGGATGACATAAATGGCGTGCTGGATGCCGAAGCGCTGGAGCGGATGCTCGATGATCGCGTACGTCTGATCGCGATCACATGGGTACCCACCAACGGCGGCCTCGTGAATCCCGCTGCCGCAGTCGGTCGCATCGCGCGGGGACACGGGATTCCCTATCTGCTCGACGCGTGCCAGGCGGTTGGTCAGATGCCGGTCGATGTTGCGGACCTTCGATGCGACATGCTTTCGGCCACCGGTCGCAAGTTCTTGCGCGGCCCACGCGGTACCGGTTTCCTCTATGTGCGTCGCGAGATCATCGAGAAGCTCGAACCCCCGATGATCGATCATTTCGGAGCACCGTGGGTGGCGCCCGATCGCTACGAGCTTCGGCCCGACGCGCGTCGCTTCGAGACATGGGAAAACAACTATGCCGCGAGACTCGGGCTTGGTGTCGCGGTGGACTACGCTCAGGCGATCGGAATCGAGGCGATCGCCGCGCGTTGCCGGAAGCTGGCCGACCGGCTGCGCACCGGGCTTGGCGAGATTCCGGGTGTGATTACCCATGATCTTGGACCGTATCCAGTGGCCATCGTAACATTCTCGGTCGTGGGCTACGAAGCTGACGCTGTGAAGACGCATCTGGCCGGAGCCGGAATCAATGTCAGTACGTCGAGCCCTTCCAGCACGCTTCTCGACGCAAAGCGGCGTGCGCTGCCTACGATCGTGCGTGCCTCGCCACATTATTACAATACCGACGAGGAACTCGATCGCCTGACAGCCGTGATACGCAAGCTCGCGCCTCACCGGTGATGCTTCCGGGGGGCGTTGGTCCGGGGGGCGCCATGTTGGCCACAGAAGCGGGCACCCGGCTTTCCCCGTGCCCTCTGATTTCAAAGGGGCAGGACGTTCGTTAGCGTCTCGGGCGCATGGCGCTGCGAGATCGCAGGCTTTCATGGGCAACCTGCTTCGCCCTCGCGCTTGCTTTTTGGCTGGTTTATAACCTCGTATGACCTTGACCATTCTCGCAACTCAACGAAAGAAAGAAACGATGGCACGGGTGCGCTGCATTACCGAAATGGGCATGGGCGTCGACGTCCATGGCAAGGATTCCACCAAGGCGGCCAAGCGGGCCGTGTCCGACGCCATCCGCCATTCCAGCCTGGGCTTCTTCCGATTGGTGGGGAAGACCGGCAAGGATATGTTTGTCGATGTCACGATTGCGGTGCCGGACCCGGACTCGGTCGACACCGCGGCAGTGGCGAAAGAACTCCCTTACGGAACGGTGACGGTGACCGCGGTCAAGGGTGGACTGGAGATTCCGGCCGAGCAGGGCGGCGATTCCATTATCATCGCCAATGCTGCCGTGATTGTGAGCCTTGATGACGGCGCGTCCGGCTAGACACCGGGGAAGCCGTCGTTCAAGCTGGCGACAAGAACAGCACCGGAAAACAAGGGAGCGTGACCGCCATGAAGCAATTTGCCAAAAGTTTGCTCGTGTCATCAGCGCTCTGCGCCCTCACGTTCTGGCCCGCGCATGCCGAGCTGGACGTTCCCGCGCTCAAGGCGGCGATCGAGAAATCGTTCGAGGCCGACTATCCCCGACTTGACGCGCTCTACAAGGATCTCCACGCCCATCCGGAACTCGCCTTCCAGGAGGTAAAGACCGCGGAAAAACTCGCCGCCGAGATGCGCGCGATCGGCTTCGAAGTTACCGAGAAGGTCGGCAAGACCGGCCTCGTCGCCATCTACAAGAACGGCGACGGTCCCACGATCCTGGTGCGTACCGAACTCGACGCGCTGCCGATGGAAGAGAAGACCGGCCTCGACTATGCCAGTCGCGACAAGGCCCTCTGGAACGGCCGGGAGACATTTGTGGCGCATAGCTGCGGCCACGATATCCACATGGCAAACTGGGTCGGCACCGCGAAGACGCTGGTCGGCCTGAAGGATCAGTGGAAGGGCACGCTGATGTTCATCGCGCAGCCGGCCGAAGAAATCGTGCAGGGCGCCAGGGCCATGCTGGCCGACGGCTTGTTCACGCGATTCAAGAAGCCTGATTTCGCCTTTGCCCTGCATGCCGGCGGCGTTCCCTACGGCAATGTCAACTATCGCATCGGCGTTGGTTCATCCACCGTCAATGGCCTCTACGTCAAATTCCACGGCCGCGGCGGCCACGGTGCGACGCCGCAGCGGACCATCGATCCCGTGATGATGGCGTCGCGCTTCGTCGTCGACGTGCAAAGCGTGATCAGCCGCGAAAAGGACCCCACTGAATTCGGCATCATCACCATCGGTGCGATCCACAGTGGGACCGCGGGGAACATCATTCCCGACGAAGCGCTGGTGCTGGGCACCATCCGCAGCTTCAAGCCGGAGGTCCGCGCCAAAATGCTGGCGGGGATCGAACGGACGGCAAAGGCGGTAGCCGCGATGTCGGACGCGCCCGCGCCGGATATCAGGCTCGAGGAGGGTACCAAGGCCGTCATCAACGATCCCGGCGTGGTCGCCACCGCCGAGAAGGTGCTGAAGGCGGCGTTCGGCGACAAACTGAGGCTGACACCCGCGAACACGACCAGCGAGGATTTTTCCGAATTCGCCGGGGCCGGGGTGCCATCGATGATGTTCAACATCGGCGTCTATGAGCCGGAAAAGTGGGTTGCGGCCAACAGCAGTGGAACGCCGCTGGCGGGTAATCATTCGCCGTTGTTCGCTCCGGTGCCGAAACCGACCATACAAACCGGTATCACGGCGATGACGCTGGCGGTGCTCGGCGCGTTCGACCAGCATGCAAGAGGCAAATGAGCAGCGATGGTTGAAGACAGCAGCAGCTACTGGAAGAATGCCCGCGTCGAATTGCGGGCCGCCGGCTTCGAGCCGGACCGCGCCGCGAAGACCAGCGCGGTCGTGACGATCGCCAGCGCCTATACCAACGCGCATCGCTGCAACAACCGCGTGCGCACCATCACGGACCTGCTGGTCGATATCCTCGCCGAACGCGGCGGGCAAGGGCTGATCGTGGGGGCACCCGCGGTGTCGGACGCGTTGACGCAGGGCACGCCGACGGCGGGTTACAGCCTCGCCTCGCGCGATGTCGTCGCCGATTGCTTCGAGATCGGCCACTACGCGCACCATGGCGACGCCATGATCGTGATCTCCGGCTGCGACAAAACGGGAGCTGCCGCGCTGATGCCGCTGGCGCGGACCAACGCCTTCGGGCTGGTGCTCTATCCCGGCACCAGTTCGCCGGGGCGGGTGTCGGTCGGGGCGTGGGCCGGCAAGGGCAACAATTTGACCATCATGGATTACGCCGAGGCGCGGGCGGCCAATGATTCCGGCCGCATCTCGGCAGGCGAGCTGCTCGAAATCGAGCGCAATGTGATGCCGGGCAGCGGCACCTGCGGCGCGATGTTCACGGCGAATACCATGAGCACCATCGCGGAAGCGATCGGCATGATGCTGCCGCGGGGTGCTTCGCATCCCGCCGATTACCATGCCGGCAGCGATATCCATGCCGACGTCCGCGCGCAGGCACGGGCCTCGGTCGACGCGCTGTACCGGCTGATCGAAGCTGGCATCCGGCCGCGCGACATCATGACGGAGAGGGCGTTCGAGAATGCGATCGCGACCGTTTATGCGATGGGCGGCTCGACCAACATGTATCTGCATCTGCTCGCGGTCGCGCGCGAGGCACAGGTGCCGGTCGGGATCGAACGCATCCAGCAGGTCGGCGAGCGGGTGCCGTTATTGGCCAACCTGCAACCGCATGGTCCGTTCGCGATGGGAAGCCTGCATGCGATCGGCGGCGTGCCCATCGTGATGAAGGAGCTGCTGCGCAACGGCCTGCTGCATGGCGACGTCATGACGGTAACCGGCAGGACGCTGGCGGAAAACCTCGCTGACGTCCCGACGCTGGAGCAGATCGGCCCGCAGGAGATCGTTTCTCCGGTGTCGAGGCCGGTCGCGTCTGCGAATAATCACATCAGCGTCCTCACGGGCAATCTTGCGCCGGAGAGCTGCCTGCTCAAACTGTCAGGCAAGACGCTCGACAGCGGACAATTCCGCGGTATTGCGCGCGTGTTCGAGTCCGAGGCTGCGACGATGGCCGCGATCCGTGCCGGCGAGATCGTGTCAGGCAACGTGATCGTGGTGCGCAATGTCGGCCCCGTCGGCGGACCCGGCATGCCCGAAATGGTGATGCTGACGATCCAGCTGCAGGGGCAGGGCCTCGGCGAGGACGTCGCGCTGATCACCGACGGCCGCTTCTCCGGTGTCTCGCACGGCATCCTGATCGGGCACGTCTCGCCCGAAGCCGCGCGCGGCGGCCCGATCGCGGCGGTGCGCGATGGCGATGCGATCGTGATCGATCCCGGTGCGCGTAATGTCACGCTCGAAGTGTCGCCCGAGGAGATCGCCCGGCGCATGGCCGATTGGCGCGCGCCGGATGCGGCGCGGGTGCGGCGTGGCTCGGTGCACGACAAATATATCCGCCTGGTGTCGTCGGCGCATTACGGATGCGTGCTCTGATCGAACCTGCATCGGCAAAACCATGACCTATCCGCTCGATCGGCCGATCTGGACGGCACTGACCACCCGGCAGCAGGCGTTGGCGGAGGGCGGCGCGGTGGCGCGGCGCTTTCCGCTCGCCATCGGGCCGTTCGCGGACATGATCGATATGTCGCCCGAGAGTTTTGCCGCCCTTGGCGCGCTGATGTCCGGCTCCGAGATCGCGGTGCTGTTTACGTCTGACGCGGTGACCGCGCCGGATCAATTCAAGACCCTGCTCTCCGAGACCGGTGAGCAGATGACGGGCACGCCTGCGGAAAGTTCAGTTCCCGGCGCGGAGATCATCACGCTCGGCACGGCTGACGTGCCCGAGATGATGGCGCTGGTCGAGCTGACAAAACCCGGTCCCTTCAGCACGCGAACGAGCGCATGAAGCCCGGCAATTACACCGAGATGACAGCCGTCTGCGTCCACCCCTCCCACCGCGGCCGCGGCTACGCCCAGGCGCTGCTTGGCGCCGTCGGCCGCGGAATCGTAGGGCGCGGCGAGACTCCGTTTTTGCATGTGTTTACCAGCAATGAATCGGCGATCGCGCTATATCGCAGGCAGGGAATGGAAATCCGCTGTCGCCTGCATGTGACGGTGTTGCAGAAGCGGGTGTGAGAGCGATTTACCGTGCGCAGGTTGATATTTGATCGCGCTTGACGCTTTATTTACCAGCTGCGATAGGTCGGCCGATCACGGCGGAATCGTCAGCATTTAATTTATTCGGACGGCTGTCCACAATTGACCAAAGGCTATCGCATGAATTTCCGTACACTTGCTGCTGTCGCTGCGCTGATGTTCACCAGTCCCGCCATGGCGGCGACCTGCACCAGTTCTTTCTCGTTGGGCTCCCTCGGCGCACCGTCGCTGAGCTTCCTCGGAAATAGCTTTGGTTCGGTTCAGCATTTCAACGATTGCTATAATTTCAAGCTGACCAAAGCAGAAAATGTCGGTGGTATATCGTTTGAACTGGATGCGTCCTTCCGTCGCGATATCGATCTCTCATCAATCAGTCTGTTGGGCGGCAGCCTCGCGTCCGCGCTCATCGATTTGAGCCCGCTCGCTTTTGGCTTCAGCAATCTGCTGGCGGGCGACTATCAGCTGATTATCTCCGGCGACGTAACTGGTCGGAACGGCGGCCTCTTCGGCGGTGGTCTCGTGGGTTACGCCGGCGCGCTAGCCACGACAGAAGCAGTGGTTGTGGCCCCCGCTGTCCCGGAACCCTCCACCTGGGCGATGATGATCCTGGGATTCGCCGGCATTGGCTTCATGGCCTATCGCCGCAAGAACCAGATCGCCATCAGGGCCGCCTAATCACCGACCAGCCAAGCTGATTAGGAGAGGCTGGCGCCGTTGGCGAATGACGCACTCACTTCGCGGGCCGCAACGGGTTCAGAACTTCAACGCCGGCGAAGTCTTTCTCGTTGTCAGTGACAACGACGCAGGCGTTGGCTTCGGCCACAGCTGCGATGATGGTGTCCAAGCTGCTGCGAGGCCGGCCCTTGGCTTTTCCGGCGGCCATGAGTCGAGCCCAGATCAGGCCGGCCGTTTCGTCGAACGACAGAACACGGCCAGCGAACAGCGTCTGCGGGCCCTCCGGGCCGGCAAACCAAGCCTTGAGCTGATCGCGCCGTTTGCCCGCAGGCTTCTCAAGTACGCCTCGCCAGATTTCCGCAATGGTGAGTGAGGCGATAAATAGATCCTGATCGGCCTGGTCTGCCATCCATGCGATCAGTGGTTCCGACGGCGCCGGCTTTATGATGTTGCTGAGGATGTTTGTGTCGAGCAAATAGCGCATCAAATCTCTACTTTACGGCCTTCTTCACGCGAGCGAGTCAGGTCGAGATCTGCACCGACGAGCGGAGACCGACGAAGGGCAGCCACGATGCCGCCCTTCTTTGGCGGCTCGCCTGCGATCGTCTGGCTAACGGCAGCGCGAAGCCGCTTGGCCTCTGGTCCTTCCTCCGCCAGGCGCCGCGCGAGCGAGCGTATCAGCTCGCGATCGGCGTCAAGCCCCAGCACCTCGAAGCGGGCCAAGCCACGCTTGCTCAGGCGAGAGCGATAATTCTTGATGGCGCGCCTTTGGGAACTGCTCATGTCGGATCTCCAAAAGTATATCCAGTAATATATCCAGAAGGGCCTTTTAGACAAGCCACGAGCCGGCATTGATTACGCCAAATGTTCACGATATGTTCCAAAGGGCATTTCGCCTTGAGTACAGTGTCATGGATCGTCGTCACGATGTTGGCCGGTTATTTCTCGCGGCCGTTCCGGATGCAGTTTCCGCGGCAGCGATTCAGGACCGCGCTGGCATTCTAAAGCGCGCCCACAATTTGGCAGGCAGGCTTATCGAGGCGGACTGCCTGCACATCTCGCTCTTCTTTCTTGGTGGCTTGCCTGAGCAAAGCCTCCGCAGGGCGTGCGAGGCCGTTGCAGATGTGCGGATGAAACCGTTTGAGGTCTGGTTCGACCGCACCGTTAGCTTTCGAGGCAAACCTGGCAATCGTCCGTTCGTACTTTTCGGAGAGGACGGGCTTCGCCAACTAACGTCGTTTCGGCGAATGCTTGCGGTCGCGATGACTCGGGAGGGCTTGAGACGAAGAGCGAGCACCAATTTTACGCCGCACGTTACGCTGTTGTACGACGCGCGCGACGTAGAGGAGCATCCGATCGAGCCGATCGGCTGGACCGTCAGCGAGTTCGTGCTCATCCATAGCTTGCGTGGACATATCCATCTGGCGCGGTGGCCGTTGGGCTGATGTTGGCTGCTGATGATTTGGTGATCTTGTTGTCGCCACCACCGTGATGCAGCGCGGCGGATACCACGTCAGTCCGCGGAAAGACGATGCGTCATTTCCTCGATCGAATTGAAAAAATGTGTCGCTCCCGCCGCCTGCAGCGTGGCGGGAAGGGCATAGCCCCACGCCACTGCGCCGGAATCCATGCCGGCGGCTCTGGCGGCGTCGATGTCGCGGAGTTCGTCGCCGATGCAGATGATGTCGGAAGGCCTGGCCCCGAGGTGTCGTGCGACGCGGCGGAATTTGTGGTGTTTGCCGAAGACCGAGGCGCCGCAGGCGAAGCGGGAAATCAACGCCGCGCAGGGACCGAGCCCGAGCCGGACCGACGCTTCGCTATCCGAACTGACGATCGCGGCCTGGATGCCGAGACCCTGCAAGTCGGTCAGCAATTTCGGAACTCCGCTGAACAGGGAGATCTCGCCGGCGGCAGCGAGCTTGCGTCGCCGCATGTCGCGCGAAATGGCCGGCAGTTTCCACATCGGCATTTGAAGGCGCGCCATGATTTCGCGGGCCGACAGCCCGCGCAATCCGTCGAGTTCGCCAGGGCTGACCGGTGCGAGGTCGTGGCGCGTGATCAGGTCCTGGAAGACCGATCGAAACCAGGGCAGCGAGTCGGCGAGCGTGCCGTCAAAGTCGAAAATGGCGAGGCGATAGCGGGGCATGGGGATCGACTAGCACGTCTTCATTTATCGCCGCCAAAATAATCCGGCCTGCCGGTGGTCCAGGTCTCGCCCCACAGCTGGCCGCCGCCGTCCACCGTCAGCGTTTCGCCGGTGACGAATTTTGCGGAGGGACCGGCGAGGTAGACGCTGGCTTCCGCGATGTCCCAGGGCGAGCCCGCGCGCATCATCGGGTTCGAGCGCGGATAGGCCGCGCGGGCTTCCGGCGCATAGACGTTCCAGCCTTCGGTCTCGATCGCGCCGGGCGCCACGCAATTGACGCGGATGTTCAAAGGCGCCCATTCGACCGCGACGGCGCGGGACAATCCGATCACGCCGGATCGGGCCGCGATCGAATGCGCGATGCCGTAGAGGCCATGCGTCGTCACCACCACGATGTTGACGATGCTGCCGGGATGCTTGCGGTCGCGCCAGCGCTGCGCGGCGGCCTGCATCATGTACCAGGTGCCATTCAGGTTGGTGTTGATGA